>Ga0181563_10000143_pt1 | contig 60276 bp, 46 predicted proteins | sample 011ome_25_FD_133759 | JGI IMG/M metagenome (GOLD analysis project Ga0181563, IMG submission 133759) | Coastal salt marsh microbial communities from the Groves Creek Marsh, Skidaway Island, Georgia - 011512CT metaG (megahit assembly) | ecosystem: Environmental > Aquatic > Marine > Intertidal...
CAACATGTCCATCTCACGCAACGTGGGCGGGTTGTCCAGTTACTTTGCCCGGATGTGGGCGAGCAAACCCTACAATGCCCTGCGCACTGGCAGTAAAAAAGTATTGTCTGCACTGCCACCTGCCTGGAAGGCAGCCCATCGTGCCGAGGAATACATGAAAGGCATGGTGTCACCGGCGACAATTTTCGAAGAACTGGGCTTCACCTATTTTGGTCTCATTGACGGCCATGACGTGGATGGACTGGTCCAGATACTGAACAACATCAAGGACATCAAGGGGCCTCGTGTACTGCATGTGGTCACCCAGAAAGGGAAGGGCTATATCCCGGCAGAAGAAGACCCCTTTGGCATGCATGCCTTGAGCAAGATGGTGCCCGAATCAGAGAAAAAAGCACAACCCAATGGCACCGTACCCACCTATTCAAAGGTTTTTGGCCAATGGTTGTGCGAGATGGCGAGCGTTGATGACAAGCTGGTCGGGATAACACCGGCGATGAGCGAAGGCTCCGGTATGCGGGAATTCGAGGAGCAGTTTCCCGAGCGCTTTTTTGATGTGGCCATTGCCGAACAGCACGCAGTGACTTTTGCCGCCGGTATGGCCTGTGATGGTCTCAAACCGGTTGTGGCTATTTATTCGACCTTCCTGCAACGGGGCTATGACCAGCTTATTCATGATGTCTGCCTGCAGAACCTGGATGTCCTGTTTGCCATCGACCGTGCCGGCCTGGTGGGTGAAGACGGGCCAACACATGCCGGCAGCTTTGATCTGACCTACATGCGCTGTTTGCCCAATCTTGTTGTCATGACACCCAGCGATGAACAGGAAGCACGCCTGATGCTGACAACCGGTTACCAGTTTGCCGGTCCTGCAGCTGTACGCTATCCACGCGGCAAGGCTACTGGTTGTGACATGGATCCGGACCTCAAGCCGATGACTATCGGCAAGGCAAGAGTGTGCAGGGAAGGCGATAGCGGAGTGGCAATCCTGGTTTTCGGTACGCTGTTGGCAAAGGCCGCCAGTGTCGCCGACACACTGGATGCAACCCTGGTCGACATGCGTTTTGTCAAACCACTGGATGAAACGCTGCTGATCACTTTGGGTGAGCAAAGCACCCTGCTGGTCACGATTGAGGAAAATGCCGTGCTTGGCGGCGCAGGTTCCGCAGTCAATGAATTCCTGGAAGCCCAGGGCATCAATACCCCGGTGCTCAACCTGGGACTGCCTGATGAATTCCTTGAGCATGGCAAGGCAGATGACATGCTGGCTTCCTGTGGCCTTGATTCGGCAGGAATACTCAACGCCATCGAACGACGCCTGGGATAACACACAAATCACATGGCGCGCCGTACACCGACGGACATAGAAAACCTGGACATGAAGTGGCATGTCATCAGGCTGCTTGTTCCCTACCTGCTGGAATTCAAAAAACGCACACTGCTGGCATTCCTGTGTCTGGCCCTGGCCAAGTTGTCGAGCATCAGCCTGCCGTTTTTCATGAAGTACGTGGTCGATAACCTGGATGGCCAGCTTGCAGGTAATACTACCGGCAATGCTCCAGCCCTGGTTGCCATTCCCGTGCTGCTCATCATCGCTTACGGTGTGTTTCGATTCTTCAATGTCATGTTCAACGAGATGCGTGACACCATTTTTGGTCGCGTGACAGAAAGAACCATTCGCCGTGTCAGCCTGCAAACTTTCCGTCATCTGCACAAGCTCGATCTGGATTTTCACCTGAACCGGCAGACCGGTGGACTGGCGCGGGATATTGAGCGTGGTAATTCGGGTATCAATTTCCTGATGCGCTTCATGATCTTCAATATCATTCCGACCCTGCTGGAACTGCTCATTGTCATCGGCATCTTCCTGGGTAATTACGGTTTTTCGTTTGCCATCGTCATTGTGCTGGCCATCGTTTTCTATGTTGCCTACTCGGTTGTTGCCACAGAAAAGCGGACCCGTTTTGTACGGGAAATGAACCTGGCTGACTCGGCCACCAATACCCGAGCAATAGACAGCCTGCTCAATTACGAAACAGTGAAGTACTTCACCAACGAAGAGTTTGAAGCCAGGCATTTTGACGAGGGCCTGGCAAACCTTGAAACAGCCAAGCGCAAGAACAGGCTCAGCCTGTTTGCCCTGAATGGCGGACAGGCATTGATTGTTTCCTCCGCCATGACAATTATCCTCCTGCTGGCAGCCAGGGGGGTGGCAGAGGGCACCATGACCCTGGGTGACTTCACACTGGTCAACATGTTCATGATGCAGTTGTTCATCCCGCTGAACTTCCTGGGTTTTGTCTACCGCGAAATAAAAGGTGCCCTGGCCAATATCGAAAAGATGTTTGATCTCCTGAATGAGAAAGCCACCGTGCTTGAAAAAGAAGGGGCCGACACATTGGAGGTTTCCAAACCCTCCATACGTTTCAGCAGTGTAGGTTTCCACTACCGGCCTGATCGGGAAATACTGCACGATGTGTCATTCACCATTCATCCGGGTGAAAAACTGGCGGTGGTTGGTGCCAGTGGTTCCGGTAAATCTACTCTGGTGAAGTTGCTTTTCCGCTTTTATGACTGCCAGCAGGGATCCATCGAAATCGATGGCAAGGATATACGCGATGTCACCTTGTTATCCCTGCGTTCAGCCATTGGTATCGTTCCCCAGGACACGGTGCTGTTCAATGACACAATTTATGAAAACATCCGGTATGGCCGGCCCGATGCGACCGAAGAAGACATCAGGGAAGCGGTCAGGCTTGCCCATCTTGAACAGTTTATTGCCCAGTTGCCCCAGGGTATGGAAACCATGGTGGGGGAGAGGGGACTCAAGCTCAGTGGCGGTGAGAAACAGCGGGTTGCCATAGCCCGTACCATGCTGAAACGCCCGGCCATCCTGGTCTTTGATGAGGCCACCTCGTCCCTGGACAGCAAAACGGAACGGGCCATCGTGCAGGCCATGCGTGAGGTTTCCAAAGGCCATACCAGCCTGGTGATTGCGCACCGGCTTTCAACGGTAGTCGATGCAGACCGAATCCTGGTGCTTGACCAGGGCAGGATAGTGGAGTCCGGTACCCATACCGAGTTACTTGCCAGGGCCGGGACCTATCAACACATGTGGATGCTTCAGCAGCAGGAGAAAGCCGGGGAGCTCGAGCCTGGTGTTTTGTAGGCCGGAAATTGCGTAGCAATCTCCGGCATCAGTGATTTTTTCCATACCTGTTTTGCCGGAGATGGCCTGCGGCCATTTCCGGCCTACGAGAAGTCACGGAAATTTTATTATTTTCTGCTGGCAATAAAAAAGGGCGCTTTCTTAGCGCCCTTTTTTAATCGAGGTGATTTTTACAAACCTTCAGTCTTGTCAAAAAAAGGCTGGCCGAAATCGTCTGTCATGTCGAGGAGGAACTTGTTGTTCTCCTGGCAAATATAATCAGCCAGTTCCTGGCCTTCTGACCAGCGAATATTCCAGCTCACGGTCCAGGGCTCGGAATAGGCGCCCGGGTCATCTATCACAGCTTCGTAATGCAGGGTTTCCTTGTCGGGACGAGAGAAACGCTCGACTGTATGCATCTGGTCGGTGTGCATGTAACCGCCAAAGTCGATCCAGGTTTTCTCATTGAAGCCGATTGTATCGACAACAAGTGTGTCACCTTCCCAATGGCCTACGGAATGACCGAAATAGGTCGGGTTGGGGTCTTCCGGGTGAGGACGGCCATCCATGTGTATTTCACGCCAGACATGACCGCCACCTTCAAAGATAATCACGATACGATCTCGGTCCTGGATAATTTCGGCCGGGTAGGGTGTACCCATGGAACGGGGACCACCGGGAGGCAGGCAGAAACCTTCCGGGTCATATTTCACATTGTTGTCCTTGTTGTATTCCCACATGGCCTGGGTCCAGGGCAGCATGGGCGGCAGGTCGCCTTCTTCATAGCCGGGCATGCGGACAGCAAAGTCGGTGATCCAGGGCAGACTCCATACGCCATCACCACCCAGGTCTACTGTACCATCAGCAAGACGCGGTGTTGGTGTGGACGGACGGTCGTCATCAGCACGCGGTTGTGCTTGTGTAAGGTTTGCCAACAGCATGGTTGACGCAATGGCTGTTGCCAGCAGTGCCGGTTTCAGCATGAATCGTTTTTTTGTATGAGACACTTAAATTCCCCGGGTCAGAAAAAAGCGCGCAGTAAAGCGCGCTTTCTTACATGTTCAATAATAGTTTGGCGTGAAAGATGAATCAGAGTTCGCACTCTTCCTTGGGTGCGGCATTTTCATCGAAGTCACGCTGGCTGGTGCCGGCAAACAGGCGCTGGCAGGTCTCAGCAATGACAACTGTCTGGGCGTTGCCCTTGAAGCTGCCATCACGGGCACGTGTACCACGAACGATTACTTCCGTGCCTATTTCCAGGGTATTGCGTGTCCAGCCGCGACGCATCAGGCCGTTGGGGCTGCCCATTTCAAAGGCCCATTCTTCGTAATCACCGTCTTCGGTTTCGACTTCGACGTAGAAGTAAGTGTGCGGGTTGGTCCAGTCAACCTTGATGACAGTGCCTGTGACGTGAACGGGATCGTCGGCATTGAACTCTGCCTGGAAAGAATGATGGGCAACTGCCTGTATGGAAATAAAAGCACCGAGAAGGCCGCTGGCCAGTGCAAAGAGTTTGGTTTTCATGTGTTGTTCTCCGTAAGAGATAAACCTGGTCGATTAAATGCCTGTTTTCGATAATGGGAAAACAGGTTGTTGGTTAATTCAGTGTGATGTCGAAAGTGCCTTTTTCATCACCCATGGTGTAAGCACCACGATATTTTCTGTTGGTCCATGAACCGAGATTGCTCAGTTTGCCTTCCATGACCAGTTCGCCATCAGGCATGTCGGCAGTAATGGTCAGTGTCCATGTCTCGGCATCGAGTTCCACGTTACTCATTTCAACGCCACGGCGTCCGGGGTTAACTGTACCGGACAGATCGCCGTTCCAGGCATCAATCAGCAGACGGATTCGTTCTGGACCTTCCGCAGTAAAGGGAACGAGATCTCCGGACCAGGAGCCTTTTGCCGGATGACCCGTTTGGGATATGGCTGGCAAAGACATGATTGTGCAGGTCAAAACTAAAAGTATTCGGGCAAGCATATGGAACTCCTGACATGAAATCTGGCTGGACCAGAACACATTATTATTCTTGTGGTTATTCAATAAATATAAGCTGAAGACAGAGTGATGAAGTATTGGCTTCACAACCGGACTGGTCAAAATTTTACTAGAATATGATGAGTGAAACATATTGAAAGCGTAGTCGGTCCGTAAAATTCACTGTATTTGCACAAAACCTCGTATATAAAAGGATAAAACCATTTAATAACATGAGGTTATGATGAATAGTCATTTATTAACGCGCCAGTCAGAATGACCTGGCCTGATATTGGTTGGGTATTAAATTTGAAAATACTTACCAATATTTGTGCAGTTAAGATGCGTCATTGGCGGTTGCCTGACAAGAGGAAATACCGGTTTTTACAAGATAAGAAAAAAGGGCCCGAAGGCCCTTTTTCTGTGATATCTGCCAGATGTCTTTGGCAGGCTTGTCGCCTAAAACTGCAGGTTCAGGCTCAAATTGTATCGACGACCAAAAATATCATACTGGTTGGCTACACCCTGGCTGCCTGTAGAGCTGGGAATGATCGGCGGATTCTTGTCGAACATGTTCAGGACATTGAAGCCGACGTTCCAGGAACCGCCATTTTGCAGTTCGCTGGAATAACGCAGGGTACCGTTCCACCAGGTGGAAGAGGGCACCTTGTTACTGTCGACATCGACGCCCTCGACCCAGTTGCGGTTTCGGTTTTCGCTGGAAATGTGCCTGCCCTGCAATTGCAATGACCAGGGACCCAGTGAGTACGTGCCAGTGATGTTGGCCGTCAGTTCCGGCATCGTGTACTGGTCCATCAGGGTGCTTACCGTGCCGTTGGCCGCGATATCCTCGCGGGTCAGGGTCTTGCCACCGAGGACGCGAAGGGTCACGTTCTCGAAGTCACTGGAGAAGAGGTCCACTTCACGGGTGTACCTGACTTCGAAGTCCACACCTTCCACGATGGCTGCATCCTGGTTGAAGAAGCGACGGAACACGCGGGTGATGCCACCGGTGGCCGGGTCACGCTCGATATTGGCACACTGCTCCTGAACACCCTGGATATGACAGCGGTCAACCACGTCCTGCTGGCCGATCTGGGAAATGGCGTCCTCGATATCCACTTCATACCAGTCGGCTGACACACGCAGTCCATCGGCCCACTCCCACTGCGGTTCAAACACGACACCAAACACGGTGGTGTCAGCCGTTTCAGGAGACAGGTTGGGATTACCGGAAGCTACCACGGTGATCGAGACATCGTCGATTCCCAGCAGGGGATCGTCGACACCACCACCGCCGCCCTGGGCGTCGAAACGTTCGGAGAAGGTGGCTTCACGCACGTCCTGGGAACGGGTGGCACGCAGGCGCAACCCTTCCATCACCTGGAAGTCGAAACCGACCTTCCAGGCCTCGACCCGGCCACTGGTGTTGTAGTCGGACTGGCGGAAGGCCAGGGAGCTACCCAGGGTCTGTTCACCTGAACCGGACTCCCAGATCGGGGCGTTGATCTCGGTAAACCATTCCCACACATCGTATTTACCGCTGATCTTGGGGACGGTGGAGAACTTGTGCAGATTCGGGCTACCGCCGGTGTAACCGCGGGCTATGCCGCGGATACCCAGATCGGGAGCATTTTGGGGTGGTCCAAGGGCATCCACATCGGCCGGCAATGCTTCATCGGAGAAACTGGACTCACGCCATGTCAGACCAGCTGCCATGGAGACCGGGCCATAGCCCCAGCCTTCATAGACCTCGCCGGTGGCGATGACTTCGGCAAAATCCTGTTCGACAATACCGATGGATTTTTTCACCGTGCCCACGTAATCGATGGCATCTTCGCTGATATTGCCGTGACCGAAGACGTTGTAGGGCACACAACCTTCCACGGTGCCGTCCAGGCCGATCGGTGACCCCAGCGGCTGAGGGTTGGGATCCGATGCGGTGCGGGAATTGGTCAGGCCGCTAGCCAGGCCTGCCGCCCTGAGTTCCTCTTCAGTGGGCGAGAACTGGGGCAGGTTGACACGGCAGACGATGGCACCGGTGTCCGGGTGTACCACGGCATCCATGGCCAGGAACATGCGATCGACCCGGTTCATGTCATAGGTGTGGGTCAGGCGTTCGGTTTCGCCGGTGGAGAAACTGCCGCCAATACTCCAGGTGTTGTCGAAATCGTAATCGAATCCGAAGGTATAGGTCTGGGTAGTAAAGGTGTTGTCATTGACCGAGTCGATTCCGATATCACGCACACCCACCATGGAGCCGTCACGGCTGAGCGTGAGTTCATCGACCCCGTTGTCGAGCATGACCTGTCGCACGTAATCGGGCAGGTAGGCGTTGTCCACGGCAATCTTTGGCGCCCAGATGGAGCGGAAGGTAATGCCGGTGGTGGTCGCACGATTGTTCACCGAACCGTTCTCGGAACGACCGACAACCGCTTGGGCATAACCTGACAGGTTGTCGCTGAACTGGTACTGGGCCGCCAGAAATAGCGAGCGCCCCGCGACTTCCTGGCCGTCCACGGGACTCGAATAGGCCCGCCAGGCCAGGTCGGCTTCCGGACCGCCGGAGGTAGTATTGATCCTGTTTTGGCGGTAGTTGTCGCCCTGCCTGAAAGGTTGTACCGCCGTGCCTTCGCGGTTGAAGACCATGCCGTCCAGCTCGGTGCGCGTGCCTGAAATGACGCCGTAGACATGACGGTCCGTGGGTGCCACGTTGGGTCGCGTCAGTCGCCTGGGGCCGTTGGGATCCGGGTTACCGACATAGCCCCAGCGCTGGTACCAGTCGGAATCAAGTTCCCAGGGCTCCACGTCAATCTGGTCGATCTGCCGGCCTTCGAGTGAGCCGATGATATTGAGGCGATCACCGATCTGGAAGCCGCCGGCGATGCTGGCGTTATAGCGGAAGCCGTCGCCGGTTTCCATGATGCCGGAGCCGACATTGATTTTCAGCCCCTCGAATTCGCGGTCGAGTATGAAGTTGGTGACACCACCCAGGGCGTCGGCACCGTAGGCGGCGGAAGCACCACCGGTGACCACATCAACAGTACGGACCAGTGCAGTCGGGAAGGTGTCCACGTTGACGGGCCCGCGCTTGTCGCCGGGGGCCATACGGGCGCCGTCCAGCAGGACCAGGGTTCTGTTGGTGCCTAGGTTGCGCATGTTCAAGAAGCTGCCCACGGTAAAGGCCAGGGAGCCCCCATTGCGCTGTGGAGTGATCGTATTAAAGAACTGGGGCAGTGCGTCCAGTTGTTCGGACACTGTCCCACCCGGATCGAAGCTGGCTAATTCATCAGGTGTTACAACAGTAACGGGTGTTGGCGCGGCCATACCATCAGTCTGACGGATTCGGGACCCTGTCACAGTGATTTCTTCGATGCCTCCATCATCTTGTGCAAAAGCAGGTATTGAGGCGGTGGATGCCGTGGCAACAGCCACGGCTGTGGCGAGCTTTTTAAAGCTCAATTTAATAGATCTATGCATGAAACTCCCCCTTTGAATGTTTCATTATTAAAATCAGAAATTGAAGGCCAGCTCCTGATGAAGGGCAGGTAAATAATTCACCTGTTTTCAGAGAAATTGACTATCAACAAAATGTGGAAGGAAGCGCACTAAAGCATGAATGCGAATGCATTCTGGAACGTTTATATAATGAAAATCCCCCCTTGAACCTGTTTAGTTTTTTTAAAAAGCTCTTTCTCCCTAACGCAACAGACAACCCCAATTATTAGAAAAATGAGCGTATTATGCAACCCTTGAGAGTTTCGAGGAATATCTTTTAACTAATTGATTATTATGGATAAAATTATAGATCTTTATTGGGAACTAGTCCTTAAAAAGGACTTTGATCAATCGAGGGGGGGAGGAAGATAAATTTACCTTAACCGAAGGTTATCGCAACTAATCACAGCCTGTTGGACTGAAGTATACGTTTAACTCACTTTCCAGGTATGACCTGTATGCAGCAGAGCGGAGAGATCACCTGAACCACGTGTCTCCCTGAGTTTCAATCGCTGGTCGGACAGGTCCGAGACATAGGCTGTCACCGGATTGTGATACAAAATGCCGACTGCTACCGGAAAGTCCGGTCCCTGCATGGCTGCAATCAGCTGGGCCAGGGCCAGGTTGGTCTGGTCATGGACCAGGATATCTTCCAGTTCTGCGCCTTCACCGAGGGTCACGACTTCCAGTCTGAGCGTGTCGCGATTCAGGCGAATACCCTTGCTTTTGTCCTTGCCAAACAGCAGGGGCTGGCCGTGCTCGACTTCTACCCGGTAATCCGCGGCAATTTTCTTGTCCTTGACCTGTTCAAAGATGCCGTCATTGTAGATAGGGCAGTTTTGCAGGATTTCCACGAAAGAGGCGCCCTCGTGAGCATGGGCTTGCTTGATAACAGCGCTCAGGTGCTTCATTTCCGTGTCAATGGAGCGGGCCACGAAAGGAGCGCCTGCGCCCAGGGCGATGCCGCAGGGTGACAGGGGGCGGTCCACAGAACCTTCAGGAGTTGAAGGCGAACGGGTGCCGACCTTGGACGTGGGGGAATATTGCCCCTTGGTCAGGCCGTAAATTTCGTTATTGAACAACAGGATGTTCAGGTCCACGTTACGACGCAGGGCGTGCATGGTGTGATTGCCGCCGATACTCAGGGCATCGCCATCACCGGTGATTACCCAGACATCGAGCGCCGGATTGGCCAGTTTGACGCCGGTGGCAATCGACGGGGCCCTGCCGTGAATCGTATGAAAGCCATAGGTATTCATGTAATACGGAAAGCGCGAGGAGCAGCCGATACCGGAGACGAAAACCTGGCTTTCCCGGGGGCGCTCCAGTTCCGGCATCAGTTTCTGAATGGTTTTCAGAATGGCATAGTCACCACAGCCCGGGCACCAGCGTACTTCCTGGTCGGAGGAGAAATCTGCGGTGGTCAGTTTATCGACTGCCTGGTTCATGATGTTTCTTCCAGTCTTTCCGTAGTGAAAAGGATAATGTTAAGACGGTGGGCCTAGAGTTGAGCCAGTTCCGCCTTGATGCTGTTGACGATCTCGCGAATCTTGAAGGGCTGTCCTGATACCTTGTTCAGGCCCTTGGCATCAATCAGGTATTCGGAGCGTAACACTTTCACCAGTTGCCCGGTGTTCATTTCCGGCACCAGCACCTTGTCAAATCCGGACAGCAGCTCTTCCAGGTTTGCAGGGAAAGGCCACATGTAGCGTATATGAATATGGGAAACGTCCAGGTCTTCCTGGCGGCAACGTTTCACTGCCTGGTGAATGGCGCCAAAGGTCGAGCCCCAGCCCACCACGGCGAGCTTGCCACTGCTGTTTCCCATGACAACTTCCTGTGCCGGAATGTCCTTGCTGATGCCCTCAACCTTGTTTTTGCGGGTATCGGTCATCTTCTGGTGATTGTCCGGGTCGTAGGAAATATTGCCGGTGTCATAACTCTTTTCGATACCACCGATGCGATGCTCCAGTCCAGGTGTACCGGGTTTGGCCCAGACACGTGCCAGGGTTTCGGTATCACGAATAGATGGCGTGAAGTCCTTCGTGTCAGTGTGGAAAGACACCGGGAAAGGGGTAAATGCCGACATGTCAGGAATTACCCAGGGTTCGGAAGCATTGGCAATATAGCCATCGGACAAGAGCATGACCGGCGTCATGTATTTCGTGGCAAGTCGTACCGCCTCGATGGCTACCTCAAAACAGTCAGACGGCGAAATGGTGGCGATGACCGGCAGCGGTGTGTCGCCATGTCGGCCATAAACGGCCTGCAACAAGTCCGATTGTTCAGTCTTGGTGGGCAGTCCGGTGGATGGCCCGCCGCGCTGGGTATTGATCACCAGCAAGGGCAGCTCCGCCGAGACGGCCAGGGAAATGGCTTCCATTTTCAGGGCAATGCCCGGGCCAGCGCTGGATGTGACACCCAGGCTGCCGGCAAAAGAGGCGCCAATGGCGGCACAGACCGCGGCAATTTCGTCTTCAGCCTGGAAGGTGGTGACATCAAACTCCTTGCGGGCAGCCAGGGTATGTAAAAGGCTGGATGCAGGCGTAATCGGGTAGGAGGCAAACAGGACATTGATGTCGGCCAGCTGGCCGCCGGCAAGCAGACCCCAGGCCAGGCCGGTCGTGCCGTTGATGTCGCGATACAGGCCAGGCGCCATTTTCGCCCGGGGTACTTTATAGACTTCAATGCCGCTGGGTAATTCAGCTGTCTCGCCATAGGCATGGCCGGCATTGAGCGCCGCTATATTGGCACCGGCGACCTCAGGTTTGCTGGCGAACTTTTTCTGCAGGTTCTCTACAGTGGCTTCCTTGTCCCGGTCAAACAGCCAGAGGACCAGGCCGAGCGTCCACATGTTCTTGCAGCGCAGGGAGTTCTTGTGACCCAGGTTGAACTCTTCAACGGCGGCAATGACCTGGCTCTGGATATCAATTTCCAGGACCCGGTAGGCGTCCAGTGAGCCGTCTTCCAGGGGATTGACGTCATACTTGGCCTTGTTGAGATTCTTCTCGTTGAATGCACCGGTATCAACGATGATGAGCCCGCCCGGGACAATCTCGGCCAGGTTGGTGACCAGGGCAGCAGGGTTCATGGCAACCAGCACATCAATGGCGTCCCCGGAGGTGGTGATGTCTTCGGAGCCGAAATAAATCTGGAAAGCAGAAACACCGAATGTTGAACCGGCTGGTGCGCGGATTTCCGCCGGGAAATCCGGAAAGGTCGACAGGTCATTACCGAACAGGGCTGTATCGTCGGTGAAATTGGCGCCGGTGAGCTGCATGCCGTCACCGGAATCACCGGCAAAGCGCACCACGATGCTTTCCACCGTTTGCGTGTTAACGCCGGAGGTGTCTGTGCGTACAGCTTCTTCTGTTTCAACGTCCATCTGTCACTCATTTAATGCTTTTCGAAAACCGGCAACCTGGCTCAAGGGTTTGCTCCCTGATTCCAGACTGAATATTCAGACTTCGGGGAATGAATACTGGTATAAAAGACTGTAACCGGCGGTAAATTTGCTCATTTCAGCCCCGGGCTGAAATTTGGGCGCGCATTATAGCAATCAGGCTGTAAATAATGCTAATTAATTGACGCCGACAGGGGGCGAATGTGCAGGCAATGAGAATTTACCATTGACTGCTGACAAGGTCCCTTAGATGGCGGGAAAGCCAGTAATTACGGGCCTTGTGCAACATGCCCCCCTGCTTTATGCTTGAACGCTTTCGTTCGCCCGAGACCATTCCTGGTAGCCATAAGAAGGAGCCACTGAAGCTGCTATAAAGGCAAAAAATGGGCGTCAGACTTTCATCATCAAGCGCAAGTTATAAAAGAATAAGGATCTGTTATGTCCAATGGCGTTCTCGCAATCTTGTCCCTTTTGCCCATCATTTCCGTGGCGGTATTCCTGGTCATGCTGCGCTGGCCGGCCAGTCGCGCCATGCCGATCTGCTATATCGTGGCAGTCCTGCTGGCCCTGATTATCTGGCAGGTGCCTTTCGTGAGGGTCATGGCGGCTTCGGTCAACGGCCTCATTGATGCCATTGAACTGATCTACATTATTTTCGGTGCCATCCTGCTCCTGAATACCTTGCAGGAGAGCGGCGCCATCCAGAGTATTCGCAAGGGATTTTCGGACATCACGCCGGACCGGCGTATCCAGGTCATCATTATTGCCTGGCTGTTCGGCTCCTTCATCGAGGGTTCGGCAGGTTTTGGCACGCCTGCTGCCGTGGCCGTGCCCCTGATGGTAGGCCTGGGCTTTCCGGCCATGGCCGCCGTGGTTTCAGGCATGATCATCCAGAGCACACCGGTATCGTTTGGTGCGCTGGGTACACCCATGCTCACCGGTGTTTATACCGGTCTTGAGGGAGATGCCGAGGTGCAGGCTTTTGCCCTGCAGATGGGCATGGATCACCTTGAACTTGTGTCCTTTATTGCTGCCAGGGTGGCCTTTTTGCATGCCATTGCCGGCACGTTCATTCCCATGATCCTGGTCGCTGTCATGACCCAGTTTTTTGGCAAGAACAGGTCGTTTACCGAAGGCTTGAAAATATGGAAGTTTGCCTTGTTTGCCGCTTTTTCCATGACGATTCCCTATGCCCTGGTAGCGCGTTACCTGGGCCCGGAGTTCCCTTCATTGTTTGGCGGTCTTATCGGCCTGGCCATCGTGGTCACTGCGGCCAAGAAAGGCTTCCTGATGCCAAAAGAAGACGAGATCTGGCAGTTTCCCGAGCGCAGCGAATGGGATTCCCACTGGATCGGCAAAATTGAAATGGAAGAAAAGAAATTTGAGGGGCCGGTAATGAGCATCATCAAGGCCTGGATGCCCTACATCATCGTGGCCGGTTTGCTGATCATTACCCGCCTGCCGCAACTGCCGTTTCTGGGCATGTTGCGCGGAGAAATTGCCACGTTCACCATCAGCAATATTTTCAATACGCCGCTCGGACAATCGGTGCAGCCGTTTTATTCGCCGGCGGCCCTGTTTATCACGGTGTCCATCATCACGTATTTTGTCCATGGCATGGACAGCAAATCGTACGTCAATGCCTGGAAGACATCCGGCAAGACCATGTTGTCCGCCGGGACCGCGCTGGTATTCACCGTACCCATGGTGCAGGTTTTCCTTAACTCGGACGGGGGTGCCTCCGGCTACCAGGAGATGCCCATTGAACTGGCTGAAGGCGTTGCAGCCCTGGCCGGCAATGCCTGGCCCTTCTTCTCCACCTTCATCGGCGGCATGGGTGCTTTTGTTGCTGGCAGCAACACGGTAAGCAACATGATGTTTTCGCTCTTCCAGTTTGGTGTCGGCGAGCGTATCGGTGCCGACCCGACCTGGATTGTGGCGTTGCAGGCAGTAGGTGGTGCCGCAGGTAATACTATCTGTGTTCACAACGTGGTGGCGGCATCAGCCGTGGTTGGACTGATCGGCCGTGAAGGCGAGGTCATTCGCAAGACCCTTCTGGTGTTTATCTATTACGCCCTGTTCACCGGTGCAGTCGGTTATGGCATTATCGCCACCGCGAGCGGCAACATGTTCAATATCGGTTACATCATTGCAGCGATGATCGTTGTCAGCGCGATAGCCATTATCATCAAATATGGAGTGAGCCAGGATCAGATAAGCGCGAGTTAGACACAACAGAACTGACAGAGGTTTCTTGATCGAAACAGCAGACCCAGACTATGTCCAAGAAAGAAGAACAGCGAAAGATAAAGGAAGAAAAACAGGCAGCGGCACGGCGCAGGGAAAAGCGTAACGCCCTGTTGATCAAGGTGGGTGCCGTCATCCTGGTTCCCATAGTCCTGGTGGTGTTCTACCAGGGCCTTTTCACGGGCCCGCCGGCCTTGCCACCTGACCTGGTGGGTGAGGCTGATCACGTACGCGGCAATCCCGAAGCGCCTGTGACGGTGACCATGTATGCCGATTTCCAGTGTCCGGCCTGCCAAATCGAATACCAGGTGATCGCCAGGGCGTGGCCGCGCATACGTGACGATGTGCAACTGATTTACCGTTATTTCCCGCTGGATACCCATCGCTTTTCATTTCAGGCTGCGCGTTTTGCAGAAGCTGCGGGCTTGCAGGGCAAGTTCTGGGAAATGCATGACCTGTTGTTTGCCAACCAGCAGGCCTGGAGTTTCGTGGAAGACCCAACGCTGATGTTTGAGGATTACGGGGAACAGATTGGCCTGGATATGGCGCAGCTTCGGGCTGATATTGAACGCTCAGAGGTGCGAGCCAAGATCGTTTCTGACCAGCAGGGTGGTGTTCGCGCCGGTGTGCGCAGTACACCTGCCCTGTTTATCAATGGTCGCCAGGTAGCCAATCCGCAAAGCCCGGCAGGATTGATTGATCTTATCGAAGAAGCACAAGCGGAAGGCTAGCTCCAGCAGTCTTTTACGCTCAATTTCTTTTCAGAATTTACGGGAAGTGGTCGAGGCGCTCGTTGAGCGCCATGCCGGATGACGGCCCTGCGGGCCTCTTCCGGCCTACTGTCAGAGTGCCCTTAATCCTTCAAGCAGTTCAAAGTTGGCGTAACCGTCGGTGGGCAGGCCTGCGCTGGCCTGGTAGCTGCGGATTGCTGCCCGGGTCATGGAACCGGCAATGCCATCGGGCGTGCCGGTGTCAAAGCCCTGTTCATTCAGCAGCGTTTGCAGTTCGATGACCTCATCGCGACTCAAGGGACGTTCTGCTCCGGAAGGCATGTTTTCAATGGGTCCGCCACCAACGAAGCGGTCGGCCAGGTGGCCCACGGAAATGGCATAAAAGGTTGAGCGGTTCCACACCATGGTAGTGCGGTAGTTCTGGTAGGTAAGAAAAGCAGGCCCATTTGCCCCCGCCGGCAAGACAATGGAACCCAGCATGTCGGCATTGCCGAGTGGCTGGCCATTGACGCGGGTAACGCCAAGGCGGTTCCACTCTGTCACGGTTTTGCGAACCCCGGTACCGGTCTGGGTAAAGTCAAATCCTGCCGGAAGGATGACTTCCCGCCCCCAGCGTTCATCACCCTGCCAGCCATTTTGTGACAGGTAGTTGGCAGCGGATGTCATGACATCGGGGACACTGTTCCAGATGTCGATTCGGCCATCGCCGTCACCGTCTTTTGCGTAAGAGTAAAAAGTGGACGGCATGAACTGACATTGCCCCATGGCGCCAGCCCAGGAGCCGGACATTTGGTCGGCCGCGATATGACCTTCATCAATGATGCGCAGTGCGGTGATGAGCTCCTTGCGGAAAAAATCGCTTCGACGTGGATCGAATGCGAGTGTGGCAAGGGCATTGATTACCGAGAAACCACCGGTAAAGTCACCAAAGTTGCTCTCCAGGGCCCAGAAAGACACCAGGTAATGGGGCTGGACACCATACTCGTCCCGAATCCTGTTGAACAGGTCGCTGTAATCCTCGAGCAGGCGCTGTCCGCGGGCAATACGGGCATCACTGAGGCGGTTGTTCATGTAGCCGGCAAAGGTCTGGACAAATTCCGGTTGGCTGCGATCCAGTTCCAGTACCCTGGGTATGGGTTCCTCAACGGTGGCAAAGGCAGCTTTGATGGTTGCTGCACTGATGCCTTCCTGCAGCGCTTCCTCACGCAGTTCATTTAACCAGTCGGCAAATGACTGCTCCTGGGCATGCAAAGCTGGGGCAATGACCAGAAAAGAAAAAGTGATGATGGAGAAGGTTGTTCTTAACATGCTCATGATTGATGTTCCCTGGACTGGCGTTATAGGTGCCAGACCGCTAAACCCTGATACTACTGCCACTCAAACTTGTAGCCGACGGCATACAGAGAGTGGATCAGTTCCACATCAGGCAGCTTCTCGGCAATTTTCTTGCGCAGTTTCTTGATATGGCTGTCGATAGTCCTGTCGCTGACAACCCGGCCATCGTTGTAAATCTTGTCGACCAGCACACTGCGTGAAAATATCCTGCCAGGCTGGTCAGACAGTACTTTCAGCAACTGGAACTCCACGGCGGTCAGGTTGAGATCCTGGCCATTGATGGTGGCCTTGTAAGTGTCCGTATCCAGGACGAGTCCCTTGTCAGACAGGTTTTCCGTGCTTTCCGCACGCCGTAGCACAGCCTTGACCCGGGCCACCACTTCGCGGGGACTGAAGGGTTTGCAGATGTAGTCATCGGCTCCCAGTTCCAGGCCCAACAGGCGATCGATTTCCTCAACCTTGGCAGTGATCATGATAATGGGAAGGCCGGATGCCTTGCGCACATCCTTGCAAATCTCGGCACCGGGTTTGCCCGGTAACATCAGGTCCAGCAGCATGAGACTGGTCGAGTTATTGGCAAGCCAGTCCTCAACCTCTGACCCGTCATTGAGCACACTGACTTCAAACCCGCTCTGGACCAGATAGTCCTGGAGCAGGGAGGCAATCTTCATTTCATCCTCAACAATCAAAATATGCTGGCTCATAACTTTGCAACCTCTGTGTATCAGTACACTAGTCTAATTCGGTAAAGGGCACCCGGCAAATAGATATACATCAAGCTACCTTTACTGAAGTTGAATAAAGCAAGCCGGGAAGGAAGGTAAAAACTGTCAGAAGGGTGGTAATCAGGCTGGCAGGCAGGGAATCTGGATCACCAGTTTGAGACCGCCCAGGCTGGAATGTTCTGCCCGGATGGTGCCGTCATGGGCTTCCACGATGTTCTTGCAAATGGCCAGGCCAAGGCCAGATCCGCCCTGTGCGCGGTTGCGTGAGGAATCTACCCGGTAGAGCCTGTCAAACAAATGGCTAAGGTCCTCATCGGTAACACCAGGCTTGGAATCAAACCACTCGATGACCACATGCTTGTCCTGCTTGTTGATATTGATGACCAGTTCACCACCATCTTCGGTATAACGGCATGTATTCTGGAATAGGTTATCGAACAATTGCAGCAGGCGATTCTCATCGGCACTGACCCAGGTATTCTTTTTCACTTCATTACTGATGTTCAGGGTCAGCTTGATGTCGTGTTTTTCCAGCCTGCTCCTGCTCATGTCACAGGATCTTTCAAAGGTGTCGTAAAGGTTGACCCGCTCTCTCTGGTAGATCAGTGCGCCCTGGTCCGACATCGACAGCTCATGCAGGTCGTTGACAAGTGCATTGAGGTGAACGACTTCATGGTGAAGTGAATTGATGGTATCCGGGTTCATGGGACGAATGCCGTCCTGTAACGACTCCAGTTCACCCTGCAGGATGGACAGTGGTGTGCGCAGTTCGTGGGAAATATCGGCAATCCACTGCTGGCGGGCCTGCCGGTTCTGGTCAAGTGTGTCTGCCAGGGAGTTGAAATCCGCAGATAACCGGGTCAATTCGTCGGAGCCTCGCACAGGAATACGGGAGGTGTAATCCCCGTTGGCCAATGCCCGGGTGCCATGGACGAGATCGCGAATAGGCCTGACCATGAAGGTGGACAGGGGAAATGCTATGAGGGCGGAAATCACCCCCAGGAACAGGGCAAACAGGAAAAAGGTGTTTTTCTGTTGTTCAGCATAGAGCAGGTCAGCTTGCTCAGAGAGCACCTGTCGACTGGTGACGGCCAGGAAACCGACAGTTTCACCGCGCACGATAATCGGATTCAGGTTTGCCTCGGGCAAGGCATCTGCTGTACCCCAGATAATTGACTGGTCGGCATCCAGCAAAGCCAAGTAGGGACGGGCCGGGCTGTATTCCGACGTGTAGTACCAGTCATTGGGGGAAAAGCCGATGGGAGGTCCGGGGCGTTGCTGGATACCGCGCCTGGAATCGAGAGTTGGGTTAGGGTCAACCGAGCTTTCGATACTGTCCCTGATCAGGTCGCCGAACTTGTCGAAATCTTCACGGATGGGGTCCCATGAACCAGTGTGTTTGTAAAAGTTTTTCAGGCCATCGACGAGTGCAGGTACCTGGCGTTCCTCGATTCGGGAAATATATTCCAGGAAGCCACTGTCAAAGTTGTATCGTCCAATACTGTACATCGCCACGTACACAAGAAGATGCGCAGACAGAATGGAGAAAAACAGCTTGTATTTGATACTCAGGCCCATAAAAAAAGCGACGAAATGACTGTGGTTGGAGGCTCCCGAACCGGCTACTATACAAGGGAACCAGATGCTTTAAAAAATTTTTTCAGAACACCGGTTATGTTTCATAATATTTGCACATATTTACCGGCTTGAACTGCACCTGCACCACTTCCAGACACTGCTGAACCTGCCATGATTTTTGACGGCTTTCATCCCGCAACCCGCGACTGGTTTGAAAACAACCTGGGCAATCCCACGCCTGCGCAGGAGCAAGCCTGGCCGGCGATCCAGCATAATGATCACACGCTGATTGCCGCTCCTACCGGCAGCGGTAAAACCCTGGCGGCGTTTTATGTGGCCATTGATCGCCTGGTACAACAGGCACTTCGCCATGAACTGGCACCGGCAACGCAAATCATCTACGTCTCCCCGCTGAAAGCGCTCAGCAATGATATTCATCGCAACCTGCAGGTGCCCCTTGAAGGTATCTGTGAGGCTTTATGTGAGCAGGGTTGTTCGGGTGTTGATATTCGTGTGGCCGTGCGTACCGGCGACACTTCCCAGTATGAACGCCAGCAGATGCTGAAGAACCCGCCTCATATCCTGGTCACCACGCCGGAGTCGCTTTACCTGTTGTTGACCAGTAAGGGGGGCAGGGGGATTCTGTCAGCGGCCAATACCCTGATCATTGATGAAATTCACGCCCTGCTGGGAGACAAGCGGGGTGCCCATCTGTCACTGTCTGTCGAACGCCTTGAGCAGCTCACCGGAAAACGCCTGCAGCGCATCGGACTGTCTGCCACACAAAAACCGATTGATGACGTGGCCCGCTACCTGGTGGGCAAACACCAGGTCGATGAGGAGGGGAAGGCTGACTGTGTCATTGTCGATAGCGGTCACCGCAAGACACTGGACGTAAGCCTGGAAGTCCCCGGTTCGCCATTGACCGCCCTGATGAGCAATGAAGTGTGGGAAGAGCTCTATGAACGCCTGGTCGAGTTGGTGGAAAGCCACCAGACAACCCTGATTTTTGTTAACACACGTCGGTTGGCAGAGCGCCTTGCCCTGTCGCTTGGCGAGCGCATCGGCGAGCAGGCAGTCTCTTCCCATCATGGCAGCATGAGCAAGGAGCATCGCTTCGAGGCAGAGCAGAAACTTAAAACTGGCCAGTTGCGGGTGCTGGTTGCCACTGCCTCCATGGAACTGGGAATTGATATTGGCTCGGTCAACCTGGTCGTGCAGTTTTCCTCCCCTAAAAGTATTTCAGCTTTCCTGCAGCGCGTAGGACGCAGCGGACACCAGGTCGGCGGGGTGCCCAAGGGCATCCTGTTCCCCCTGACCCGTGATGACCTGGTGGAATGTACGGCGCTGCTGGACAGTGTCAGGCGGGGTGAACTGGACCAGTTATGTATACCTGACAAACCCCTGGATATCCTGTCGCAACATATCGTGGCTGAAGCCGGTGCCTGTGAGGCCGAGGAAGAAGGTTTGTCCCTGGATGAGCTGTTCACCCTTTTTAATCGGGCGTGGTCCTACCGCAACCTGTCCCGCGAAGAGTTTGACCAGCTGGTGATGATGCTGGGCGAAGGCTACAGCTCACGTCGCGGCCGCAGTGGTGCCTTGCTGCACCTGGACAGGATCAATGGCAGGATCAGGCCGCGCAAGTCGGCCCGTCTGACCGCGCTGACCAACGGCGGAGCCATTCCCGACATGTTCGAATACCAGGTGGTACTGGACCCCGATGACATTGTCGTGGGCAGTCTCAACGAAGACTTTGCCCTGGAATCCCTGCCGGGTGACATTTTTACGCTGGGGCATCACAGCTGGCGCATGCTGCGAGTGGATGGCCTGAAGATTCGCGTGGCCGATGCCGAGGGACAGCCGCCCACAGTGCCATTCTGGTTTGGTGAGGGCGCAGGCAGATCGCGTGAACTGTCCGAGTCGGTATCGCGATTGCGTAAAACATTGCGTGACCGCCTGGACGCCAGTGACCAGGACGCGGTGGCCTGGCTGGTCAATGAATTAGGGCTGCAGCAGTCACCGGCCGAGCAACTGGTGCACTACCTGAAAGCGGGCAGCGATGCCCTGGAGGTCATGCCGAGTCGCGACTGTCTTGTCATGGAGCGCTTTTTTGACGAAGTGGGTGATATGCACCTGGTCATACACTCACCTTTTGGCAGTCGTATGAACCGGGCCTGGGGCCTGGCACTGCGCAAGCGCTTTTGCCGCAGCTTCAACTTTGAATTGCAGGCGGCAGCCAACGAGGACAGCATTGTTATTTCCCTGGGACCTGTGCACAGCTTTGAAGTGGCCGATGTCTACCGTTACCTGAATGTGGCCAGTGTGCAGGACGTGCTGGTCCAGGCCCTGCTGGATGCCCCCATGTTTGAATCGCGCTGGCGTTGGAATGCCACGCGTTCGCTGGCTATCCAGCGCAACCGTAATGGCAAACGCGTACCACCACAGTTCCAGCGCATGCAGGCAGAAGACCTCATTGCCCAGGTCTTTCCTGACCAGCTTGCCTGCCAGGAAAACCTGACCGGCAAACGTGAAATTCCTGAACACCCCCTGGTACAGCAGACCATCCATGACTGCCTGACCGAGGCCATGGATATTGATGAGCTGAAGTCCCTGCTGACGGCGATGGAAAATGAGTCACTGGAAATGGTGGCCAGGGATTTACGTGAACCATCGCCTTTTGCCCAGGAAATTATCAATGCCAGGCCCTATGCTTTTCTGGATGATGCCCCGTTTGAGGAGCGTCGAACCAATGCCATTCGCAATCGCAGCTGGCTTGACCCGGCAGAAACCGATGATTTCAGTGCGCTGGACCTGGCGGCTATCGAGCGGGTCAGGGAAGAAGCCTGGCCCTGGATCAGGTCGGCGGACGAGCTCCATGATGCCCTGTTGATCCTGGGCTTCATGACCGATGCGGAAATGAGTGCAGGGCCGGATGGCGAAAATTACCGGGTGTACCTGGAGCCCCTTTTAGAGGAAGGGCGAGTCACGCTGGCAAGTCATGGTGAGACCCGGCTCTGGATTGCCGCTGAACGCCAACCCTGGTTTCGCCAACTCGACTCTGCTTTCACGTTTGACCCAGCCCTTGAGCTGCCGGAGTCCCTTGCCAGCATCGACCTTGATGCCCAGGAGGTGCTCAGGGAACTGGTTCGAGGGCGCCTGGAAGGCCTGGGCCCGGTGATAGCCAACAGGCTGGCACAGGATGTCGGCTTGCCTTTGCCTGATATCGAGTTTGCCCTGACCGCATTACAAACCGAGGGCTTCGTGTTTCGAGGGCACTACACGGCACCGGTGCCGGAAGCAGGCGAGTTGGGCGAGGAGTGGTGTGAGCGCCGGCTGCTGCAACGTATCCATCGTTACTCTATTGATGCGCACCGAGACAGTATCAAGCCGGTTTCCCTGCAAACTTACATGGAGTTCCTGTTCAGGTTGCATGAAGTGCGCGACCTGGAAGAAAGCGTACCCCAGCCAGCCACCCATGATTCCCTGTTGCGGGTACTGCAACGGCTCGATGGCTGTAGTGCACCGGCATCAGCCTGGGAGTCGGATATCCTGCCCGGGCGCTTCGCTGCTTATGATCCGTCCTGGCTGGATATGCTATGCCTGAGCGGACGCATTACCTGGGGCAAGTTCATCACTCCGACTGCTGCCAGGGAGGCGCAAAGCGTGCGTCCCCGGAAACCAAAAACCGGGCCCGTAAAAAGTACGCCCATCAACCTGGTACAGCGGCGCAACACCGGACTCTGGCAGACCCTGGCCGGACAACAGGATCGGGAGGACATCACTCTGAGCAGTGATGCAACACTGGTCAAGCAGGTACTGGCGGAGTCTGGTGCCAGTTTTTTCCTGGATATTGTCGAGCGCAGCGGGCTGATAAAAACCCGTGCCGAGAATGCCCTGGCAGAACTGGTAAGCCAGGGGCTGGTGACCAGTGACAGTTTTGCGGGCATGCGTGCCCTGTTGTCACCAACCAACCGGAAACAGCGCAATGGTCATTCCGGCAGAAGGCGGCGCACTCCCTATGAAATCGAGGACGCCGGGCGCTGGACCCTGATTCCCTTTATGCCCTCCATTGCTCAGCAACAGGCAGACAGTGAAGATGAAATGCTTGAAGAACTGGTCAGCATCTACCTGGAACGCTGGGGGGTTATCAGCCGCAAGATACTGGAAAAGGAAAATCGCACACTACCCTGGCGCACATTGCTGTTGAAACTCCGGCGCATGGAATTGCAGGGTCGTGTACGTGGCGGCAGGTTTATTGCCGGCATCGGCGGCGAGCAGTTTGCACTGCCGGAGACCGTCAAGGTATTGCGGACCTGTGCCAAAGATTTACAGGAGCAGCCTGAAAACCGTTGCACGCGCCGTGTCATCAATGCCACCGATCCGCTCAACCTGCTGGGTGTGATATTGCCGGGGCGCAAGGTAGCTCACCTGGCAAAGAACCGGATCCTGTTTGAAAACGGCCTGCCGGTAGCCGTGTGGGAAAAGGATGAGATGAACCTGCTGCGCCCCTGCCTGGACAAGGACCTTGCTGAGTACCGGCAGGTATTGCAAAACCGGACCTTTCCGGCCCGACTGCGAGCCTATCTCTGAGTGCGACTGGTTATGAATTCGCCTGGTTACCACGGCATAAACCAGGTTGTAATTAGCTGCCTGAATCCCACGCTTTACAGTTATAATGTCCTGTCTGATGCAAGAGTAGACCCAAGAGTCCAATGCAGGCCCCGATTTCAGGATTTTTTGAATAAAATCATGGAACAAGGTGCTGAATGATAGTATTTTGCCAGCATCATCAGTTGCGAAAAGAAACTGACTTGTCCCCAATTCCATGGACAGGTTAAAGGACAACTAGGAAATTTTGATGAAAAGGCAAGAAAGGGATTCATCACTTGATTTGAATATTGAACAAATCGAGCTGAAAGGATTTTCCCGCAGTCTGACAGAAATCGAATTCCTCCTGCTAATACTGGTTATCCTTTATTACGTTGTCCCTAGAACTGCTGTCGCCAACCCCTTCCTGATGACCGTTTCAATGCTTGTTTACGCGGTCTTCGTGCTCGGCTTCAACTACGTCAATCTTGATACGCCACAGTATTCCTGAAAGCTGGCAATTGAAACCTGGATCATGATCGGCTTCATCACCTGGGTTTTGTGGAATACCGGCAATATCAACAGTCCGCTGTTGAACCTGTATCTGCTCGTGATTATTTCCAGTGCCATAACGCTGGATAAAATAACGACGATACTGGAAATCATCCTCATCTTTGCCTTTTACCTGTTTCTGGCAGTCAAGAATGGTATGGCCTATGACCTGGCCGAGTTCAGCGAGATGATCATTTACTTCTCCCCGTTTGTACTGGTGGCCTATATCACCACCATGCTGGCCTCGGATGTGCACTACGGCAAGATGATGTTCAAGGCCCTGTCAGAAACCGATGAAATGACCAACCTGCTCAACAAGCGTTCATTCACCCCCATGTATAACAAGGCTGCTGAAGTGGCCATGAAATACAACCAGCCCCTGTCCATCATGATGATTGATGCTGACAACCTGAAAGAGGTGAACGACAAGTATGGGCACAAGGCAGGCGACAAGCTGATCATGTCCATCGCGAAAACCATCGAGGACTGCCTGCGTACCTCGGATGTCATTTGCCGTTTCGGTGGTGACGAATTCGTTGCCCTGCTGCCACAGCTACCATCGGATCGTGCCAAGGAAACCTGTGAGCGTTTGCGCAGCGCCGTTGAAAACACGTCCTTTGATGTTGACGGTGTCTCCATCAGCTCTACCGTTAGCATCGGTATTGCCACCTACCCCGATGAGGTCGGTAATGTCTTTGATCTGCTGGAAAAAGCTGACGAGGCGCTTTATGAAAGCAAACGTTCCGGCCGCAATACCGTGGTCAGTTTCGGTTCGGTGGCGGCCAAGTCCGGTGTGATTCATACCTCAACCAAGGGATACGAGTTCAAGTCGGGCGGCTCGCGCAAGACTGACCAGGCCAAAGACTAGGGCAAGACATTGCTTCATGCCGACTGTTCTGGTTCGGCAGAATAATGCCCATTCCTTTCCATTTCCCGCGTTTACCCTGATGCTAATCTTCGGCCTTCAGCAGGATTTTCAGTGCGCCCCTGGTTTTGGCGCGATTGACGGCCTCGACGCCATCTGCCAGCGCAAAGGTTTCATCAACCAGTACCGACGGGTTGATGTCACCGGCAGCCATCATGGCAATGGCTTTATCCATGGGACCGCAGCGGGAACCTACCAGGGTGATTTCGTTGACCACCAGTGGACCGGGATTGAATTGTATCGGGTCCTTGTAGGTGGATTTCAGCACCAGGGTTCCGCGTGGTGAGGTCAGGGTCAGCGCATCGGAAAATCCGGCCGGGCTGCCGGTGGCTTCACAGACCACGGCAAAACGGGAATCGGGCAGGGTGTCTGTGTAGGTTATTGTTTCCAGTCCCGGCAGTGTGCCGCGCTCGGGATGATGACCCACCAGGGTGACGGCGATGCCAGAATGGGCAAGGCTCAATGCGATCAGCAGACCCAGTTTGCCGTCACCGATAACAGCAGCTTCATGGTGGCCAGAAAAATCCACCTGTTCCTGGATTTCCAGGGCCGCGGCCAGGGGCTCGGCAAACACGGCCTGCTCATCGGGCACGGCATCCGGAACCATGACCAGGTTGGTCGCCGGAGTCGTCAGGTACTCGGCAAAGGCGCCGTCCTTGTTCTTGATGCCCAGTGCCGTGCGGTTCAGGCAATGGTGAGGATGGCCGGCATGGCACATGGCGCAGTCATGGCAGCTGTTATTGATGTCGGCAACGATGCGCCGGCCCACCAGTGCTGAATCTTCGGCCTTTTCCACCACGCCGACAAACTCATGCCCCAGGGTGCCGGTAAAAGGGTAATAGCCGCGAATGATTTCCAGGTCCGTGTTACAGATGCCGGCCCTGGACAGGCGAACAAGTACCTCACCCGGTGCCGGTTCTGGAACAGGGACATCCCTGACGGCCAGGTGAGAGCCATCCCATTGCATGGCCTGCATTGATCCCATAGTATGCCCGCGAAATAAAATGATGTGTCCAATCGTAGTAAAGTCATCCTGATATTGATAGTCTGACTTTCCCTTGAGCGCCTTCCAAACTGATGAAAAAAGCCGACAGCCTGACGAAAAAAGTGACCACGCAGCTGGCAAAACCTGCCGCTGGCAATCCTGGCCGTGCTGCCTCTGGCAAACCGGCAAACGGTCATGATCACGTGGATGCGATCAACCAGGTCTTTGCTGAACTGGAACTGGCTTATCACAACCAGTACCACAAGGCTTATGGCCAGGAGGGCAGTGTCGGAATTGCGAAGAAATACTGGCTGGAATGCCTGGCACCATTTTCACCAGCATTGATTCTCAAGGCAGTGCGCAATGTGGTCAGGACGCAGCAGTACCTGCCGAGCGTGGCCACACTGGTACAGGCCTGTGAAGACGCCATGGGGGAATACGGATTGCCCGGCGCACATGATGCCTATGTCCAGGCATGCGTGGCGCCTCACCCCAAGGCGCAGCAGCAATGGTCTCATCCAGCGGTGTACCTGGCGGGCAAGGCCACCGGCTGGTTTGAACTGGGCAACAATAGCGAGTCGCAGGTGTATCCCTTGTTCGAGTCGCACTATCGCAAGTTGTGTCAGCGGGTGCTGGCCGGTGAAGAACTGGTCATTGAAATTCCGGAAGCGCTGCCGGAGCATAGTGCGAAGAAACTGTCCCTGGAAGAAAACAAGTCAAGAATGGCGGAGCTCAGGAAAAGTCTGAAAAAATAGGCTTTGCTATTTTGGGAAAAGGGAAAAGGGAAAAAAGGAAAAAAGGAAAAAGGGACAGATTCTTTTAAGTCAGGTTTTACTCAAGAAGACAATTCTCTAAAAAAACCTGTCGCCTTTGTTGTGCTAGTTAAGCCAGTTTTTTGTACTTCATCCTTGTGGGTTCGGCTTCGCCCTTACGCTTTTTGAAATCCTCTTCGTAATCGGAATAGTTGCCTTCGTGGAACACCACTTCCGAATCACCTTCAAAGGCAAGGATGTGCGTGGCAATGCGGTCCAGGAACCAGCGGTCATGCGAGACCACGATCACGGTGCCCGGGAAAGCCAGCAAGCCTTCTTCCAGTGCCCGCAGTGTTTCAACGTCCAGGTCATTGGTGGGCTCGTCAAGGAGTAGTACATTGGCACCGCGTTTCAGCAACTTGGCCAGGTGGACGCGGTTGCGCTCACCACCTGACAAGTCCTTGACGAATTTCTGCTGGTCGCTGCCCTTGAAGTTGAAACGGCTGACGTAGGCGCGCGAAGGGATTTCGTAGTTGCCGATCTGCAGGTTGTCCTGGCCATCGGAGATTTCCTGCCAGACCGTGTTGCCGCCTTCCAGTGAATCGCGGCTCTGGTCCACATACGCCATGTCGACAGTTTCCCCCAGCCTGATTTCACCGCTATCGGGTTGTTCCTGGCCGACCAGCATGCGCAGGAAGGTGGTCTTGCCCGCGCCGTTGCCACCAATGATGCCGACAATACTGCCGCGGGGAATCGTAAAATTCAGATCGTTGATCAATGCCTGGCCATCAAAGCCCTTGGAGACATGGTCAACTTCGATGACCTTTTCACCCAGGCGCGGGCCGGGGGGAATATAAAGGTCGAGGGTTTCGTTGCGGGTCTGGAATTCCTTGGAACTTAATTCCTCGAAGCGGGCAAGGCGGGCCTTGCTCTTGACCTGGCGGCCTTTCGGATTCTGGCGTACCCATTCCAGTTCGGACTTGATCGCCTTGTCCAGCGAGGCCTGCTGGCGCTGTTCCACTTCCAGGCGCTTTTCCTTGGCATCGAGCCAGTCGCTATAGTTGCCTTCATAGGGAATGCCGTGGCCGCGATCCAGCTCCAGGATCCAGCCGGCGGCATGATCCAGGAAGTAGCGGTCATGGGTAATGGCGACCACGGTGCCGGGATACTCCTGCAGGAAGCGCTCCAGCCAGGCAACACTCAGGGCATCAAGGTGGTTGGTGGGCTCATCAAGCAGCAACATGTCCGGTTTTGACAGGAGCAGACGGCACAGGGCCACACGGCGTTTTTCACCACCGGAGAGGTTCTTCACCTCGGCATCCCAGGGCGGCAGGCGCAGCGCATCGGCGGCAATTTCCAGCGTGCGGTCAACGTCCCAGCCACCGGTGGCATCAATCAGTCCCTGTAATTCCCCCTGGCGCTCCAGCAGGGCATTCATTTCGTCATCGCTCATCGGCTCGGCAAACTTGTCACTGATGGCATTGAACTCATCCACCAGGTCCTTGATTTCGCGAATACCGTCCTCGACGTTGCCGCGTACGTCCTTGCTTTCATCCAGTTCCGGTTCCTGGGGCAGGTAGCCGACTTTCAACTCGGGCTGGGGGCGGGCTTCACCAAGAAACTCGGTATCAACGCCGGCCATGATGCGCAGCAGGGTGGATTTTCCGGCGCCATTGAGACCGAGTACGCCAATCTTGGCGCCAGGGAAAAAGGACAATGAAATGTCCTTGAGGATTTCGCGTTTCGGTGGGACAACTTTTCCTACACGATTCATCGTGTAAACAAACTGGGCCATAGGATGTTTTACCTGGTATTGGTGAATGTATGCGGGGATTGCAACCTGGTGTCATTGTCCCCTTTATATAAAGGCTTTAATAGTCGCCCCGGCGGTTTTCCTTTTGCAGGCGCTAAACGCCTGGTTTTTAGGTAGAATAGCCAGCCCAAATTTTACTATAGCCACTTCTGAGGAAAAAGATGCTGGATGATCAAATGCAGTTGGCAGGATTTGATGATGAATTGTTTGCCGCCATACAGGGCGAATCAAGACGTCAGGAAGAACATATAGAACTGATTGCATCAGAAAACTACACCAGCCCGCGTGTGCTTGAAGCACAGGGCAGTATTCTCACCAACAAGTATGCCGAGGGCTATCCCGGCAAGCGTTACTACGGTGGTTGTGAATACGTCGATGTGGTGGAAAACCTGGCCATTGAAAGGGCAAAAGAGCTCTTTGGTGCCGGTTTTGCCAATGTCCAGCCCCACTCAGGTTCCCAGGCCAATGCCGCGGTTTACATGGCACTGATGAAGCCGGGTGATACGTTCATGGGCATGAGCCTGGCCGATGGTGGTCATCTCACCCATGGTGCTTCGGTAAGCTTTTCCGGACGCATTTACAACGCGGTCCAGTACGGCCTGAACGCCGAGACCGGCGAGATTGATTACGAACAGGTAGCCGAGCAGGCCAAACAACATAAACCGAAAGTGATCTGGGCCGGTTTTTCCGCTTACTCGCGGGTCGTCGACTGGGAGCGCATGCGAAGCATTGCCGACAGCGTCGGTGCCTACTTCGTGGTTGATATGGCCCATGTTGCCGGTCTCATCGCCGCCGGTGTGTATCCAAGCCCGGTCAATATCGCCCACGTCACCACCAGCACAACCCATAAAACCCTGCGTGGTCCACGCGGCGGTATTATTCTTACACCGGGTGATGATGAAGAACTGTGCAAGCGCCTGAATTTTGCGGTCTTTCCTGAAAGTCAGGGTGGACCATTAATGCATGTGATAGCCGGCAAGGCGGCCTGCTTCAAGGAAGCAATGTCTGAAGAGTTCGTGGCATACCAGGAGCAGACGTTGAAGAACTCGCGCACCATGGCGTCAGTTTTCATGGAGCGCGGCTTCCAGATTGTCTCCGGTGGCACTGATGATCACCTGTTCCTTTTAAGCCTGGTGGATAAGGAAGTGACCGGTAAGGAAGCCGACGAAGCGCTTGGCCGGGCCAATATCACCGTGAACAAGAATGCAGTGCCCAACGACCCCAGGCCACCTTTTGTTACCAGTGGTATTCGTGTCGGCAGCCCGGCAGTTACCACCCGTGGTTTCAGGGAAGAAGAGGTGACACAACTGGTTCACTGGATGTGTGATATTCTCGATGATATCAACAATGACAGCCTGATCGACGAGATCAAGGGGAAGGTCCTGGAACTTTGTGGACGTTTTCCTGTTTACAGGAAACTGTAAATCCTGCGCCGGGTAAAACACTATGCACTGTCCTTTCTGTGATGCTGACGATACCAAGGTAATCGACTCCCGACTGGTTGCCGAAGGCAACCAGGTGCGCCGGCGTCGTGAATGCATCACCTGCGAAGAACGCTTCACCACGTTTGAAACGGCCGAACTGGTCATGCCGCGCCTGATCAAGGGCAATGGCAATCGTGAACCGTTCAATGAAGACAAGTTGCGTGCCGGCATTCTCAAGGCTCTTGAAAAACGACCGGTCAGCATGGAGACGGTGGAAAATTCCATCAACCATATCAAACATGAACTGCGTGCCACCGGGGAGCGTGAACTGCCCAGCAAGCTGGTAGGTGAAAAAGTCATGAATGAACTTAAGAAGCTGGATGAAGTTGCCTACGTCCGGTTTGCCTCGGTCTATCGCAGTTTCAAGGACCTGAATGAATTCCGCGAAGAAATTGACCGTATTTCCAAGGAAGGCAAAGCCTCCGAATCCTGATACCTTCACGGCGCGAAACCGGAATACCAGCCGGTTGCAACTGAAACTGCTCGACTTTATTAATCAACATCCTTGAATCCTATGTCCCAGGCCGATATACATTTCATGCAAAGAGCACTTGGTCTTGCCGAAGCGGGGAGGTACACGGTGCGGCCGAACCCTGTCGTTGGTGCCGTCCTGGTACAGGGCAGTGACATCATTGCCGAGGGCTTTCATGAGAAAGCCGGACAGGATCACGCAGAAATCAAAGCGCTTAAAAAGGCCGGCAGCCGCGCGAAAGGGGCAACGTTGTATGTCACCCTGGAGCCATGTTTTCACACGGGCAGGACGGGGCCATGTGCCGATGCGATTATCAGTGCAGGTGTCAGCAGGGTGGTCTATGGCATGGTGGATCCCAATCCGCAGGTATCGGGTAAGGGGCTGGAAAAAATCAGGGCCGCCGGCATCAAGGTGGATGGGCCGCTGCTGGAAGCTGAAAGTGCCGCGCTGAACCCGGGTTTCATCAAGCGTATGCAATCCGGCCTGCCCTATGTGCGCTGCAAGTTGGCGATGAGCCTGGATGGCAGGACTGCCATGGCCAGCGGCGAAAGCAAGTGGATAACCGGTGAGGCTGCCAGGCACGATGTCCAGAAACTGCGCGCTCAAAGTGGCGCGATCCTGACGGGCATCGAAACTGTGTTGATGGATGATCCCGGCCTGGATGTGCGCGTGGAGTCATTGCACGCCCTGCAGCCGCTGCGCGTCATCGTGGATTCACGCCTGCGCCTGCCACCAACGGCAAAAACGTTACTGCAACCTGGCCAGGTGATGGTCGCTACTGCAGTGACCAGTGATGACCTGCTGGCGGATAAAACCCGCGATCTGGAAAATGACAATGTCACGCTTTTTTCCTGCGCCAATCCGGAAGGCAGGGTCGACCTGGAAAAGCTGATGCGTCACCTGGCGGTTGATAACCAGTGCAATGATGTCCTGCTGGAAAGCGGTGCCGAACTGGCCGGGGCCATGCTCAATGCCGGTCTTGTGGATGAGGTGATCACCTATATCGCCCCCAAGTTACTCGGTAGCGAGGCGCGGGCGCTGTTCAACCTGCGCGGTCTTACTAACATGTCTGACCAGGTCTCACTTGAAATCGCCGACGTGGCAATGATAGGAAAAGACTGTAGAATGCGCTCCCTCGTGAAAAAACAGGCTGATAACAGCTAGAAGAACATGTTTACCGGCATTATCGAAACCATGGGAAAAATCGCGAGCCTGGAGCAGGTTGGCGGTGACCTGCGTGCACAGATCCAGTCCGAAGACATGGATTTTGGTGATGTGCAAATCGGTGACAGCATCTGTGTCAGTGGCGTTTGCCTGACGGCCGTGACGGTTGCCGAAAACAGTTTTACCGTGGATATATCCAACGAGACGGTATCACTCACATCTTTTGCCACACTGAAGGCGGGCGACCAGGTCAACCTGGAAAAAGCCATGCAGCCAGCCAGCCGTTTTGGGGGTCATATTGTCAGCGGTCATGTTGATGGACTGGCAGAGCTGGTCAGCCGGACGGCAGACGGACGCAGTGAACGGCTTGAATTCGCTGTACCTGAACACCTGTCGAAATATATTGCGGCCAAGGGCTCGGTTTGTCTTGAAGGTATCAGCCTCACCGTCAATTCGGTCAGCGGCAATACATTCGGTATCAATATCATCCCCCATACTGCCGAAAAAACGACCATTGGTTCCCTGCAGCCGGGACAGCAGGTCAACCTGGAGGTAGATATCATCGCGCGTTATCTTGAACGCCTGATGAGTGGCGGGGATGACCAGGATAATCCTGCACTGACCGTTGACCAGCTGGTTCGCTGCGGTTTTGCCGATGAGCCGGCCAACGACAAGTAGCCACTTTTTTACAACACCTATTAGCGATCCATAACGGCAACTTTTATTAACGACGATGAAACTCAATAGCGTTGAAGAAATCATCGAGGATATCCGCCAGGGCAAAATGGTTGTCCTGATGGACGATGAGGACAGGGAGAACGAAGGCGACCTGATCATTGCCGCGGACAAGGTGCGCCCTGAAGATATCAACTTCATGGCCCGGTATGCACGTGGCCTGATCTGCCTGACACTGACCCGTGAACGCTGTCGCCAACTCAGGCTGCCACTGATGGTGGAGAGCAACTCATCGCCTTTTGGATGTAACTTCACGGTGTCCATTGAAGCGTCCACCGGGGTCACCACGGGTATTTCTGCCGCCGATCGCGCGCGCACCATCCAGGCCGCTGTGGCAGCCGAGGCAAAACCCGAAGACATTATTCAGCCCGGGCATATCTTTCCAGTCATGGCCAATGAAGGCGGCGTACTGCGTCGAGCTGGTCATACCGAGGCCGGTTGTGACCTGGCCAAGCTGGCAGGCCTGACTCCGGCTTCAGCCATTTGTGAAATCATGAATGAAGACGGCTCCATGGCGCGCAAGGATGACCTGGAGAAATTTGCCCGGGAACATGGTCTGAAAATCGGCACGATCATGGACCTGATTCATTACCGTATTGCCAATGAGCAGACTATCGAGCGCATCCAGCAATACATCCTGCCCACCGAGCATGGTGACTTTGATGTGTACTGCTACCGGGACCTGATCAAGGAAGGTGGTCCGGTTCACCTGGCGCTGGTGAAAGGCGATATCAGGCACGATGAGCCGACACTGGCGAGGGTGCTTGTTGCCGACACGGTACGCGACCTGTTGGGCATCGCCAATCCGGCGCTACCCAGTTGGTCTTTGCATCGTTCCCTGGCGCGCATCAATGAGGAAGGCAAGGGCGTTGTGGTAGTATTGGCTAGCGAAAAAGACAGTGAAGACGTGCTGTCGCGGCTTGCCACCATCGACAAGATGACTGACAAGGATGTACCCACACCTGCGCCCCATGGCATCTACCTGAATGTGGGCACCGGTTCGCAAATTCTGCGTGATGTGGGTGTGGGCAAGATGCGACTGCTGAGTTACCCCACGCGCTATGCCATTTCCGGTTTCGACCTGGAAGTGGTGGAATACATTCCCTGTGACGAACCACCACAGGCAGAGTAATGATTTCATGTAGGCCGGAAATGGCTGCAAGCCATCTCCGGCATTATCAGAATAGATGAGAGTGACAGGATAAGATTACTAGATTGTCGGAGATTGCTGCGCAATTTCCGACCTACGTTTCAGTTTTGTAAAGTATCAAAAGAGTATGAGTAAGGTGAAAACCATCACAGGTGAGTTTGCCGGGGCCGTTGCCAATTACGCATTGGTGGTTTCCCGTTTCAACAGCTATATCGTCGACAGCCTGGAATCAGGCGCTATCGAAGCCTTGCAGAAACACGGTGTCGGTGATGCCAATATCACTGTCATCCGGGTGCCTGGCGCATTGGAAATTCCCCTGGCCGTTAAAACGGCGCTTGACTCGGGAGATTATGATGCCGTTATTGCTCTTGGTGCTGTCATTCGCGGCAGTACTTACCACTTTGAAATCGTGGCCAATGAAAGTGCTCGCTGTTTGTCCAACCTGGCCCTGGAAAGCAGTATGCCGGTCATTAATGGCGTGTTGACGGTAGATACCATTGAGCAGGCCATTGAACGCGCCGGTACCAAGGCCGGTAACAAGGGGGCCGATGCCGCAGTCGCGGCCATGGAAATGGTCAGCCTCATGCGCAAGCTTGATGTGCATGCCTGATTCACCGGAAAAAAACATGAGCTCATCGGCCGACGCGCCCGCGCAACCCAAAATTTCCCATCGCAAGAAGGCCCGCAGTCACCTGGTCCAGGCGCTTTACCAGTGGCAGATGTCCGATTATCCCGTGCATGACATTGAAGCCCAGTACCGGGCCGACAATACCGGAAAGGTCGATTGGGACTATTTCCATGAATTGTTCACCGGAATTGCAGATTCCACGGAAGCACTGGATGCCAGTTTTGCCGGCTACCTGGACCGGGATATCAGCAAGATCAATCCTATCGAACTGGCCATACTGCGCATGGGGGCCTTTGAGCTGTCAAAGCGACTCGATATCCCCTACCGCGTGGTGATCAACGAATGCATTGACCTGGCCAAGAAATACGGCGCCACCGACAGCCACAAATACGTCAACGGTGTTCTCGACAAGCTTGCCCGCCAACACCGCAGCGTGGAAATCAACGCGCGTAAACGCTAAACCCGGGCAAGCAACCATGCTTTCCGAATTCGACATCATCGCCTCCTGTTTCAACCAGCCGGGCCTGGCGGCCGAGCCAGGCGATATTGTGCGCCTGGGGATTGGCGACGATTGTGCATTGATGAGCATTCCCGCAGGAAAGGAACTCGCCGTGTCCATGGATACACTGGTTGAGGACGTGCACTTTCCTGCCGATGCTCCTGCGCATTTGCTGGGTTACCGGGCACTGGCAGTGAACCTCAGTGACCTGGCGGCCATGGGTGCACAACCGGCAGGATTTACCCTGGCCCTGACCATGCCCCGGGCAGATGCTGATTGGCTACAGGGTTTCAGCCAGGGCCTGAAAGAATGTGCGAATCAATTCGGCTGTTTCCTGATGGGCGGCAATACCGCGCGGGGTCCGCTTAACCTGACACTCCAGGTACATGGCCTGGTTACGTCCGGGCAGGCCATTACTCGCAGTGGTGCGGTACCTGGCGACAGTATCTATGTGTCCGGCAACCTGGGCAGGCCGGCACTGGCGATTCGCCAGTTATTGGACAGTGAGGCTGACCCGAAAGAAAAAGACCAATGGGAACTGGCGTTCTACAAGCCGGTACCCAGGCTGGCCCTGGGCAGTGGCGTATCGGGCATCGCCTCTGCCGGCCTGGACATATCAGATGGCTTGCTGGCCGACCTGGGGCATATTTGTGAAATGAGCAAAGTGGGTGCACAGGTCGACATGGCCAGTGTGCCGGTGGCGCCTGAGCTAGTGGCCAGGTTGCCCGTGGACGAGGCCCTTGCACTTGCCCTGACAGGCGGGGAAGATTATGAGCTGGTGTTGACGGTCAGCCCTGACCGCGAACAGGAACTGCTGGAACAAGCCGGGATGCTCGATGTGCCCCTGCACAGGATCGGTTCCATTACGGCGGGTGACGGGGTGATCTGTCTTGATGCCCAGGGTGACCCGGTAACATTTTCTTCTGAAGGCTGGCGCCATTTCGACTGATGAACAAGGCTTCCAAGGACATACTGAAAAATCCCGTGCACTTTCTGGCTTTCGGGTTTGGTGCAGGCCTGTCGCCCAAGGCCCCAGGCACAGTGGGAACCCTGGTGGCCATTCCCATCTACCTGTTGCTGGCCGGGCTGGCCTTACCCTGGTACCTGGCCGTGCTGGTGGTGTCTTTTGCGGCAGGCATCTGGCTTTGTGGACGAACTGCCCATGACCTGGGATTACATGACCACGGTGGCATTGTCTGGGATGAATTTGTGGGTTACTGGATTACCATGATCCTGGTGCCTGTGACCTGGTACTGGGTGCTGGTCGGTTTTATTGCCTTTCGTGTTTTCGATATTATCAAACCCTTTCCCATAGGCTGGCTGGATCGGAAAGTTGGCGGCGGTCTGGGGATCATGGTAGATGATGTCATTGCCGGCGTGTATGCGGCTTTCGTCATCCAGTTGCTGCTGGTGTTCACCAGTTTTTAACGCAGGCTGGCACAAAGAAGTGTCGCAGCGGGTATATAATGGGGATTAAGCACCCGAGGCCTGATGATTGCTGGATCGTGGGAGTAGGAAATGTCACCAGGCCCCGGGTGCTTAAAGCTTTAGTCGTCGTCAATATCCACGTCGATGTCTATGTCCTCATCAATATCTGTGTCCCTGTCCCAGTTCCAGTAGCGGTTACGATAGTTGCCACGAGTGTCACGTGGTGCCGATGCCGCCTCAATGACTTCACCCTGCACATTTCTGACATTGAAACTGCCACCACCCCGGCGATAGACAATGACATCCTTGCCCACATCCGAGACATTGATGCCACCACCACCGTCGGTAAAGGAAATACTACCCTTGACTCGGCTGACAGTGATTTCTCCGCTGCCGTCATAAATTTCCCCGTCACTATCGATATCCCTGACGCGAATGCTGCCACCGCCATCGCGAATATCCAGGTGGCCGCCAACATTGGCCACTTCAATCGAGCCGCCACCATCATGGATGGTGAGTCGGCCGCCGACTTTTTCCACTTCCAGGCTGCCGCCGCCATCCCGGATTTCAACGTCGCCCGTCACCTCTGACACCGCTATTTCGCCCCCGCCATCCTGCAGGTCCAGGTCACCGTCAATATTCGAAATAAAGGCATCACCACCGCCGGTGCGCAGTTCGAGATCACCCCGGGTGCCGGAAATAATCACTTCTCCCCGGTAATCGTTGATCCGCAGGTCAATGCCTTCAGGCACTTTGACCTCCAGGTGGGAATAGGGGCGGTCCTTGCCCGAACGAAAGAAGTCGATAAGGCCCCAGGTAAAAAAGGAAACATCATCATTCTCGTCGTAGTCGCCGACCCAGGAATCCAGCTCGGCACGGCTGCCTCGTCGTTCCAGGTCCAATACCAGGCCTTCCGAGAGGGCCTGGCGAGCTTCATCATCGTCCCAGTCATTGTTGAACTCGATTAACACTTCCACTTCGATCCGGTCATTGTCGCTGCGGGAAATGGTCAGCGGGCCGCTGTAGGTGCGAATGACCAGGTCGCGGATGTTCCCGGCATCCAGGGACCGGTTTTCTACTGTGGTGTAGGCCAGCGCACTGTTACCAAGAAGTACCGCGGGCACCAGCAGGCATAGCCTGAAAAGTGGATTCATGAGTGAACCTTGCCAATTGTTATTATGCTTTTTATGGTTTTGACGCATTCTCTGTTCAGAAAGTTTGCTTCCTGCTCCTTTTGTCCTGTTCCATCAACCTGCCTGCGGGGGATTGACCTGCAGTCAGTTCTTTCCTGAATTTGTTCTGCCCAACTTCTGTCTTGCTTGGCACAAAGTATGATGCAAGAACTTATTGCGGAAACCTTGCAGAAACCGGGCCAACTTTTGCGGTTTTCTAAGCAACTGAAAATGAAGAACAATTTTTCAGGAGCGTAAACCCCACAATAGGGTCATGGTTAATACACCCAATTTTTGGTGAATCTCGCATGACCTGTTAGCGGCCAAACCGTGGCCTTGTCAGGCCGAGATGTTTATACTTGCAACCCCCGATTTTCAGGCCTGACCCGTTCAGCCCTTTTGGACGTATAAAAAAGGTCAGGTATGCATTGCCGGGTACTTCAGCCTCAAATATTAAGAGGCAGAGCTTAATTCTTGATGAATTCCAGGAGTGTTTTATTCATGCGTGATTACATGCAGTTTTATATCAACGGCGAATGGGTTGATCCGGTCACCCCGCGTTCTCTGGATGTGATTGATCCGTCCACAGAAGAGGTTGCAGGTCATATCAGCCTGGGTAGTGAAGAGGATGTCAACAAGGCCGTGGACGCTGCGGCTGCCGCTTTCCCGTCGTGGTCCGCCATGTCCAGGGAAGATCGCCTGGTCATCATGAACCGCATTGTCGAGGAATTTGAAAAGCGGGTGCCCGAGATTGGTGAAGCCATCACCCTGGAAATGGGTGCGCCCAAGTGGCTGGCCGACGGTACCCAGGCTGCTATTGGTGTGAACCATTTCAAGACAGCTATTGGCGTACTGGAAAAATTTGAATTTGAAGAAGACCGTGGCACCAGCCGCGTCACCCGCGAGCCCATTGGTGTTTGCGGTTTTATCACCCCCTGGAACTGGCCTATCCACCAGATCTGCGCCAAGGTGGCGCCGGCCCTGGCCGTAGGCTGTACCGTGGTCCTGAAGCCTTCCGAAATCGCGCCATTTTCGGCCAAGCTGTTTGCCGATGTCCTGGCCGCTGCAGGCGTTCCGGCTGGCGTGTTCAACCTGGTTAATGGCCTGGGTCCCGAAGTGGGGCAGGCTATCGCGGCACACCCGAAAGTGGACATGGTCTCTATCACCGGTTCCACCCGGGCCGGCATCCAGGTAGCCGAAGCGGCTGCCAAGACGGTCAAGCGTGTGCACCAGGAACTGGGTGGCAAGAGCCCCAACATCGTGCTGGAAGATGCCGACCTGGAGGCCGCGGTCACAGGTGGCATCAACGGCATCATGATGAATTCCGGGCAATCCTGTCGTGCGCCCACGCGCATGCTGGTGCCCAACAAGTTAATGGATGAAGTTTGCGCAATAGCAAAAGAGGCGGCCGAAAGCTGGGCGCCAGGAGATCCAAAGGCGGATAGCAAAATGGGGCCGGTCATTTCCGCGCCCCAGTGGGAAAAGATCCAGGGCCTGATTCACAGTGGTGTGGAGCAGGGTGCGGAACTCGTCACAGGAGGTGAAGGCAAGCCGGAAGGGCTGGAAAAGGGCTACTTTGTGAAGCCCACGGTATTCCGGAATGTGAAAAACGATATGGAAATAGCCAGGGAAGAGATTTTCGGCCCGGTACTCAGCATCATTGGTTATGACACCGAGGAAGAAGCGGTCGAGATTGCCAATGACACCGAGTATGGCCTGGGTGGATATGTCCACAGCAAGGATATTGATCATGCCAGGGCTGTGGCGGCGAAAATCCGTGCCGGCTACATCAGTATCAATAATGCAGGCCTGGACCTGAATGCCCCGTTTGGCGGATACAAGCACTCCGGCAATGGCAGGGAGTTCAGTGACCAGGCATTTGGTGAGTTTCTGGAGTATAAATCCCTGTTGGGTTATACGCCGGCAGCTTAGGTTTCCTGAAGGCAGAAATCACTGTTTTTCAGGAGTTCACTTGTCCTGTGACAAGTGTCTTAAACACGCGGGTAATGTGCCACTGTGCCAGGGCTTTTGAAGGCCCTGGCAGCATTGCAAAATCAGGCCTTAACATGTATCGTAGCGCCTTTTTTTTCGACCCCAAAAACTTAGAGGAAACCAACAACAATGAGCAAGAGCTTAGAAGACTTATTGCAAAGTGTTGACAGCCCGGTTGAGATGATGCGCAACTCAAAGATAGGCGCCTACGTCTATCCTGTTGTCGCTCCCGAATTCCACAACTGGCGCAGTGAACAAGAAGCATGGCGTGAATCAGCAGTACTGTTTGACCAGTCTCACCACATGGTAGACATCTACATCAAAGGTCCGGACGCTATCAAACTGCTGTCTGATACTGCCATCAACAGCTTTGAAAACTTCCCTGTCAACCGTGCCAAGCAGTACGTCCCTGTAAGCTACTCAGGTCACGTTATCGGTGACGGTATCCTGTTCCACCTGGCCCAGAACGAGCTGGTTTTTGTTGGTCGTGCACCTTCTGCCAACTGGATTCGCTTCCACGCTGAAACTGGCGGTTACGACGTTGAGATCATTCACGATGATCGTTCTCCTTCACGTCCGATGGGTAAGCCGGTTCACCGTATTTCCTACCGCTACCAGATCCAGGGCCCGAACGCCTGGCCGATCATTGAAAAACTCAATGGTGGTCCGGTTGAGCAGCTGAAGTTCTTCCACATGGCTGACATGAACATTGACGGCACCCGCGTACGCACACTGCGTCACGGTATGGCCGGTGCGCCTGGTCTGGAAATCTGGGGTCCATATGAAGAAGGCGAGCGCATCAAGAACGCCATTCTGGAAGCCGGTGAAGAATTCGGCATCGTGCCTGTAGGTTCTAACGCCTACGCGTCCAACACCCTGGAGTCCGGCTGGATTCCATCTCCGCTGCCTGCTGTCTACTCCGATGACCGCATGAAGGCCTATCGCGAGTGGCTGCCAGCTGCCAGCTACGAAGGTACCGCTGCTATCGCCGGTTCCTACGTGTCTGACAACATCGAAGATTACTACACTACTCCTTACGAGCTGGGCTACGGTCCGTTCATCAAGTTTGACCATGACTTCATCGGCCGCGACGCCCTGGAAGCCATGCAGAATGATGATCATCGCAAGAAAGTGACATTCGCCTGGAACAGCGAAGACGTGGTCAAGGCTTACGCTTCCCTGTTTGAGAAAGGTGAGCACGCCAAGTACATCAACATTCCTATTGCCAACTACGGCAACTCCTCTTTCGACACCATTCTGGGTGGCGACAAGGTGGTAGGTCTGTCCATGTTCTCTGGCTACAGCTACAACGAGCGCAGCTGTCTGTCCCTGGGTACTGTGGATTCTGACATCGAGATCGGTACCGAAGTGGTCCTGGTCTGGGGTGAGAAGCCTGCTACCGAGAAGACTACTGTTGAAGCGAAGAGTACTTCCATCGAGATCCGTGCACGTGTCAGCCCGGTTCCCTATGCTGAAGTTGTTCGTGATTCCTACGTCGAAGGTTCATGGCGTAAGAAATAAGAGATTTTCTCTTGTAAAAAAAGCCCGGCAATCGCCGGGCTTTTTTTTGCTTGAATATTACTTGCATTGCCGGAGATTGCTGCGCAATTTCCGGCCTACAACGTGCCCCCTTCGTAGGCCGGAAATGGCCGTAAGGCCATCTCCGGCGAATGATTGGTTAATACTGGATGGGCAACAGTGGGGTGCGGCCTTCCGGCAAATGCTGGTCGATGGCGGTGAGCACCATGCCGACCATCACGTAGTCCCCCATGATGGTGACCAGTTCCACCACGCCCTGTCTGCCAAACATGTCCACGGCTTCGGCAAACAGTGCCGAATCCAGGTGATGTTCGCGCATGAGTTGTCGGCCGAGTTCAATAATCAGGTTTTCCGCTGCCGGCAGGCCCATGGGTTCCCGGTTGTGTTTGACGGTATCAACGGCTGCCTGTGATATGCCAAATTCCAGTGCGGCCGGTTCGTGGCCCGAGTACTCATACTGTTGCTGGATTTCAGATGCGGCAACCAGCACAGCCAGTTCAAAATACTTGCGTTCGATAACGCCGTCATTGCGCAGGTAATTGTTCAGCTCACTCCAGAGTTCGGCAATTTTCGGGCTGTAGAGGGAAACAGACACGGGGCCGGTGGTGGGTGTCGGTCGATTACCGACTACCTCGTCATAGGCCGCCTTGCCCTCTGCGCTCAGGTCTTCGCGCGAGAGCTGTGGCAGACGGGTCAGAGTCGTTGCATTGACGTCGTCAGGAAGGTTACGGGTTTGCGCCTGGGTTCCCGACATACCGAAAACCTGGGTACAGAGTAAAATCATTACTAGCCATTTCTTGGTCATTATTTTTTCCCTTTTTTAATCATTCAACAATCATTTCACTACATTAACAGTAAACAAGTGTTACAGCGACTGGACGAAAGCACAGTCACAAGGCGCCGTGCATCACTCGAAATCAAAAATATTGGTTTCCACTTCCGGACGCTGCATGCCGTCCTCAAAATACTCTTCCCAGATTTTTGCCCAGGGCCGGTCATACCAGTCGGGAATTTTGTAGTCAATAACCGTACCGGGATTTACCGGCTGCAGGCGGCCTTCTATATTAAACAGGGTTTGTTGGCACTCTTTCCACTGGTAGCGCTGGTCCGAGTCCATCCCGGCGCGCCAGGTGTATTTCACATCCAGTTTCAGGGGGGCGACAAAAGCGGTGTCATCGTACATGGTGACAGTAAGCAGCAGGTTGTTGTCCTCATCGCGGGTGTAGACCTCGATGGCTTCAAAATCGCTGCTGTATTCGGGCAGGGCGTGGGACATCCACCAGCCCTGCACGTTCTTCGTCCAGGCGACCAGGGTTTCTCCGTCCCAGAAGCCGATGCTTTCACCGTACCACTGTGAAATGAGCGTGGCGTGCTCCTTGCCAATCAGTATCTGGCGCATGAAATTCAGGGCGGTGCCGGAAACCAGTTGTACCTGGTAGGGCGTCAGGGTGACCTGGATATCGCGAATGCCCTGGGCCCACCAGCGCACCATACCTTCCGGGTAGCAGGTGGCCGACATCCATTGCGGGGAATTGCTGACACCAACATGGTACAGCGCCTGGGCGAAGCGCTGCTGGTATTCCGGAGTCAATGCCCGCATCAGGGTGCCCGACTGGATGTTGTTGCCAAAGGTCCACTGCTGTTGCTGCAGGGTGCGTGAATCGTAATACCCTTCCCAGGCCGGTGGCGGGTTTTCGCGATCATAGACTGTGGGTCCGCCATGGGCCTTTGCCTGTGCCATCAGGGCAGCATAGTGTTCTTCGGCAGAGGTATAGGGCAGGGGGCTGATGAGTTCATCAAACGAGAGTCCGTAGTCGCAGTCTCCCCACTGGCCAACGATGTTATCAATCCACAAATCGCCCACCTGCCTTGGTGAATGACACCGGGTATAGCGGGGGTCTTCCCAGTACCGGGCATCGAGATAGAAGTCAGTGGTGGTGAACAGGTCTACCGGCAGAGCTTCAATGCCCGGTGGTGGTTCATAGGCGTTGATTTCTGCCTGCAACTGAGGGGTAACCTGGGCCATGGCAGCAGATGAGAGCAACAACGTTGCTCTCACTGCGACCTTAACGGCTTTGGCCAGGATACCCGTGATGCTGGTTGTCATCTTTGCTGCAATACCAGGTCGGTTCTCAGGTACCACCAACCGGTGAGGAGTCTTTACCGGAAGCTGCGGCACCCCATACCACGAACCCGGCAGTCACAAGCAGGGCGCACCAGGAGAACAAATCGTTAACCGACTCGTTGAAGCTGGTGCCGGCCACCGATTCGCTGAAACTGAAATAGCCGAGCCAGATGTCGAAATACATCAGCATCATCATCACGGGAATAAACAGCCACCAGGGGTGCTGTCCCATGTCGCGAAAGCGCCGGATGAGCAGGGTAAATAGCGGGTACAGGAGGACAAACATGGAGAAGATGCCGGACCCTCCAGGAACGTAGTAGGAATAGAAAGCGATGCTGACCAGCACGGTGGCCATGGCCGGAATATAGTCGTCCTTGCTGGTTGTGCCATCGTTATTGACCATCAATGCATCGTAATTGGCCGTCCCGGGTTCTTCGCCAACGGCAAAGGAATAGCGTTGCAGGACATCCCTGTAGTACGGCAGGTAGGCCAGCATCAACAAGCCATTGAGGCCGAATACCACCAGCGCACCAAGGGACGACACCAGGGACTGGTCAAGGAACAGTCCCCAGAACAGGGCATTGGCGCTGATCATCATCTGTACGCACAGTGCCGCCGGTACCATGATATTGGCCAGCAGCAGCACGCCGGCGACCAGTTGCACCACGAGAGCGACATGCAGCAACCTGGAATTGGTCAGCGAGGTCATCAGCATCTCGGACAATGGCTGTGATCCTGCGGGGGGTGAGGACAGAAACAGGACGTAGACTGAATACAGCACCACCAGTGCACCCAGGACAAGCCGGGCACCCATGACCAGTTGTTTACGCTCGTTCACTTCGGTTTTCACGGTGAACATGGGCAGGTAGTACTTGTAGTAGGCCAGGCACAACAGGGAGTTGCACAGCAGCGTTGCATAGCCGAAGGTTGACGCGCCCGAAGTCCAGCCTTCCAGCGGTGCATCCCAGTAGAACACGCCAAAGGATACCGGCAGGCAAATCAGCAGCGCCAGCGGCGTAAAGAAACCGAACAGTGCGCCGATGCCGGCGATCAGCTCCACCCCCTTGACGATGTCGAACAGCCGACTGTCCAGCAGGGCAACAATCAGTTCCATGCTCAGGGGTTGTGATCCCATGGGCTGTGGAAACAAGGGAAGAAAATGATTAAGGCCGGCAGGAATCATCCAGGCCGCGAAGATCAAACGAACAAACCAGACTGCATATTTCATGGAGCCCCCCGTACGTTAAAACGTACTTATAGTTGTAATAGTTTTTATTGGCGACCACATTGCATGGCCTTTTGTGTTGAAAGAAGCTTAACACCTGTTCCGGGTTTTGTAACTGACTGCCAGGATTCCTTGTAGCGTTCATGCCGGAGATGGCCCTTGGGGCCATTTCCGGCCTACAAATGCCCGACTTAATTATGTAGGCCGGAAATTGCGCAGCAATCTCCGGCAAAAAATCCATTCCAGGTACTCAAGGCCTATAACGGCAACACAATTCGCATTGCCTCTGCCGAACAAACATAATCTCTCTGGACGGGCCTGCATGAGCGGTTTATTCTGCTAGCCGGCCATCTATAAAAACAACAAGGCAAACTGCAAGGGGACTCCAGATGAATACCACCATCGCAACAACACCGGGTGTATCAGCCACCTTCAGGCCTTCTTTCTATTTTTACATGACCCTGCTGATGGCTTTCTTTGTCTTCGGTGGCTTCAGTATGACTTACTGGTATCCCATGGCTGCCGGCACCTTTCCGCCGGCGCCGCCGGTCGTGCACTTTCATGGCCTGGTCTACTCCAGCTGGATGATCCTGCTGGTGGTGCAGGCGTTGCTGGTCAATGTGCGCAATGTCGCATTGCATCGCAGCCTGGGCACCTTTGGCATCGCGTTGGCTACCCTGGTCATTGTGATGGGGTCCCTGATAACCATCCTGGGCGCCCGCGGTGTGGCTCGTGTGCCTAACGACGGCATCTTCCTCGGTATTTTTGCGGTGACCGGTTTTGGTTTGTTGTTTACGTTGGCGATACGCAACGTGCGCAAGCGGGAAGTACATAAACGCCTTATCCTTCTGGCTATGCTACCCATCCTGCCGCCGGGCATTCACCGCCTCTACATGGTGCCGCTGGGGTTGAACGGCTTTCCGGTCGTGGCCATGTACATCACGCTTAACCTGATGGCGCTGGCCATCCTCTTTCAGGAGTGGCGCCAGCACAAAACCATCAATACATACACCTGGATTGGTGTCGGCTGGATCGTGTTCCAGCAGATCATGCATGCGACCTTCATCAATACGGAAATGTATTTCGATATCCAGGCCTGGGTAGGCAGTCTCGCGGTATACCGCTAGACCGGTGGCTGGCCTCAGTCCAGCCGCTTCCTGAACTTCAGGGTGGCAATCAATAACCCGATCACCGTAAAGCCCAGCAGGAACAGGGCATCCTCCTGCACATTTTCCACACTGGCACCGCGTAACACCACGCCACGAATGATGCGCAGAAAATGCGTGGCCGGCAGTACCTCGGCTATCCACTGTGCCAGTTCCGGCATGCCCTCGTAGGGAAACATGAAGCCAAATAACAGGATGGAGGGCAGCAGGATGAAGACCGTCATCTGCATGGCCTGCAACTGGGTTTTGGCGATGGTCGAAATGATGAGGCCCAGGGTCAGGCTGGCGGCGATGAAGAGCAGGGTGGCGATGACAATCTGGCTGATGGCACCGTTGATCGGGACACGGAAGACAAGGTGGCCCAGGCCCAGGATGATGCTCATCTGCACCAGCCCGATGAGGATGTAGGGAATGATCTTGCCCAGCATCAGCTCCAGCGAATGCACAGGGGTGGTGATCAGCAGTTCCAGGTTGCCGCGTTCGCGTTCGCGGACGATGGCCGTGGAGGTGAACAGGATCATGGTCATGGTCAGGATGATGGCCAGCAATCCCGGGACGATATTCACCGCGGTGCGCTGTTCCGGGTTGAAGTACTGCACCACTTCAAAAGTAGGCGCCGGCGGCAGGGCAGTACCTCGCGCCAGGTCTGTCAGCGGCATGGAGCGCAGGCTGCGAATGCTGGAGGCAACAATGGTGTCGGAGCCATCCACCAGCCATTGCCCCAGGGGGCGCGGATCCATATCCCCTGCGGAGCTGCCGCCACCGGCTGCCTGCTGGCTTTGTACCATGCGCTGGTCGAGATCCCGCGGCAACACCAGCACGGCGCGCACATCGCCATCGGTAATGCCCTGTTCAGCAGCCTGCACGGAATCGTAAACGGCCGTGAACTCCACAACCTGTGTCGCCAGCACGGCGGCACTGATACTGCGCGAGGCATAGCTTTGTGCCTCGTCAAGCAGGCCGGCGGGAATGTAGCGCACGTTGGTATTGATGGCATAGCCGAACAGCAGCAGCTGGATCAGTGGAATCATCACGACCATGCCGAAAGTCAGCCTGTCACGCGAGAGTTGCCTGAACTCCTTGAAGGTGATGGCACTGATGCGCAGCAGTGAGTTCACAGTATTTCCTCATCCGTTGAGGTGACAAAGACGTCCTCCAGCGAGGGGTGCACCACGCGCAGTTCAAAATCGCCGCTGCTGATCGCAGATTGCTGCTGCATCCATGCCAGGGCTCACTGACCCCATCATCTACCAGTACGCGCAGGCGGATGCCCTGCTGGGCAGCGGAAATGATTTCGGGCAGCTTAACCAGGTCCTTTTTGAGTTGCCTGAGTCCACTGCCGCCGATCTCCACGACATTGGCACCCATCTCGTCCATCAACTCCTGGGGGCTGCCATCAGCGCGCTTCTTGCCATTGGCCAGGATGGCCAGGCCGTGGCAGCGCTCGGCTTCGTCCATGTAGTGGGAGGACACCAGGATGGTGGTGCCGGCATCGCTCAGGTCGAAGAGTTTTTCCCAGAACTCGCGGCGGTTTTCCGGGTCTACCGCCGAGGTTGGTTCATCGAGAAACAGCAATTCGGGTTCGTGGATGGTGGCGGCTGCCAGGCCAAGGCGCTGTTTCTGGCCGCCGCTCATGGTATCGGCCAGTTGTCGCTTCTGGTCATTTAATTCGTAAAGCTCCAGGAGGGAGGCCACACGCTGTTTTTCATCGCGGCCATGCACGCCATAGATTTTCGCCATGAAACGCAGGTTTTCCTCCACGGTGAGATCACCATAGAGGGAAAATTTCTGGGTCATGTAACCAATGCGCCGGCGCAGGGCTTCGGCCTGGGCCGGCAACTTCAGGCCCAATACATTGATCTCACCGCTATCCGGGTTAAGCAGGCCGGTGAGCAGGCGAATACTCGTGGACTTGCCGGAGCCGTTGGGACCGAGAAAGCCATAGATACAACCTTTGGGAATTTGCAAATCGAGACTGTCGACGGCTTTCAGGTCGCCGAAACTGCGTGTCAGCCCCGTTGCTTCTATGGCCATCTCCGTCATGGCAAGCCCTCAGGGCAGGATGACTTGTGCCGGCAAACCGGATGGCAGTCCAGCGGCATCATCACCAAGCTGCACTTCGGCCAGGTACATCAGGCGGGAGCGCTCTTCCCGGTTGAGCGCGTAGTAGGGGGTGAAGGCCGGTTCCACCGAAACCCAGCGCACGGTACCGGAAAGGGCTTGCTCGATACCATCGACCCTGACCTGAAGTGTGTCATCGACACTGACCTGGGCGCGCACCGGCTCGGGAATATAGGCACGGGCAAAAGGCGGGCCTTCAGCCAGCACCACGGCCAGGGGAGCACCCACGTAAACCCGTTCTCCTTAGTTCCAGGGCAGGTTGTCCAGGATGCCATCACGGGTGGCATGGACGGTGAGGTTGTCCAGGTTCTGGCGCTCGCGATTCAGTTGGGAAATAGCGGCGTTGAGCTGGGCCTCGGCCAGGCGGATGTCTTCCGGGCGCGTGCCGGCGTTAAGCAGGCGTAACTGGTCTTCGGCTTCGTTCAGGGCGGCCTGGCGGGCGTCGCGACGACTGTTTGCGGTTTCCAGTTCGGCAGCCGGTGCCAGTTGCTGGTTGACCAGCCTTTCGGTACGACGAATGTCCTGCGTGATTTCCTGCAGGGTGGCGCGTGCTGCTTCCACACGGGCTTCTGCGGCCATGATCTCTTCTTCCCGGGCGCCGTTGCGCAGCTTTTCCAGGTTGGCCTCATACTGCTGGACATCGGCTTCCGCCCTGGCGACGACGGCCTGTTGCAGGCTGTCATCCAGTTGCACCAGCAGGTCGCCACGTGATACGGTGCTGCCTTCCCGAATTGGCAGGGCAGTGATGACTTCTGCGGCCGTGGCAGATAGGGTGATGCGGTCGCGTTCCAGTGTGCCCAGGGCCACGGTGGACTCGTTTGACTCACCGCAGGCACAGAGCAACAACAGCAATGCGGTGTTAACCAGAATCCTGTTGTGTTGACCTGTCATGGGGTCCTCCCATACTTGCGCAGATTACAGGTAAAAAAAAGCGGCCTGTCGGCCGCTTTAATAGTAACTGATTATTGCTCCATTAATCCTGCCCGCAGCGAGAGCAGCCAGTTTTTCACGGCCTCTACATCCTCCTCGCTGACAATATGTCCCAGGTTGGGCATGCCGCGACCGGCATAGGCGCCTTCGCGAACGATGTTCTGGATGATGTCGTAGGTTGCCGGTGCGGCATAACGCAGGTCGGCCAGGGAGCCGCCACTGGCGCCACCGGCACCATGGCACAGCATGCAGTGAGCGGTGTAGATGTCCTCTCCATGGGCCAGGACTTCCGGATCATCGTTGTAATCGATGGCGGTCAGCTCCGGCAAAGGCTGGCTTTCGGCTGGCACAATCTCGTCGCCATTGAGGCGAAATGCCCAGAGCCTGCCTTCCGGTTTGTAGGCGCCGCTGGAGTTCGGCCCGATGAGGCCGCCGGAACCGCCCCAGCCGGCCAGCACGGCCACGTACTGGACGCCATCAAGCTCGTAGGTCATTGGCGCGGCCATGATGCCGCTGCCCAGGTAGACCTGCCATACCAGCTCGCCAAAGTCGGCGGTGTAGGCCCGCATATAGCCGTCAGCGCCGCCCTGGAATACCAGGTTGCCGGCGGTAGTCAGGGTGCCGCCGTTGATGTTGAAATCGTATTCATGGGTCCAGCGCGGCTCGCGGGCGACCGGATCCCAGGCCAGCAATACGCCCGGTGAGTCATAGACCGGGCCGGTGCCTTCAGCGTAGGCATCGTCCGGGCGTACAGGACGCTCTGTCTGCGTGCCCAGACCGATACCCAGGTTCCAGCCGGCATCTTCATAGTCCCAGTTCTCGTCGATAGAGTAGGGGAAGGAACCGCCCTGATTGGTGGGGATATACATCAACCCGGTATTCGGGTTGTAGGACATGGGATGCCAGTTATGTGCCCCGCCAGGTCCTGGTGTGAGAAAGCTGATCGCGTTGTCATAGCGCGCCTGCGGGGTTTCATTGGGCCTGCCGGTTTCCAGGTCGATACCTGTTGCCCAGGTCACACGGGCATAGGCGTCGGCGTAGATCAGGTCTCCGGTTTCGGCATCCAGCACATAGAAGAAGCCGTTCTTCGGCGCTTGCATGACCACCTTGCGGGGCAGGCCGTTGATGACAATTTCCGTCAGCATCAGCGGTTGTACGGCAGTGTAGTCAAAGTTGTCCGCCGGCGTGGTCTGGTAATACCACTCCACGCTGCCGTCATCCACATCCAGGGCGACGATTGACGACAGGTACAGGTTATCGCCAATGCCTTCGCTGCGGTATTCATGGCTCCAGGGTGAGCCGTTGCCGGTACCCACGTATACCAGGCGCAGTTCAGGATCGTAAATTATCGAATCCCAGGGATTGCCGCCGCCACCGACTTCCCACCAGTTGCCGGCCCAGGTGCCGGCCGCAAATTCTACGTCTTCGTTTTCAAAGCCATCGGCCGGGTTGCCGGGCACGACCCAGAAACGCCATTCGATTTCGCCGTTATCCGGGTTATAGGCCGTCAGGTAACCGCGGGTGCCCAGTTCGGCGCCGCCATTACCGATCAATACCTTGCCGTCGGCGACCCGGGGTGCACCGGTGATGGTGTAGGGTTTGTCCTGGTCAACCGTGACCACGCTCCATTCCACTTCCCCGGTATTGGCATTCAGTGCCACCAGGCGGCCATCGATGATGCCCGCAAAGACCTTGTCTCCATAAATGGCCACACCGCGGTTGACCACGTCACAACAGGCTTTCCAGCCCAGGGAACGATCCACCTGGGGGTCATAGCGCCAGAGCTCTTCACCGGTACGGGCATCCACGGCAAACACGATGGACCACGAAGCGGTGGCATACATGATGCCGTCCCTGACAATGGGTGTGGCTTCCAGGCCGCGGTAAGTGCCGGTGTCATAGGTCCAGGCAGTGCCCAGTTCGGCGACATTGGAAAAGGTGATCTGGTCCAGCGGACTGTAACGGGTTTCACCGTAATCACGGCCGTAGGACAGCCAGTCCTCGGTATTGCCCTGGGCATTGACCAGTTCCGCATCGGTAACCGGCTCGATGCCGGTGTCTTCAACCGGTGCCGGCATAGTGGCAGCTGACTCCTGGGACTCCGGTTCCTGTGAGCAACCGGCAAGGCCCAGCAGGGCAGCCAGGGTAAGGACAGTAATAAGTGAGCGAGATGCTTTCATGCAACATTCCCCCTTGAATGTTTGACAACTTGTGCAGGCGTCAAAGTCTATCACACAGATCATGGAAAAGAGGAAAGAGACAAGAGGCAAGGGGCAAGGAACGACACGTCGGGCTTTACCGAATACCCGGGACATCGTAGGTCGGGATAGGCGCAAAGCGCCGTTTCCCGACGTGAGCATTTGCCTCATGTGAAAATTCGATGTCGGCAAACGCTTCGCTTATGCCGACCTACACTTATCGCCGAAACACTCGCAACCACCGCCAGAAATTCAACAATCCGGACAACGAACTGGCCACATAGGTCAGCGCACAGGCTGTCAGGATTTTGCGGGCGGCGCGGTAATCGGTGTTGTTGATGTACTGGCCTTCCTTGAGGATGGGCAGGGCGCGGCCAAAGCTGGCGTCGAATTCCACGGGCAGGGTCACCAGGTGCACGATGGTGTTCACCAGCATGCTCAGGATCACCACGATCATCAATGGCAGGGCCAGGCGTGCCCCGGCCGGGGCAAAGGCAATAAAGGGCATGACCAGCAGGGCCACACCACCAATGCGCTCGAGCTTCTGGGCGGACTTCACCATGCGCGTGCGGGTGGTCAGGGGTTTGTACTGCTTGTAATCCTGCAGGGCATGCCCGAACTCGTGGGCCGCTACCGTGATGGCCGTGAGCGAACGTGCATCCAGGTTGTCCTTGGACAGGCGCACCACCTTGTCCGTGGGGTCATAATGATCACCCTGCTCGGTACCTTCCACGTTCAGGTAACCCATGTCGAACTTCTTGCGCAGGTGCTTGACCAGTTCAGCCCCGGTGCCGGGAATATCCTCGCGATGGCCGCTGTACTTCTGCAGCACATGCTTGGCCCAGTATCCGGGACCAAGAATGACAACAAACAGGAGGATGCCGAGAATCAGGTAAATCATGGTGGGCAGTGTAAGGAATAAGGGTGCAGGAAGTCATGTTATTTGCAAACATGAAAAATTGTGTCACTTTTATCCATATCGTCTTCTTGGTGGGATAGCGAACTACTTCTTTCCAGGCTGCTCCCTGAAGAAAAAGAATCACTACAACAAATAACAAAAGGAAGCATTATGACCGTTTTCTCATCATTGCCCCCCGAAGCCCATCTGCTCCATGTCCTCAAACGATTTCCAAAAATGGTACCGTCGCTTCTGGAGATGCACGACGCCATTTTACGTAGTGAGTCAGGTCTCAGTGTGGGTGAGCGTGAGCTGATAGCCGCCTATGTATCGCTCAATAATGCCTGTGAATTCTGTCATGGTGCTCACCATGCCGTGGCAAAAATGTTTGGTATCGATGATCACCTGCTTGCCCAGTTGCATGGCGACCTTGAAACTGCTGATATTCCGGAGAAGCTCAAGCCGATCCTGGCTTATGCCAGGAAGCTCACGCTGTCACCATCAAAAATTGTGCAGGCGGATGCCGATGCTGTCTATGCTGCTGGCTGGTCTGAAGATGACCTGTTTGATGCCATTTCAACCTGTGCCCTGTTCAATTTCATGAATCGCATTGTCGACGGTTCGGATATCAGTGTACCCTCGGATATCTCTCGACCAGACTCTGAACGACCGAAGCTGGATTCCTATGTGGCGTTGAATCATGTCATTGATAGTTTATAAAGTCTTATGCAGTTGATTCCTACTCTTCACGCCGACCCCCAGGCCCTCGCTCCTGGCTACCAGGCCGCTGATCCCTTTCCTCACATCGTCATCGACAACCTGTTTGACGATGCCGCACTGAAGCAGGTGCTGGAGGTGTTTCCGACACCGGATGACATGCCCTGGCGTGCTTTCAACAGTGACACGGAAAAGAAGCTGGGTTACTGGCACACCAACACGGTGGCGCCACCCATCTGGGATTTCCTGCAGGCAATGAATGCACCGCCCATGCTCGACTTCCTGGAAAAGCTGACTGGCATCGATGGCCTGATTCCCGATCCCTATTTTGGCGGGGCCGGATTGCACCAGATTTTGCCCGGCGGGTTTTTGAAGGTGCACGTGGATTTCAATATGCATCCCAAGCTGAAGCTGGACCGGCGTTTGAACATGCTTATTTATCTGAACGAGGACTGGCAGGAGGAGTGGGGTGGTCACCTGGAGTTGTGGGACCGGGACATCAGCCGTTGCCATCACAAGATCGCGCCGCTGTTCAACCGCGCCGTGGTATTCAGCACCACGGACTGGTCCTATCACGGGCATCCGCATCCACTGGCGTGTCCGGAGGGGAATAGTCGGAAGTCCCTGTCTTTTTATTACTACACCAATGGCCGGCCCGAAGCGGAACGTTCACCGGATCACGATACGATATTCCGGATAACACCGGACGAGACGTAATTGTGTTGTCGGAGATAGTCCTTTGGGCCATTTCCGAACTAAAGTCGTCTGATAGGCTTGATCCTGATCATCCAGAGTTTTTTTAAGTCCTTTTAGACTTCTCATTGCGGTGACAAAACTGTACAGTGCCATGAAAAATATCGATACGAATAATATTGTCATCGCCTGCCAGTGAAGTATGTGCCGCCGGTGCAGTTTCAGGCTCGCTGATGACAGCAATCTTTAGTGGATAGCTATTAACCGGTTTCCAAAAACGGACAGGGCTGTCCCGGCAAGAAAAGCAATATTTGATGCACCAATTCGACCGCCTTAGTTATTTCTTTGCATTCCTCCTGATTGGCACCACCGGGTTCTTCCTCATCTGGGGAATGAACTATACCAATTACGCCAACGTCGTTATTTTCACGCTTGCGACCTTCTTCGGCATATTCATGGCCTTCAATATTGGCGGCAATGATGTGGCCAATTCCTTTGGTACCAGTGTCGGTGCGGGGACGCTTACCATGAAGCAGGCCCTGGCCGTGGCCGCGGTGTTCGAGGTCAGTGGTGCGGTGATTGCCGGCGGTGAAGTGACCAATACCATTCGCGGCAATATCGTGGATCTGTCGGAAATCGCCCTGGATCCCATGGATTTCATCTACATCATGATGTCGGCCCTGCTGGCCGCCGCCCTGTGGCTGCTGTTTGCCTCCCGGCGCGGTTTCCCGGTCTCCACGACCCACTCCATAATTGGTGGCATTATTGGCAGCTCCATCGTCCTGGGCATGTTGCTGGATGGGGCAGACACGGCCTTTTCCCTGGTCCAGTGGGAGCGTGTGGCCACCATCGCCTCGTCCTGGGTGATCTCCCCGGTGCTGGGTGGTTTTGTGTCCTGGGCCCTGTTCTCCCTGATCCGGAACCACGTCATTCTGCATGATGAAGAGTCCGAGCGTCGACTGCTGGAAGTCAAGGCGGAAATCCTGCAGAACAAGGAAGAGCCGCGACCGGCCTATGAACGCCTGGAAGAAATCCAGCAGATCTCCTTTGCCAGTGTGACGGCGAAGGAGGCCGACTTTTTCAAGGAAGGTGATCCCAACCAGCTGGAATTCGGCTCCTTCCACGAGCAGCACCTGAACGAGGAGAGGATGCACAGTGCGGATGCCCGGCGTGCCCTGGAAACCTGGGTACCGCTGGTTGCGGCACTGGGCGCTGTGGTGATTGCTGCCATGATGGTCTTCAAGGGCCTGAAAAACCTCGAGTTCGAATTAAGTACCCTGAGCAACCTGCTGATCATGGCCATGGTGGGCGCTGCCGTGTGGATGGGTACCCTGATTTTTGCCCGGTCACTGAAAAATGAACCGCTGAGCAAATCTACCTTCATCCTGTTCAGCTGGATGCAGGTGTTCACTGCCTGCGGGTTTGCCTTTTCCCATGGCTCCAATGATATCGCCAATGCCATCGGCCCCTTTGTTGCCATCCTCGATGTGCTGCGCACCGGGACGATAATTGCCTCGGCCTCCATTCCGCCCCTGGCCATGATTACCTTCGGCATTGGCCTAGTGGCAGGGTTATGGTTTATTGGCCGTGAAGTGATCATGACGGTGGGACATCACCTGACCGAAATGCACCCGGCATCGGGCTTTACCGCCGAGCTGGCCGCGGCCGTGGTGGTCCTGATGGCCTCCCTGCTGGGTATTCCGGTCTCCAGCACCCACATCCTGATCGGTGCCGTGCTCGGCATCGGCATCGTCAATGCCCAGACCAACTGGAAGCTCATGAAACCCATCGGGTTGGCGTGGGTGATAACCCTGCCAGCAGCGGCGCTGCTCAGCGGCCTGCTGTTTGTGCTCTTGAGAAATATTTTCTGAGCCACTGGCTGCAAGTCCACCCGGTTCGAGTATCCTGTCGGCAATGAATACCACACCACAACATGGGAAAGGGGCTGTTGCCCGAGTCCTGTACCTGCCCCATGGCGGCGGTCCCATGCCGCTGCTGGGTGACCCCGGCCATGCCCGGCTCATCAGTTTCCTGGAAAGCATTCCCCAAAGACTGGGTACACCAGAGGCGATCCTGGTGATCAGTGCCCACTGGGAAATGCCCGTGGCCCATGTGACCGCGAGCGAGGCACCGGGCCTGATCTATGACTACGGCGGCTTTTCCCCGGAGTCCTACGAGATTACTTACCCGGCACCGGGCAGCCCGGCCCTGGCAAAGGAAATCGTTGGCCTGCTGACAGCCGCCGACATACCCAGTGTTGCCGAGGGGCATCGGGGCTTTGATCATGGCATGTTCGTGCCTCTAAAGCTGATGTACCCGAATGCCGACGTGCCGGTAATCCAGCTTTCCCTGCTGGCCAGCCTGGATGCCGGTGAACACATTGCCCTGGGCAGGGCGCTGGCTCCCTTGCTGATGAAAAATATCCTGGTGGTGGGCTCCGGTATGTCCTTCCATAACCTGGGTGCCTTTTTTACCCCCGGCATGGGGAATGACGCGAACAAGGCTTTTGAACGTTGGCTGCAGGACACCTGCACTGCCGGGATACCCGAAGCAGACCGGGAAAGCCTGCTTGCCCACTGGCACCAGGCACCGGCGGCATTGCAATGTCATCCACGACCTGAACACCTGTTACCACTGCACGTGTGTTACGGGCTTGCCCGATCAAAGGGGGAAGTTGTGTTCAGTGAGTCGGTGATGGACAAGCAGGTGACCGGGTTGCTCTGGGAATGAAGGACGAAGGAGCAAGGGACAAGGTACAAGGAACATCTCGTCGGGCTTGTCCGAGTCGTAGGTCGGGATAGGCGCGAAGCGCCGTTTCCCGACGATCAATTACTCACGATGTTAAAAAATTAAATATCGGTCAGGCTTCCGCCGCTTGCTCCTGCATCGGTATGGCTGACACATCTTTTTCTGCATCCATGAGTTTCATCAGCATGCGCCGGGCGCGGACAGAGTTCTCGTCACTGTGTTTCATGACTTCACGCGCCGGGGTACATCCGCTTTGCAGCAGTTGTTCGATGGCCTGTGAGGCGTCGATATCTTCCTGCACCACTTTCTCAAGGTAACCACGCATGTTTTCTATTTGCTGGACATCCACCGATGCCAGGCCGAAATGGTAGTAGCAGGAATGCCTGGTCGCCGGCGTGATGGCATGAAAGATATACATGGCGCGCATGGGCTCACCGGCACGGGCATGGTCATCCGGAAAGGTCATCTCTACCGAGCCGGCATGCAGCCCGGGGTAGTAGAAATTCATGGCGCTGACCTGGTTGATCTTGCCTTCGTAATCATGGAATTCCTTGACCACGGGCGGCGCAGGGCAATCACGGATGGTGCGGGAGCTGTATAGCACTCCGGGGCCTTCGGAGAGGTCTTCCGGGACCTCGGCATTACCGCTGGAACCGATGCTGTCGCCATGCAGGAAAGCCAGGTGTGAAAGGTCGGTCAGGTTGTCAGTGAGAAGCTGGTAACGGGCCTGTACTTCATAGAAATACAGCGGACTGGCAGTGAGGTTGTCACCGTTATGGCCGATGGCCTCCAGGTCCGGCAGCAGGGCAGTATCTGCCTGCGCGGGATCACCAGGCCAGACCCAGACCCACATGCCGTGCTCCACCACCGGGTATTTCTTTAGCTTGCAGCTGGCAGGGATGGTGTCCTGGCCGGGGATGCGTGTGCATTGGCCATCGGTATCAAAGGAAATGCCGTGGTAGCCGCACGTGATGACATCATCTGCCAGGTGACTGTCGGCCAGGGGGTAAAAGCGATGTGGGCACAGGCCACTGAGACAGGTGATCTCACCGTCTTGTTTGCGAAACAGCACCACCGGCTGGTTCAGTACCTGGCGTGACAACAATGCACTGGTGACATCCTGGCAGAATGCCACGACATACCAGCCGTTGTGGACGGCGTAATAACCCTCTTTGAACGGATACATGAATCCCCCTCAAAACCTGTTTCCGGTTTCGGAAAGCATAACAGAATGAAAGGGGGCTATGGACAACACGTGGGGCTTGAACGATTGTAGGTCGGGATAGGCGCAAAGCGCCGTTTCCCGACGTTGGGCTTCAACAAATGCTGCGGAGTCGATGTCGGCAAACGCCCCTTTGGGGCTATGCCGACCTACGAAACTGGTTTTTTTTGGCCATAAAAAAGGGCGCCAGAGGCACCCTTTTCAAGCTTGGTTTCTTTCTTATTATTTAGTATTTGTAGTGCTCTGGCTTGTATGGGCCTTCGACTTTCACACCAATGTACTTGGCCTGGTCGTCGGTCATGCGGGTGATAACACCGTCAAAGCCCTTGACCATGCAGGCAGCCACTTCTTCGTCCAGTTTCTTCGGCAGTACTTCAACCTTGATGTTGCTTTCCTTGAATTCAGGATCCAGGTCGGCGAACTTGCGTTCCCAGAGATACATCTGGGCCAGTACCTGGTTGGAGAAGGAACCGTCCATGATGCGTGAAGGATGGCCGGTAGCGTTGCCCAGGTTGATCAGGCGACCTTCGGAGAGCAGGATCAGGAAGTCTTCCTTGCCGTCCTCCAATTTGCCGCGCACGATCTTGTGAACCTGCGGCTTCACTTCTTCCCACTTCCAGTTCTTGCGCATGTAGGCAGTGTCGATTTCGTTGTCGAAGTGACCAATGTTACAGACGACGGCAGCAGGTTTGAGTTTCTGCAGCATGTTGGCGTCACAGACATTGATGTTACCGGTGGTGGTCACGATCAGGTCGGTGGAGCCCAGCAGTTCCTCGTCGATGCAGTCGATTTTGCCGGTGTTGATGCCGTCCTTGTAGGGAGATACGACTTCGAAGCCGTCCATGCAGGCCTGCATGGCACAGATCGGGTCGACTTCAGAGATCTTCACAATCATGCCTTCCTGGCGCAGGCTGGCAGCAGAGCCTTTGCCCACGTCACCGTAACCTATAACCAGGGCTTTACGGCCGGACAGCAGCATGTCAGTACCGCGCTTGATGCCGTCGTTCAGTGAGTGGCGGCAGCCGTACTTGTTGTCGTTCTTGGACTTGGTCACCGAGTCGTTGACGTTCACGGCCGGTACTTTCAGCTCGCCGGCTTCCATCATTTCGTACAGACGATGTACGCCGGTTGTGGTTTCCTCGGTGATGCCGTGAATGTTGTCCAGCATCTCGGGGTATTTCTCATGAACCATGGCAGTCAGGTCACCACCGTCGTCCAGCAGCATGTTGGCATCCCAGGGCTTGCCGTCCTTGAGGATAGTCTGTTCGATACACCACTCGGCTTCTTCCTCGGTCTGGCCTTTCCAGGCATAAACCGCAACACCGGAAGCGGCCATGGCGGCAGCAGCGTGGTCCTGCGTGGAGAAAATGTTACAGGAGGACCAGCGTACTTCGGCACCCAGTGCTTTCAGGGTTTCAATCAGTACGGCAGTCTGGATGGTCATGTGGATACAGCCAATGATCTTGGCGCCCTGCAGGGGCTTTTCTTCACCGTACTTTTCGCGCAATACCATCAGGGAAGGCATTTCAGACTCGGCAAGGATGATTTCCTTGCGGCCGAAGTCTGCCAATCCAATATCCGCGACTTTGTAATCTTCTTTACTCATTTTAGTTTCCTGTTTCCTTTTAGTTATTCGGATAAAACAGGGACAGAGCACGCTTTGCGTGGTCTGTCCCCTGGCTTGTTGTACCAGCCTGCTTCTATCTGACTGGGCGTCTAACTATCAGATACCGGCGTCTGCTTTCAGTGCATCTGCCTTGTCGGTTTTTTCCCAACTGAACTCATCACGTCCGAAATGCCCATAGGCGGCAGTGGGACGGTAAATCGGGTTCAGCAGGTCCAGCATCTTGATGAGGCCGGCAGGCTTGCAGTCAAAGTTTTCCCTGACCAGCTTGGTGATTTTCGCATCATCAATCTTGCCAGTGCCGAAAGTGTCAACCAGGATGGAGGTAGGCTCGGCTACACCAATGGCATAGGAGAGCTGCACTTCACATCGGCTGGCAATACCGGCAGCCACGATGTTCTTGGCAATATAACGTGCCAGGTAGGCCGCTGAACGGTCAACCTTGGAGGGGTCCTTGCCTGAGAATGCGCCACCACCGTGACGGGCCATGCCGCCGTAGGTATCAACGATGATTTTGCGTCCGGTCAGGCCGCAGTCGCCGTGTGGGCCACCGACAATGAACTGGCCGGTTGGGTTGATGTGGTACTTGGTGTCGCCATCGAGCATGGAGGCTGGCAGTACCGGTTTGATGATTTCTTCCATGACTGCTTCACGCAGGTCTTCCTGGCTGATGTCGGCAGTATGCTGGGTTGACAGTACTACAGCGTCAATGGACTGTGGTTTGCCGTCAACATAGCGGTAAGTCAGCTGGCTCTTGGCGTCTGGCAGCAGGAAAGGCAGTTTGCCGGCCTTGCGCACCTCAGACTGCTTTTTCACCAGCAGGTGTGAGTAGGTAATCGGGGCCGGCATCAATACGTCTGTTTCATCACAGGCGTAACCGAACATAAGGCCCTGGTCTCCCGCACCCTGTTCCTTGTGCAGGCCTTCGCCTTCTGTCACACCCATGGAAATATCGGGTGACTGTTTACCGATGGCGTTGAGAACAGCACAGTTGTGTCCGTCAAAACCTTCTGATCCGCCGTCGTAGCCGATATCCAGGATGACACCACGCACGATACTTTCCACGTCGATAACGGCGGTAGTGGTAACTTCGCCGGCGACCAGTGCAAGGCCAGTATTTACCAGGGTTTCGACGGCGACACGGGATTTCGGATCTTGTTCCAGTAATGCATCAAGAATGGCATCTGATATCTGGTCCGATACTTTGTCAGGATGGCCTTCAGATACAGATTCCGATGTAAACAATACTGCTTCAGTCATACTGTTTTCCTTCTGTTTAGTGCAAATGTCAGTGCCGGAATTTTTGCGGCGACTGTTTGCCATGATGTCTTGACTTGCAATGCTGACCCACACGGATACGCTGAGTCTTTCTCAAGTCTCTTTATGTAATTGGTCTGTGATAGTTATATAAGTAGAGTCAAAGAAATCGTCTAACTACCTTGAACCAAGGCTACCTCCTGAACTGATTTCTTCCCCCGGGATTTGCCCGTAAGTAAATGCTTCAAGTTTGTATCCCGTGTCCGCCCAATCTGCTCTGTTAGCTCACGCCAATCCTTGGGGGGATGTTTGTCTATTTAACCTAGGATATCTTGAATACTTGTAATTTTTATAATCAGACAGGAATTGCAGGGCCACGAATGTATCACCCTCCAAGGGTTTTCGCAAATCCCCGGAAATAACGGGTTTTTCATTCAACTGGGGGCTGATACGGGCTTTTTTGGCCTATTCTGTATGGCAAATTGACACTGGCTGGGAGACAATAGTGCCCCCCAGAAAAAGTGAACCAAAAAAAAACAATTCAGGATGCTGGTTGCGCCGATACACGGGGCAACCGACTACTACAGATAATCATATTTACCCCCGTTCGGGACAGGAGAAGCAGTATGCCGGCTGAGAAATCCAGCACTTCCGGTATCAACGAGTCAGAAGCAAGCAGCATCAGCAGGAAAGCCTCCCGTAAAGACTGTGCCAATGCCATCCGTGTACTGGCCATGGATGCTGTCCAGCAAGCGAATTCCGGCCATCCGGGCGCGCCAATGGGCATGGCCGATATCGCCGAAGTGCTCTGGAATGACTTCCTGCGCCACAATCC
>Ga0181563_10000144_pt1 | contig 60204 bp, 39 predicted proteins | sample 011ome_25_FD_133759 | JGI IMG/M metagenome (GOLD analysis project Ga0181563, IMG submission 133759) | Coastal salt marsh microbial communities from the Groves Creek Marsh, Skidaway Island, Georgia - 011512CT metaG (megahit assembly) | ecosystem: Environmental > Aquatic > Marine > Intertidal...
TAGTATAAAAGAATCATTTCTAATCTTCTCTAATCTATGTATGCGATTTTTTCCTCGACGCAAGCCTTCTTCAAATTGGTCTGGCCATTGCTCTGCAAATGTAGGTCTGTTTTTTAGTTGCACTAATACGTCTTGCATTGCACCTTCACTGTCAGCAATCAACTCGTCCAGCCAAGGATCTAATACTTCACGTGGCAATGCCAAAGGTGATAGTACAATGTCTGGACTAAAACTAAAGACTACTTTAGCCAGTATGCCAACACCTAGTTGTCTTGCGAGTTCTTGGATTCTCTGGACTTCGAAGAGTCCTGGTAGTGTAAGAGTGAAGTCAATACGAACTTGGCGCGGGTGGTTGCTGATCTCAATTCCTTGATTGAAGTTCTCAAGCCACTTGTCAAAATTAAGACCTGTTCGAATATACTCTCCAATTCGTCCCGTGCCATCGATGCTTGCACATATTTGCCAGTCACGAAGCCGAGAAAGTATATCACGATACAGATTAATGCCACGATAATCAACCCTAGAAAGGTTAGTGTTATATCTAGCGTAAACATTTGGTCCATCTCCTAGCTCTATAATACGCGGCATGTATTTCCAATGTTGTTCATACATCAAGGGTTCGCCGCCTACCCAATATACTTCTTCAACACGATGTTCTTCTACTGCTTGAGCAAATTCCTGCTCAATTTGTGTAGACTGAAATTGTTCAATTTGTTTTTTGATTTCTGGCTTCATCCAGTTATTTTTAGGATCATGCCAGTTAATCATATCGTGTTTGCGTTGTTCTGCCTCCCAACTACTGCTCAACATATCTCCGCACATACGACATTTGAAGTTACAGAGATTGCTAAAACGATAGTCCCAACTCACAGGCTCCAATGAAGTACGTCCTGTTTCGTCGGTGGCTTCCCATATGCTATCGTATTTATGACCAAACAGTTGGTTAAAATATGAGCGGTATACATCTGTATTTAACAGTTTGTTGTTGCATACTTGACATTCATCAAGTTCCTCACCTGCCATCATGCGCCTACGCACACTACGCATATGGTCACCATTCCAGTGTTCTTCTAGTGTGATAGGTGTGTATTCACCTGTGCCTGCGGCAGTGTCAATATATTGTTCGAAGTTTTGTGCAGGTTCGCGACTAGCACAACACAATCTACGTTCTGTCTGAGGACTTAGGTAAGTGTGTGTCCACGGTGCCATGCACAAATTTTGTGGTGCTCGTTGAGGTTTCTTCATTCTTTGTCGTCAGTTTCTAATATAAAATTAATGTAAAAACTACGACGAATAACTCCTTTGGGAACATAATATTTCATACCATGAAATGTTTGATGTGAACCTTCTAAACAGAATGCCCTATTAACTTTAGGGTCACAGTAGTAAGGGTATAACTTAATTCCATCTTGTACATAATATTCAGTGCCACATAATGGATTTTCGGTTAGATATATGATAGCAATATTACGCACACTGTCAGGATCGTCATAGTGTAAACTATTAGTGTAACCTGTATAGTCTCGCCATAATGTTCCTGCCACTAAACGTTTAAATGTGGGATAGTGATAACGTAATGTACGTTCTACTTCCTTTTCTAAGTCTGGATGATCTTGCCATTGTAGTCTTATATTTTCTCTTTTGCATGTAGTTGCATTCAGTAGTTTTTGCAATTCCAATGGAACTTCGAATTCTTCTATACTAGTTGCAGGCAAATCGTAGTTCATACGAGTTACATATTTTAGAGATTCTTCGCTAAGAAAATCTTTTATTAGTTTTCCTGGATTATCCTTCATAGCCCATTGCCTTTGCTATTACAGTGTGTGTATCTAAAAAGCTCTGTTTGCGATATCTGTCGGTCTGCTTCATTAATGTAACAAAACGCTTGCCATCACCAGTAGGGCCATTCTTAATAAATTGTATAATGTTATCTATCTCTTTTCTGTGCTTGGGTATAAAATTATCTTGAGTGAGTCTGCTAATTACCAAGTCCTTAGCTGTCTGTGTCATTTCTCCAATATTTTGATGACGAGGATCATGTAACATATTAAAATGATGATAATCAAACTCTTGTGTGTTCATCCAATCGCATAGATCTTTTAAGTAATAAACATTTTGTGCGTTAATAGTCAAACATATCTGTAATTTGATGTTGTTTGTTTGTTCACGCAATTCTCTAAATCGAGCAATGTTTGCTTCTACTTCTGACCATATAGCACCATATCGTTCATATTCAAAACGCTCGCCTACGTTGTCTATACTAAATGCAATCTCAACATACTTGAAATGACTCCATAAGTCAACAAATTCTTTAGGATAATGTGTGCCATTTGTATTGTAGTGTATTTCAATGTTCTTTGCGTAGCCAAGATCAACTGCTTGCTGTAGTAATTGAAAATGTTCTTTAATCATAAATGGCTCACCACCAGTAAATTCGAAGTAACGAATCTGCGGTAGTAGTATTTCCATGTTCTGCCAAAACACCTGAGTTTCCCTAGGCCATTTGCCTTGTTTTAACCATGTGTAAGCAATGTGCTGTTTATAGTCTGCCTTAGGGTGTTCTTTGATATAATCAATTTCTTCTCTTGCCCATTTAGAACTAGACCAAGAACCACAAATACGACATTTTAAGTTACAGATATTTCCTAGTTTTAGATCCGCAAACCACAAACTGTCTGGTGTAGTATTCTGCCAATCCACATGCGGACGTTCATGTTTGAAACGCACATCTGTGTTCATGCGTTTACTTGTGCGTCCTGCATCTTCTTCATCCCAACAGCGTGAGCATGTCTTGGGTTTTTCTCCTCGCAAAAACTGTTCACGCAGTTGTTGCATGTATTCACTTTTATAAACATCTTCTAATGTGTCGTTGTTTAGATTATACTTTGTACCATCTGGTTTAACAATTTCATCCATAGCTAAACAGCAAGGACGAGTAGTACCCAATGGAGTTGTTTCCATACTCACCCAAGGTAGCATACAAATAGTTTTAGGCAGTTCCACGAGCAGCCTCCAATTCTGGGAACGTAGCCCAAAAGTCTTCTTTGCGAATACGATCTAGTTTTGCAACTTCTTCTTCAAATCGTTTCCAATAAGTTTCGTAGTTGTTTGAAGAGTTCATAAAGTTAATAGCACTTTCAAATCCTGTCGTTGCTCTACGCAGATCGTCTTGTGGATCTAGCCATTCGATGTGTTTGCGATAAGCAGGTTCAATAACATCACGTTTAAACCATTCAGGAAAAATATCAATCCTATACCAGTCTGGTGATTGACAGATGTTTACGTTAAAGTCTTTAGGTTTAATAAATCCTCGTTCACTCCAATCACGATGGAAGTCTAGTACATGCAATACGTTTTGGCTGGTAACTGTTGCACTAATATAAAAGTCTACATGTGGTACTTCTACCATCATACGTTCACGATTACTAATTGTTTGTTCCCAATCAGTGCCTTTGCGTATTAGTTCTCCCTGTGCGTTCATGCCATCTAGACTAGCGCCTACGTTTACAGTTTTAAAGTGTTTCCAATATTCAAACACATGCTTGTTTTTGTATCGTAGTTCACTGAAATTCGTGTTATATATCAGTCGCACATCAGTCTTGCCAAGGTCAATCAAACGTTCCAGTAGATAATAATGCTCTTTCATAATTAATGGCTCGCCGCCTGCAAAGTATACTTGTTCGAGATGTTCGATGTGTGGTTCCATCTGTGCTAACATGCCATCTTCTGACCCTGTAGTATATTCTACTCGTTCCATTGGACGTTTCAATACATCAGGCTTTACACCATATAATTTAACATGGTCGTTAAACCAATTACTACTAAAAATAGGCCCACAGCTACGGCATCTGAAATTGCACAAATTTGAGAACCTAACGTCCCAATAACGTAGTTTAAATTCTGGATGATGTCCTTCATTAGTTGTTTGCTCCACTTCTTTAATTAAATGTCCATAATTTCTATTAGCATCGTTACGCATACTAAAGAAGCCTGCTTGTTCTTGTTCGTAACATTTAGTACACTCAGAGCATTCACGCTCCTCTAGCATGTTCTTACGCATAGTTTTATACTTGTCTTGATTCCATACTTCTTCCATAGTATGCTGGCGCAAGTCTCCAACAGGATGCCAATAGTCTCCCAAACAACAAGGATAAGCACGACCATCTGGGAACGCATGCATATGTACCCAAGGCAACATACAAAATCGTTCGCTTTTCACAAGCCTGAAATACTGCTCTTCTGACAGTTCATTAATTTCAATAAAATGAGGAGCACGTTCGTTGTAATCGTATTTTTTATAAAAGTCTTTCTTATCCGAGGTCATTATACCACTCCGCTAAATTAGGAAACGTTTCTGCAAAGTTTTTACCTCGACGTTGGTCATACTGCGAGTAAAAACGTTTAAAGTCGTTGTGTAGTTTAGGACGTTCAAATGATGTCTCACTGTGAGGAGTCTTAACTACATCTAAATAATCTATCAGTCTCTGTATGTGATTAAGTTCATGCTCATGTAACATAATATGATTATTATATGTACTAAACCAATGTTCTAATCGTTGTTTATGATGGGTTCGTATTTCATCTGGTAATACCAATGCACTTTGAAAACTAGGAAAACGTAGAATGTTTAGTGTAAAGTTAGGAAAGTCCCTACCAAAAGCACTTTTCTTTTCTAACATCCAAGTTAAAAATTCTGGCAAACTTTCCAAACACAATGCATTGATAGTGTTCATTACATGTAATCCACGTAGTTTGCCACTGCGAATTAACAAGTCCATGTTTGCGGTCCACTGTTCCCACTTTAGACCATCACGGATATATTCAGCATGTGGACCCATGCTTTCGTTACTGGTGTATAGATCAATTTCTAAGTAGTCTGTAGCTTCTAGTAGACGTTCTACTTTGTCTGATTCAAAACCAAGGTTACTGTTAATAGCAAGGCGTGTTTGACTACGCCCTGGATTGTCTTTAAACCAATCTAACAAGTCCCATGTATGTCCACTCATTAAAGGCTCACCACCTGTAATGCGTAGCTCTTGTAGTGTTCGATGTAGATCACTATCCCACCAACGAAAAAATGCTTCTACATAAGGATTAGTTTCGTCATAGCGATAAAGTTGTGCTTCGTTGTGTGGGTGCGTAAAGTGATTGCGTCCATCGCTTTGTAGTTCAGTATATGGACCATGCTTTTTAATATCCTTAACCCAAGTGCTTGAGAACGCTGGGTTACAGTAACTACATGCAAACTGACAGGTTCTATCAAATGCAATCTCTAATGTGCGTAGATCAATATCCTCATTGGGATCTGTATCAAATGCTGTTTGTAATAATTCGTCACTATAGATAACACTTTTATAGGTACGGTCACTGATGTTGTTGCGTCCGATGTCTTCAATCTTCCAGCAGTATTCACAACCAGGAGGTCGTTCTCCTGCCTGCATCTGTACTCGATCTTGTTTCTTTTGTGCAGAGTTGTGCAGTGCTTTAGGATTGAATCGCACTTCTTCAACATTTACTTTGTGTGCAGGCGGATGATGACAACTTGTAGTCATGCCTGATCCTAACCAAATAGTAGCGTTGTACCATTTAGCACCACAGAAGCTAGAGCTTTTGGTATCTAGTACACGCTGTCTAAATTCTAAATCTGTTTCGTTTTGTTGTTTAGGCAAAATACGCCTCCATTTCTGGTATTATTTCCAGTATACTATTCTTTCTAAATGCATCACGTTGCTGTATATAATCAATAAACTCTTTCCACATCAACGGTTTTGCTGTTGATCTTAAACTGTTAATAAACACTTCTAAGTTTTCATTAGTCTTGTCTAGTATAAACTTGCCTCGATATTTGTCTAAACGACTAGCCGCAACGTGTGCTAATTCGTTGGGTAAGTTATATGTAGCCAACATCTCTGGATGATTAACAAAACTTAGATGTATAATATACTGATTTTCGATTACCCAGTCAAACAGTTTTGGCAAAGTTAATACATTCAGATTACCAATCGTTGTATTGATAAACCAGCTTACATTATCTATCTGTTTTACACGTTCAATAGCATCAATAATGTTTTCCCATTTACAAGGATATCTGAAGTAATAATTATCATTCTGATACGCATCAATGCTTAACATAAGTTCAACATGTTTAAATTTTTTAAAGATTGCTTCCCATGTACTATCAAATTTTGTGCCGTTGCTTTGAACTTTTAGTGTAGTATTTTTAACTAAATCCGTCGATAGCTCATTGAGGATCTTTCTGCTACGCGGAACCATCATCGATTCACCGCCTCGTAGATCAATAGTATCTAACCCATTAATAAACAAAGCATTGAGAGTTTCTTCTAAGCGATCATCTGTAATAGGAGTAACTTCATCATAGCGTTTGTTACTTTGAGGAACTAATCCCATCATACGGTTTTCTGCCGCATATGTTGAACTATCTCGTGGTCTACAAATTAAACACTTGGCATTACATAAGTTGCTTACATGAAACTCAACGTCTATAGGCAACTGTTCAAAATTTGCCAAACCCCAACGTTCGATACTGTCCTGTCTACGACTGATCAGTCCTTGAGATTCGGCGGCGTAACAACTTTCACATTCTATACGATGCTTACCTGTTGACATGTCTTGACGGACTGTATTCATATAGTCACTATGCCAATAATTGTCTATAGAAACATCCTTAATATTATATGGTGTACTAGAACTATGGGAACAACACAAAGCAATAGTGCCGTCCATTCTAATAACACTGTGTTTCCAAGGCAGAGGGCAGTAACTATCGTTGTGCATGATACCTACATTCTTTCCAAAACTCTTCCATCTCAGGAAAGGTTTCTAAAAAGTTAGTTTCACGCCGACGATCATGTTCACTAAAGAATCTATAAAAGTCTGCACGTTGCTTTTGCAAGTAATCTTCGCCTAGTTCTTTGCCTTTACGCATCCATGCAATATCACGACGCAGACGCTGTACTTCATAGTCTTTGAATCCGTGTAAGGGATTGTCTTCTGTTTGCAGATTTTGTTCCATCCAGTCAGCAATGTCTTCTAGTTTTTCAGCATAGGGCCAAGGCAGTATCTGTAAACTCTGCCAATAGGGTTGACGAAGTAGAGGAGTATCAAACCAAACACGCTGATAGGTTTTACTATGAACACGTCTAAGTTCTAGTATCCAAGCCAGCAAACGTTTAAGTCCTGGAACACTGAGGTTGTTCATTGTGATAATGAATGTTAGACTGTTGCGCTCTGGCACTTCGCTTAGGTAACGTACTACGTTGTGTGCCATACGACTATAATTTAGCCCATTGCGAATATATTCTGCTTGTTTGGCTTCGCCTGTATCCAAACTCACATACTGCATAAAGTGTTCAATTTGTGTGCTACACAAACGCTTTACATAGCCTATGTATTTTTCAAATAGCTTTGGCTCTACGCTAAAGTTTGATGTCACGTTTAGATGTAGCTCTGGATTAGGCAACGCTAGCACATAATCAAACACACGATAGGTGTTGTTATCCATTAGTGGTTCGCCACCTGTCATACGAAAATGTTTTAGGTGTGGATATAGTTCAGGCCACCATTCCCAAAACGCATCCACATATGGATTGTTTTCTCTCTGCGGAATAGGACGTCTACGACCTGTAAAATGTTCAGGTGCATTGTGCGGAGTGCTGGTAGGATATGCTCCGTATTTCTTAATCTCTTTCATCCAGGTTGAACTAAATTGTGGCGAGCAATAACTACACTGAAGATTACACGCATGATTAAAGTTTACTTCAACATAACTAGGCATCCAGTCTTCATCGCCTGTGCTGTTAACAATACTATCGTAATCACTAGCGGCCCAAGGTTCTCCACTGCGATAGTGACGATCACTTAGGTTGCCTGTATCTTCGATGTTCCAACAGTATTGACATTCTGCAGGACGCTGTTTACTCAGCATTACTTTACGCTGTTCTTTTTTATGATCCGTGTTGTGTAGAAATGCAGGATTCTTTTTAACTGCTTCAGCATCAATATGATGCAAGGGAGGATGGTAGCAACTATTGTTTAGCCCTGTGGGTAAATGTAAACTAACCTGTTTCCATTTGGCTAAACAAAGTCCTTCGCCGAGATTTTCTTTCATCCATTCAGCATTAAACATAAACTTACTTTTATTGCCTACTGACTCATCACCTTTATTCATTAGTACCATCCAACGGCTATACCAAAGCCAAATACATTTACACAAGCAAAATACATTGTTAATACAAAAACCCAAGCAGATCCTCTACGATAACTAGCATATGCTTGTGCAACACTGCCAATAAAAAATCCAGGATATACAACACGCATGTCCGGAGCATCTGCATTGATAGCAAGAGTTAAACTTGCGCCAACAGTAAAGATAAAACTAATCAATTCAAAGTAGAATGCAGTTTTATCACTCTCATAACTCTGCTTCCAGAACGCTTTTATTTTTTCCATTAATACCATCCTAACATCATGCGTGTTTCTTCAGGAACCATCTCTATAGAGAATGGTGGATCAAATGTTGTATCAATTACAACTGTGTCGACTTCAGAGGTATAGCCTGCTTGCTGAATATCTGAAACAATTTGATCAGCAAAAGGACAAAATGCACTAGTCAAAGTATGTGTTATAGTAACTTGCTTTTTCTCTTCGTCAACATCTATATTATATATTAATCCAAGGTCATATACATTAACGCTTATTTCAGGATCATATACTTGTTTAAGATTTGATATTATGTTTTCCTTATCTATCAAAAATCACCAACCTTCAATACGTCTAATAACATCAATCTCTTTAGTCATTAGTTCTAGGTTTTTGTGACCAGTACTATAATGATACTTGAAGAACGCACTTTGTTTGTCGTCAAGTTCAATAATATTAAGTCCAAGTCTGTTGTTAAGCAATTCAGTATATTCTATAATGTTACTTGCATCTTTCAAAAATTCGTCATAGATGCCTTCGAGTAAATCAAAGTCCTGCACTTGTGTATGATCCCAATCTGTGAGCATGGTTTTATATGTGCCATACCTAGCTCCCCAAATTGCATACTCGCCGTGTTCTACGTCACGTCCAATGGTTTGCCAAATCTGCAAGTGATCAAGGTTACGCTTTTTTGCGGCATCATTGAACTCTTGCAGACTCGGCTTGCGTCCTCGATCCAAACACATTTTAACCCCCTCTCGGAACCCTGCCCGCCAGGCATGATATTGGTCTCCATTAGGGTACGTTGTGCTGTAGCAGTTGTGCATAGGGTAATATGTTTCCTCGAAACAGAACTCTACGCTCGTTTCGTCACTCCCATCACTTGCTTCATGAGTACGCATTTGATCGACAAAACCTTTACTCCAAACACTCATACCACCATTACCGTACATAAGTCCGTTGATATGGTTACGAGCTTTCCATCGAAATGCACAATCGTGATCTGGCGTTTCAATTTGAAGATTAAAAAACTCTGCATCAGGCAAATTATCACCGTCAATTAACACAAAGAAGTCTGTATCGCTAGCATCTCCTGCGGCTTTATGTGCGGCGTCAGAACCTTTGACGTTGTCTACACGTTTCGCCCAAGGCACTAGGTTTTGTATTTTAATCCAAAACTCTTCCTTCTGAGGTTCGTCGTAACTGAGATAGATGCAATCTAAATCAGCGACATCAGTGATGCTTGAAGCCATATGTTTGAGTCTCCAGTCTTGTTGAATTTGTTAATATACTAGCATGTCCTTTTACACTAGTATAGCCTTTAGATGATCGAACTAAGGCAAAGTCGTCTGTTGTATGATTTACTCTTGTTAGTTTACCATTAATCACACGCATTGACTTGTAGCTTGCACGATCATATATCTCTTTACTGATACGAATATAGTTTCCTGGCAAATTTTCGTTGGTCATACAAGTAACTTTGCCAGTTTCATCATAATATAATCTATATTCAATTGTAGAGTTCTTGTTCATATTCTTTAATCAATTCTTTAACTTTAAATGTTTTATCATGATAATGCACAGGGTATAACTGTTGTACATTATTGATTCGCAAATCAGCTAAGTTGTTTTCAACATGTACAGTTTTGTAAATGTCAATGTTGTCTGCCCATCCTTGTATTGCAGGTTTCATATGTGCAAACTTGAAAAAGTCCAGTGAGGGAATATAACAAGGACGTTCCATCATTGCACAAACGATTGCATAAACTACATCAGTAGTAGGTCTATCATCACGTACATTGTGCAGAGCTTTATCTCTAATAGAATCCCAGTTTTCAAAAACCTGTTGTGCTAATTGAAAGAACTTTGTTGAAAAAACACTGTATCTAAAATACATCATGCCATTGTAAACATCAGGCAAACTGTTTTCATCGAACAATTTTCGATATCGTCTACTAGTGCTGGGCTTTTGCTGGTAATCAACTACTCCGTGGCTTAGTACTACATCTTGCAGTTGTAAAGCTCTCCACCAGTGTTCAATACTGCGAGTGAAAAGCAAATCTGCTTCGAGCTTGATAGTTTCTTTGAAAGGTGTTAGATAAAAAGTTTGCCATTCATTGGCAAGTTTCCAAGTATCCTTACTAGCACTATCAATGTCGAGAGTAATAACATAATCGAACACACGGTGTTGATCTTGAGTTATTTGTGAATGGGTCAACTCATCAACTACAATAGCATATAAACTATTGGGCTGAGTTGTTTTAATATTTAGTCCTTGTAGGTATGCCAGCTCAAGATAATTTACATCGCTGTTTTGTGCAACAGTTAAAAACCCACGTTGTGCTTGATGTGGTTGTTTACGCATACTCAAATCCGTTCTGCAAATATCGTTTATCGTGTAGATGTAGATTAGCACGTGGTAATACATATGCACGTTCTTTATTATATACTAGAATACGATGTTTGTCAACTACCATTCTGTTAATTTCACCACTTATGGTCATGATAGGCCAAGGAACACGACAGCTCATGTTTTCTGAATAGCCATTGACAATCCTATCCGCAATCGTAAACGTTGCATCATTTCGAAAAATACTGCTCTGTAGCTTGTATAAAGCCCTATAGTAACTATAGTTGTGTTGCACCATACCAGCAACTTCAAACAGCATACGGGCTTTGCTGGTGCGTTTAAACGCTATTACAGTAGCCCACAGCATTGGTCCGATTGCATATGGTCCCATTGTGTCGTTCACTTGTTCATTGATATAGATATGCTTGTGTGATATAGCATAATCTTCAACAGTGTCGAGAACTTTAAGCAAACTGTCATCAAATACTAGATAATCACCATCCAACACCAATGTTTCGTCATACGGCGATAACTCGTAGGCATTACATCTGCCTCCGTTATGCCATTCAGTTACTGCTCCACTTACCAAGCGTTTGTTTTGTCCTAGAGTTCCTTGGACAATAGTAGTTGGCAAACCCATATGTTGTTTGATTAGTTTTGCGTTTAGTTCAGCAATCTTAACATAATCAACGTCACTGGTGTTTGTAGCAAATATTAATACGCCTCTAGACTTTTCTGACACTTTTGAGTTCCTGATGCTTTACATGCCAATCATTCATCACTGATTGGTAACGTTCACGAGCAAGATCCATAAACTTTTGACGGTTTATTGGAATAGGATTGCTGTAAACATCTTCTAGGAACAAATCTTCTTGAGGCCATGTTTCAACAAACGCCATTAATGATGGAGTAAGATGAAATAGACCACCTTCAAAAGGCATATGTAGCTCTGTTACAATCTTCTCTCGAAGAGCTTGCTTGTTCTTTTGGTAATCGGTTGCTTGTTTTACTTGATTTACAATTTCTTCAGTCATGACTATAGTATATAACAAAAAAGCCACTTTTGCAAGTGGCTTTTATTTGTTTGGTTAAATTTCTTTGGATTAACCGTAGGTTGGTGTTCCCCAAACATCTGTTAGGTTTGATGTTTCTGGTGGACGCTTGGTCCATGTTGTATTAATTGTAACATTAACAGCGTCATCAAAACTATCTGCTGCCACGTCAGTTACTGTTAGTACTACTGAAACAACATTTCCAACGTCGCCGTTTGAACCTTGTACTCCATTAGTCTTTAAGAATACTTCAACTTTGTTGCTTCCGTAGTCAGCTGTGCCACTATTTGATGTTAGTTCTAAAATTTTATTGTTTGATGTGCCTGCATTCCAATAACCAACTGCTGTGTCACTACTTGTAACACTACCACCTGATCCGCCACGTGAATTAGTATATCCACCGACAATAATAGTATCTAGTTTGGATCCTAACAAGTCAACCCAGTCGTCACCTTTTGAGTTACCTGCATTATTTGTACCACCGAAGTTAACAATTAGTTTGCCGCCGCTGTTAAAGAAGTAACGTGCTTGGTCTGCACTAGCAAATGTTGCTGTACGTGTTACTGTTAGTGCTGAACCGTTTGTTGTCCAACTCGAGTTAACACTTCCTGTTGCTGTTGCATCTGTACCGTTTGAAGAAAAGTTTAAACGGTTGTTAAACGCTGTTGTAATATTACCACTTAACGTTGATAAAAATGTAATTGTATTACCAGCAGTTGGTGCTGAAATACCCGATCCGCTACCGCTTTGGTGTGTTAGAATTGAATTTAAACGTGCAATCATTGTAGACCATTGCGTAGCTGTAACTGAATTAGTTGCTGCCACTGTGCTTAGTGTGCTACTTTGACCATAACCTTTGTCGCCACTGCCAACACCCCAGACGGTATTAATATTTGCAACACCATGATTAACACTAGATCCACCTTGTGCGAATGTGTTATAGTCTGTTGCCTGAATTAATCCACCTTGGCTATATGTCATTTTTTAATTATCCCTCATCTATTACGATGTTAATTTTACAATAGCTTCGACTGTGCCGACGCCATCGTCTAGTTTATCTTCTAAGGAACGTCCGATAACGTTCCAAGGGCTAATCTCTTTTTTAGTAGCGGCTCTGGCACGGCCATCACCTGCACTTACTAGTCTATCACCCTTTTTGACAGATCCAATAACTTGAACTGGAACACGACCACTTACTGCAATAGCTGGATGTGTTTCATCTGGACCTGCACCTGCATTCATTAAGTAGGCTGCTCTCTTACTTACCACTCCGAACACCTCATCAGACAAATCTTCGTTCACTCTGGTAATTTCTTCTGCACCACCTAGTGCAACAACTGTACCTGGAGCGTATGAGTCGTCTGAAGCAAAACGTTCCGCCAAGTCAGCGTATTGTGCTTGGCTAGCAGTACCGCTAAATGTACTTGCATAAATTGTATTAAATTTGTGTGTTGCATTACCTAAACTAAATGAGTTATCGGTTGAAACACGAATACTTGCGGTAATTTCATTTGTACCGTCATGCTTTAGATATGATGCTAATTGAGTTTGAATATCTGATAAACTACCGCCTTGACCAGCAATAGCATTTGTTAACGTTTGAATCTCTTGGTCAACATATCCTTTAGTAGCAACACCGTTTGTGGTTGTTGGAGTACCAATAGGAACCTCAACTTTACCGTTACTGCCATTTAAACGGAATACTGTAGTATTAGCGTTGTTAATTTTAATGTTAAAATCAACACTACTGTTGTTGGTGTTGTTTGTCATGTTAACTGTTTGAGCAACGTTGGAGATTGTTAAGTCTCCCTGGCTACCAACAGTAACACCACTTGAATTTTGGAAAGTCTGTGCAGTAGTAAATGGCGAACTACCATTATATGTTGCATATGTAGTTGCGGCAACACCATTTAGTGTGTTAGCATTGTCTGCTAAACCCCAATAACGTAGACCGCTAATAGCTGTACTTAGGTTGAAACCAGGCTTAATACTAGCAAAACCAGGAGCACTAGAACTTGTTAACGGAGTAAATTCAGCGTCTCTACTTAAAATACTAACTAGCTGGTTGTTAACGAAAAACTTAACAACAACGTGTGTGGCAGCACTTTGCGTATTATCAGCAATAATATCAGCAACTGCGCCTGTCTGACCAGATGTTGCAGTAAATGCAGGACCAATAGTAACCCAACTAGTACCGGAGTATACTTTAAGCTGAGTATTTGTTGTATCCCACCATAAATCACCAACAACTGGATCTGTTGGGGCTTGTGAACTACTAATTGAGCTGGAAATAACTTTCCAAGCTGTTCCTGTGAATACTTTTAATAATGAGTTAGCAGTATCATACCATAGCTGACCTGTCAATGGGTCATCTGGACTGGAAGTATTAGCAAAATGTTCCAGCATTTTAACAAAGTTTTGGTTAAGGAATGCACCGTAACCTGAATAGTTTTTACCGATCAGTACCAAACTAGTGGTTGACTCATCAGTCAAACCATCTGCCAAATTGATTAGTGTAGTACCATCTGTTTTCGTAATTGTATATGGCATTTACATGTTCTCCGTTATAACGTTCTTACGTTTTATTTATCAAACAAACTTGTTTATTATTATGCATTGACGTGAAACCAAATATCTCCGTCTTCGCCATCCTCAAATGTGGGTGGTCTAGCGGAAACAAACTTATTTGACCCTTTCCATAGCTGTTCATCAACTGGTAATACTGCTTTAACCCAATCAGTTGTAGCTAAACGCTCACTTCTATCTGCTAATGGTGGTGTAGGAGCATGTGGTGTTCCAACAAATGTTGGACTTACTCTAGGAGCATAATCTCCTAGTGAAGCTGTCATTTCTGCTCTAATTTCTGTATCACCTTGTCCAAATTCGTTACGAATTTGCTCAATAATTTCTTGGTCTCTAGAACGCACCCAACTAGTAGTTGGAAGAAAGTTGTTGTCTGATGGAGCAGGAGGTTCATCTGCTGTTGCTAGTCCGACAAATACTGGTGCATTAATTGGTGCTTTAGTATTAATTTGTCTATATGCTTCGTCAATTAATGCTTTGTTATTGGCAGTATTGCTTTCAGTTAAGGATAGTCTACTTCTTAATACTGCAATATCAGCATTAACTTCATTTTCTAATATATCAATTAACTGTTGTGTTTCTGCTTGAATTTCGCTTCTAATAGAAGTTACATAACCTCGGTGAGCAACACCAGCTTCTGTGCTTGGTTGTGTTCCTGTAAAACTTGCTCCAATACGAGCTTCGCCAGTTTGTCCGTCAATTACAAATGCACGAGTTGGTGTGTTATTGTAATTGATCCAAAATTCTATGTTTTTTCCAGATTGTGTAGATTCAATTGATACAGATTCAGCACCCATTTGTGTGCTAATTCTTGCGCCAGTGCCAACTCTTAGAAGATCAGTAACATGTAAATCTGCATTAATAGTATTATCAATGTCTGTACGTACATATGTAGTGGCAGGAAGTCCACCTAATTGATCTGAATTTCTTACAGTCCCATGAAACTTAAAATCAGGTATTGATGAATTAGTGTTTATTCCATTCTTAATAGCACTAAATCCTGACATAGTTGACGAAGGAATAAACTCTGCATCTTGATTGATGACCATCATAATACGATCACCTGATACAATCTTTACACAGATATGGTCAATGTTGTTAGTGTCTTTTATAATAAAAGGTAATGCACCACTTTCGCCCCAGTTCTTTTCGTAATGAGGAGCAATAACTTTCCATCCATTGCCAGAGTATACATTGAGCTGATCTTTTGCAGTATTCCACCACATGTCTCCGACCGAGGCACTTTGTGGTGTTTCAACTCCAACGTTTTCTATAGCAAAAGGTTTCCAGCCAATTGTTGGTCCTTTGTAAACACTAAGAATATTGCTAGCAGTGTCATACCAAACCTGTCCTAGTATTGGACCTGCTGGTGGAGTTTCTGAAGCAAAATTCTCTGCTAGTTTTAGCGTGTTCTCATTGAGTATTTTACCATACCCTGCATAGTTGCGTCCAGCAAGAATAACCGGAGCATCAGCAACGGTTGTCGTTGTACCGTCTGCTAGTATAGTGAACAGTTGTCCGTTACTCTTGAAGATATCCATTTATATATTACCTTTATATTCTAGTATTTATCCTAGCCTTATTCTTCAACCGGTACTGCCGCTGGGGCCGTTGACGGCATAAGTTCTGGCAAGCCACTTAGTAGATCCAATCCTAGTATTTTTACAAATACAGGAGCATATTGTGTACGCATAATACCGCGAACCATTTCTTTTTCTGCTTCGCTTAGTGCATTATATCTCTGTAGTAAACCTTCTTTGTATTCATCGAGTGTCATCATTTTTCTCCTTTAGATCGATCTTTTCACCTGTAGTTAAAACAAGTAGTTTAGCAATCGCAAGTATTGCAACTAGTGCTACTAAATGCATATACTTAGGTTCAGTTTTCATTTTACCAATGTATTTTGTAATTGGATATCCTAAACGCATTAACCAACGTCCTGCACGACTACTGTTTTTGCGTACTCCTTGTATGTGCGCCATTTCAGCGGCCCAAGGTGCGGCAAGTTCTTCTGCCCACTTAGTAGCCCATGCTGATTGTCGTCGAGCACGTTCTTCAGGATCTCGTATCCACCACATAAATGTAGGACCACGACCATTCATCCATTCTGTAACAATTTTAGCCCAACGATGATAACCTGTTTTCATCTCAGGAAAAGCATCAAATAGTTTTGAACCATACTGTGCGTCAGCCGCATAGATATCAGCTGGCATCATTCCTCTACGGAACAGCTCGGTACAGATAATACTGCCGTCGCCGCCACCGCCACCGCCGCTATCGTTGTCATAACCTTCATCATAACTATTATCATATCCATCATCCCAAGACGGAGGTCTATAAGGAGGAGGTGGAGGAGGTGGAGGAGGTGGAGGAGGTGGAGGATCCACATACTGTTGTGGTCTGATATCTTCTGCTCGTCCAAACAATGCAATCTCAACACTATTATCTACTATTCCACCTGTAACAGTTTCAACTCGAAACTCAGGTTCGTTAGTAGCATTTACCAGTTCCCATTTATTGTCTATCTTTATATAAGCGGCTTTTACAGGTGCCCATTCATGAGTAAACGGAGATTTCACAAATACTCGAACTACATCACGCCATTCCCCATCTTTTTTGACTGCGGTTGCACCTGCGCCAAACGTAAATTCCATTTCTAAATAGCCATCATTACCATGCTGTCCATTGGTAAGGCCACCTTGTCCCATGTTTGATTTTGCTACATCTGGATCTCGGTATACACTACGGTCAAGTGGTGTATGTGCTTCGCCGCCTCCATTGGAGAATAAAATATGTCCTCCTGATTTTCCGCCGCTACTAGGTCCTACAGTTTCGTCTCCACGATTACCTGAGGCGCCACGTGCGGGTCCACCGCCACCGCCGCCTCCACCACCGCCGAAACCAATCATTTCAACGCCGTTATAGCCTGCACCTGGTTCACTCCATAGACTTCCAGTCGAAACGTTACCGTTACCTCCTGAATGATAGCGAGAAGCTCCGCCTCCGCCACCACCGCCTCCTGCAGATGATAATATTAGACCACTTCTACTGAGTACTGTTGCTCCGCCACCTGCTCCGCCGTCGCCTGATGGGTTTGCTTGCTTGTGTCCACCGTAACCACCCCAACCACCGCTGTAGTATCTTCCATCGGGATTATCGATTGGGCCGCCGTCATAAAAGCTACGCTGTCCTCGACCACCGCCTTGACCAACAGCTACATAAAAATAATCATCTTCGTTAACATTAGTAATCAGCGTTTTAACATAAACGCCGCCGGCGCCTGAACCGCCTGTGTTTCCACTAGTATTGAATCCTGCTTGTCCGCCGGCTCCCCACATACGAACAATAACATTTGGGTCTAGTCCCCAAGGAACAAAAAATCTGTAAACACCTGCTTTGTCGAATACCAACTTTAATTTAGACAATGTATCGCTCCTTAGGAATTTAGTCTAACTATTGCTTCGACAACTCCTGCCTCCTCAGTGGTTTTATCTTCTAAACTGCGACCTACTACATTAAGGCTTGTAATTTCACTTCTTTGTGCGCCGCGAGCTAGTCCATTTCCGGCACTGATTAAACGTTGCCCTTTGCTAACTTTACCAATAACTTTAATAGGTACTCGACCGCTTACAGCAACAGCAGGGTGAGATTCATCTGATCCTGCACCTGCGTTCATTAAATGTGCTGGGCGTGTACTGATTACACCAAATACTTCTTCACTGGCTTCTTCTACCGAAGCAGTGATTTCAGCCGCACCGCCTAAAGCAACAACTGTGCCTGGTTCATATACAGCATCGCTAGCAAAACGTTCTGCAACGTCAGCATACTGTGCTTGTGTAGCTGTTCCGTTAAATGTTCCAGCAGTTAATACGTTTGTACTTGGATTATAAGTTAGAGATGTGTCACTGTTTGGACGTTGGTTGCCTGTTGCGGCTCCTGTAAAAATAATATAGTGCGTAGCATTTGTGCTGTTGTCTGATGCCACATTGAAGTTGGTTGCATTAGTTGCTGATGCTATAGGATTGGTTGATGTAATTGTATCAACATAAAGATTAGACCATCTTAGCGTATTAGTACCTAAGTTATAACTACTATCTGATATTGGGGAAATAGACCCGGCAACATCACTCGAACCTGCAAGCGGGACAAACGCTAGGCTTGGTTTATTTGTTAACTCGTTATAATCATTTGATCCTGCAGGACCTTCTGGACCTTCTGGACCTTCTGGACCAACGGGACCTTGCGGACCAGTTAAACCCTGTGGACCTGTCGGTCCTTGAATACCTTGTGGACCTGTTGAACCTTGTGGACCTGCTGGACCCTGTGGGCCAGTGTTACCAGTTGGTCCTTGTGGACCTGTTGGACCTGCTTGCCCTGTTGGACCTTCAGGTCCTGTTAAACCTGTTGGACCTTGAATCCCCTGAATACCTTGTGGACCAGTATCTCCTTGGATACCTTGTGGCCCTTGAATGTTGCCAACGTTTTCCCAACTAGATCCATTCCAAACATATAGTTCGCCATTGATTAGATAAGCATCACCGATGCTGTTGTTTTGTGTAGGAAGGTTAGCAGAACTTGCTAAGCCGCCAAGAATAACAACACTAGTACCATCAGCACCAGAGGGACCAGTTGCACCTGTTTCACCTTGTGGGCCAGTTAAACCTTGATCGCCTTGTACACCTTGTAGACCACGCAAGCCTTGTGGGCCGATGGGTCCTTGTGGTCCAGCAACACCTTGCGGTCCACGTTCGCCTGTAGCACCTTGTGGTCCTGGATTGCCTTGTGGTCCTTGTACTTGTCCAACGTCATTCCAACGTTCTGTATCCCATACAAACAAATGTCCATCAATTAAATATGCTTCACCGCCTACAGCAGGTTGTCCATCTAATCCAACGCCGCCGCCAGCTGGTAGGTCAAGTTGCGAATCTTTAGATCCAATAACTCTGATCTGACTTAGTCTACTTAGGTCTGTCGGACCAACTAGTGTCCAACTCGTGCCATTCCACACATAAAATTCGTTTTCGTCTGTGTTAAACCATTGATCACCAACGTTTGTGTTTAATGGTCTATCTTCAAATCCAGCGATACTCAAGTTACTGATAGGTTTAAACACACTACCATTATAATACTTTAGTTGCCCAACGCTAGTGTCATACCATAATTGTCCAGTCATTGCTGTACTTGGACGAGATTCATTTGCAAAGTTTTCTAATAGTTTAATTAAGTTTTCTTGCTGTAGCTCGCCAAATCCAACATAGTTACGACCTACTAGTGAAAGCCCTGTACTTGTGTCTAACGAACCATCTGGTAAGTTAAGTAGAATATCGCCGTTTGTTCTATTAATAACATATGCCATTTTTATCTACCTCAACTAATACTGCTTAGATTTGTTAGCGTCTGTATTCTCACTGTATAATCGATTTGGATAAGTCTATTCAAGCTCTTTTGTACTGGATGGAAAACAACATGTGTTAGAAGTTTACCGGTTGTGGTCAATCCACTAGTTCCATCAGTACTTCTAGCACGAAGTCCTAGTTCATCAAAAACATAGTCTCCATTTAAATCTTGTAGGTTGTCAAAAGCTGCCTGGTCATTCGGCTCACCGTAGTCTAGCAAACATGTTACAAGTATATCTGTGTATGGCTGACCTGGTGTGTGTCTAATTTCCATTTTGTTGCGTGTGGCGTCTAGGTTGTTAACATCTGTATCGTCTACAATCTTGCTGTAGGTTGCATTGTATAAACTACTGTTTTGGGCGTTTGTGTTAGCAGGATTGTATGTAATAACGCCTGTAGCATTAACAGTTGTTCCACCGTTTCCAAAGTGCATTTCGTAGATATAGCTCTGACCTTTGTTTGCAAGGTTGTAAGCCAATGCTTCACTGATATTTTCATAGTGAATAGCATTGCGCTTGTTAACATAAACATCTCCACTGTCGGGGTCATGAATCTTAATATGCCCTTCAATGTGGAATCCGCCAAGCTCGTCTGGCTTCTTTTCTATCGAATCTGTTTTCATATTGTCAGTATCCTGCTCTGTCATATCATTATTTATCATGGGTTATATGCCGGGCTTGCACCTAAGAAAGTGGCTTGTTCTGTGGTATTTCCACCTGCTGTAATACTAATATCATAGTCAAATGGTGCGTCACCTGGGTCTGTGTCTGCATCGTTTGGACTGTCTGGATAACTTACATTGTAAGCAAAACCAAAGCCCGGAGCATCATAGTCAAAGTCACCAACTTCAACAAATCCAAACTCTCCTAAACTGTTTAACCAGTCTGTATAATCTGAGTTAGAAGGCAGTGATTGTAGCACTGACAGATCGTCAACTCTTGCACCTACAGGAATAGTTGCTGCCGCTCCTGTTCCTAGTACACCTCTACGCACACGCCCTAGTGTATTATTTGCGTCATCTTTTTCATAATAGTATATTAGTTCGCCATGAACATATGCATATCCTGGAATACCTCTAGCTATATCAGGATTTGGTAGTAAACTAGCATTTTCAACGTGTAGAGTTGTGTCTGTTAGTGCAAACGCTTGTGTTACTACTGTACTGCTAGACTCGCTGATTCTGTAGTAGGACCTTGAACTTCCTAGACTAAAGTCTCTTACATTACGATCTTCAATGTACACCGGTGACCAAAGAGGTGTTTGACTGTCTGGATTTCTACCAAGGTTGCCTGTTATAGTTTTTGCTGTCCAATATTTAGACTGGTACTCTGGTGAAGGACCAGTAGCTACCCAGTTACCTTGGCTATTAAACCAATAGTATGTTGCTTCACTGGTAACAAAGTAAACATCGCCTGTGCCTGCATCTGTTGGTAGGCTTGCAATATCTGCTACTTCGTCAACATATTGGAAACCATCTAAGATGGTGTATAGCTGTCCATTATAAACCACTGCATCACCACGTTCATAACGTGTTTTAGAAGTCCAGGTTGGAGCAGTTGCTATTAACCAACTAGTGTCAAACCAGTAGTAAAAAGTATCTTCATCTGTAACATAGTATACTGTGTAGTCAACGTTTGTTGGTGCTATAACTAAATCGCCTACCGTTGCAACAACACCTGCGTATGTAAATGTGTGCTTGGCTTGATAAGGAACATCGTTGAATGTGATGTACTTGCCTTTGTCATAACCGGTTGTTGCACTCCAGACTTCTGGCTCACACCATACAAAACGCCAATCTGTGTTTGTATCAGGAGCGGCTTCATCTGCATCAACATCAACTGTAGCAGTATAATATGTTCCGTTGTACAACACAAAGTCATGTTTCTTATAGTCTAGTGTATTAACCCATCCATTAGGAGAAACTAGTTGACTTCCATGCATATCATGAATAACACGATAACCCAATGGAGGACCGCTAACGACCTCACCGTTTTGATCTACGACTCTTGTAAACACACTCATTACCAACGTGTCAAATGTAATACCTGGTGTTAGTTCTTGCGGAGCATGACTGCTATAGGTGTCAACAAAGCTGCCGCCGTCAACATTAATATCTTCTGCTCTAGTTCCTAGTGCAGTGTCTAGATATGTGCTTTGAATATTGCTATCTATTAGTTGTGTAGATTGATTTTCGTCTTCGTAAGCCAAACCAGTTACACGAACACCTGGATATGTGATACCATCGATTAGTTTAGACAATAGTTCAACACCTGGTGTTCCGTCTGGTGCAACATAGTATGCAACAATACGGTCAATAGCATTGCCGTATTCGTGACTTACAGGAAGCAGATATCTGAAGTCAAAGATCTCAGAAGCTGGAACATTTTGTGTAGCACGATAAATCTCATTTTCGTAGTAAACATAATCACCAGTTACAACATCAAGCGTAGGTGTCCATTCTTTAAGGTTACTGCTATAAGCAGTTCTATCAAATTTGATCTGTGTTTTGATGCTTCGTACTTTGTTATTAACCATAACAGGATATGCTTTAGCACCCGTGCCGTTACCGTTAATATTAATAGTTGGCGAGCTATCAAACACAAACTCGCCGCTAAATGTAATACTTGTTACACTGCCATCTACAGGGTTAATCTTAGCAGTAGGCTTAACTGCACTAACAGTACCATCATAGTTGACAACAGTAACAACAGGTGCTACTGTATAACCTGTTCCGCCCTGTGCAATTTGAATACTTTCTAGTGTTAGTTCGTGGTGTGTATACCATTGACTGTATTCTCTATCATTGCGTAGATATAAGTCATCATTGATGCCTTCGCCGCTTGGACTACGGAAATCCTGTGTAGTAGGCTCAAAGTATGCGGGTAAGTCAAAATCACTAACATCGCCTTGATAATGATCATCACCCTTGTAGCCTATTAGGTATTCTCTAATCTTAGATCTATAAGGTTTAACTTCGTTGATGTAATCAATAAAGAAGTCTTGGTTATCTCTAATAAAGCTAGGATACTGTTTTAGTTCACGTAACTGGTGATAGATGCTAACAAAGCTGGTTTTAAATACCCAATCAACTTCTCTTTGATTATACATAATCCATTGTATCATTGTAAAGAACAGTTTGTTAAACTCTTCCTTGAGATCGCCAATATAGATATCATCTTGTAGCGCATTAAAGATGTTGCGAATTTCTGTGCTTGGATTAATATCAAATCTATCACTGTCAAAGTTTTCAGTGGCAAATCCTAGTGTATACTTTTCTTTGTCATAAAGTCTATCACTAAGCTGAATAGTACCGTTGCCTAAACCTACTAGTTCAACATTGTTAACAGAAGCAGAATCTCCAGTAACATCTTGAGCCAAGAACTTATAGAGTGTAAATGTTCCGATGTTATTACTACGTACACGCACAACTTCACCAGGTTTTACATTAGATAAGCTCTGTACATCTCTTTCAAAATTAACAGTATAATCTGCTCTTGTGCCTACACCAAATCCATCTGCATACCAATCAGTATAGTTCCAATACAAGCTAGTGTCAAATGCTTGTACTCTAAACAAGTGGAAGTTTTGATTTCCGTTTAATTCATAGATCGCCCACATATTTTCATTGTTGATATCAGTACGTACCAGAACTTTATATCCATTAGGCAAGTTAGCTGTATCTAAATAACTTAGCTCGTCAAATATATCAACTGTAAAGTTGTATTCTGTTGTTGGTGGGATAGGATCTTCACTAGTTAAACCTGTGATAATTTTTTGCTGTACAATTGGATGCTTTATTAGTACATCATTGATAACTCCAACAAAGTTTTCTAGTGCTCCTGTGCGATCCTTAAACATTGTTTGACGTGGACGGATACTAATTCCGTATTTGTCCTGTTCTAACAGTTGTGGATCAGGAACGACCCTACCACTACTGTCTGCGCCTGCAAGACTATCAATCATCTTATTGATAATAGATCCAGGAATCGATTGGTCTGGGTTGTTCTCTTGAATTAATTCGTATTCACTATGAATAGTGTTGCTATTACGCAAGTAATCATAACGTATTTGTAACTTAATATCATCGCTGTTTAAGTAATCATTGATATTGTACAAACTCATTGCATTACGTGCAATCGCCGCTACATAAGGAACACCTTGTAGTTCAGGTGATTCGATCATTTCACGAATTGTTACTACACTGCCTGTTTTTTCTGGATTTGTTGTTACACTTTTGTTTACAACCCAGAAGTAATAACGCCTGCGTTCAATGCCAGTACTTGATTCTATTATTGTGGTTTGTACATATGTGCCTTCGCCTGTATACTTTGGAGTACCCATCTCAGCATCGTTTACTGTAGTATATTCGCTAGGTGGCACATTACTTTCTACCCATTCGCAGATTTCAATAACACTACCTGGAAAAATTGCACCCCAGTTTTTACTACGATAGGTTAGACTGCCTTGCTCATAATCAATATAGCGCACAAGACTTAGGTCCCACCAAATCTTTCCAACATTATCTTCTGCCCAGTGCATATTTTCGTCAACAATAACATTGATTTGATTACTGTCGTTGTCAGTATAAATTGCTGGGTCAAATGCACTCTTATAATCTATATTAACTTCTGCAATACCTAGTACTTTACCTTTGACTGGATCTATACTATCAAAGTTAGTTAGAATATTGTTTGACTTTTTGCTGTAGATTAATGCACGACTAAGTGTGTCAATGTCAACTCTATCACCGTCTTCTCTGATTCTATTCCAAATACGTCTACCTGTTGTTTCAAACAACCATGCTGTACCGCCGCCATTAACAATATTATCATCACCTGGATCGCCTACCACAATGTAACCATTGCGTAAGTCAAGTGCTAACCCAAAGAAATCAAATGTACGTCCTTTGATTAGGTCAAATTGTTGTGCAAAGGTCATAGTACCTGAGTTACGTTTGTGCGTTGCACTGTTTTCTAATAGTTCGTAGATATATGCATTGCTGGCAAATAGTTCGTCATTGAACGTAGTACTATTGCCATCAAACGTAGTAGTTGGGTTACCTGTAGTTACATCAACTCTTAGTGTTTGAGCTGTTCTTGCATTACCACTACCAATTAGCAGAATGTCATCTTCGTCTCCAACACTAACACTTAATCCAAATGTTTCATTTTGTGCGCCGCCTGGAACTTCAAAGCTCTGTTCAAAAGTATATAAAGGAATGTCTAAGTCTTCTCTGACAGAGGACCCTGCATAACTGATAAACAATTTACTACGTTTAACTTGACTGCTACTCTGTATTCTAATATATTCTTCGTCGTTAAAAAATGCAGTAACACTAGGAATATTTGTAGTATTAATATCATTAATTAAATCTGCAATGCTAGTGCCTGTAATTTCAACTCTAAATCCGTTAATATAAATGCTGTCGCCTAGTGTTAATGTTGCTGTTTTAACATTAGCAGTTTCCCATCCTAGGTATCTACTACGCATTGTATATCGATACACTTTACCTGCTCTGTATGCACCAGTTGTGTATCCTGGCGCAGTTGCATAAAATGCCGCACCTTCTAAGTCAGTTACTGTTTGTGTTCCAAACAATGCGCCTGCAACTTGATCTTCTTCTGGAGCAACAATTTCTTGAATTAAATCAAACTGTGCGCTACCAATTTTTAGACGCTGTCCATCTGGAATAGTTGATAGTGTTGCAAATGGATCAAGGCCAGATGTTTCTTCTTGGCTAACTTGAAGTAGTCCTTCTGAAACAATTCTATCAACGGTAATAATAACTTCTCTAGTACTGTTGTTCCAAGTCCAGTCTATACCTTCATACAAACGTGTTTCACCTAGATATAGTTCTTTAACATCGGTAATGTCTGGTGTTGGTGTGTACGAGTTACTTAATGAATTACTTCTTTGGAATTCAAATCTTCTATTGTAAGCAAAAACTTTACCTGCTTCAACAATACCGTTAACTGTAGCACTTGGCGCACTAACAAATATTTCACTAGCATCGCTATCACAGTAGATAAATGTGCCATACTCTGCATCAGCATTTAATCCTACAGGAGGTGTTAGTGTATCTTCGTACAAGTAACAAGGTGCTTGTATTACTTCAATGCTGGTAGCCGTAGCGGGCAACTCAGGAATAATAGTAAGCACTGCACCGTTTAGTGTATAATCTTTTAAAGGTGTTAGTACTTGTTGTTCGTCGAGTTTAACTTGAACGGTGTATTCACTTGTAGGAACAAAATCTAATGTATAGGTTGTGCCTGCGGCTGTATTAATAACAGCACTTGTAATGGTATGTTTAACTTTAGTAATATTCTCTTCTTTATGGTAGACATACACTTTGTTTGCTGCCGGAGCGCCAACAAAAATCCAGTTACCATTATCACTGATCTTAACACTAGTGCCAAATCCTTCGCCTGGTGTTGGTGCCGGGATAATCTGTTTAGTTTGCTCGTTTTCTTCAACTCTAAAGTTGTGAACAATCACTGCACCTGGATCCTGTCTGGCAGCACCAGTAACCATAATATAGTCACTCATATCAACAACATCACCAAATCCAATGTCTGTGTTTGGTGTAATTGTGAATGTTGTGATAGCACCTACGGAATTTACACCAGTTACTGTAACTGTGCCTGTTTGAGCGCCATCTAACTGACTAGCAGATAGTGTTAATGTATCACCCAACTGATAGTTTACGCCGGCGTTGACAACAGTAGCTGAATAATACATGTTTGATGTATATGCTTGTCTACCAGTTACTTCAAATATAGCACTTGTGCCATTACCACCTGTTGCAGTTACGTTGTTGTAGATATATTTGATCATTGGTGGATCAAACTTACCTGTTTGTACAAATCCTTCGTCAGGTAAAAACGTAAATACGTTGACCTTGCCATTCTTGTCGTAAGCGCCAGCGCCTACTGCAATGAGATCACTGTTTCGGTTAATCTTTACACTAGCACCATAGCCATCATTACCAATGTATTCACTTGGTGAAGCATGAACTTCACTGCTGACGTCCCAGGTTGCACTTTTTTCATATACACCCCAACGATTCGTATCATCAAAGTTTTCTACCCAAACTTTATCTCCGTTGAGCCAGCCTTTTTTAGGAGCAATATCGTTGATCTGTGTTGGATTATCTAGTCTCATGCTGTCCATATGGAACAGTATGCCACTATCTTCAGCAATAGTGCGTGCTTCTTTCAGGAAGTCTTGTCCTTGATACATATCAACTAATAGTGTTTGATTATTTGTTATTGATTTAACTTTGTAGAATCCGTCGTAGTCTGCATTAAAGCTCTTGATACAGAACACTTCATCTGCTGTTAGATTGTGAGGCTTATCAAAGTCTACACTCATAACATCATCTAGTTCATAGTTTATTGCTGTTGGTCTTGCATCAGAAGATGTCATACGATAAACATTCCAGTCTAGGTCAAAATCTTTAGCAACCCATACCTTAAAGCCATCACCAATCTGTCTTAGATATGTATTGAGTGCATTAAAGTTTATGATGTCGTAGATAGTTGCATCAATGTCAGCTAGATTAACAAATCCTGCTGTGGCAATATCTCCACTAAAGTTGCTGTTATTATCTCTAGCGTGGAAAATGTTTTTAACAAAATGACTAGTTGTTCTTTTATATTCGTCGTTTGGATAAATTGGTGTAACACCAGGCGTACTAGCTTCTAGTGTGTTTAATAAATTAAATGTACTTGGGTTATCAGTAAACTTAGTATCATCTAGACTTATTTCAATTTGTGCATCACTTTCGAGTGCACCATACTCACCAACACGCACAGCCCATTCTTCATAAACACCAATATTGCTACTGATATTATTAAATGTTGCATTAGTTAATGACTCGATAGCATTACGTGTGCCTTTTTCTTTGATAAATCCTTGATAGAACTTGGTTTGACTTTGATAGTCTAAGTTAAGATCTGACAGATATTGTCTGTTACGTAGTCCAATAATACCTGCGCTGAATTGTTGTAGGTCTTCACCAATTGGTAAATTCTCTACATCATAAATTCTTTCAAACTGTTCTGCATTGTATGCAAAGTTTGGAAGTAGACCGCTCTTTTGATTTTCTTTGTCGATTCTTGACCATTCGCTAAGTTTAAATTCGGCAGTACCAATTGTATTAGCCAATGCTGTATATGTCAAGCTCTTATAGTTAACAATAGTACCTTTTGTGTAATCAGTAAACGGTGCCCATTCTTCAACTTTAGGATCGTTGTAAACAAATCCTGGCGGATTAAGTTCGCCTGTCCAACCAGCAGTTCTGTTGCCTACTAGTTTCAAACGAAACTGTCTGTTTCCTAACTCTGGAAGATACACAATGTCATTAAACACTGTAACATTATCAAATACCAGTGCATGTTCGTATTGTACAACATTCGCTTCAAATAAGCAAATAGTTTCGCCGTTGAGTGTTTCGCAACTAAAAAAGTTTGGCTGTCTGTTAACTGTTATATCACTTGTTTTGATAACCGAAAAACTTGGATTTAATACTTTGCTCTTAGTTGTGCTATTTGTTATCGCATCAACTGTGCCACCCAACACGTTCATTTCAATTCTATCAAACGTTGGACTCAGAACTAGTAGACTGCCTGCTTCCCATTCTTGCTGTTCCCAGGATAAAAATTCTTTGACACTTAACTCCCAGTCACGCATCTCGTTTAGACCAGGATCAAGTTGATTGAATGTAAAACCTTGTCCTACTAGATAGCGACTATAACTTATTAAGAAGTCTGCTACCTGTTGTACATTTCTAAATTCTGTACCGTAAGGCACAAGTAATTTGCGCTTCTCATAGTTGTGGTATATCACTGCACGTCGATCACCAACAACCAATGTATGGTTTTCTGCATCTGTCAAACTTGGAACCACCGGGAAGTAAGGATCATTTAGATCATATCCGCTTACGGTCCAACCGTTTCCGCTTTTTTGTACAACAACGCCACTGTATACCACTTTGCGTACTGGTGTACTTTTGTGTAGAATAACATCATAGTTTTCATCAGGTATCATAATACTGCTGGATACGCTGGAAGGTGAACTTTGTTCAGCTAGAACATTTACATAGTTCTTACCAGTATAACCGCCAACTTTGTAGCCTAATTGTACTTCTAGGTTATCTAAATACTGTCTTAATAATGTGCGTCCGTCAATACCTAAGTTTGTAGTATAATCTACAACCCAGTTTAGGTAACCTGCTACAAAATTGCGAGTTCCGTCTGCGTTAGTAGTGTCAGGCACTTGAATTAGATCTGGGTTAATACGTTTTAATGTCTGTCTAATAGCAAGTTGATCTAAGCGAGAATCTCTATAGTAACGCTCAATATTCATCAAACTACCAAAGTAGAATGCAGGCTTAATTAACGCCAATGCACGTTGTACCGCAAACGCATAGTCACTACTCTTAAGCCAGGCATACTCTGCAGGACTTACTTGTCCTACTTCATAACTACTGTTTAATGTAGCAGGATTCAGTCCACGAACAACAAATTGATCTGGACTTTTGCGTAAACCATATTCATCTACTGGAATAATCTGTGTTAGTCCAGGACGAGCAAAGTTCTTATTAATGCCAGCACGTGGTCCTGCATGAATGTAACCACGCTCTAGGTCTTCCCATAAAAGTGTATTACCACCTGTGAAGGGTGCAACACCATAACGATCTGCCCACCAACTCGGTTCGTTAGCAAAGCCTAACATTTCCCATGGATGAGTGTGTGGACGTACTGTGTCAAACAAGCTCAAATAAATTGCTCTTGGAGAGCCTGGTAATTGTGTGCCTAGTAATTTGTTTGTCTGTCTACTATAGTTCCATGTCCATGCATTGCTATTCTGGAATGAGTTATTTGTTGTAAAGTCTACCTGATTAAATCCTGCCCATTTCAAAAAGCTCTTGCCTAAAATACGTTTATATTCTGCTTCGTTATATTCTGTATCGCGGAAGCCTCCAGGAATAAATTCATAAAGATCAAAAATATTTTCATCAAACTTGAGTTTGATATTGTTGTAGATTCTTTTTTCAAACTCTAATAGTAAATCATCTCTAAAGTCATTAAATGCTGGCATAATACTACCATCGTGACCTTGAACAACATTGCGTGGTTCGATGTAGGTATCATCAAGCATAATTGTTGGAGTATAGGCAGGAAATAATCCTAGCTTACTTGGTGTTGGAGGCAAATAACTGCCATCTGTATTGTGGTATTCAATAATTCGTACTTGGTCGTCAGCTTCTAATGTAAAGCTATCACTAATAACAACCGCTGTTCTGTCCTGCGGGAAATAGTAATCTCTATCTTTGATTAACTGTACATTATTGATATAAACCAATACTGCGGTGTTGCTTAGTTGTGTGTCATCAAATACGTTAGGTAAATCAAACTGCTTTAGGTTAGGGTTAATAACAACATCTTCATATACAGTTCTGTTGTTGCCATAAGGGAACATATCGCTATAATAGAATGGCATAGTAGAATTTTTAGACATGTTGATCTGTTCAACAATAAAATCTACATGTTCTTCAACTGTGCGCGATTCGATATTTTGTATACTGCCTGCTAGCTGTAAAAACTTGTTTTTAAATTTTGTATATTCTCTACTAGCAAGCTCAACACTCTCAACAAAGTTAAAACGTTCACTAGTCAAGAACAAGTTGCTGTAGATTATTGGATAACCGTGTTGTAGAATTGTACCTGTGTTATTTTTATAAAAAATATCACGTTGACTGGTAAATGTTTCTACACTTTCGTAGATAGCATTTGTATTTTCTTCTAGTGTATCAATATGATCTTTAAGCTGACCTAGTGTCAGACTTGAAAAGTCTCGGTTTTCACCGTTAAAGTCTAAGTTAGGTGGTATTTCATAGTAGCCTTGCTGTGACACTCTATCTCTAGAATAGATTAAAATATCAACTTTGTCGCCTTGTGCAATTAGATAAATGGGGTTAACTACTACACATAGTCTAGTACCGATAAGTTCTAATGTAAAGTCTATTCTTTTTAATAGTTTATTGTTAACAATAACTTTGATGTTAGGTGTTTTGTTTACTTCATCATTGATAATATCAATTTCAAAATAGTTTGTTCTGCCATCATAAACTTTACTAAAGATTTGATATTGTTTACTACTTTCTTGGTTCTTTAACCAAACATTACGATGTTCTCTAGTTGTTTTTGTATAGTCTTTATACAAAAACCCAACGTTAATAGCTCTAGTTGCAATATCTAATTCATCTAGGTATGTAAATGTATCAGTAATAAATGATGTTTCAAATTCAATATCGCCAACACTATTAAAGTTTCTATAACTTAATGGGAAGCCAAGCACTGTATCAGCTGACCCTGTGCCTTGTTTGTATTGGAAGATTGTTGTCCCAGTAAAGGTTGAGTTAGGATATGTTGTTTGGTTACCGTAACTAATGTTGTTCCAATCAAGTACATCGAATCTAGGTGCAGTGTTTACACCTGTTTTGGTTTGTCCTTCGTACCACTGGTCACCATCGTACCAATAGTTTCTTCTTCCATTCTTACCACTCTTAACAATAACGACATCACCGTTTTCTAGTAAACGTTCGCCGATCTCTGCAAGATGAATAGTTGGAGATCCTGCAATAGTTTCAAGTTGAATTTCATAAATGCGTTTGCGAATTTCAGGATCTTGCTCGTTAGCAAAAATAATAGTTTTGTTGTCTTCTAGCTCGAATAACAATTCCCAAGTACTTGCAGTACTTGCTAGTCCAGGTGTTTGTTGTATATCTTGCCTAGCTTCATAAGCAAAGCCTTCGTATTCAACAATCTCACCTTCAAGTATAGTGTTGGCTGTAGCAGGGTCATATAATGTGTAGCCATATAAATCGAACCAGATACCATCTGCGGCAACTGCTGGATTGTCTTCTGTAGGGTTCAAACATTCATAAATGCGATTTTGATATGATATACGTTCACCTTTAAAGTATAAACGTGTGTTATCAAAAGGAATAATTTGATCTCGTGGTTTCCAAACTACTGAATCTGTTGGTAGTGACTGGTTATTGCGTAGTGCGCCATAAACATTGTTATTATAGATGACTGTATCGCCTTTGATATATGCAGTACTTGTATCATATACACTACCCGAGCGTTCAACATCACTGAATGCATCTTTAACTGTAAAGTCTAAATAGTCTACTGGATCTAAGCCTTCAACACCAAAGTTAAATAGTCTGAGTGAATGTTCAAATTCTAGTATAGGACGGGCCGCACGAAAGTCTTGATCTGGCAAACTTGTGTTTTTAGCACGATAGTTGTTAACTGGTTCAATTACACCTTCAGCAGTTTTAATATAAAAGTTGTCTTCGCTGTATGCGTAAAAGATTTGATTTACAGCATATTCATATTCTAGGTTTTCAATGACAACTCTACTTCTCAGAGTTGAAACAATAATTTGATCACTAGGAATTGCAACAAATTCATTGTTAAAGTTTGGATCGTATGTAAATTCGTAAATTAATTGTTCTTTGTTGATCTCAGCAGTTTGTGTTAGTACATCAATGTGGAACCAACGGTTGCTACGTGACCACCCATTTAGATCATAACTTGCACGGTTAATAGTAATATAGTCAGGAGTATTAATTCCATTTGATGTGTATGCTTCGATAGGTACAAGATCGTTTACACTTGCTAAACGAATTTGTTTACCGACACCTTCAATGTAATATTGTTTGTTTTTATACTTGGCAGGAGTTACAGTATCGTTAAAGCTAACTTTTAAACCGTTAGTAAAGTCAATGCCGTTTGGCGAAGTATAACTGGTAGCACCTAAAATATCTTCTTCTACGTCGATGGTAAAGTTTTCAGCATCAACAATACGAATTTCTCCGTAATATACAGCATCTTCGCTGTCTTGATAATATAGTCTATCAAGCACACTGGTAATAACAGGAACTTCGTGATAGGTCTGGTCAAAATCGTGATAGTATTCTTTAGTACCATGTTGAATACCATTATTGATATAAACCTTTTGATCAAAATCAACATTAGTACTAGGTACTAAGTGAATAACATAATCATCATACACACCAGTTTGAGGATTGACTTCACCAATGGGTACCAGTGTTACACGCCAGATATCACGACGCTGTTCTCTTGGTACAACTTGTTTTTCAACAGCAATACCATACTGTATCATGTCAAAGAATTCATTGTTAGTCCAATGCACATCATCTAATACATCGTCTTTTGTTAAAAATATCAAGCTCTTGTTATTTAGGTTAGCAAATGTTTTTGCACCGTCAATACCATTTGGATTTTCCTGCAAAAACGAGCTTAGAAGTGCGCCTTCAATTTGATCGTAATAGAAGTCGCAAGCAATGTCAACATTGTCCACAGTTTCCATTTCTGTGTAGCGACTTTGTGCATTAATGAGAGGTACTTTGAATGTAACTGTGCCGTTATCTGATCCGTTGTTTTCAACTCCAAATATTTCTCTAGTGCTAACATTAGTTTGATTAAATCTAAAACCTGTCAAGCCAGGTTCTGTTTGAATCCAAAACTTATGCCCTGGTTCGCTAACTGTAAAGGTATATGTACCGCCTCGTGCTAGGACCAGCACTGGATTTGATTCAATACCTTTTTCACTGAAGTTAAAACCGTTAACACTGAGGTTACGTGTTACTGTGTACTGTTCTTCTGTTTCAACATTACCAGCAAACACATCTACTGCATCAGGACCGTTAGGCACCCAGTAATAATTTTTAAAGTTTACAAACTTGTCATAATCAATTAGTGCATCAAAGCTATAGCTTTCGTTGTTAAAAAGTCTGTTGTGGTTAGTAATATTACCACCCTGATAGCTGATCTGTTGTAGTAGATCAATATATGTGCTAAAGAAGTCAATGGTATCAGTGGATCTGTTTTTAACAACCACACTGGGTTCTAGCTGATAGTTTTGTCTACTAACAGTTGCTTCTGTAACATAGTTGTCGGTGGTAACAAATGTTGGACTAAACTTTCTACCAATATAGCCATTGATTTTTTCAAAGTCTGGCTTGCTGACCAATTGGTCTAGTGTAGCATTTAGAAACTTATTGTTAGTTTCTGTACGAAAAATGCTTGGTAAAAAATTTACTGTCTTGATAATCGCCATGTTGTACTACTTACCTATCGCTTATACACCGGCTATAGCCTGATTCAATTGGCTAGCAGTAATAGAGCTGATAATATCAACATCGTCAACTGTTGCCGAACTGATTAAAATTTCGTCTGGTTCTGCATTAATTTGATAAAGGTTACCAAAACTACTAGAAGTATCACTAGGAACAATAATAATACTAGAAAGTTCTGGTGTTAGTTCAGCGTGTAAATAAGCACTTAACTCACTAAAGTAAAAAGATTCACCAAAGTCCCAGTTGTTAATATCAAAGTAAGTATTGATAGCATTAATAACCTGCGTCTTTACTTCACTGTCGCTGATATTCATATTTGGGTTCTTGACAACTTTGAATTTAGCACGTAAACTATTTTCAGCTAAACTACCAAACAATGGTTTAAATTTAGCACTGTTAAAAATAATAGTATCACTAAGTGCTTTGTAGTTTTCTAATGTATTAAACTCACCTCTAAGTTCCTCTTGTGTAGGAGCAACTGGCTCTGTTAGTGTATTAGATGTATCGGTAATAAAGGCAATATAATCATTGCTATAGGATTTTGTTAAAATAAACAAATCCATTAAGTTGTTTGGACTTGGATCTACACGTCTGTTGTTCGGCGCACTATGTTTGTATTGGAAGTTTAACGATCCTCTACCGACACGTGCTCTGTAGTTAGTAGTAACATTTGATAATTCTCTAATGCCGTTAGAAATATTAAGTTGATAAAATCTATCAGTAGAGTAAGCGTAGAATATTTGTCCTGCATTGTAACTTTCTAAGTTCAAACTAATAGTTGCAAAATCTGGAAAAATCTCTACATCAAAATAATCCATCGGTGCAAAATCATTAAAGCCGCCAGTGGTGTCTTCTTTTTTAAAGAAAACAAACTTTGAGTCACTGTTTACTTCACTGTCAACAATTAAGTCAAACAAGTCGGGATTGTCAGGAACACCATCTTGATCTGTGTCTGGAAATGTTATTAGTACACGACGATTTTCTCTATAACCATCTGCACCAACAATACTTTTGTATATGTTCCATGCAAGGTTTTGTGCAAGTGGCGCACTACTATCTGCTTGACTGTTAAACTTTAATACAGTAACTTCATCACGAAGTGTGCGTCCTGTTTTACTGTCATATACTTTTACAGTGTCATCAAAATAAAACTTGGTTTCTGCTTCGCTTTCAAAATAATATTCTAAGCCACGGTGTATAATTGAATATTCTGTACCGTTGTATTCCAGACGCACAACCCAACTAGCATCTAGTGCTTCACCTGCAGTGTTGCCTGCATATTCGTTGGAATATGGTGCTGTACTAATATCAGACGCATCTACCAGTGCCCAACCGTTAATATTTGTGTCATAGCGTAGTGCAAAGTTTTTGTAGATTTTAATAAGTGTAACAATTTCGTTAGTCAAACTATCACTCAGTGTCGATTTGAACACTGGAATAATTTCCATTGGGATTGCACCTGTTGGCACTGTTTCACTAATAGTAACTTGCTTTGTAATTTGGTCAATACGCTGTACACTGGCGTAGATATAAGTTCTGTCTCTGTCTTTGCTAACTGCACCTGTTGCAATCTGATTACGTGCATTAAAGTATTTGCCTTCACCAGCACTAAATTTAATAATAGATCCTACCAACACATTCTTTAAGACACCAGTGATACCTGTGCCTATACTCATTGCTACATATGGTGTACCATCAGCACTACTACTGTCAGGACCCATAATATAGCCGATGCTTTTGTTTGTACTAGCACTTTCGAATTGCCAAGTTAGGTTAGCAGTAACGGTTCCTGTGCCTGTGGTCCATGATTGATTTTGTAGACTAAATCGTTCTGCTTTGTCATAATGCAGATGTTGCATAGGTTTATCACGTAGTATTGGTGCAATAGTATTATAGATAACACCAAAGATCTCGTTAGCTGTTTGGTAACTAAAGTTTACGCTTCGAGTATATTCATCTTTATATAATACTCCATCAGCACTAAAAATATTTGTACTTGAATACTTGCCTGTAACATCAACAACATCTAAGAATCTACTAACACCCGAACTAGTACGGTTTGTTGATTTAACTTTCTGCACATTGTTAAATGCAGTAAATGGAAAAATGTTGTAGTCCTCACCAGTAATCATACGGTTTTGTGTATAATACTGTTGAGGTGCTTTTTGTTTAATACTTGAGAGTGTTTCGCGTGTGCTACTGTTAGCAACAGTATAATTTAAGCTCGCAGTAACATTAAGTGTTTGGTTACGCCCATTGCGATCCACATAAAGAATAGGAATAACAATATTTTGGATTTCGTCTGGAGTGATCTTATAACGTGTGCCTGCACTTTGACGATAGTAAAGTCTAAATTTGCCTTGTGGAATATTAGCAAAAGATCCGTCGCCAAAACTTAGTGAAATTTGATCATCGTTACGTGTAACAACTTGATACAAATTGCGTTCACTTGATTTATTATAGGTAATATTAACACCGTTAATTGCTGGTACTTTGGTCCATTGTTCTCCAATAGTATTGTCTGAATTAACTGCATATAGCCAAACATCATTATTGTTGATATTGTTAAAATCAATATTAACTAGTCTATTAGGCAGTGCAGATTCGATATTAAAGTCTACACTGTTGATATCGCCTTGTTTAAAGTAAGTAAAGAATCCTGTGTTATTACTGCTATTGCCTAGGTTGTCGTTACGATATAAAAAGTTAAATGTTGAATCAGGCTTGGGTGCTTTTTCATAGATAAACTCTTCGCCAGTGATACTAGCACTAACAACTTCGATAGGCATTTGTGCACCTTCGATTTCTGTAGTAAAGCTGTATGCGGCTTGTAGGTTATCAGGAATACGAATAGTATATTCTTGTGTACTAATACCATTAATAATACTATTTGCGCCGCCTTTTCCAACTGTTTGACTGTCAATTAATGCGGCATTAAAAATAGTATTGAATTGTTCCTGCCAGTTATCGTTACTAGGATCGTTCCAGCTAATAATTAAGTTTGCAATATTTGTTCCGTTGCTGTCAAAAAGTGTTTCAGTAGTACTAATACTGGATATTTTTAGCATGCCACTGCTAGCAACGTTACGTTTAGGAACATAATTTAATAGTCGTGCTAACTTTAGTACGCTGTCACGGCGTTCTGCTGTATCAATAAAGTTTTCACGGGAATTGAGATCTGTGCGAAATGCTAGACTTTGACCTAAAAATGCAATGAGATCAATCAGTGCAATATATTCACTACTTTCAGTGAAGTCGTTAAAGTCTTCGGGATAGTATGTACGCAAGTAATCCAGCATGGTTTTGCGTAGTGTTTCAAAGTCATAACTTTGAAAGTCAGCTTCTTTGAAGGTTTCGTATACCTTTGTCCAATCCTGCTGAACCAGTAAACTTGTTTGTCTGTTGCTCAACGCCATCGTAATGTCCTAAATAACTGCAATATATATTATTTAGCATATTTAAAAACAGCGTATATTAAGATTCTACGGCTAAATTGCTTTCTCTGCTAAACTGAACTTCAAGTGTATCTTGTTGGTTTGTTAGCACATAAATCATTTCGATTTCAAGTTGAATGCCGTTTTGATATTCATCAACAATAATATTCGTAGGAGTAACTCTAGGATCATAGTTAACAATACGTGCAACATCTCTAACGATCATATCACGCATTTCATCTGTAAATGGCTCAAACAAACAGTTCCAGATAATTGTACCAAACTCTGGATTCATTAGTTTTTCGCCTTTGCGTATGTTGAAATGATTTAGCAAATCCTGCTTTACAAGTTCGTAGTCTGTAGTACGAAACTTTTTATAGCGTCCGACTGTGCTAAATCCTCTGTATCTGCTAGCCATATCAATATTTACCTTATGCTAGTCCAGTGCCTTCGATAGCATGTCTACCTCTGTTAAAGTACATAGCACCTGTTGTACCATTAGCATCTGCGCCACCGCCACCGTTTCTAAATGTTTTTGCTCCGCCTGCTCCTAGTAGGTGTGCAGTTTGTAGCATACCTGCTGTTGTGCCTGGTGAATCGCCCGGGCGTAGCGCACCAATACGACTCATTGTTTTAGCGTTACTAGCTAATAGGTTGTCCATTACTTGTTCTTGTACTGCGCTATTCGCCAAAAAGTCTGCTTGACTTGTGATACCCATACTGTGAGCTTTTGCTGTCCATGCTTCCGGGTGCAGGGCGGCTTTGTTGCCATACTTTTTTACATACTCAGGACGGAGCAGTCCTTGATCTTGTAACACTGCGCCACCTACTTGGTATCGTCCTAAGTAATTAAATTGATTAACTGCGGTATAATCAAAGTTACTTTCGTTTTTAGCAATCTGTGTTTTTATCGCTTGTGTTTGTTCCGGTGTTAGTCCAGCAACACCTTTTGTAGCCGGTGGAGCGTCTGGACGTGATAAATCATTGTTTGTAATACCTTTACTAACACCCGATCCGCTAGCACTGTTAATACCGCTATTATTGCCTGTGCCACTGGTAGCACTAGAAGACTTAGATCCTGTAGGAGGCTTCCCAGTACCTTTACTACCACCCAATGGTTTACTAGAGCCACCGCTTGCGGCTCCACTGGTACTAGTTGCCGCATTAGATGCAGTACTTGGTGGTGCTTTACCGCCTGCAATAGATCCGCCTGTGTCAGCAAATGCATCAGCAACAGTTTCTTTTGTTCTTTGAGAAGCGGCTTTTTCAAGTTGTTGTCCAACAATAAATCCTGTATCTGTTACAGCTTCTCCTGTTTCCCTTTTCCAAGGTTCGTGAGCAGGAACAACACTGTTGATTGATATTTTTGCTTTAGGCACTTTGGTCCAAGGCACTGATAAACTGCCTCGAGTAACATCTGCGTGATAGAACTTTTTGAGATTGCCTGGATCTGGTACTGTAGGTCCAGGTGATGTGTTTAGATCAATTCTACTGCTATGATAATTTCCAGGACCTGCACTAGTTTGACTAATCTTAGCACCAGCACTTAGAATATAACTACCGCCTGTGCCAACGTCAATGTTTCCAGCATACTCTGTTAGTTTTTGATTGGTTTTAATAGTTGTGTTCTTTTGGCTATCAATATTAATGTCGCCGTCGGCATGTAAATTAAAGTTCTTTTCAGTGTGAATATTAATGTTATCATCTGCGTGTAGATTAAACTCACCTTCTGTACGCATGTGAATGCCACCGTAAGCATACAAGTATACCATGCCATCACTGCCAAACTCTAACCAACTACTACCATTGCCATGTATAATTTGAATAATAGGACCTGTAGGATGAGCATCGCCTCCATTTTCATCTACAGTATCGTCAACAAAGGTTAACTGGTGTCCACCGCCTGAGCGTAAACGTAGTATTTGATTCTGTGCATCTAGGTCACCATCGTCCATAATAATACTATGTCCACCACGGCGTTGACGGATAGCATAGTCTTCCTCTCGCAGTTCACCCATCTCTAAACGTTTTTTATAGTCTGGGCTAATCGTTGGATCATTAGTTGGACGACCTGGTGTTGTAATACCAAATATATTGCTGGGAGTTTCACGTTGACTGCTAGAACTGATTGGTCCACGTATAACATCGCCGTCGATGCCTTGGTTCGCATAAATCTCTGCTTGGTATTCGTGTATGCTACGCTTAACGGTTAGATATTCTGGACCAACATTACCTTTTTTGAATTCTGTAAACTCTCCACTAGGTTGTGTTCTGCCTAATGCATGACTGGCTTTTACTAACGGACTTACAACTGTGCCAATTTCTTGAGGACTTTGTGAGAATGATGCATTGTTTGCTGGAAAAGCATTGTGGCTCAAGTGCTTGTTAACACAAGCAAACCAATATCCTCTATCAGGATCACCGTTGATAAAGAGACATAAGACATCGTTTCCGATGTCTGGTGGGATAGCCCACATACCATAATTATGATGTACTTTGTCGTGTGCAGTTATTTCTGAAGCTTCAGGTTGGAATGTTGATCCGTAAAAAGGACTAGCATAACTGACTGTGCGCCAATTTTGCACACTTTCTTCATCACCACCTAGATCAGGAATGTAAACTTGAAGTCGACCACTACGAGTAGGATCTAAGTTATTCTTAACTACGCCAACAAACGGGCCAGGATTAATAACTTCGCCGCCAGTCTTTGACTTGTCTGCCCAGGGAGCGACTCTATTACCTAACGTTTGCTTTGGTATTGCCATACTATTAGTTACCTCTACTTGTTATGTGAAAATAGAATTGCTATTATCGATGCCGCCATTGGTAGATCTACGTATTCTTTCTTCTGCCAATGACGCAAATTCATTAGCATTGTTGGCAATTTGTGCTAGGTCCAACTGTGCTCCAGTAACTCCAACACCTTCAGCAAAGCTGTTGGCTAGATTTAGACCGCTTTGAACAATGTCTGAACCGGAAGAAACCAATGCATTGATATCTGCAGGTGGTAGACTTAATCCAACTGCACCACTAAGTTCGTCTATTGCACCAGAAACTGCTTTACCAAGATCAAGTGGACCTCCGCTGAATGCGGCTGCCGCATCTGCTATGCTATCAGACAGTGTACCTAAACCACCTCCTGAGGCTTGTAAAACTTGCTGTTTTAGGTTAGACTGATTTCCAGTAACCGTAGGAGTTGTACTAAGCTCAGGTCGAATACTTTGATTATTTCCTACATTTGTTAATTTTTTAGTAATAACAGGAGGCTGTTTACTTTTTGTTGTTTGAGGAGAATCTTTAATACGTTCGCCGCTGATAGATCCGCCTTCTTTTTCTGATAGGTCATAACATCTAATCATATCAACGTTTTGTTTGAATTGTCCTTGACCAAACATATTCATTACACCTAGTACTCTATAAACACCACTGAAACTACTTTCTCTATAACGTCCATCTTCTCTGAGTAATCCTGTTTCTAAACTTCTATCTACAGGAGTGCGAAATTTAACTTTGGCAAATATCTCACCGCGATCCATAACCAAACTGCCGTTGCCAGCAATTTGATTATTGGTGGTTTTAGTATTTGCGTCATATGTGCCTTGACTAGGATTAATATAAACATCGTCCTGTTTAATAAAATCAGGATCTCCAACAATATCTAAAGTAATGTTAATCATATCTGCTTTAGAATTAGAATACAAAGTCTTTTGGATATCGTCGATTGTTTGCGTTTTACTTTCAGCATTTCCGCTTGATGCTTTGATTTCTGTTTGTGTTCCTTGTATATTGTTATCGCCTTTGTTCTTTGTGGGTATATCAATCTTAGTAGATTCTTTTTTACCCGCCGCATTAACAGTACTAGTCTGCTGACTGGATCTATTAATACTAAGCAACGAAAAGAACAATGCATTAAAATCTATTTTAAAATCTAATATGTCAACATTTTGTCCGGTATACAAATAGTTGTATTCTTTATGCCATGTGGTTGGCTTTTTAGAAGGGCCCAATGGATGCTTAGAATCATAAACAGTATAGGTCTTGATGTGATAAGTGATTCTCTTGGCAAATCTGTTGGCTTTGTCATCAAACTCAAGTAGTTCAATACTAGGAATTACTTTGTACCATTCTAAAGTTTTCTCTAATTCTTTAGCAATGTCTTCTCCACTTTTTCCCGCCCATTTTGGATCGTTAGGATCAGCAATTTGCTTATGAATATAATCACTAGAACGAATCACATTGTCAACAATACTTTGTATTGTTGTTCCTGCATTAATAATCCAATCTTTTCTATTAGGATCTCCACCAATTGCCGCTCCGCCGGCTACCTTAGAACCTTCTGTTGTTCCAGGTTTTGACATTTGTGTTTTTCCTGGAGCTACTATGCCTTCTCGTAAAATTTTAGACTTAGCAATTTTTTCGTCAATATCAAATAATATTTCGTCAGGAAAATCTCTAGCACCTTCTGTTTTTTGGTACTCAAACCAACCATTAAGTCCTGCTGTTAAACTGTCTACGCTGACTTGAATATTTGATCTAGTTTTTGCTGGTTTTCCATCTTCATCGTTTCGCTGATCTTCTATTGCTTGCCCTACTTTTGCTACACCAGGTGCATTAAAGAATTTTTCAACAGTGTTGCCGTTGACCTGCAAGTTAACACCTGCAGTTGCAATTTTATCATCAAACGCACCCATGTTATAAGGCGTGGCTGTACATTTATACGTTGCACCGTTTGTAGTTACTTCGATGCCCATTGCTACCAATCTAATAGGAAAACGTTTTAGTGTCCCAGGAATAGGTAAAAAGTTTGTGGTTCCGTCATCTTTATGTCCGAAAAATTCAATCTGTAACAGATAAGGCATGTCAGTGTAGTTTTTACTACCAACACCTTTGGTTGCTATTAGTAAACGATCCAAAAAAGTCATACCGTAAGGTTCAACAATAGTAAAGTTGAAATCCAAAGCATTACTAGCTTTAGATCCTGCGTTCATACCAACCATTGTTTGTATTCGTAAATCTTCAAAATAAAAGTCATCTTTGAACTCAGGATGTCTTGATCCAGCATCAGTTGAAGCAACATCTTTGCCTGCTCCTGATACAAGAGCATTGCGTGGTGTAAAAGACTCTGGACTATCGCTGATAGTCTTATAATCTTCTTTGCTCAATAAAAACAAGCTGAGCCTGTAGGTATAACTTGCATAACTGTGTAATCTATTTGCTGTGCCAAGCATTTGAGACGCATTGGCTGTATTAATATTTGCAACACTGTTTTGATTTACTGTGAGTACAGTTTGTGAAACGGTATTATTATCAACTTGGTTTACGGCAGTACTTTTATTAATTTGATTTTGAACGCTGTCTGAAGCTTTTGATAAATCTCCTGCTACATCAGCTAAATTATTGAGAGCATTTCCAGCTGTATTAACGACATCACCAAATGCATCAAAGCTAAGACCTTGATTATTTAGGTTATCTATTTCAAAATTTGCTAAAGAATCTATAGCGGCATTGGTTGCTGATGACAGTGCCGCAGTGGTTCTTTTAATGCCATCATTATTAATAACAGCATCTTTGGCAGCCTGAATGTTGTCAATGATTGCCATATTATAATCCTAGTTCATCAACCAGTGTTTGTTTGTATGGCACTTGTATTACTAGACCGTCTACAAAGTCAAATATCGGATCTTTAAGTCTGTCGGGATTACGTGCGGCAAACACCCACCAAAGTTTAGCATCACCATACAAATCATGTGCAAGTGTCTGCGGACGATATGCATATGCTTTTTCAATTTGATAGGATATATCGTCATCACGTTTGGTAAACGAACGGTAATTCAATACATCTAAATAACGACCATACGATTCAGTAGTAAAATAAGGACTAGTAGGACTATAAGTTGCCATTAGATAAATCCTTTGTTAATTAATGATCCTGCCGCAAAATCGTCTAGATTAAATTCAGTTGTTCTTCTTCTACTGTAGACTGGCATTAGTGATAATTGTATGTTGCTTAGTGTTGGCATACGTGTACCGCCACCTACAGGTTTGGTTGATATATAATCAACCTCTGTGGGCATAGTGTGAGCAAAACTAGTAATTACACAAGGAACATGCGGGAAATAGTGTTCTCCATAACCATCTAAAAACACAATAGGTGGTGGTGTGCCTGCTCTTGTACTTTGACCAAACCACATTTTGGTACAAGCTCTAAAAAAGTAAACCGCACCTAATAGGTATTGAGCTTCAGTGTCTGTTTGTACACTAAACTCGCCGTCTATACTAATCGCAGTAACTTCTGATGCTTCATAGAACTGTGCGGGATAATTACTATGTGTATACGATTGACTATTATATTTCGCTGTGTGCGATAGAGAAATACTTGGGTTGTATGGAAAAACCACTCCAGGTAGTTCTCCATGCTTAATGAGAGGAGCCATAACACCAGCATTGCCTTTGTAAAAGAAGTTTGCTCCGTCAGCTAGACTAATACGTACTCTCCAGTCTTTACCTTCTGGACTGCCACTGGAGTTTGCTCCGAGTTTTGCTACTTCTGTAGGATTACCGGTTGAACTGGTAGCTTCTTTGTTGCCGTCCATCTTTTCTAGAACTTTGCCTACACCAGGAGAAACCTGTTTCAAAAGTGCTGAAGATTGTTGAGAAAAGTTGCCGCCTCCGCCAAAACTATTTAGAGCACCAACACCTGCTTGTATACTTGCATTGGTTACGGCGCTTTTGGCAGCATTTAGAATTGAATTTTTGAACGATACAGGCATTTTGGTGAAATCCTCTCTTGCTATTTTAGTATTTATCGTGTATATTATATGCTAGTATTTCATAAGGAACAGATATGGCCAGACGAGTTAATTATTTAAACAATGCGGATATTCTTAAAGAAATCCACAAATCCAAGACTACATATTGTAGTTACTTAACACCAGAAGATGCTGACTTTGATATTATTTTACCTGATATTAAGAAGATCAACAAAACAAGCATCATGGAAGGACGCAGATTGAGAGCCAAAAGGCTTGCCAAACTTGCATATGATGCCGCTATCAAAGACGGACAAAAAGTCAAACAAAGCGAGTTTGAAATCAATGTGCGAAATGTACCCCAAACTGATGTAGTTTTTCGTGTTACTACATGGGATCATATCCCGCAAGAAGTAGTAAAACGCAAACCAAAAAACAACAAAGAAGTTGGTATACAACTTAGTATCGACGATGATGCTGAAAACATTGTTATCGATGACGATACTGATGACGTAGATATTCCAAAGAAGTTTATTCGTTTGAAGTTTCCGCCATTCTACCACTACAGAGTAGATGAAGAAGGTAATCCTATCCTAGTAGGCAAAAGCCATTGGGAAGGTGGACTTGATAACGGTTGGTTCAGTCAAGAGCATGGCACTATGACAAACAAGCTAGCTCGTATGTTTATGAAGCTAGTAGATCGCTATGCTACACGTTCTAACTGGCGTGGGTATACGTATAACGATGAAATGCGTAGTACCGCACTGGTACAGCTAAGTCATATTGGATTACAGTTTGACGAATCCAAAAGTGCAAACCCATTTGCTTATTACACAGCCGCAGTTACTAACTCGTTCACAAGAGTACTATTACTTGAGAAGAAGAGCCAGAGCTTGCGTGACGATATTTTAGAACAAAATGGACTAAACCCAAGCTATACACGTCAAACACAAAACGAAATGGCAACTAACAAAGAATTTCAGGGTGCAAGTGTGAGTAAAAAATGAACTTATTTAAAAAAGCGGCAGTCTTTACTGACATTCACTTTGGGTTAAAGTCGAACAGTTTTTCACACAACGAAGACTGTTTAAACTTTGTGCTATGGTCTATAGAGGTAGCAAAAGAACAAGGCTGTGAAACCTGCATTATGATGGGAGATTGGCATAACAATCGTGCCAGCATCAGTCTTGTTACACTTAACTATAGTATACAAGCACTTGAAGCACTCAGTAGATCATTTGAAAGAGTTTTGATTATTCCTGGTAATCATGACTTGTACTATAGAGACAAGCGTGACATTCAAAGTTTGGAATGGGCCAAACATCTTAAAAATGTAGAAATACTCAATGACTTTTTTGTAGAAGATGATGTTGCTATTATTCCGTGGCTGGTAGGAGATGAACACAAACGACTTCCTAAACTAGGAGCCAAATATTGTTTTGGACATTTTGAACTGCCTGGCTACTTTATGAACGCTATGGTCAAGATGCCTGATCTTGGAGAAATTAATCCTGACAGAGATCTTGTTGGATTTGAATCTGTGTTTAGTGGGCATTTCCACAAGCGTCAGAACAACGGAAATGTAACTTATATGGGCAATGCCTTCCCACACAACTATGCAGATGCAGGGGACGACGATCGCGGTATGATGGTATTGGAATGGGGTAAAGATCCTGTGTACTACTGTTGGCCCGATCAGCCTCGATATCGTGTGTACTTACTAAGTGAAGTATTAAAAAACACAGATGCACTGCTACAACCAAACATGCATTGTCGTGTTAACCTAGATATTGATATTACCTACGAAGAAGCAAACTTTCTTAAGGAGCAGTTTATCCCACAGTACAATCTACGTGAGCTTACACTGATCCCAAACAAGGATGCTGACCTTAACGAACATCAGTTCCAAGGACAGGTCAAGTTTGAAAGTGTAGATCAAATAGTATCTAGTCAATTGGAAAGCATTTCAAGCGAGCAGTATAATAGAACTCTGCTTATGGATATCTATAGAAATCTATGAAGTTAGTGCATCGCATCAATATCGCAGACTTTTTTAGTATGCAATGGGGCGAATTTTATCAATGTTTAGAATCTACTAAACAGGACGAATTCCACAGTGACGAACGTATCTGCTTTTATCTATATGATACAGCAGATTACGAACTACTACGAAATCTGTTTGTAGACTTTTATAAACAGATACGTGCTCTTGACATCCCAAACTTTTTTGTGTATATTGAAGTTGCTTCTGCAGACAGCAAACGTGCCGTAATGGAAGCATATGACCTAGTTGGTGCAGACCATGCGCCAACAGTTGATGTTGTGCCTACAAAACTAACTGACATACATATTAGCACAAGCGTAGCCAGTTATAACTTACCAGAAACTATATGTCCTATGCCATGGAACAGTTTAGATATTGATGCACTAGGAAAAGTTAGTCCTTGCTGTTTTTATAACACTACGACAACTAAGTTTGATCCAACCAAAGACTCGTTAGAAAGTGCATACAATAGCGATTACATGCGCCAGTTACGTCAAGACTTCAAAGCAGGAAAAAAGCCTGCAGGATGTATTAGATGTTGGCGAGAAGAAGAAAGTGGCACAGAAAGCAAGCGTCAAATGTATACCAAGAGGTTTGGTAGAGACAGCGGTGCTATCAATTGGGATCAAGATGACATACAAAATCTACGCATGGTAAGCATAAGTTTTGGTAATGTTTGTAACTTCCAATGTCGTATATGTTCTAGCAAAAGTAGCAGTCGTATTGCCGCAGAAGAAAACGATACTCGTGCATTAGAACTAGGAAAATGGATCCGCAACGCAGACAATATTTGGGATGAAGTTATTCGTAATCCACAGATACGTTATTTTGATTTTGCAGGTGGTGAGCCATTGTTAGACAAAGAACATCTACGTGCGCTCAAGTTTATGATTGAAAAGGGCATAGCTGATGAAGTATCTTTACACTATAACACTAACGGTAGTGTTATCAATGACGAACTACTAGATATTTGGAAAAACTTTAAGTATGTAGACCTTGCAGTTAGTATTGATGACTTAGGAGAACGTTTCAACTATCAACGTCCTGGCGTAGGCAAGCGTTGGAACTGGGAATTAGTTAATACAAATGTTCGATACATTGAGAAACATAAAAGCGACAATATTCAACTAAGCATGCATTCTGCAATAAGCACACTGAACGCATATTACTTGCCTGAACTTGCAGACTGGGCTGGTACAGTCCAATTTGACTCCATTCATGTTAGTGTGTTGTACAACCCAACTTATCTCAGTATACGCAACATGCCTAAAGATGCTGCCAACAGTATACGTAAAAGACTAGAACAACACACGTTTAATCAAACGTTTCAGCCTTTTGCTGACATTGTCATTGCAGAACTAAAAAACACCAAAGCCACTTATAATTCTAAGTTTGTTGAATACATTAACCGTTTAGATGAACGTAGAAATGAGCAATACAATGACGCTCATTCGGAGATTTCATCCAAATTAGGACTTGCAAAAAAATAAGAAAGAGTGTATATTAAAAATATGTTTGGAATCAAAGAACTAACAGTTAAAAATTTTATGAGTGTTGGCAATGCAACGCAAGCCGTTGATTTTAATCGACGTGATTTAACTTTGGTGCTAGGCGAGAACCTAGACCTTGGTGGTGATGACAGCGGTGCTCGTAATGGTACTGGCAAGACCACTATCCTTAATGCACTAAGCTATGCACTCTACGGCGAAGCATTGACTAAGATTAGAAAAGATAATCTAATCAACAAGACCAATAGCAAAAACATGATGATCACTCTCAATTTTGAACTTGAGGGCAATCAATATAGGATCGAACGCGGGCGCAAGCCCAATGTGTTTAAGTTTTATGTGAACGATCAAGAACAGGAAATGAAGGACGAGTCGCAAGGCGACAGTAGAGAAACACAACACGAAGTAGAACGTTTGCTAAAAATGAGCCATGACATGTTCAAACATGTTGTAGCACTAAACACCTACACCGAACCATTCTTAGCAATGCGTAACAACGATCAGAGAGCTATTATCGAACAGTTGTTGGGTATTACTATTCTTAGTGAGAAAGCAGAAGCACTCAAAGATCAGCAACGTAAAACTAGAGAAGCGATCACAGAAGAAGAATATCGCATCAAGGCTGTACAAGATGCAAACGAAAGAATAGAACAGCAGATTGAGAGTCTGCGTAAACGACAGCGTCTTTGGTATGCTCAGCACGATGAAGCTATTGAAAAGTTCAAGGTAGCAATCCAAGGACTCGAAAAAATCAACATCGACAAAGAACTTAAACTGCACAACAAACTTGTAGAATGGAATGTTAAAAACCAACAGATTGAAGATGCAGAACGTTGGATCTCTAGGATTGACAACGACAACACAAAGCAAGAAAAACTGATTGCTAGTTTAGAAAAAGAAATATCTTTGTTAGAAAAACACAAGTGTCATGCTTGTGGGCAGGATATTCATGATGCAAAGCAAGAAGAAATACTAAACAGCAAAGAAGATCAGAAAAAAGAAGCGGCGCAACAATTATTAGCTAATGAAACACAAAAAATCGAACACTTAGATGCTATTGCGAAAATAGGAGAACTTGGTAAGAAACCAGAAACATTTTACCCTGAGAAAGATCTTGCAATCGAACATCGCAATAACTTACAACACCTGCATAGTCAGTTAGAATCTAAACAAGCCGAATCAGATCCATACGGCGAACAAATTCGTGAAATGGAAGTAGCAGGAGTTGAGGAAATTAATTATGATACCCTCAATGAGATCGTAAATATACGTGATCATCAAGAATTCTTAATGAAGCTATTGACTAACAAGGATTCGTTTATACGCAAACGTATTATCGATCAAAATCTAAGTTTCTTAAACGCAAGACTAAGCACATATTTAGATAGGATCGGTTTGCCACATACAGTGCGTTTCTTAAACGACCTGACTGTTGAAATCACTGAACTAGGCAGAGACTTAGACTTTGATAACTTGAGTAGAGGTGAGCGCAACAGGCTTATCTTAAGTTTAAGTTGGGCATTTCGTGATGTATGGGAGAGTTTGTATCATCCAATTAATCTACTGTTTATCGACGAACTAGTGGATAGTGGCATGGATGCTAGTGGTGTTGAAAATGCACTGGGTATTCTTAAGAAGATGAGCAGAGACAGCAAGAAAAGCATATGGCTAGTTAGCCACAAAGATGAGCTAGCAGGTCGAGTAAACAATACGCTACATGTGGTAAAAGAAAATGGCTTCACCAGCTACAACACTGACATCTCCGTTGTTTAGTACGGAAGAATTCCATATCGAAATTTCCAGCCGATGTGTATTAAAATGTCCACGATGTCCACGAACAGAACTTGCTGACAGTATCAAACCTAGTTTAAATCAAGACTACAGTTTAGAACAGTTCACAAAGATATGGACACCCGAAGTACTTGCTAGAACAAAACGTATCTTGTTCTGTGGAGATAAAGGTGATCCTATCTATGCTAAAGACTTTTTAGAGATTGTTGAATATATCAAAACAACAAATCCTCACACGATCTTGCACATCACAACAAACGGTAGCTACAAGTCTAGTGGTTGGTGGCACGATCTCGGTGAACTACTTAGAGAATTTGACAAGGTTACATTTAGTGTTGACGGCTGGGATCAACACAGCAATAATATGTACAGAGTCAACAATGACTTTGAAAGCATTTGTACTGGTGTACGGACTCTGGTTGCAAGTAAAAATCGTCCTATTGTACATTGGAGTACTATTGTGTTTCGTTTTAATCAACACAAAATAGATGATATTAAAAAACTAGCAGAAGATTTAGGCTGTGATAGTTTTACTGTTGTTAACAGTACAAAGGTTGGAAGTATTGATCAGAACTACTTAGACGAAAACGGAATTGATGCACTAGAGCCTGAAGTAAACAATGCTGTCAATTTGCAAACCTATTCTAAGAAAAACCATTTCCTTAGAAAACGTAGTCATCCAATGGGAGATCATCTACGTGATGGCGGTGCATATAAGTATGGCCCAGGCAAACCTTGGCAAGCATGTTTACGAAAAGAACAAATACCGTTCATCAGTGTCGAAGGACTATTTTATCCATGCGCTTGGTTCGATAGTGGCTATATACATAATAGCTTCGTAGAAAAATATCGTAGTGAAATTAATGTGCGTGAGCACGGTATTCAAGGTGTTTTAGAGAGCAAGTGTTGGGAAGAAATGATTACTCGTTGGACATTCGCTCCTCTAGAAATTTGTAAGTTAAAGTGCTATAAAGATGCCAAATAAAAATATATTTTGTAATATTCCTTGGTTCGAGCTGAACATCAATTCAGATGGTAGCTTCGATTTGTGCGGTTGTCAAAATAACAAAATTATCAATACCGATCTAGGCAAGGAATGGAATATCAAAAACATGGGTATCGACGAGTATTGGAACAGTACTCGTATGCAAGAAAAGCGTCGCATCAAACTAGGCGACACTGTTGATCCTATGTGTAAGATGTGTCAAATGAAAGATGCCGCAGGCTATACCAGTGCAAGGCAAAAAGAGAATCTAAAGAGTGTGATCTTTCAAGACAACTTTGAGCGTAGTTTTGATCAAAGCCCACACAAGCATTTATTTACAGAAGTTACAGAAAGCAAAATACACAGTCTACATCTAAATATTGGCAACACCTGCAATCTAGCGTGTAGATTTTGTGCTCCAGAAGCTAGTTCACGTATTGCTAGTTTCCAGAAGCATGTTGGATGGATTGACAAAGATTGGAAACTAGAAAACTGGCTTAAAGATCCTATTGGATATCAAAACTTTAGAGACTGGTTTGACGAAAACTATAAGCACATCAGAGTAGTACATATTATCGGTGGTGAACCTCATTTGATTGATGAGTTCGCAGACCTTATTGATTTGTTTAGCGAACACAAGATGACGTGGCTCAATCTAAGTTTCACGACCAATGGCACACACGATTACACAGAGTTTAAGAAACAGTTTAAAGAATTTAAACGTGTAGAGATCGGAATCAGTATAGAAACAGCAGACGCTAGCAACAACTATATCCGTCAAGGAAGCGATATTGAAGAGATACTTACCAACGTTACAAACATGCAAAAGAAGATGAAATATGTTGATTTAACTTTTAGAACTGTACCAACATGGCTTAGTGTTGGACGCTATACTACGCTATTAAAAGAGGCTCTAGAACGACGTATTCCTGTTGATGCAAGTTATCCACATCGCCCAAGTTGGATGCTGAGTGAACTACTTCCAGATGCACACAAAAGCCGTGTAGTGCAGAAATTACAGGATTTTGCAGACAATATTAAACTTACAGGTAAGAAATTTAACAATACAAAAAACAAAAACAATATTGAACTTGCACTAAAGCACGAAGCTGAAGCACTGATAAAGCATTTACAACGTCCCGTTGGTGATGAAGACGAAGCATTTAGGCGCCGAGCAGAAGCCGCAAGTCGTGTTACAATGCAGGATAGATATCACGGGATCAGTATATTAGACTATATTCCAGAACATAATGGTTGGTTGAGAGAGCATGGATACAGTAATTAAATTCACACTAAAGCCCATATATAAAAAATACATGCACACGTTACCAGAAATATCGATTGATTGGAATGAAAATGTAGTATGGGCAGGTCCTGTTGAATGGGATCGTACGTTTGAATACGATTTTAGAGGAAGAGAAGGTGTTAATAGTTTAGGCTTTAAACTAATAAACAAACAACCTAATGATACTGTTATGGAAAATGAAAAAATTATCGCAGACAAAGCTGTTATAGTTGAAAACATTACTATTGAAAACTTCAGCTTTGATAGTTTTCAACACCAAATTAGATATAAACATAACGGTGAGACAAAACAAGGTAACTACATTTGCTGGAACAATGTCAGATGGGAATTACCGATAGAACTTCCAGTGTTTACATGGATCCATAAACTTGAAAATTTAGGTTGGATCTACGGAGACACTATATAAAAACAATGTCATGGCAATATAAAGGCACACTAGTTGAAGAAATCCCCGAAGGCATTCTTGGGTTTGTGTATTTGATCACAAACTTACAAACAAATCAAAAATATATTGGCAAAAAACTGGCTCAATTCAAAAAAACTAGACCACCCCTCAAAGGCAAAAAACGCAAAAGACGTACAACAGTGGAGAGCGATTGGCGTGACTACTGGGGATCGTCCGAGCATTTACAAGCAGATGTAGAGCAACTTGGCACAGATCAGTTTACTAGAGAAATACTATTCTTTTGTAAAACCAAAGGTGAAATGTCATACTTAGAGGCAAAAGAACAATTTGACCGCCGTGTGTTAGAAACAGACGAATATTATAATGGAATCATTAATGTAAGAGTAGGCGGCTCAAAGATTCTTCGACAAAGACTACTAGAACAGGCACATCAGTCCAACACATAAGGTTAGCGGGCCAGTTTATAATACCGCTGTGAAAAAAGCTACCGTATAGGAGCACACGTAACACGTTGATCGACACTCCAGAGAGTGAGCCACCAATAAAATCGGGCTACTGGTTGACGTAGATAGACTGTTGGCTATCAAAACACCGCACATTACACAAAAAAACCGTATGCAACGGAACGAAGCAACGGGTAATGTATTCTATAGATAGCATTAACCTAGGTTAATGTATTCTGTATGTTACATATGTCGACGTAGGTTGGGAAAGGTCAGAGCCCATTGTGTAGCGGAAAACACCTACTTCCCGGTCTTGGCTGTGACGAACTCACGTGAAATCAAGATAGACGGAACCCAAAAAGAGGTTCCGTCTGACTGAAACAATCTACGTGAAAGTTCAATATATAATAAGTCTCAAGTAAAAAAAAGTTGTGAGCGTAAGCGAAACAACGGATCTCGTAGAGATCCTAAAAGAACGGCAATGAGCTTTTCTTTGTAGTTTCTAAATTGCCATCGATGATCTTGTTAATAATATCACGTTCTTTGATGTCAAGTTCAAAAACTTCAGAATACGATATACCTCCACGCATCCACCAACACAATCGCAAGCAATTTTCTCTTATAGCCTCCACCTCTTTTTCGTAGCGTTTAATTAATTCTACGATTTCTTGCTCTGACTTTAACTGGAGGAGGCTTCTGCGAAAAAATTTGCGTAATCGAATTCGATAGCATTTTCAAATTGATGTTCACAATGTTGACACTGTAAACGCATTGGTTTAATTCCTGACTTTTCGCCAAAATCAGCTAGTTTCTCTTGTAGCTTACGAATTAATCCAGCTTCACAGTTTCTAAAAAACTCGTTGATGTGTGGCTTATGTGTAACAATAGCTTCATCAGGTAGTTTAATAGCTTTACAACTTGCTACTAGGTTATCAATACCAATATCAACTAACTTACCAAAGTTTTCTGTTAATCCTTGAGCTTTTTCTTCTTCTGGCATTGCACTATCACTTAGAAGTTGTGAAATTCTATCTTGTGTAAATCTAAGTTGTTGAAGTTTAGATACTGATTTGTATGGTTGAGGCTCAAAATAAAACTCTAGATTGTCAATCACTACAGCAGTATCATAGTCAGGTACTTGTATTTGCGTTAGTGCATTGCCTAGATCAATTCCAAATGAATTTTCTTCCTCACAACTAGGACAGTTAGTTGTGACATCCATCTGTTCACCAAATGTAGCTATACGAATAGCAATTAGTAGTGCATCGGTGTCAACACTAGGAACTGCCCATCCATCTTTAATACTTGGGCAACAATGCTCTATTACTGATCTTACAGCTTCGCCGTTCATTAATCCGTCTGGAGTTCTCAATAAAATCTCATCCTTTGCACTCATTGCAAAAATTGGAATTTCACCAGTTACTGGTAACTCTAATGCACCAGATTTCCACCAACGACCTTGGCTAGGTAAGGACAAATGAATCTTGGGCATGCGAAAATGCCCCATAAGTGGATTCTGTCCAGGTTGCATTGGTTGTGGTGCTCCAGGCATAGGGCCATCGATTTGTGGCATTCCCGGCGGCATCTGGTTATTTTCGTTTGAATTTTCCATGGTTTTTAGATCCTATAAATACAATTAGATAATTGGCACTATACTTGTATTTATAGCCCGAAATATGACCGTTTAAGGAAAAAAGACTAAATGGCTGGTTTGGATAATCTAAGCGTAGAAGAATTTAAACGTGCGTTAACAGACGCTATCCTTGAAGGATCTCGTCTTTCAGCGTCTGGCGTTGGGCCAAGTGTCGGCGCAGGCGGTAGTGGTGCACGAACTACTAGTTTTGGTGAAAAAGACCTAGAGAATTTTAAATCTGCATCTTCTGCCTTGAATAGTATGTCAGCTAACCTGTCTAAAGCTAACAAAGGTTTAGATGCGTATAGGCGTATTACTGAAGGTCAAGGGTTAAACACACAAATTATCTCAGAAGGTTTCAAAGATTTAGATGATGCTATGGAAGGCATGGCAAAGTCAGCTGAAGAAGGAACTATTCAAAATTTAGCAGAGCTCGAAGCTGGCAAACAGAATGTTAGAGCCCAAGCGATATACAGAACTAACATTGCATTAACTGGTAATGCGATGATTGGCTTTAGTAAAGTTATTTCTGGAACTGTTGTTCCTGGACTGTTTAATGTTGCAAAAGGTCTAACAGACGGATCAGACGCTGCCGATGCCGGCGCGAATATGATGAATCTCTATGTAGACACCTTTGAAAAGAGCATGAAGGTTGTTACTAAAGGAATGGCAGAAGCTGGTCAAGCAATGTCAAACCTCGGAGGTAAAGCTGGTAAAGTTGGCGTTGCAATGACATTGCTAGCACCAATAATTGAAATGCTTGTTGGAGGCACTGCCGCACTAGCAAGAGAAATGATTGATATGTCTAAAGTTGCATACAAGCGACAAGTTGACATGTTTAATAATCTAACTCAATCAGGTGCTATGTTTGCTGGTGGTGTTGAAGCAATGAGAAACGCTGCCTTGGGGTCTGGTTTAACCATGGAACAATACAGCCGTATTGTTCAAAAGAGTAGTAAAGACTTTGCCGATTCTGGCTTAGGTGTTACAGAAGCTGTTAAACTTATGGGTGGTGCTATGAAGGCTGGCGGCACCGATATGAAGCGTGACATGCTAGCACTAGGTTATAGCTTTGAAGAACAAGGCGAACTCATGGCAGAAACCATGGCCAATATGCGTCGAGGTGGCGAAATAGGTCCAGGCGATGAAGCCGCCATTGCACAAGCTACGTCAGACTATGCAGGTAACTTAAAGTTAATTAGTGCTTTAACAGGTGACGATGCACGTAAACGCATGGCAGCGGCTAAGGAAGCAAACAACGAACTAGCATTCCGTGCAAAACTAGCTCAGTTAGGCCCAGAACAAGCTACTATGATTGAGCAAGCAACTGCTAAAATGAGTGCTATCGAAGCTAAAGCATTCAGAGAGAAAGTAGTATACGGTCAAATCATTAGTAAAGATGCGGCAGTATTTGCATCGACAAGTAAAGGATTTACTGAAAGAATTAATAATTTTGCTACTTCTTTCAATCAAGGAACATTAAACGTAGAAAAAGTTGCTGATATTCAAGCACAAACAGCAGATCAGATACGCAAAGAAATTATTGCTCGCGGTCCTGATATTGGTGCGGCAGCTATGGCAGGCGCAAGCGGGCTAACAAAAGATGTTGCTGGTGCAATGGTTGGTATCTTAGATGACACTTATAAGCAAACAAAAAGTGCATTAGACAATGCCCGTAAAAATATAGAAGGGCAAAAAGACGAAGCCAAAGATCCAACAAGTGAAACAAACGTACAAATAAGCAACATGATCAAGTACAACGAAGCACTGGTCAAACAACAAGAAATAATGGCTCCTCTTGCTAAGAGTTTTGGTAATGTTACAAATGCACTAATAGATGATCTTAAAGGTCTACAAGACAAAATTAAAAAATTTCAAACAATGACTCCTGAAGATGTAAAAAGTTCTATAGAGTTGAATAAAACTATGATGACTGTAGTAGCTACTATGACTACTTTAATTGGTGTAATGACATTGATGCCTGGTAGTTTCAAAGGAGCAATTAATACGTTTGGTAAATTACTTGGTGGTGGTAAAGGTGGGCTAATTGGTAAACTAGGTGGAATGTTATCTAAAGGTGCTGGAGGAGCAAGCAAAATGATAGGTGGTGCGGCTAAAGCCGCAGGGCCTGCAAGTGGTGCATTGCTTAAAGGCGGATTGAAAGCCGCAGCCGGCGCGGCTAAGTTTATACCTGGTGTCGGACTTGCGGTTACAGCCGCTATGGGTATCTTTGATGGTATGACTGCTGGTATTGAAGAATACAAAAAGTCTGGTAAGATTGGTTCAGCAGTTAAAGAAGGATTTGCAGGAGCTCTTAGTGGACTAACATTTGGACTTGTTGATCAAAAAACTATTAGTGAAGGTTTTGATACTATCGGCGACTTCGCCAGTAATAGCTTTAAAGCACTTAAAGAAAAAGTTGATATAAGTGCCATTAAAAACAAAGTAAGCGGGATCGCCAAGAGTGTAACCGGTGCAGTAGGTAATTTCTTCGGTGGATTGTTTGGTGGTTCTGAAAAAGAAGCTAAAAAGCAAGATAGTCCGTCGGAAGCTAAAACTGATCCTAAACAAGCTAAAATTGAACAACTAAAAAGTAGAATTGAAAGTCTCAAAGAACAAGTTGCATCAGGACCTCAGCGTACTATGCGAGCCAGGAAGAATAAGAGAGACTTAGCATTTTACGAAAATCAATTAAAACAACTTCAGCCTACATCTACTACTAGCGGCGTACCTGTATCCAAAACAGTTTCCACACAAACAGGCAAACCTCTCGAAGATGCAAAACAAGCTGAAATGACAAAGCAACAAGAAGAAGCTAAGAAAAAAGCTGATATGGAACTTGCGGCGAAAAACGAAGAAGCTAAGAAAAAAGAACAAGAACGTTTAGCAGGAATGAACCCGCAGGAACGTACAAATGAATTGTTAACACGAGTTGTTACTCTATTAGATGATTCTGCTGGTAGCCAAAGAACTTTAGCTCGCAATAGCTTGTAGTTTAAAATAAATACACATAATATAACTGGAAGAAGTACCCGATGAGTTGGAAAAAATATTTTAAAACCGCAAATACTAGCACGGCAGGTTTACTAAGTCCTGTTGGTAGTGGCAGCGGTTCACCTCAAGATCCTGCATTTAGAAACTATCAAAGTCATTTGCCTGAGGTCTATATTGGTCATCCAAATCGAGTCGAACGTTATAATCAATACGAGCAAATGGATATGGACAGTGAAATCAACGCTGCCTTGGATATTATTGCAGAATTTAGTACACAAAAGAACGAATCAAACAATACACCATTTGATCTACATTTTAACGATAGTCCTACAGACAACGAAGTAAAAATTATCAACGAACAACTTATTCATTGGGTGAATCTAAACAAGTTCAATCAGCGTATCTTTAAGATCCTACGTAATACTATTAAGTATGGCGATCAAGTGTTCTTGCGTGATCCAGAAACATTCAAGTTATATTGGACTGAGATGAACAAAGTTGTTAAAGTTATTGTAAACGAAGCAGAAGGCAAAGAGCCAGAGCAGTATGTTGTCAGAGATCTTAATCCAAATTTTGAGAATCTAACAACCACAGCAGTTAGTTCGAGTGATTCGTATGTTAGTACACCTAATGCAGGTGCTAATAACTCAGGCAACGGATATATTCAACCCAACTCACCGTATAGTAGCGGGTCACGTTTTAATACAGCACAAAGCGAAGCAGTACTAGATGCAGAACACGTAGTACATCTAAGTTTAACAGAAGGCTTGGACATGTTCTGGCCATTTGGTAACTCGGTATTAGAAAACGTGTTTAAAGTCTTCAAACAAAAAGAACTACTAGAAGATGCTATTATTATCTATCGTGTACAACGTGCGCCAGAACGTAGAATCTTTAAGATTGACGTAGGTAACATGCCCAGTCATATGGCTATGGCATTTGTTGACCGTGTCAAAAACGAAGTGCATCAACGTCGCATTCCAACACAAAGTGGCGGCGGCATAAACATGATGGATGCAACATATAACCCACTCAGCACAAACGAAGACTATTTCTTCCCACAAACTGCCGATGGCAGAGGGTCTAGCGTAGAAACACTACCGGGAGGTAGTAACTTAGGCGAGATCACAGATTTACGTTTCTTTACTAACAAACTGTTCCGTGGTTTGCGTATACCTAGTTCGTATCTGCCAACTGGCATGGATGATGGCACACAAAGTTTCACAGACGGTCGTGTTGGTACAGCATTGATTCAAGAATGGCGTTTTAATCAGTACTGCAAACGTATACAATCGATGATTATCGACAAGTTGGACACAGAGTTTAAGATGTTCTTACGTTGGAGAGGCTTTAATATCGACAGTCAAATCTTTGATTTGGTGTTTGAAGAGCCACAGAATTTTGCACAGTATCGTCAAGCAGATGTTGATGCCGCTAGAATTGGAACATTTACACAGTTAGAAGGTTTTCCATACTTGAGCAAGCGTTTCTTAATGCAACGTTACCTAGGCATGAGTGAAGCTGAGATTGCTGAAAACGAAATCATGTGGAAAGAAGAACAAGGCAAAGCTGATACTTCAGCAACTGATGACCCAAGTTTGCGTAATGTTGGCATTACACCTGGCGGTATTGAAGGCGATCTTGAAGCCGCTGAAGTTCCTGATGATGCAGAAGTAGATGCAGGCGCTGATGCAGGTGCAGAAGCACCCGTAGATACTGGTGCTGACTCAGGCGTAGACGCCGCTGGAAATCCTCTTTAAGGTAAATATTTCTATGTTACTAACAGAATTTTTTAACTCAGCTGAAACAGATCAGTACAACGAAAAAGACAACCAAAGCGTTTTGAAATTAAACGATACTCGTAAAGTACGTTTAACACTTCAGCATCTAAATCGTTTACGTAGTGCTAATGATGTTAGAAAGTTTGAGAATGAGAAGAAAGCAGAAGAACTAACAGATCAATACAAAGCCCCTGCTGAGGGTGGCGACGAACCTGCACTTTAATAAATAACAATGTAATCAACTAACATTTTGTGTTAGCTTTCAAACAGAAAATGAGGCTGCAAAAGTAATTTTGCGGTTTTTTTTAATTTTGACGTCAAAAAAACCCCGTTATTACTAATAATGTGTGTATATTTGTAAATACACTACAAAGGTATAACAGATGCAAAGCCTTTAAATATCACGAGAGGAGTTCCTTTATGAACAAATATGAAAAGTTAATTGAGTTCATCATTAACGAAGATGAGAGCAAAGCTAGCGAACTATTCCATCAAATCGTTGTGGAAAAGAGCAAAAGCATTTATGAATCTTTAATGGATGACGAAGTATCTGAATCTCCAGAAATGAGTGACGATGAAGTTGGCGATTTAGCTAACGATGTCGAAGCTGACGAAGAAGGTTTAGGCGAAGACGACGAAGAAGAAATGGACATGGGCGACATGGACATGGGCGACGAAAGCGAAGAAGGCGAAATGGACATGGACATGGACATGGATGCTGAAATGGGTGACGAAGCTGAAGAAGGTGGCGATGATGAGCCAGCTACTAAAGGCGACGTAATGGACCTAGAAGACGCTATTGAAGATTTAAAAGCAGAATTCGACAAGATCATGGGCACAGTAGATGCAGATGGCGATGGCGACCATGACATGGACGATCACGAAGCCGCTGAAGAAGCTGTACAGTTTGAAGCTGAAGAAAAAGACGACGAAGAAGAAGTTGTTGAATCAGCTGAAGCTGAAGAAGACGACGAAGAAGTTGCTGAAGCTGAAGAAGTTGAGCTTGACGAAGACGAAGAAGAAATTGATGAAGCTGCCGCTGATGCAGAACTAGCAAAACTACGTGAATATGTAGAAAAAGTTGCTGGTGTAAGCAATACAGAAGGTGCAGACAACAAGACTTCAATTGTTGCA
>Ga0181563_10000145_pt1 | contig 60033 bp, 52 predicted proteins | sample 011ome_25_FD_133759 | JGI IMG/M metagenome (GOLD analysis project Ga0181563, IMG submission 133759) | Coastal salt marsh microbial communities from the Groves Creek Marsh, Skidaway Island, Georgia - 011512CT metaG (megahit assembly) | ecosystem: Environmental > Aquatic > Marine > Intertidal...
ACCCGCCTCCAGATGGCGCTCTACCGTATTCAATAGTCGAGTTCGCAGCCATCGCTCAGCAGACTCGACGCCGCGCTCTGACCACTCGAAGGAATGCTCAGGAGGCGATGCAAACATAATCGAAATAATGACTGCATCGGCGCCGTGCTTGTCCATCAAGTGCTGGGGGTCACCAGCATCGCCCGCGGACTTAGACATTTTTGCACCATCCTTCAGCACCATACCCAGCGACAGGAGCTTGTGGAAAGGCTCATCACCGTCAACCAGACCGGCATCACGCATGGCTTTGTAGAAAAACCGTGCATACAGCAAGTGTAGAATGGCGTGCTCTTCGCCGCCTACATAATGGTCAACCTGACCCCAATACTTGGTTCTTGCATCCAGCATACCGGTAGTCGCACCGCTGGCGGGAAACCGTGTGTAGTACCAGGAAGATTCCATAAAAGTATCAAAGGTATCCGTTTCACGCTCGGCACTGGCACCGCACTGAGGACAGGGGACCTGGTACCATTCGGGCATTTTCTTCAAGGGCGAACCGACACCCTCAAACTCGACTTGGGTCGGCAACTCAACCGGTAACTGCGCATCAGGGACCGGTACCGGACCGCATTGACCACAGTTGATAATCGGTATCGGACATCCCCAGTATCGCTGGCGTGAGACACCCCAGTCACGCAACCTGAAATTCACTTGACGCTCGCCCAGACTTCGCTGAATCAGGGCCTCAGCCACGGCGTCAAATGCCTGTTGAAACGCCAGGCCATCAAATTCATCAGAGTGAATACAAATACCCTGCTTCGAGGTATAAGCCTGTTCGCTGATATCGCAAGTCTCACCACTGGCATGGGTAGGTGCAATGACCTGCTTGATGGGCAAGCCATACTTTACAGCAAACTCCCAATCTCGCTGATCATGTGCTGGTACTGCCATGACTGCACCTGAGCCATACTCCATCAAGACAAAATTCGCCACCCACACGGGAATGGCTTCACCACTCAATGGATGGCTGGCCACCAGACCGGTCGCCATGCCCCGCTTTTCCATTTTGGCCATATCGGCCTCAGCCACCTTGCCCTGACTACACTCTTCCAGAAATCGTTGCAATTCGGAGTTCGTCGCGGCGGCCGCAAGCGCCAGGGGGTGCTGGGCGGCGACAGCCAGATATGTCGTGCCCATCAGGGTGTCAGGGCGAGTGGTATAAACAGTTAAGCCCGCTGACTCATAGACCTGTCCGGCCGGCAACGGGAATGTCACCTGAACGCCTTCAGAGCGGCCGATCCAATTGCGCTGCATCGTCTTAATTTTTTCTGGCCAGCCATCGAGACCGTCAAGACAATCCAGTAGCTCTTGGGCGTAATCGGTGATTTTTAGAAACCACTGCGCCAGTTCGCGACGTTCTACCAGCGCATTAGAGCGCCAGCCTCGACCATCTATGACCTGCTCGTTGGCCAGTACTGTTTGATCAACGGGATCCCAATTCACCATCGCGGCTTTTTTGTAGACGAGCCCCCGTCGAAACATTTGCAGGAAAAACCATTGTTCCCAACGGTAATACTCCGGTTCACAAGTCGCCAGTTCGCGACTCCAGTCATAGGCAAACCCGAGAGCCTGAAGTTGCCGCTTCATGTAGGCAATATTTTCTCGAGTCCACTTCATGGGCGGCACCTTATGCTTTATCGCCGCGTTTTCTGCCGGCAGACCAAAGGCGTCCCAACCCATGGGTTGCAAAACATTCTTGCCCTGCAAACGTTGAAACCGACCTATAACATCACCCAGGGTGTAATTACGCACGTGCCCCATGTGAAGCTGGCCGCTCGGATAGGGGAACATGGACAGGCAATAGAATTTCGGCTTATCACTGACTTCTGTCGCGACAAAGGTTCCATTTTTCATCCAGCGCTGCTGAACTTCTCGCTCAACCGCTCGATGATGGTAACCCCTAGATTCGTCTCTGCTGCTGTCTTCTGGCTTACTCATGATGTGCTCGTCACTACCGGCTCGAAAACCGCAGATTCTACCCGATCATTGCGAGGGATACATTCATTCATGGCGTCCATTCATGGCGTCACCGCCGCGACATTCCGCTGCGGTGAGACCCGCCTGCTGGCAGCCATCAGGGAAATCAGTAAAAGCGCCAGAATTCCTGTCTGTCCGTATTCAGAAAATGGCGTGCTACCGCGCATCAGAGACACCTCGGCGCGCAATACACCCGGCACAAACTGTGGTAATTGCCCCACCAGCTGACCACGCTCGTCAATCACCGCCGTCACACCATTATTCGTCGCCCGAACCAGATATCGACCATTCTCCAGGGCCCGCATACGGGCCATCTGCAGATGCTGCCAAGGGCCTATTGAGGCACCAAACCAGGTGTCGTTACTGATGGTAAGCAACAAATCTGGATCTGATACCGACTTTCGCACCAGATCTGGGTAAACCACCTCGTAGCATATGGACATGGCGATCCTGATATCATTCAGTTGAATCGCGGTTTGAATTTGAGGACCGGGCACATTGTGAGACATAGGCAGATCAAAGAGGGAAATCAACCCTCGAAGCTGCGCCTCAAGTGGCACATATTCTCCAAATGGTACCAACCGGCGCTTGATGTAAGACCCCTCGCCCAGACCCAACGCAATCGCTGAATTGAGGAAATAACCTTGCGGATCTCGATCCGGAATACCCAGAATCAGGGCGGTACCCGTGGCCTGGCCACGGGCGTCCAAAGATTCAAGAAAATTGTCAGCCGTCGACCTGAATAGTGTCACCGCAGCTTCTGGCCAGACGATCAAATCTCGACCCCATTCGGTTTCACTCAGATTCGTATAGGTACTCAGAATCGGCGTCACCATGGCTCGCGTCCACTTGGTGTGTTGATCAATATTACCCTGAACCGCACTGACGGTCAGAGTCCTGCCATCTGGCGCGACAAACTGGATCTGCGACAGAAGCCAGCCACCTAACCAGATCATCAGAACCACAGGCGCTGTCCTCCCGACCGCAGCAGCAACCGAGCGCCGACGAGAAAACAAAACCAAGGCGCAGCCAAGCAGACTGGTTTGCAACAGCACCATGAAACTGATGCCCAGCACACCAAATACCGGCGCATAACCCGCCAGCCAGGTATCAAGAAAACCATAGCCTGCGAACAACCACGGAAAGCCCGTCAAAAACCATGTAAGAAGCCACTCGCGAAGAATCCACAGCACCGTAAAACCAAGTGTCATACCGACCACCGAATGACGAAAAAATTTCAGGTAGAGATAACCTTGAACCCAGAAAAACAGCGCCATAGCCAATACGAACAAGAGCACCAGAAGTCCCGCCAGCAGGACCGAGGCACCGCCATGCTCATGGATACTCACGAACACCCAGGAGATGCCGACACTGTAAAAGCCCACACCATATAGATAGAAGATGACAAGCCCTTGACGAAGAGAAACGCCATGAAGCAGGCATTGGAAAAGCAAAATGGAAACAATAAGACTGGGCCACCAGTCAAAGGGGGAGAGTCCCAGAGAGAACAAACTGCCCGCCGCCAGTGCAAGCAATCCACCTAACCAGGTGGGCATGCGAAGGACAGCAGGCCCAAAGACTCGCTCACTCATCTATTGGCAGCGTTAACTGTAGAAGCCTGATTCGACGGTTGTCGGCGTTCAGAACCTTGAATTGAAAACCATCTAATACTACCCGCTCATCGCGCTTGGGCAGATGACCGAAGGACTGAGTCACGATACCGCCTATGGTGTCAAACTCTGCCTCACTGAATTGCGCGTCAAAGAAGGTGTTGAAGTCCTCAATGGGCGTGAGCGCCTTAACTGTAAAGACTCCGTCGGCATGCGCCTTGATAAAGTCGTCTTCATCAAAGTCATACTCGTCTTCGATGTCACCGACAATTTGCTCTAACACGTCTTCGATCGTCACTATGCCAGAAACACCGCCGTACTCATCGTAGACGACGGCCAGGTGGTTCCTGGTTGCACGAAATTCTTGCAGAAGTACATTCAAACGCTTGCTTTCAGGAATGGCGGTGCAGGGGCGAAGAATATCCCGCAAATTGAACTTTTGTCGGCGCTCAGCCAATGCCAGGGGTAGCAAATCTTTAGCCAGCAAAATGCCGACCACATTATCAGGACCATCGCCCAGCACTGGCAGACGTGAGTGACCTGACTCAATAACCACCGGCAATAGCTCCTCAGGCTTCATGTCTAGCCGAACCACCGCCACCTGAGACCTTGGAATCATTATCTCACGGGCCTGCATGTCGGATACCACCAGCGCACCTTCGATAATGCTCAAGACCTCTGCATCCAACAAGTCACGCTGATGGGCTGAGCGCAACAGTTCAACTAATTCATCTCGAGAAGAGGGCTCTCCGGTGAAGGCCATGGACAGGCGCTCCAACCAACTCTTCTCACTACTCGACCCTTCCTCACTCATGCTCGCTTGCTCTCTTCACTGTTTATTCCTAACGCATCAGCGTAGGGATTACCGTAGCCAAGACTGGCCATCAGGTTAATTTCGATTGACTCCATCTGCTCCGCGTCAGCATCCTCGATATGATCGTATCCCACCAAGTGCAATACGCCATGGATGACCAGGTGAATCAAGTGTATCAGGGGTAACTTGCTCTGGGTCAGCGCTTCGGCTTCAACCACAGACGGGCATATCACCAGATCTCCCATTAGCGTTCGCTGATCTTCAACCAGTGTCTGAGCGGGAAAAGACAATACGTTAGTTGCTTTGTCTACCTGTCGATACTCTCGGTTCAAGCGGCATATCTCACTGGCATCGGTTAACAACAGAGAGACTTCGACGCCAGCGGTCGGCATAGCCCCACCAAGACCAGCCTGCATTGCCGCCAGCACCCACGACTGCAGCTGCTGATCAGAAGGCGCCCAAGTTGGCTTGGTAACATCCCAGAGGACATCAAGCAGACAAGGTTCCTGTACCTGTTTCATGATTGTTCTTGTCGGCAAAGGCGCTCGAAAATCATTTCGATTTACCACCACCGGCTTCAAATTTTTCATAGGCCTCGACAATTCTTTGCACGAGTGGGTGCCTGACAACGTCTCGCGAGCTGAAATGGGTAAATGAGATACCTTCAACGTCTGGCAGAACGTCAAGCACATGCCGCAGACCGGAAGTTGTTCGATGGGGCAAATCGACTTGAGTGATATCACCCGTGACCACTACCGTCGAGCCAAAACCGACTCGGGTTAGAAACATTTTCATCTGCTCTGTCGTGGTGTTTTGACTCTCATCGAGAATAATAAAGGACTCATTCAGGGTACGGCCACGCATATACGCCAGCGGGGCAACCTCAATAATATTCTTTTCAATTAACTTCTCAACTCGCTCGAAGCCAATCATTTCATACAAAGCGTCATATAGGGGGCGCAGGTAGGGATCGATTTTTTGACTCAAATCGCCCGGCAGGAAACCCAGTTTTTCACCTGCCTCAACCGCTGGTCGAACCAGCAAAATCCGTCTAACCAATTCTTGGTCCAGCGCCTCCACAGCGCAGGCAACAGCCAGATAGGTTTTTCCCGTACCAGCAGGACCCACGCCAAAGTTGATATCGTGGGAGCGTACGGCCTGAACATATCCAACCTGGTTTTTACCCCGTGGTTTAATCGTCTTCTTGCGGGTGGTAATCAGAAAGTCATTCGCATCCGTCTCATCACTGAGAAGCGCCTCAACGCCAGAGTCTTGAAGATGAAGATGAATAAGATCCGCCGTCAAGTGCGTGCCGCGATTAACCTCTTGATAAAGCTTTTTCAGCAGCGCCCCAGCAGAGCGCACGATATTGCGCTCACCGATCAGGTGAAAGGCATTGCCTCGATTATTAATGGTAATGCCAAGGCGTTTCTCTATCTGGCGCAAGTGTGCGTCGAAAGGGCCACATAGATTAGCGAGTTGCTGGCTGTCGTTGGGCTCCAGCTTTATTTGGAGCGGCTCTGTGTGAATATTCAAATTGGATGACGTAATGTTATTGGGCTCCTAGAATATACCCTTCGTCGCGGGAGGAAAAGAGAAGAATCGGATCATCATCGACGGCCGGCAGGCCGCAGCGCTAGATGAGAATCGCGCGCAAAGAGTTCGGCAGGGCCTGAGTAATCTCGACCGTAACCAGCTGCCCGGTCAGGTTCCGGGAGTCGGCAGCAAAGTTAACGACTCGGTTATTTTCGGTACGTCCCTGGTACTGCCCAGGATCCTTTCGAGAAAGTCCCGTGACCAGAATCGTCTGGTGACTGCCAACCATGCTACGACTGATGCGCATGGACTGCTGATTGATTTTATCCTGGAGTATTTTCAGTCTCGTCTTCTTCACTTCCATGGGTGTTGCGTCAGGTAGGTCGGCGGCAGGCGTGCCGGGTCGAGCGCTATAGATGAAGCTGAAAGATTGGTCAAAGCCAATTTCCTCAATCAAATCCATCGTCGCTTGAAAGTCCGCGTCCGTCTCGCCAGGAAAGCCTATGATAAAGTCCGATGACATGCTGAGATCAGGCCTGATTTTTCGCAGCCGCCTGATCTTGGATTTATATTCCAGCACCGTATGGCCGCGCTTCATGCGCGCCAATATTCGGTCAGACCCGCTTTGAACGGGCAAATGCAGATGGCTGACCAGTTCCGGTACCTCTGCATAGACATCGATCAAACTATCGGAAAATTCTACCGGATGCGATGTGGTATAACGGATGCGGTCAATACCTTCGATTTCAGCTACCAGGCTGATAAGGTAAGCCAGGTCAGCCTGACTACCGTCTTCCAGCTCGGCGCGATAGGCGTTAACGTTCTGGCCCAACAGGTTGACTTCACGCACACCCTTGTCAGCCAGCTGGATGATTTCCTGCAATACATCAACCAGCGGTCGGCTGACCTCTTCGCCACGGGTATAGGGCACCACGCAAAATGAGCAGTACTTGCTGCAGCCTTCCATAATTGAAACAAAGGCAGTGGGACCATCGACCGACGGCTCTGGCAAACGATCGAATTTTTCTATTTCCGGAAAACTGATATCGATCACAGCCGAACTGGAACCGGCTATACCATCGAGCAATTCGGGCAACCGGTGCAGTGTCTGCGGGCCAAAAATCATGTCGACATAGGGCGCACGTCTGCTGATCGCCGCACCTTCCTGGCTCGCAACACATCCACCGACTCCGATTTTCAGGTCAGGATTTTTGAGCTTCAGCTTGCGCCAACGACCAAGCTGATGAAAAACTTTTTCCTGGGCTTTCTCTCGAATCGAGCAAGTATTCAGCAACAACAGGTCAGCCTCTGCTTCCGACTCGGTGACTTCATACCCATGAGTTTCCTTTAACAAATCCAGCATTCTGGATGAGTCATACTCATTCATCTGACAGCCGTGGGTCTTGATAAATACTTTACTCACTGAAGCTTCGTTGCCTTGGCGCGCATCACGCCGGAAAAAGCGGGGCCCCATTATAGACACTTGTTGAGGACGATAGAACCTGAAATTTAAACTCCGGATGCCCTTGAATTCGATAATTCGAAGACCATATTAGTTTGCCAGTTGACTTTCGGTCCACTAGCACCAAAACTGCCGCTACACCAGAGAGTATTTAGACACGATGTCGAACGAACCCATCTTCAAGATCATCTTCTACAATCAGGGCGAAATCTTTGAAGTTTATGCCCGCCAGATCTATCAAAGCGACCTTTATGGCTTTATCGAAATAGAGGAGCTGGTATTCGGCGAGAAGTCAAAGTTGGTTGTCGACCCCAGCGAGGAGAAGCTCAAAGCTGAGTTCGATGGCGTTTCTCGAACCTACGTGCCGATGCATTCAATTGTTCGAATCGACGAGGTGGCCAAGGAAGGGGCCGGAAAAATCAGTGAAGCCAAGTCGGGCAATATCGCCCACTTTCCGGTTTCAGCCCTGAACCCGAAAAATCGACCGAAAAAACCCGATTAATCCAATCCAGGCTCTCAGCCGTTCTCTGGCGGCTTTTGCCCGGCTGGTTTTCACTGGCTGCACCGACAAACCCCTCATTGCTACTGAACGCCAGTGCAGCCTAATCGCTCTGCCTTGACCATCGACTCAATCCCATCTCAGGCGCCAGCGCAATCAGTGCAGCCAAGGATTCAGTTTGGCCGGGCAATCTCAGATCGGGCATTAGTTCCCAGACAGGCATTAGCACAAACAGGCGCTCAAGCGCTCTCGGGTGGGGTACCACCAGCGATGGCAGACTGATGGTTCGATCGTCATACCAAATGATATCCAGATCCAATACTCGGCTCTCGTTGACGCCGTGCACCTTCGGTCGACCCGCGGAGCGCTCAAGAGCCTGAAGAGCCTGCAACAGATCCAAGGGTGCAAGCTCGGTATCGAACGCCACAGCACCATTGATAAATGGTCCGGCATCTGCCGCCATTTGCGCTGGCTCAGAGGACCACCAGGAAGAACACGCGAAATACCCCACACTGAGGCGCCTCAGCCCAATCAGGGCTGAATCGATCGCACGCTCGCGATTCCCCAAGTTGGAACCGAAGGCCACAAGCGTGCGATAGCGGGATATCTCTGACATGGGGCTATTCTACCTGCATTTTGCCACTCGTCATGCATAGCAATTGGCTTAGCAATCATGCTAGTTTTAGTCGAACACGTGTCCCATTCACCATTTTTTGAAGGAATAGTCATGAAAGCTGCGGTTTTACGAGAAACCAACCGACCCCTGGAAATTGAAGAAGTACAGGTCTCCAAGCCTGGGCCCCGTGAAGTTCTGGTTCGTACTGTTGCGGCGGGCGTGTGCCATAGTGATCTGCACTTCATGGATGGCTCCTACCCCTATCGGCTGCCCACCATACTGGGCCACGAAAGCGCCGGTATCGTTGAGGAAGTCGGGTCAGACGTAACCTACGTCAAGAAGGGTGATCATGTGATCACCTGTCTATCGGCGTTCTGCGGGCATTGTGACAAATGCCTGACCGGCCGCCTGTCACTCTGTCAGAGCCCGGAAGTCTCTCGCAAGGCCGACGAGGAAAGCCGGCTGATTTCCAATAGCCAGCCCATCCATCAGTTCCTCAACCTGTCCTCCTTTGCCGAAATGATGCTGATCCACGAACATGCGCTGGTCAAGGTGCGCGATGACATGCCTTTCGACCGAGCCGCCTTGATCGGCTGTTCAACCACGACTGGCGTTGGCGCGGTTTTCCATACCGCCGGAGTCGAGCCAGGCTCAACCGTCGCTGTCATCGGTTGTGGCGGCGTAGGTCTGGCCGCCATCAACGGCGCAGCAATTGCCGGCGCAGGCGTCATTATCGCCATTGACCGGGTTGAGTCAAAATTGGAGCTGGCCAAGGTCATGGGCGCCACCCATGTCATCAATGCCAGTCAATGTGACGCCGTTGGCGAGGTGATTGAGCTAACCCGTGGCGGCTGCGACTATACCTTTGAGGCGATCGGCTTAAAAGCAACTGCTGAGCAGGCTTTCAAAATGCTGGGTGCTGGCGGAACTGCGACTATCATCGGCATGATCCCAGTGGGCACAATGGTAGAGTTGCACGGTGTCGACTTTCTGGCTGAGAAAAAGATTCAGGGTTCGAACATGGGCTCGAATCGATTCCGCATAGATATGCCCCGTTTCGTTGAGTTTTACCTCAATGGCAAGCTGCATCTCGACCAGATGATCTCAAAACATATCAAGCTGGCCCAGGTTAACGATGCACTCAACGCGCTTAAAAGCGGTCAGGAAGCGCGGCATATTATCATGTTTGATCAATAGGCTGACCTCAATGACACCGGAAGACGTTGGTCTCTCTGCTGCACGACTGTACAAGATAGATCATTTGACCCGTGACTACATCAAGCGCGGCCGCCTTGCAGGCACCATTTCGCTGGTGGCAAGAAGGGGAGAAATTGCGCACTTGACCTGCCAGGGAAAAATGGACCTAGAGGCCGACAAAGACATGGAAGAGGATACGATCTTTCGTATCTATTCCATGTCAAAACCGGTCACCAGCGTGGCTTTGATGATGTTGTATGAAGACGGGCGATTTCAACTGGACAATCCTGTGTCCCGTTTTATTCCCAGCTTTAAAGATCTTAAGGTCTTCAGCGCTGACGGTAATCATACAGTACCCGAACGCGAAATGACCATTCGGGACCTGTTGACCCATACCTCAGGCTTAACCTACGGATTTATGCAGTCGACGGCAGTCGATGCGATGTATCGGGACCAAGGCGTAGAGCAGTCAAAAGATCTGGAAGAGATGATCACGAAACTGGCTAACATCCCACTGCTGTTTTCTCCGGGCACTCGCTGGAGCTACAGTGTCGCAACCGATGTCTGCGGTTATCTCGTCGAAAAAATTGCAAATACGCCATTTGACGAGTTTTTAAGTGAACAGATATTTGAGCCATTAGGCATGCAGGACACAGGATTTTTCGTACCTGACGAGAAGATTCATCGTTTCGCCGCCAATTATCAGCGAACTCAAAACAATGCCCTGCACCTGTTTGATGCAGCAGAATCCAGCCATTATCGTCGCAGCCCCGGTTTATTCTCCGGGGGTGGTGGACTCGTCTCGACAGTGCACGATTACTACAAGTTTGCCAGCATGTTGTTGAATGGGGGCGAGTATGAAGGCACGCGCATTCTTGGGCGCAAGACTGTAGAACTCATGACCAGCAACCACATGCCCCACAATGGCGACTTGGCCAGCATGGGCCAATCGGTCTTCAGCGAAAGTACTTACGAGGGTATTGGCTTTGGGCTCGGATTTTCCGTCATGATAGATCCCCCAACAGCGCAGATTCTCGGCTCGAAAGGTGAGTTCGCCTGGGGCGGCGCTGCCAGCACTTACTTCTTTATCGATCCCGAGGAAGATATGCTGGTGATTTTTCTGACCCAGTTGATGCCCTCTTCGGCATATCCGATTCGACGGGAAATGCGAGTACTCGCTTACCAATCCATTATTGATTAGGACCAGAATATTATGTCAAATCTGCCGATAGAAGCCGAGGTCACGGGAAACGTCTGGAAAATTGAAAAAAACATTGGTGACCGAGTTGAAGCCGAAGACGTGATCATGATCCTCGAGTCCATGAAAATGGAAATCCCGGTAGAAGCACCCTGCGCTGGCACCTTGGTAGAGCTGTTAGTAAAAGAAGAAGATAGCGTCAGCGAGGACCAGGTCATCGCGATCATTGCTTCCGACTAACCCCTTTCCCGGATTCAGCGGCGAGATTGCTCAGCGGCCTTAGCCCACTTTTAGTCGCCCTTGAAGTTCGCTGGGCGCCGCGCAAAGAAGGCAGATATCCCTTCCGCCCTGTCTTTCGTTAGGGTCGTCAGAATGTTTTGATCCGCATCCATATGCATCAGCGCATCATCCATTGAGGCACTCACCGCATTGATACTCTGCTTGATCATCTGTACGGCGACTGGTGGCTGGCCGGCATACTTGTTCGCCATGGCAAGGGCCGTCGACAACAGGTCTTTGGCCGGGACCACTTGATCAAGAAAACCCCACTCAAGCAGAGTTTTTGCATTCTCGCGCTCACCGAGCATAATCATCCGCTTAGCCCTGGCCGGACCCACCAGGCGGACACACAGTGGCAGCGCGTGCCATGCCAGATTGATGCCGAGGTTAACTTCAGGATAGCCGCAAAAACAATCTTCGGCGCCTATTCTAAAATCGCAAGCCGTCGGAATACAGACCCCACCACCCAAGGCTGCGCCCTGCACTGCGGCTATGGTCACCTGCGGGATCTCAATAATCGCTCGAATCATTCTCGCACCTAAACCGTGGTGGCGGCGGCGCATGACCATGGATTGGTTCGGTTCAACGCGTGATTCCTTGAGGTCCGCACCGGCACTAAAGTGCTTACCATTCCCGACAAAAACAACAACTCGGGTTTGCTCGTCATCCATGAACCCTCGACTGACCTGCTCAATGTCACGCATTAAACCAGTATTCAAGGCATTCAGAGCAGCAGGTCGGTTGAGCTTAACGAAGGTCACATGCTCAAGTCTTTCCAATTCGATATTTTCAAAAGAGATGACTTGCGGCGAATTAGAACTCATGACAAACACCCTGTGACTGAATCGACGACTATACTTAACTTTCGCTGTCTACAAAATCCTTGAGTCCGCGAGACAGCACTTGATAGTCATACTGACTAATCTTATAAGCCCAATTCTCTACATTATTACTCAGATCATAGGCCGAACGTTCTTGTTGTGAAAACGCCGGAACGAGAGCTACAGAGATCCAAGACTCGCCGTCGACAACAACCCCCTTGATCCACAAGGTCTTGCCATCAACCAGTTCGTATTGAGCAACTATCGCGCCCTGCCAGTCAATGTTTTCGGCGGCTTGTACGTCTTGCAGACGCAGGTTCACGAGCGCCCGAGTGACCTCGTCTGCAACACCCGAATAAATCAATGAGGCGCCAACAGGAAGATTAGTGATGGTAGCACTTTCAATCCCATCCTGGACCGCACTTCTATTGTCGATGACAACACGACTCCCTTCGGGTTGATTGAGGATCACCTGTCTCACCCGTGCCGAATCAACATTCATAATCAGTGGCGCGAGCCATTTGACTGGATCTTGCGGCAAGGCTAACGTTTGGTCGATGAGCCAGGTCGAACTCAGCTCCGGTAAGCGAATATACTGCCCCTCTCGCCCACTGGGTTTTGCGCCAACTAATAGAGCCCAACGCTGATTCGGCGCGAGTAATTCAATCCCCGTCGCAGCGCCCTGTTGGCCATCGCTGTCACCGAGACCCAGTTCGGCAAACCTTTCAGGATTGCGGGTTTTCTCTTCTAAGTAGACCATCTCGGCCAGCGCTCTCAATAATCGCGCCAGTTGAAGTCTGTCAACAGGATAGCCACTGCGGTTCCGTAGTCGCCACCCACCCTCGAGCTTTTCCAAAATGACGGATTGTGCCCCCGCACTGATATGGATCTCGGCGATCTGCTCGAGATTGGCTTTGAGCTCAGGAAAAACCAATCGCCCTAACTGACTCTGCTGTGTTTTCGTATCTTCAAGGGCGAGGTAGATAAGACCCGTCATCAAGACAATGGCGAGCGCGAGCATGCCAGTGAATCTCTTACCCATCTAAAGCCACCTTTTGATGTGAGACTTCTGCAGTCATGGATCACGCCTGTTAGCGGACTGGTAAAGACGCAAGTAATTAAACACAAGGAGACCCAGCGTCAACAACAATGGCATAAGAACTATATTCACGAACTTCAAGGTAGTGCCCAGCATTTCAATATCCTGATCGAGCTGATGGCGTACGTCCCGCAGGGCTTTGCGAATTCGCAGTTTTTCCTGCTGGAATTGGACCAACGTTGCTTCCTGCTCAGGACTCAGACTGATCAGATTCTGCTCATCTCGACTCGCTTCAAGTTGACCCAATTGGGCTTCGGTTTCAGCAAGCTGCATTTGCAGATCGTTAGCACTACTGAGATAGCTGGCTTCGGCTTCTCTTCGCAGGTCCTGAACAACTTCAAAGGGACGACTGAAACGGCCTCGGCTGCGAATACTGATCAATGCCGAGGAGCCCGTGAGGTTATCAACAGCATTGGTGACGAAATCACCGTTATTGGCCCAGGGACTAACAATTCTCTGGCCAAAGAAATCCTGCAACTGCACCCAGAGACGATCAGACAAGATATCGGTATCGGCGACGACTATGACGTTCAGGTTTTTCGTGTTTGACACAGTGACTCGCTCACCCACTTCTGCCGGATAATGGGTCTCGGCAGGGCCAGTGATACGCACAGCAACCGGATAAAGCAATCCCGTGGGTTTGAAATCCGCCAATAACTCACTCGGATCACTCAGCATTCGAAGCCGAACGCGATCCATGGGCATGGCGTATTCACTAGAGGACATCAGCACGTCCACCTCGGTGGTTCGATGTTCAAGGACATCAAGAATCCCTGCCGTGCTCACGTTGATCGTTTCCAACGAAGATAACGTCACATCATCGACCTTGAAGTTACTGGTCTGCAATCCGAGGATTGCCAGATGCCTGACGGGCTGGCCATTAGCACCACTGACTGTGAGCGCCTGCTGAGCATCACCCAGCACAAGGTCTCGGCGCAATTGTATACCCCAGCTTTCCAGAAGTGGAAGGTCGAAATCGGCATCATTAGCAACCATGTCCAGCATTGGTGCTGCTCGAGACTGATCCATCTCGGCCATGGGATCCAAGAAAACCAGGATTCGGCCTCCGGCCAACGCGAACTGATCAATGCTGATCAATAAACTTTCAGTTAGACCTCTTGGTTGAATCAGTATCAATAGATCCAGGTCAGTGGGCAGAATCTCGGCATCTGGCGTAATTACCTCAAGCTCAGCAGACTGGTCTATCTGATCGACAACTACCCAGGGAGGGGTTGTTTGAAATGTGTTCATGTCCATGTCGCCCTGGACCTTTAGCGATGACAGCAAGCCTACCTTTGGTTTTTTTTGAACCAGCAAATTTTGAATCAACTTGCTGATTTCGTACTCGAGAAATGCCTCTTTGTCTGGCTGAAAAAAACTGATGACTTGCAGGTTATCCAGAGCGTTACTGCCAGCCAGTCCAAAATACAACTCGTCGCCGGCATTGTTGACCGGCACACTCTGAAGTCCAAATGCGGCAGCACGATCTTCGGCATCGGAGAAGGGCTGAGGATCAATCAGCTGCAGGTTAATCTTGCCATCTGCCAGCAAGGCATATTCCTGCAATAATTCACGAACACGGGTCGCGTAAGCCCGAAGGGTCGTCAGATCCTCACTGGCTTTTTCAGAAAAGAAAAAATACAGATTAATTGGCTCGTCGATTTGCGCTGTGATCTCTCGAGTGCCGGCAGACAGGGTAAATAGTTTGTTTTCCGTTAAGTCGAGCCTGATTCCACTGAGCCATACATTATTCAACAGGGTGAATACTAAAAAGGCTGCAGCCAGCAGGATCAAGGCAATCGCAGAAACTCGGTTTCTATTCATCGTATTTCCTATTGCCCCTGTTTCATTTCAACGACGACGGTGGTGGCTATCAGCCAAACCAGAATCACGGAGAAGAAGTACACCAGGTCCTGCAGACCCAGAACACCTTTGGCGATCGCACCAAAATGCGTCATAAAGCTCAAGCTGGCGACTGTGTCGACAACCAGCATCGGCAGCCAATCTCTAAACACGTTCAGCACCAGCGGAAACCCTGCCAAGACGAATAACAAACAGACAGTACCGGTCAATATAAAGGCGATTACCTGACTTTTGCTCGCCGCCGACATGCAGGATCCAATCGCCAAAAAACCCCCGGCCATCAACCAGCTGCCAAGATAGCTGGCGACTATAACGCCATTATCTGGGTCACCCAGATAGTTGACTGTCAACCAGGTCGGAAACGTCAGGAACAGCGCCAAGCCGGCAAACAGCCAGGCTGCGAGGAACTTGCCCAGCACAGCTTGAAAACGCGTGATCGGCAGCGTTAGCAACAGCTCAATGGAACCGGACTTACGCTCTTCCGACCAGAGCCGCATGGAGATCGCCGGCACTAGAAACAGATAAAGCCAGGGATGAAAATTGAAGAAAGGTGTGAGATCTGCCTGCGCTCGCTCAAACAGATTACCCATGTAGAAGGTAAAGACGCCGGAGAGCACCAGAAATATCAGAATAAAAACGTAGGCCAGCGGAGTTGAAAAATAACTGCGCAATTCTCGCTCAGCGATCACCTTGATACCATTCATGACGCTTGCTCCTGTGTCACCGCTCGAAAAACCTCATCAAGCCTACCTTTTTCCTGACTGATGCCCGTCACCGGCAGCTTTCGATCTCGAACCAGCTGGCTTACGTCCAACAGCATGGATTGATCCTTCTGACGGGGAAACAGAGTCAGCTGATTATCACCCTCGAGGGCCACAACCGATGCGACCGGTTCGAGCTCGGCAAACAGATTCTGATAATCTTGCGCCGCAACCGACTCCTCAAAGACGAGGGTCAGGGCATTATGATATTTTGACTGTTGCTCAAGCGCTTGCGGCTCACAATCAGCAACCACTTGGCCACGGGCGATAATTATGGCCCGCGTACAGACCGCAGTCACCTCTTCTAAAATGTGAGTGGAGATAATGACAATTTTGTCCTTTGCCAAGCCACGAATCATCTCCCGCACCTGGTGTTTCTGATTCGGGTCCAATCCATCGGTGGGTTCATCCAGAATGAGCACCCGAGGATCGTGGATAATGGCTTGAGCGAGACCGACTCGACGCTTAAAGCCTTTTGACAGGGTCTCGATCCGTTGATCAAGCACCGTTTGTAGCGACATAGTTTCGACAACCTGCTGAAACCGAGCCTTGGCATGCTCGCCCTTTAACCCCCGTGCTGCGGCAACAAACTGCAAAAAGGTGCGAGGGGTCATTTCCTCGTAACAGGGCGCCCCCTCTGGCAGGTAGCCCAATTGACGCTGGGCGGCGATGGTATCTTGCTCTATATCGAAACCAAATATCGACACGCGTCCGGCACTGGGCCTGAGAAATCCCGTCAATATTTTCATGGTTGTCGACTTTCCGGCGCCATTGGGGCCCAGGAAACCCAGTACTTCTCCTGGCGCTACGGAAAAAGACAGGTCGTTAACCGCCAGCAGATTACCAAAGCGTTTAACCAGATGACGGATCTCTATCATTTCTCGTCCTTTGGAAAAAGACGCCATCTTAGCGCCATTATTGTGCCTCGAAAAGTCAACCAACAGCGGAGTTGACCCAAGGCACAGCCAAGTTTTCGCTCCTGATCATGCAATAGCTCCTGACCCTGCTGTGTGGGGTATAGACCCGAAAGCCAAGACTGGGCAGACCTCACTTTACGCCTCTCAGAATCTCAAATACTTAGCCGTTAGTTCAGGGTAAACTGACCCTCGAATCTTTCAAAGTACACGACCATGAACTCCATTCCTCGCCCTGCAGCGCTGATATTTGATCTGGATGGCACCCTGCTCGACACAGAACCCTTGTACACCATGGCGGCACAGAAGGTCATGGATCCCTATGGCGCGACCTATACCCTGGCACTCAAACAAAAGTCCATGGGCGGTGACTCTCGACGCAGTGCGCAACTGGCCATTGACCATGGCCAGTTACCATTATCCGTCGACGAATATCTACACCAGCGCGAGGGGTATTTAATCCGCTTATTTGCCGATGCGCCGGAAATGCCTGACGCTGGCGCCTTTATCGATGCCTTGGCCCAAACTGATCTCAGGTTTGGGCTGGCGACCAGCTCCCATCAGCACCTGTGCGAACTCAAACTTTCAAACAAGACTTGGGGCAAACAATTTCATCAAGTCATCTGTGGCGACCATCCGGCCCTCAAAAAGGGCAAACCGGCCCCCGATATTTTCTTGCTTTGCGCCCAGGCACTGGGCGTCGAGCCCGGCCAGTGCCTTGCGTTTGAAGACTCACCCAATGGCATTGCTGCAGCCCTGGCAGCGGGTATGTCAGTGATCGCCGTCAATAGCCCATACGTCGAGCGGTCACAGCTCACGGATGCAATTTTGGTGATCGACAGGTATGAAGAGCTGATGCCTCTACTGCGGGACTGGCAAACAGCATAATGTGAGCCCTAGTCTTTGCGGTCTCGATCAAAGGGATTGGGTGCGAAGCGGTTCCAGAATTCCATATTCTGCTCCAGCGCCTTGCGCATCATGGCGAGCGGGTCGCCACCGGTGACTTCCTGCACTCGGCGTCGGTATTGCTCCTGATATTCGAGGAAGGTCATGATGCTTTGCTCAATATATCGTCCGACAACACTTTGCATAGGCGCGCCATAAAACCGAATCAGCTGCTCCAGCACGCGATTAGTCAGAATCGGCTCATGGCCCTCATCCTCTTGTTCAGCGATGATTTGCAGCAACACAGTACGCGTCAGGTCTTTCTCGGACTTTGAATCCTTCACGGTGATAGTTTCACCGGTCAGCACTAGCAGCCGTATATCCTCTACTGTGACATACTTGCTTTGTTGTATGTCATACAACCTGCGATTGGGATATTTCTTAAATTCCCGCATACCTTCACCTCTGGTTTAATCAATGGTGAGTCGCGGCCTGGAACGGCTGCGTTACTCTGTCCGGTCAATGACATTAGGGCTGATATTTTTGCCAACCCGTGGTGGATTGTGCCAGCCGATTCGCGATGATCCGATAGACAGTCGGATTGAAACCCATACCACAGTGGCTGCCACAGACCTCAATATTCTCGGTCCGATGATTCTCTTGCATTTCTCGGCAGACTCGCCAGTTAACAATCCCATCGCCTTTACTGTAGATCGCCGTCAGCGGAATGGGTGGCGTTTGATTGGGATCCATTGCTTTGAGCGCTTCTCGCATTTGTTCAATTGTCATGCCAGCTTGCTGTTCAAACAGTCGCTGTACCAGCGGATTAGTCCCCTGACCATTGGTCACACCAAATGGGCTGCCCAAGGTAATCACCTGCCTGACCTTGTTCGGAAACAACCGCCCGAGCTCGCGCGCATAAATGCCGCCAAGGCTTTGACCTATGAGGCTGACGGGGCCTGCGCTCTGCGCAAAGACGGCTTCAAACCGATCTTGCAGTCGGTGCTGCATAATATCTAATCGGCCGGTATTGCGCCCCAGTAACCATGGCATCACTTCGTATCCCATACTGGACAAATAGCGCCTTAAAACGGCCGTCGACTCATCGCCAGCCATAAACCCTGGCAGAACCATGACCGTATGCTGATCACCGCGAGGCATTAGGCTCAGCAAGGGCATCGCCAGCAACAACGCGTTCATTTCAAACAGTGTTCGAGGAATTTCGGTCAGGGCGTTTAAAACTGATGGTGGACGAGATTGATACTGCGAGACTTCCAGTGTTTCGTACAATCCTCTACCCCTTTTGCTGCGCTTACCGACTCTGCAAACCCTGCTGTGCCCAGACTCACGCTGCGCCTTGACCGGTTGGATCAACAGAGTTTGTCCAAGATTCGTGCGGTTATCAATAGCTACAGAAAAAGCGACAGAAAAACGATACAAGACCCTTGGTCGATCAAAATTTGGTCTAAATCAAATTTTTTAATTTTTTTGACGCATTGCACCATTTTTTAATTGACACCCTTCCTGAGACTCCTATAATGCGCCCCGCACTGCACCAAGACGGCTCAATTTTCCTGGCAATGCCCCATGAAATCGCTGCCCTCTACTCTCGAATTCAACGTCACAATTGATTGATCAGCCCCTATTTTAAGGGTGCGGCAGCCTATCGCTCAGATTTAGGGTTGATGCGCTGAGTTGGTACGTGCTTTGCAGATCAAGCACTGCAGAAACCTGTTGCAGAAAGCCTGATCTGGGTTACCGCCCTATTTGGCATGCTCTACTAGCATGCACTTGGACCGGCTAACGGGCAACCCCGCTGGCTGATCCACTAGTCCTTTGGCGCTCCACGACAGCGGCCAATGGTGATTATTTTAGATGAACGATAGGAGATAGAAAAAATGGAAAAGTTGGGTGCGGTTGATGCCGCCTTCTTGTACTCGGAGACCGACTGTATGTTGAATCACATTGCCTCGATTCAAAAACTGAGATTGCCCGATGGCACAGACATTCCGACTTTTATCGGTGAGTTTAAAGCGCTCTTGATGACCCGCTTGCACCTGATTCCTTACCTGACTCGAAAGCTACAGGAGGTTCCGGGACAGCTTGATCACCCTTTCTGGGTTCGAGACGCCGGCTTTAATATCCATCACCATGTAACCGCCGTGGCCCTGCCAGCACCTGGCACCTTTGCCCAGTTCGAGGCAAAAATTGCTGAATTGCACGCTGAGCCGATGGATCGCAACCGACCTCTGTGGGCGATCAAAGTCATCACCGGTTTTGAGGACGGCACGATTGCTTACTATAACCAGGTGCATCACGCCTGCCTGGATGGCATTTCTGGACAAACCGCAATCACAAGTATGATGGATACCACGCCTGTGCCCAGACAAGAAGCCGTACCCGATGCGTTTTTTGACCAGCCTGCTTCTGTGAACCTTGGTGAGACGCTTCTTAGGTCCTTTGAAAATCTGCTTAAATATCAGCTCGATCTCGCTACTCGCAGCCTTGGCACAGCAGAATCCATGATCCGAGTCGCTCAGCGGGCCGCCGACCCTTCAAAGCAGTTCGGCGCCTTAGGTGAAATCGCGCCTCGAACGCCCTTCAATCGAGCCATTAGCCGTCAGCGCACTTACGCCGCAGGTGAGTACTCACTTAATGACATCAAGGCGATCGGTAAAAACCTCGACTGCAAGATCAACGACGTGTTCATGAGTCTTGTCGCCGGTGGCTTGCGACGCTACTTACTGCGCCAGGATGCCCTGCCCGTCACCAGTCTTATTGCCGGCTGTCCAGTATCGCTGCGGCAGCCCGGAGACACGAGGCTCGGTAACCAGGTCACCATGATGAAGGTCAACCTCGCAACAGAATATGCTGACCCGAGAATTCGTCTACTGGCGATCCGCGACTCTGCCAAGGTCGCAAAAGAGGTCACAGCCGATATGGCTGCAGGCTTTGACGCAGAAGTTGCTTTGCCCGGTCTGCCCGCAGCGTTGCGGGCCACTAGCCAGCTTCTGGAAGCCTCTCGCGCCGGAGACGTCGCGCCAGTGGCTGTCAATCTGGTTATTTCCAACGTGCCCGGCCCCAAAGAGACGCTGTATTCCAATGGCGCTAAGGTACTGACACATTACCCCGTTTCAATTCCTGCGCACGGAGCCGGGGTCAATATCACGGTACAGAGCTACGTGGATGGATTGTACTTCGCAATTACCGGCTGTGCTGAAGCCTTACCCGATGCAGACCGTTTACGAGACGACATGCTGGCAGCTTTTGTGGAGCTTAAGGAACTCGTTATTCCCTACAACATCTCGACACTGAAGCCCAAGCAGGCGGCAGAGCCGACTACGATCGAAAATGCGCCTGAGAACACGATTGCGCGAATTACAAAGGTCGCTTAAAGGCTTCAACAAAAAAGTTTGCCAAAGGGGGTTGAAATTGGTGCGTCGCAGCATATAATGTTGCAGCGCACCAACTTATACACTTTTCACGAGGAGTCAGCATGAACATCATTGAGCGCCAGACAGAACTGGGTAAATCGCTGTATGACATTAACGTCAATGCGCTGAAAGAGTTTGCCGCATTGCAAAGAGAAAATATCGAGCAGTATTTGGAAACCAATCGCGCTTTTGGCGAAAAATTGCCTGCCGTAAAAGACGTCAGTGGCTTCGTTGAGCTGCAGCGAGAGTACGGTGCCAGCTTGTGGTCAAACGTAAAACACTCGTTTGAAAATCAAAACGAGCTATTCAGAACCGCCATCGAAGAGACCCGAGAAGCGCTCAAGCAAGCCTTCTCCACTCAGACGGGCAAAGAAAAGCCGGTCACTAAAGCAGCCCCCAAAGCCAAGGCTAAACCTAAAGCCAAGACTAAGGCTAAAGCTAAAACCACTGCCAAGACGATCGAAGCGACCCCTGCTAGCGTTTAAGCCCGCCTACCGATCAGTTCGGCAAAGACAATTGATTAAAAACCAATGAACAATGGATAAAAAAAAGATTGATTTTGGTGCGTTGCAATATATAATGTTGCATCGCACCAAAGCTGGGCCAAGTCAACTGGTCTCCATTAACCAACCAGACAACTATTAAATATCACCGAGGTATTCTCATGAACATCATTCAAAAACAAGTCGACTTCGGTCGCAGCCTGTTCGAAATCAACCAAAATGCTATGCAAGAGATCGTGCGTACACAACAGGAAAATCTGCAGAAATACTTTGAGCTGAACGCAAGCTTTGGCAAGCGTCTTCCAGAAGTTCGTGACGTCACTACTTTTGTCGAATTACAGCGTGAATACGGCGCAACCCTCTGGAGCAACATCAAGGAATCTACGCAATCACAAGCTGGCATTCTGAAATCTGCCGTTGAGGAAACTGGCGAAGCCGTTCGCAAAGTGTTTACTGCTGAAGCGCAATAAATTAGGCGCCGGCCTCGCAAGCTATTGAGAGATTCATCTTGCAAGCCGTATTTTTCAGCAAAGCTGTTTATCTGCTTTACAACGCTGAGCGCTGAGCTCACAGAGTTCGGCCAACCCGGTTAGATCAGCAAGAAAGAAGGGCGTTTACGCCCTTCTTTCGTTTTGCGCTAGGATAGACGCCAGCAACCTTGCCTGAGGCATACATCATGAAGATTACAGTCGATATCGATATCACGCCTGAAGAGCTGCGCCAATTCATCGGTCTGCCGAATGTCGAAAAGCTCCAAGAGCAAATTCTGCAGAATGCCCAGACCTATCTCAAGGAGTCTGGCGGTGGCCAATATGGAGAGCTGATCGCGACCGCGATGCAACCCATGATGGCTTATCAGCAGTGGATTCAGAAAATGATGGGTAAGACGACAGACGATTCATCCGCTCCTCAAGCCAAAAAATCAGGCGATAATCATGCGTAAGGGTACGGCACTGATCACTGGGGCCTCGTCGGGCATTGGCGAAGCCTTAGCCCGAGAGTTTGCCCGCCATGACTACGACCTGATCATTACTGCTCGTCGCGGTGACAGACTAGAGGCCTTGGCCCAAGAGCTTAGCCAACAGGTGTCTGTCGATATTGTTATCAGCGACTTGGCGACTGAAAGTGGGCCAGCCACACTGATCGCGGCCGTTTCACGACTGGACAAGCACATAGATATTCTTGTTAACAATGCGGGGGTCGCCCATAGCGGTAGCTTTCATACCAGTGACGCGGCTCACATTGACCAGCTCATCAGACTGAATATCACTGCCCTGGCCCGCCTCACTCAGCATTATAGCCAACCCATGGTCCAGCGTGGTGCCGGCAAAATTCTCAACGTGGCGTCCGTCGCCGCCTTTCAGCCAGTGCCCTCAATGGCGGTTTACGCCGCTAGCAAGGCCTTTGTTTTATCCCTGACTGAGTCTCTTTCTGAGGAGCTTCGCGGCACCGGCGTGACAGCCACCGCTTTGTGCCCGGGCCTGACCCGAACGGAACTGGTCGAGGAATTAATGGCGCAAGACGTTCCACCGTTTTTATTGTCGAGTACCGAAATGGTCGCCCGTGAAGGTTACAACGCCTTGATGGGCAATGAGGTCATCCGCATTCCAGGTGTCGCCAATCAAGCTGCTGTCACTTGGGCAAAGCATCAGCCACGCTGGCTGGTACGCGGCGTGGGTGGGCTGTTCGCACGCTTCAAGCCAACCCGCTAAGCCAGGCTCTCTTCGCCAGCTTAACTCAAGGGTCTTAAGCGCACCCAACCGGGCTCCGCTGTCCTCTGAGATCCTGCCATCAAGTCTGCTGGGTCCGCGGCAGAACTACCGTTCATTGGCACTCTGACATCAGGTAGGTCTGCCTCAGCCGCCGCTATCACTGCCGCTGTGGAACCGAACTGCGCCAAACATTCAATCATTCGCATGGTGGGAGGCATCAGACTAATTTCTTGACTGGCCGCTAAAGCCAAAATTTCTGCCGGCGCCATCCAACTGGAATGTACCAGCTCATGGTCATCATGCATGGGTTTTTGCCACGCCGGCATTCTGGCGACGAAGAATCGTGTATCAAATCGCCGTGGCGACCCCAGGGGAGTGATCCAGCGCGCGACATAATGCATGGATGCTGCATCCAGGATCAGCGACTCTTGATTCAACACTTCAAGAAAATCAAGCTCGCCTGAATTCACACCGTCCCTGTGCCGGTCAAACCGTTGAATCCTGTCGGCCGAATCTAGCTCCAGCACTGAATTGTCGGCTCGGTGCAAGCTGAGCAGGATTCCGGCCTCCTCAAAGGCCTCGCGAATCGCGGCGACATAAAACGCGAGACCACCACGGGCCAAACCTAACGTCTTACAAGCCTGAGCCTCAGAGCGATGAACACAGTAGTCGCTATACTTTTCAGCTGCGTCACCAACATCCACCGCACCGCCTGGAAAAACCCACATACCACCGGCAAACGCCGTGTTGACATTGCGCTTCATCATAAACACTTGCAGGTCTGGTCGGTCATCGATTAACAGCACGGTCGCAGCTGAACGCACTGGCACGCTGGCGGGGTCAAAATCTGGCATCAAAGCTGGCATGAATTCACTCGTTAGTCGGTAATGTCTGAGTCTAGCAAAAGCTGGACGGGTTTGTTTTATTTCAACCACACGCGAGTGCCGCAGGCGAGTGTACGGGTTCGATTAGCGGGACTGCGCTCGATCCAGCGACTCAAGAAGCCCATCCACGAGTTGTATCTCCAGTTTCACCTGCATAACGGCGTTGATCTGTCGAACCGCCGACGGGCTTGTGACATTGATTTCAGTCAACCTGCCACCGATAAAGTCGAGACCGGCAAGCAGGACACCCTGAGCAAGCAACCATTGACCCACCTGGGTGCAGACCTCTCGTTCATGATTTGTCAGTTCGGTTGCCTCGCAACGAGCACCTTGATGAATGTTCGCAAGGTCACTGCCGGGCGCTGGAATTCTGTTGACCCAGCCCACTGGCTGTTGGCCCAGCAGGTACACACGCTTGTCTCCTGCGCTGACAGCGGGTAGGTATTCCTGAGCCAGCATATAACGTTGCCGCCCATCAATGCTGCGCATAACATCGACTAGTTGCGACGCCAGGTCTGGATCAGCACCATTAAAGAAGCGTATGCCGCGCCCCGAGCACTCATCCAGCGGTTTCACCACGATCCGTTGGTAGCGGCGGGCAAAGCTCAGCAAGCGATTCGGATTGAAAGTCACCAACGAATCTGGGCAGTAAGCTGGCCAGTGAAAGGTTGCCAGCTTCTCATTGATGTTACGCAATGCGCGAGGCGAGTTGACGCAAACGACTCCAGGCGGCAAAAAATCGAGCAGGTAGGTCAGATGTAAGTAGCTGTCATCAAACGGAGGATCCTTCCTGATCAATAACCCATCAAGCCGACTCAAGGGACCCGATTCTTCGGCACCCAATCTGAGTGGCGAAGTGGCCAGCACCTCTCGTAAGCCAGCTTGCAACTCGCCATTGACCAGGTCGAGGTTCGCCGTTTCGAGCCAAAACACTCGATGACCGCGGCGCTGCAACTCGTCAATGCACAACAGCGACGTATCTGTCTCGAGATTTAGGGTTTGATAGGGGTCCATCAAAAAACCCATTAGATACTGTGCTGGCTCCATCATCGGCATCCGTGAGAGTAGAAACAGAAAGGCAGGCACATTCTCATAGGTCCAAATGGCTTAACTCGGTCACTTATTGTGCTCGAGGCCGCGAAGATGATTCACGAACCGCAATAACATTTCATAGGGCTGACAGCCAACCACGCACAACCCCGCGCTGACAAAGGTCGGCACACCGGTGATGCCCTCCGGCCGTGCCCTTTGCCAATCGGCGTCGACACGAGGAGCGAACTGGCGTTCCATCAGGACAGCTGCGGCCTGTTCAACGTTAAGACCGGCAGCAGCGGCCAGGCTCAGTAACACCTCAATGTCGCCAATATTCAAATTGTCAACGAAATAGGCCCGGTATAAGGCCGCATGAAGTCGACTACCGTTTGGCTGGGTGTCTGCCCAGCAAGCCAACTCCTGCGCCAGACGGGAATTAAACGTCCTCTCGCGATGGCCGTAGGGCAAACCCTGCTCTGCCGTCAACTGGAGCATTCGCTGCTGAAAATCGGCGATTTGCGCCTCTCGGCCCTTGAACAAATCGCTCAACAGACGCCCTTCAGAAGGGGTTTCCGGGTGCAGTGGAAAGTAGACCCAGCGAATCTCCACATTTTCTTCTTTTTGCAGGCGTTCAATACTAACTGTACTGAGATAACACCAGGGTCAAACGAAGTCAGTGAAGACCTCAAGGACTATATTATTGTTGACCATAGGTGTCCTACCGAGCGAGTGGGGGTGATCGCAAGAATGCCGCCTTTGGAAGGCCAACGCAAGCCTGCCAAATCAACTCCGCAAAAGCTGGCGGCCAGCTATTGGTGGCCGCAGCAATCAGTGTTACTTTCAAGTTTCAATAATTAAGGATGAAAGCCAATGAAACTAGATAGCGGACTCATGGGTAACCTGGCAGATGCGCCAGCCAGCGCAGCGAAATTAGAGGCCGCCGGCTATGACGGCGCGATTACCGCCGAGATGGCCCATGACCCCTTTTTCCCCTTGCTGTTAGCAGCCCCGAGCACCGAAAGAATTGAACTTATCACTTCTATTGCCGTAGCCTTTTCGAGAACGCCAATGCTGCTCGCCAATATAGGCCACGACCTGAACAGTTTGTCCAAGGGTAGATTTGTTATGGGTCTCGGCTCTCAGATTCAGCCTCACATCACCAAGCGTTTCAGCATGCCCTGGTCTGACCCTGCAAAGCGCATGCGCGAGTTTATTCTGGCGATGCGGGCTATCTGGAGCTGCTGGTACGAAGGTGAACCGTTAAATTTTCGCGGCGACTATTACACCCATAGTCTGATGACGCCCATGTTCACACCGACCGACAATGCCTTTGGTGCGCCAAAGGTCATATTGGCTGCCGTCGGACCACTCATGACACAGGTCGCTGGCGAGGTGGCTGACGGCGTGATTCTGCATGCTTTTACCACAGAGAAATATCTGCGCGAGGTGACCTTGCCCGCGATAGAAAAGGGTCTGGCGGCCTCAGGCAGAAGTCGCGAAAATTTCCAGATATCCTATCCCGGCTTCGTCGTCACTGGTCGAACTGAAGAGGAGTTCAACGCCACCAAGAAGGCTGTCTGCAAGCAGATTGCCTTTTACGGATCAACACCGGCCTACAAACCGGTACTGGCAGTCCATGGTTGGGGTGACTTGCAGCTCGAGCTCAATCGCCTGTCAAAACAGGGTCAATGGGACACCATGGGCACCCTCATCAGCGACGAAATCCTCGACCAGTTTGCACTGGTTGGTGAAACTGACACGGCTGTTGCCCGCTTCAAACAGCGCTTCGGTGATGTCGTGGATCGCACTACCGCGAATTTCGCTGCCAGGGACGCCGAACATCAGCAGGAAATTATGCGCCAATTAAAGGCCAGCTGAGTAGGAATGATTGCCAGGTCGCGCGCAAAAGAATTCATTGACGTACGACCTGGCGCATGACTCGCCACCACAACCTTTCACCCAAGCCTCGTGAGAAACCTATGACCGACACCACTGACAAAGTAGACCCGACACGGATTTCTACTGCACCCTGGTATCGATGGTACGCACTCGGCGTCCTGGTACTGGTCTATACCTCCAGTCACGTTGACCGGCAAATCATGGGCATACTGCTGCAGCCCATCAAGAATGATCTTGGCGCATCAGACACTCAGATGGGATTTCTGATTGGCCTGACTTTCGCCCTGTTCTATGCAACCCTCGGTATGCCTATTGCAATGCTGGCTGATCGCACCAACCGGCGCAATATCATCACGCTGGCGATCACTATCTGGAGCGGCATGACCGTGGCCTGCGGTTACGCCCAGAACTTTTTACAATTGTCGCTCATGCGCATCGGTGTGGGTATTGGCGAGGCTGGCTCAAGTCCGCCCTCTCACTCCATGATCTCGGATATGTTCGAGCTGAAGCAGCGAGGCACCGCCATGGGCATCTACGCACTGGGGGTCAATCTGGGTTTGCTGGTTGCTTATCTGGCCGGCGGCTGGATGAGTGAGCACTGGGGCTGGCGGATGACATTCGTTGCGGTCGGTTTGCCCGGCTTGCTACTGGCGTTGGTTGTCAAATTCACTGTGCGAGAACCGCTACGAGGACAATCTGACGCTCAAACTGTCATGGCTAAGGCACCACCCTTCTGGGATGTGGCCGGTTATATGTGGCGCACTCCAGCAACCCGACATGTGGTTTTCGGCAGCGCCCTGGCGGGCTTCGTCGGCTATGGCATGGTACTGTGGTTACCCGCCTTCTTCGTCCGCTCGCACGGTCTCAGCCAAACAGACGTCGGCCTCACTCTGGCATTAATGACCGGCGTGGTCGGTGGCATCGGCACCTTTTGTGCCGGCAAATTGTCTGACGTTTTAGGTCGACGAGACGAGCGTTGGTTTGCTTGGGTCGTTGCCATCGGCAAGGGCGGCCTGGTGCCCTTTCTGGTCTGGTTTTTTCTGACGGCAGAATTCTTGCCAGCCATGTTGATTTACCTGATCCCGGCGTTCTTCGGCGGCTTTTATCTCGCACCAACCTTCGCCATGATCCAGAGCCTGGTGAAGCCCGAGATGCGCTCGGTGGCGGCAGCCATCTGTTTGTTCCTGCTGAATATTATCGGCCTCGGCATAGGTCCTCAGGCGGTGGGCATACTCAGCGACGTGTTCAGCGCTGAGTATGGCCTGGAGTCACTGCGTTACTCTTTGATGATCTTCTCGCTTGTGAATTTGTGGTGTGCTCTTCACTATTTTCTCGCCGCTCGAACCTTGTCAGCGGATATCTCACAGGCCCGCAATAGTGCATGAGGTTTTAGCGCATGAATAAAGCCACCTGGCAAAAACCGACACCCGGCTTGGCGTTCAATCCGGAAGAGGTCGTTGTGACTTCAGCATTTCAGTCCACAAAGCTTGCGGCCTGCGGACTCGACAGCCGAACCCTGGGCGGCCATGTCGATGTCGCGTTTTTTATCGCCATCGGGATTCGACTGGGCATCAACAATGGTATTAGTGCCGAAGGTAACGTCAATATGCTCACTCGACTGGTGCAGCATCGCCCTGTAAACCTTGACGAACCACTTATCGCCAGAGGCACCATTGTCAAGGTGACAGAGGTTCCTCGAGGACAATCGATTGAAACAGATGTTTGGTTTGAAGATCAGGCTGGCAAGCGGGTCGTCAGCGCGCCGCGTCAATCATTGCGACCCAACCCCGACAAGGCACAAACTCGAGGCGCTGGAGAGAGACCCGCAGCTGTTATCGGCAGCATTGATACGCTCACCCATTTTGGGCGCTATGCGTTGACACCACAACAGGTGAAGGATTACTCCCTTGAAGGCAATAGCATTCACTATGATATGGCCGCTGCGAATAGCGCCGGGTTTCGCGCGCCTATTATCGGCGGTGGCATGGGCGTGCATTATTTAATTCACACCCTTTATCGAGAAGGCTCACTACATGCCTTTGATCTCTCTTTGTACTTTCGCCGGCCTGTTTTCTGGGATGATGAGTTCGTTGTTGCTGCAGACCCCTGGCATGCCATTGCGCTGGTACGGGAGGGCAAAGTGCTCACCGAAGCCAGGATTAACGAACTTGACAGGCTTCCATGAGGAAAGATCGAACAAGAGGGGCCTCTCAACAAGTGGACATCGATTACAGGTAGACATTCACCATGCCCCAAGCATTTGATGGTATTCGAATCATTGATTTTTCACAGGTGCTGGCCGCCCCCTTTGCGGTCATGCAACTGGCTTTGCTGGGCGCAGAGGTGATTAAAATTGAACATCCTGTTGATGGTGATCAAACCAGGGGCTTGATGAACATCGGCGAAGACCAGGGAATGTCACCATCCTTTTTGGCGATGAACCTAAACAAGCAAAGCCTCACCCTCAATTTGAAGTCACCCCAGGCTGTCGAGGTCATCAAAAAATTGATCGCGACCACAGATGTCCTCGTGGAGAACTTCAAAGCCGGAACGATGGAGCGCCTCGGACTTGGTTATAGCGATTTGAAAGCAATCAAGCCTGATTTAATCTATTGCTCTGTAACAGGTTACGGTCAAACCGGACCCAAGGCCGGTGAGGCCGCCTACGACGGCGCTATCCAGGCATCCTCTGGCATGATGTCCCAGAACGGTCACGAGCAGACCGGGCCCACAAGAACCGGCTATATGCCAGTCGACATGGCCACAGGTTTGAATACGGCTTTCACTATTTCCGCGGCCCTGTTTCGACGCGCTAACACCGGTTTGGGCCAGCGAATTGATGTTGCGATGATGGATACGGCAATAGTGATGCAAGCACCGCAGTACAGCAATTATCTGAACCAGGGAAACTTGATCGGATTGATCGGCAACTCGTCGCCCACACGGCAACCCACCGCAAATGTGTTCGCAACCAAAGATAGCTATATTCAGATAGTCGCCTTGCGTCAGCCACAAGTTGAAAAGTTGTTTACGGCAATCAACGCAGTACACCTGCTTGAACTTGAAGCTTTCGCCAGTCCAGAGGCTCGACTCAACAATGGTACCCAAGTGGGTCAAGCGGTGGCAGAGCAGATCAAGAAAGAAACTACCGAGCACTGGATGATCAAATTGTCTGCCCTTGGAATTCCAACGGCAGAGATCAGAGGCCTGCCCGAAGTCATGCAAGATCCACAGTTTGATCATCGCGAAGTTTTTCAAACACTGCCTCACCCCTGTGACGAATCCCAAAACTTTACAGTAGTAAAAGCCGGGTATCTGCTTGACAGTGACGGACCTACTGTTCGAACTACGCCGCCGAGACTCAGCCAGGACACAGAGCGCGTGCTGCTCTCTCTTGGCTATAATGAAAGCCAGATAGCCATTTTAAAACAGCAGGGTGTTTGTTAGTTCAGATTCTGAGCTGCCATCTCTTGTAGTCTATCACTGCGTTTTCAACTTTGTTTCTCGCAGCAGAGCCTGCGGAGTTTTACCTAACAACCTTTTACAGGCGCGAGTGAAATTACCCGGATTCTCGTAACCTAACCGTTGACCTATTTCACTGACCGAGTATTTTTTATGCCGAAGCATTTCTCGTAGATGCGATGCCACCATTTGGTCTTTGATGTCTTTCAGGCTGGTATCAGCCTCTTGTAATCGTCGCATCAAGGTTCTGGTGGAGATATGCAAATCCGACGCCACCTCGAACGCGGTTGGAATTCGAGTCACAGGCCGACTCTCGCGAACACGCAATCCATAGGCCTTGCCAAGTAAAGACCTGACAGCTTCGACATCGGGATTTGTCGACAAGCTTTGAAGTAACTCAGCGCATTTACGTTCTGCGGAAGCCGATAAGGCTTCATCTTTAAGTAAAGAAGTCAGCCTGGTGAGTGAACCCGGCAGGACAACCCGCAGACTGGTTGCTTCGAACTCGACCTTGCCCCAAAGGAAATCCGTATAGCGATCGCCATGGGCAGGCTTCACATAGGGAAAATGCCAACGCAAAGGCAGACCGACCCGCCCTGTTGTCGCCGTCAGGAAGTTCTGAATAATCATCGCCACTGTTTCACAGGCATGGGGCAACTGGCGGCGAATGTCCCCGGTATGGATAAATTCGCCAACCAGATCTTCGCCAGACACTCTCGTCGTCGCGTCGAGAGCGCAGGTTCTCGTTCGCAGATAACGGCAAAGACTGGTCATACCTGCGCCGACCGTCGGCGCACTGACGGCTGCCAGTCCCAGTGCACCGTGCGCATTGATTCCCAGACGCTGACCGAAATCAAACGCCCAGGCAGGATCCGAAGTCAGTCGATTGAAGCTATTCACCACGCGCTGATGCAAGGACAAGGGTATATAAACCTCGGCTTCAAGTTCAGCGATGGTCAGTCCTGTCGCCTCGAGTAAATCAATATCCTGCTGACGTGCGACCTCAATCAGATTGAGGGCGTAGGCTGATGGCATCAAATCCATAGTATTTAGTCAATTTGGCATCAAATAACAAAATCATGGCATCAACAGCTATGGTGGGCAATCCTTTTTAGCTCTAATCTTACTGCAACGATAAACACTCAAGTCAATGCCCCCGTCCTGGTTCTCTCACCTGACTCGGGCACGAGCTTCAAGTCGCCAAGCACAACAGGAGGAACAGATGAGCGAAGCCATTAGCAGACCAGAGTTTCCAGATCCCCACACCATGCCTATTGAAGACATGGATGTTTCTAATCCCATGCTCTTCAAAGCCGATGCGTTTTGGCCCTACTTTGAGCGCATGCGTAAGGAAGACCCGGTACATTACTGCAAAAAAAGCGCATTTGGCCCCTACTGGTCCATCACTAAATTTAACGACATCATGGAGGTGGAGAAGAACCACGAAGTTTTCTCCTCCGAAGTCGGCGGGATCACCATCACTGAACGACAAAATGATTTTAAAACCAGTAGTTTTATTCAGATGGATCCACCGAAGCATGATATTCAGCGCAAAACTGTTACAGGGGTGGTTGCACCCACGAACTTGTCGCTGCTAGAGCCGATCATTCGAGAGCGCTGCGGAAAAATTCTCGACGCTCTGCCCATTGGCCAGGCCTTCAACTGGGTTGACCTGGTCTCTATTGAATTAACCACACAGATGCTGGCAACCTTGTTCGACTTTCCCTTTGAGGACAGACGCAAGCTGACTTACTGGTCAGATATGGCAACCTCCTCAGTGCTCTCCGGCGGCACGACACCGGAGGAAGTTCGTCGAGCTGCACTGCTTGAATGCCTTGAGGTCTTTACCGGCTTATGGAACGAGCGTATCAACCAACCACCGGGCAATGATCTGATATCCATGCTGGCACATGGCAAAGATACACAAAACATGGATCCGATGGAGTATCTGGGCAACCTGATTCTGTTGATTGTTGGTGGTAATGACACAACACGCAATTCACTGACAGGCGGTTTGTATTTCTTGAATAAAAACCCTGCCGAATACGCCAAACTGCGCAACAATCTCGAGTTAATTCCCGGCATGGTGTCAGAGATTATCCGCTACCAGACTCCGCTGGCACATATGCGACGTACGGCAACACAAGATTATGTGCTGCGCGGCAAACATATCAAAAAAGGTGACAAGGTCATTATGTGGTATGTCTCCGCAAACCGAGATGATGAGGTCATTGAAAATCCCGATGCCTTTATCATAGATCGTGATCGCTCACGTCATCACATGTCATTCGGTTTTGGTCTGCATCGTTGCATGGGCAACCGTCTGGCTGAGATGCAACTGCGCACAGTCTGGGAAGAAATTATGAAACGCTTCGAATACGTCGAAGTTCTGCAAGAGCCGAGCCGAGTACAGTCGAGCTTCGTCAAGGGCTACGATGACCTGCAGGTGGTATTGCACGCGAAGCACTAGCGGTTGTATGCAGCACTGGAAAGAGCCGGATGGAGTTCCGGCTTTTTTTTGCCTGAAACCATTTCTTTAATCTGTGACCAGGAAGGATCACGAGAGAACACGCAACGAACCCAGCAGGAGAATTCGTTGACCTTGTTGACCTTATCGATGATTTTTGCCAGGAGCGAAAACGGCTGTATTGGCCGCCAAGGCCACCTGCCCTGGTACCTGCCTGACGAATTCGCCGGTACCTCAGGAAAGCTATTCGGCATTATCGGTGAACCTGAGTAAGGTCCACCGACAGTGCCCGGCGTTTAACGAGCGGCAGATCCCGCTCGATTCCAGCCTTCTCGCGCTTCACTCATGTCCAACAACTTGTCTTCGTCTTCCAACAAGCGCTCCAGTGTGGCATCAACGCCATAGGAGACCCCTTCGTTCTTGAAGATACTGGCAATCGCAAAATTACCACCACTGGCCATAATGGTTTTGTTTGTTGGCGCATCGTCGCGGCACATAAACAGTACTGCCGGAGTCACCAAACCCGGCGCACGAGCAGGATCAGGGTTGCTCAGGTCTTCATCACGACCGGGGATGGTGTTGGTTAACCGCGTCGCCGCCGCCGGCGCTAACGTATTGACCTTGATATTATGCGAGGCACCCTCAATGGCCAATACATTCATCAGACCCAGCATGCCCATCTTTGCTGCACCATAGTTGGCTTGACCAAAATTACCGAATATTCCTGAGGTAGAACTGGTGAACAAGATCCGGCCATAGTTCTTTTCGTACATGATGGGCCAAGCCGCATGGGTCACATAGGCCGTGCCGTTCAGATGAACATTCATAACCAGATCCCAGTCGTCCAGAGACATATTCTTGAAAGACTTGTCACGCAGGATGCCCGCGTTATTGACAAGAATATCAACCGTACCGAATTCACTGACGGCGTCATCGACTATAGACTTTGCCGCCACTCGATCGGATACCGATGCTTTGTTGGCAATCGCTATACCACCGGCCTTGCGAATATCCTCGACAACCTGATCGGCCATATCACTGGCACCACTGCCATCAGCACTGCTACCCAGGTCGTTCACCACAACCTTGGCACCGCGCCGAGCGAACTCCAGCGCATGTGCACGACCCAGACCGCCACCAGCGCCTGTGACGATCACCACCTTATCTTTAAAACTGTCCATATTGCTAACTCCCAACGGTTCATTGTTAATGATTAAACGGGTACCGACGCAATTGCCTCGTTTGCTGAATGTATTTTGTTGTTCCGCAGTGGTGGCAGCGCCTTGCGCGGCGGCCTAGCCAGTCCATACCAAGGACAGAGGATAAAGATCCCTTCTAAAAAAAACCAGCAGTCTGCGCCCCCATTTTATTTTCAGGCGCCAACGAGGGCGCCAGAGATGGCTTGCAGCACCTTGTCTAGCGCCTTGGCATCGATCCAGCGTAAAACCACGACAAGATTGTCACTCTCATTGATAAACACAATATTCGAACCGGCACCGGCGAAGTAATAACTGTTTGCCGGTTGACTCGGCAACAATGCCTGATCTGTGTTCAAAAAATAATTCATATAACCGTAGGTTGGATTGACCGGCGTCGGCTGCCGAGATCGAGCAATCCAGTCGGCTGAGAGAATTTGTTGGTCCCGCCACTTACCCTGGTGCAAGGCGAGTAGTCCCAGTCGACCAAGATCAAGCGCCGAGATGAACATGCCACCGCCCCAGTGCCCACCACCGGATACAGATTGCACCCTTTGACCATCCAGCTCGACCCAGGAATTATCGTACCCGTGCCAGCGCCAGGTATTAGAGGCCTCGATTCGATCCATCAGACGCTCTTTAAGCACAACCGGCAGCGGCTGACGCCAGACGTGGAGCAACGCCAGGGCCAGTACATTCACTCGAACATCATTGTATTTCCATTGGGTGCCAGGTGCTGGCGTCTCACGTGCGAACTCAGCCCAAGGCTCTTTACCGGGGCGGTCTGCCCAATCAGGCTTGCCCCACAAGGTACCGCGCCAGAAGCTGGTCTGGCGAAGTAAATGGTCCCAGGTAATCTGGCTGTTATGGGCACCCTGAAAGTGATCAGTGGGTACATAGGTTGCCACTCGGTCATCGACATTACGGATCAGTCCCTCATCAACCGCAAGACCTGCGACACTCGACAGGAAAGTCTTGGAAATACTATGGGTCATATCAACCCGCTCCACATCACCCCACTGCGCGATGATGTAGCCATCCTTGATGATCAGCCCTGTGAAGGGTCCTCTTGGCGCCATGGGGCCTATGACTTCATCAAATGGCTCATTCGTGAAGGTGTACATGGACCTCACCTTCGGCAGATCCCTGACGTCCAGATACTGCGCCAGCGCCGGCGGCAACCGGGTTTCATTCTCCTGCGCCAACTGAATCGCCGCCGCCAGCTTGCTTGAGTCAAAGCCGGCGGCTTTCGGCGTTCTTGCCGCCCAATGTTGGCCTGGAAAGTAATCTGCAGCAGCAGGCATGGCTGTGATCAGCAATAACAGCCAAAGATGCCCGATAATCTTCGCCCCGATTCCTGCGATTGAAACTCTGATCAATCTTGTCATAACCCTGCCTTCTTGAGCGTCATCTTGCTCGCTGCTCTTAAGTAAAAAACTCAGTTCAAAGTCCAGTCCAAAACTCCGCCTCTACCCCACTTTCAGTTCGTTTACCGTAGCACCGAAGCTCGATTGGCGAGCATGACTGTCTGCTCAGCCTCCAGTACCAGCCGATTCCAGCCGTAACCGAGCAGACCGACCAGAACGTTGGTAGCGGCTGTCGCGATGAAAACCCCAACATAACCCCAGAAATGGCTGCCGATCAGAGCTAACGGAATATAGATCACCAGCAGGCGTGCCAACGACAGCATCAAAGCCGGCCCGGGGCGTCGCAAAGCGTTAAAACTGTGAGTCGAGACCGTCAACATGCCCATAAAACCAATACTGATGGGAATGATGTACAAAAATGCGACGGCCGATTCAACCAGATCTGGGTCGGCATTAATCAGGCTGACAAAAAATGGCGCACCCAGCCACATCATGACCGCAGCCATGACCCCCCAGGTGAGACACGCCTGATAGCAGATATTCAGCGCCTCTCGAACACGATCAAACTGATAAGCGCCCCAATTTTGACCAACCAAGGGAACAACGCTGGTCGAGATTCCGATAACAACCATGCCGACTACCGATTCGATGCGGCTCGCGACGCCAAAGCCTGCCATCACAGACACACCGTAACCAGCGAGCAGCCAGGTAACCACACCCATCGACACAGGTTGAATCAGGTTGGTCGCAGCGGCAGGAATACCGACATGAAGAATGCCGCTGGTTGATCCCCGCAACCCTTCAAAGGTCAAACGTAACAGGCGCTCCTTGAACAAATACCAATAGACCGCCAACAGGCATTGACAGAAGGCGCTTAATACAAAAGTTAATGCCGCCCCTTGTAGACCCATGGCGGGCACGCCAAACCAACCAAAGATGAATACTGGACCGAGGAGAACCTGCACGCCGGGCCCGATCGTCATGATATAACCCGGGTAGGTGGCATTACCAAAAGCGCGGATCAATCCGTTGGAGGCCAGCGCAAAACCCATAAAAGGAAACCCCAACAGCCAAATGTGTGCATAACCACTGGCCAGCTCAAGGACCTCGCCACGAGCCCCAATCAGCCAATACAAATCATCCACAAGAAATTGACCGGCCACACTGAAACTGATGGCAAAAGCGATTATCAAAAGGTAACAGTGGGTGATTAGCAGGGCAGCTTGTTCGCGATTACCCTCGCCCATGGACCGTGCGATCAAGGACGCCGCACCGACTCCGACACCCCGAGTCATGCCATTGAGCGCCATGACCATAGGAAAGGAGAAGGCGATCGCCGCCAATTCTAATTTACCAACCATGCCCAAGTAGAATATTTCGATCAGCGAGCCAAGCGTCATCGCCAAAAAGCCGACTATCATCACCGATGACAGTTTCAACACATGCCCCTTGATCGAGCCTTGGGTAAATCCCTGTGCCGCCATGATTTCGCTCATTATTCGTCATGCAATAGAGAAGCGCACCACCCTATTGGCCGGCAGCACGACCTCGACTATAGCAGCTGAAATTCCCTATCGATACATCCAAGCCTGGCGACTAAACACTCGCCTTTATTCGAATGGCAGGCTCTTGGGTTGTCTTTGATTTTGCGCCACAGCAGGTGGCGGGCAACGACTATTTAGCTGCACTAAAGTGCCAGAGAATGTGTCCTTTCTTTGCGCGATAAATGGAGTAGTAGATATCGTCGATTTTTCGTCGCAGCGCTGAATGACCTTTATCGATGCCCTGCGAGAAACGTATCCGTTTTACTTGTAGCGATTCAAAGACACCGTTGAATCCATACACCTTAGCGCCCAGATCAGGCTGACAAAAGTAACGATGGGTTTTTGCTGCGATATAATTCACATGGGTGGGATCCACAAACGCTTCAGCGCGGGGATAGCAGGGAGTAATGGCATAGAACTGACCCCCTGGTTTTAGCACTCGATAGATCTCATTCATTAATTCGATGAAAGGAAATATCGTCTTATTATCTTTTACGATGAGCCTGGGAACATGTTCTAAAAAGTCGTAAGCCGACACTGAATCGAAAAAGTTGTCAGCAAACGGCAAGGCTTCTAGGGTGACATTGCATTGCTTGTAATTGAAATCGACAACTTGATTCAGAATGTCGACGCCGAATAATTGTTCCTGGTTGAAAGGATTTCTGGGCTTCGAGCCGCAACCTACGTCTAGGTGTTTAGTAGTCATGTGGAATTAATCCGAGCCCTTCAATTGCTTCGAGTTGAATGTCAGTCAGCCTTGAGTATCGGCCGGGCTTTCGCTCCTCAGAAAGCCTGATCAGCATAGTAGCCGATTACTCGATAAAGCGCAGCGGCACAGTCACATTAACAAAGAAGCGCAGAATTTTTGAAAGTTGCAGCGCTTTAATTGGCATCTGTTTCGACTAAAGCTCCTGGCTGCCCTGCCAGCCCTCAAGCGCCGACTTGACATGAAACCCGATACGCCGAAAAGGCTCCGGCGGCATCCAGGCGGCAGCGCCAAAGAGCCCTTCCATATCTGGCACCTCGTGACCTAATGCGAGGTCCGCAAGAAGTTTGCCAAACAAGGTACCTTTTACAGTCCCGCCACCATTACAGCCACCGGAAATAAACAAGCCAGGTTTTTGCTCGCCCCAGACAGGTGCACCATTGAAGGTGAAACCGACCGCACCCCCCCAAACATGCTCAAAACTTTGGCCTTTCAATACAGGAAAGCGCCGCCAGAGCCGGTCCTGTAACATCTCGGTGACTTTCGACTCGACGGTCTCACTTTCATAGCCATGGGTTGAGCGTACTAGCAGGCGACCATCGGCAGTGCGCCGCAGAGTACTGCCCAGTCGATGAGCGGGTAAAAGTCCCCAATTGCTGACGCTACCCAGGCTATCGAGAAGCTGTTTATCCAGTTGTGGTGTCAGGCCTGCATAGGTATAAACAGCGGCCATTCGAGAGCGCGCGATACCCAGCTCTTTCGCAAACGAATTGTTTGCCAGCACCAGCTTGGTGCTGGTGAGCTCACCATCGGGGGTGGTGACCTTCCACTGGCCAAGCCGCTGATTAATTTTGAGGGCTGGCGTATTTTCAAACAGGGTAATCGTGCTGGGTAGCTGACTGAAAATGGCACGAATTACCGCCGCGGGTTGCGCCAGATAACAGTCGGGTGTGTACAAGCCCGACTGATAAAAGTCGGTACCCAACTCCTGACGTATCTGCGCCTGATCTAACTGCCGGTAAGGTAACCCGGCACCTTCAAGAAACTGCGTGTAATTAGTCAGCGACTTGAGACCGACTGAACTTGCGGCTGCACGATAGGTGCCAGCGCGCACCAGATCAACTGCGTCACCGCTGGCGTCCACATCCCGACAAATCGACTGCATGGCCGCTTGTGTCAGGCTGTTGCAGGTCAACATACGTTGCATGTTCGCTGAGTTCGCATCTTCTGCAAGCGCAATGTCCAACAGAAATCCGGAATTACGCCCGGGATTACCCTCCCCTATCTCACTGGCATCAATCACGACCACGCGAGCACTGGGCGCCAGCTCTTGCCATCTTCGAGCGCAGGCTAAACCGGTAAATCCTGCACCAATCACGACGACATCGGCAACCTGCTGACCGCGCAATGACGACAGTGGAGAACGATTCGATAGCAGTGCATTCCAGCCACTTTTTAGCCGATATCGAGGGTAAGCCTGGTTCATTTTTGCCTCAGCGAAAACTGTTCGCACCTTAATCCGGAGGCGATCCTAACTGAATGAATGACAGCAGAGCAATCCTGGGAAACAACTGTCGAAAACGATGCTTCAAGGCGTTTTCATCACGATCTAAAGGCGCACACCTGTTCTTTAGCATCACCCGCTAGACATGATGCGAGAGCTTGCTAACCTCCGCTTGAATCTGCTGCAGGCTCAAAGAGTGCATGCACTGGTAATCTCGTTCGCAACGCTCAGATGCGCAACGGGCATCACAAGGCAAAGCGCCCCTGAGCACTGTCGCATGGTCGCCCTTGGGATTCCAGCGTATCGAGTCACTCGGCCCGAATAGCGCGATAACCTGACAGCCAGCGGCAGTCGCAACATGCATGGGGCCACTGTCATTGCCAATGAAGACCTTGGACATCTGACAAAGCGCCACCAACTCGGTGATTGACAATCGATTGCAGGCATTCACCACCAAGGCTCCCGCTTGCGCCACAAGTTGGTCAACTCGAATCTGCTCAGCATTACCGGCACCAACGATGACCACTTGCCAGCCCTGACTCTCCAGCCATTGAGTCAACGCGACAAAACCGGCTAAAGTCCATTGCTTATATTCCTTGCCAGCACTGGCATTGGGGTGGATTGTCGCGACGGGTTGATCGGTCTTGAGTCCTAATTTCTGGCGAACCGCTGACCCTTCCGGGCTAGAGGGCAGCAGCAGATAATCGCCGCGCGGCAGATCGATTTCGAGCGCTTGCAGCATATCCGCATAATCGTCAAAACAATGCTGCTGCGCCGAATCAATGGATACCAACTGCTGATAGGCTTGCTTTCGAGGCGTGAACTCAGGACCTATTTTTGTCTGAGCTCGCGCCAACCCGACCAGACGTCCGGAGACAACGGTACCGTCCAAATCCAGCACTGTGTCATAGCGATCGCGCCTAAGCCGCGAGAGAAATTGCAGGTACACCCGAACCCGACGCCAAGCCGAGCCTTTTGCCAGCTGCCTTCGTGGATAGCTGAGGATCCTGGCTTCAGCTTGGACGGCGAGCCGCAGTAGATCAGTGAAGTTGTCATCAATCAGTAGGGTGACTTCATAGTCGGCGTCAATCGCCGCCCTGATTGTCGCCAGGGCAATCGTCAAATTGCCGACAAACTTGGTGGGAATAGCGAGTAGTAATTTCACTGATGTACGCAAAAATGAGTGGAAACGAACTTATTATAGATCTTGCGGCTGACCTTGCCCATCGCGACATGGACTTGGCCTAGTCAGCTACCGGCTTGACCGTGCGCGCGAGAACCTGGATTCTACTGGCAATCATTGGTTAACTTAGACACTATTTCGTCTTTGCCACATCTGGTCACATCTCGTCACATCTCGTCACATCAGGAACCTTGCCATGGACTTTCGTCAAACGTCAATCGTGTCCCTAGCTTCACAGGTACGAAACGGTCAGTTATCAGCCAGGACAGTTACCCAGGCCGCCTTGGCTAACATAGACAGGCTGGATGACAAATTAAACGCGTTCTGCTCCGTTAATGTCGAGCAGGCATTAACCGACGCCGACGCTGTCGATGCCGCAATCCGTCGAGGCGAAGCACTACCCCTGGCCGGCATCCCGATCGGCGTCAAAGACCTGGAAGATGCCAAGGGCTTTGTGACAACGTACGGATCCGCTTTGCACACCAACGACCCCATTGCTACAACTGATTCAGAGTTGGTCCGGCGTCTCAAGGCAGCGGGATGTGTGGTGCTGGGTAAAACCAATACGCCAGAATTCGGTCACAAGGGTAAGACTGACAATATTCCCTTTGGCGCGACGCGCAATCCTTGGCACCTGGATTACACAGCTGGCGGCTCGTCTGGTGGCACGGCTGCCGCGCTGGCAGCAGGCATGATCCCCCTTGGCACTGGCTCAGACGGTGGCGGTTCAATCAGAGGACCATCAGCGATCTGTGGATTAAGCGGCATAAAAACATCGCAAGGACGCATTCCAAATGGCGGTATCAACCCACCGGGCAGTGGCCTGTTAACCGTCAAGGGACCCATGGCAAGAACCGCCTTGGATACGGCCTATGTACTCGATCATACGGTCGGCGACTGCAAGACCGATATCTTCAGCCTGCCTGACAAGACTGAAAGCTGGTATGCCAGTGTTCAGTCAGCGACGCTGCCGACGACGGTAATCTGGTCACCGACCATGGGCTTTGCGAACCTTGATGATGAGATCCGGGCCAAGTCTGAGGTTGCCATTGCGCAATTGCGCGCCCATGGCGTCAAGGTCATTGAGATCGACAACATCTGGTCTACAGACCCGTTGAATGCGTGGCTGGTTTTCTGGTTTTCCGCCAGAGCCAGGGCCCAACAACATCTTATGGATACCGCTGACTGGGAAAAGATTGATCCAGTACTTAGAACCATGATCAGCATCGGCGCCACCAAAATGTCCGGCCCGGACTACGCCTCGGCTATCGATGCGGCCCATCGCTTGAACTTTGAGCTTGAGACCGCATTCACGCAAGCACCCCTGATTTTGACACCTGGAACCTGCGGCCATACGCCAAAGCTCACCGGGGACGGGCTGGTTAACGGCACTGAGACCCCCAGCTGGCTCGGCTATACGATGGGGCTGAACATGACTCGTAACCCCGCTGGCGTCGTGCCGATCGGCTTTAGCGACGTGGGTCTACCCCTGGCCTTGCAAATCATAGGCCGACAGCGGGAGGACCTTAGTGTCCTGCGGGCGATGCACGCGATGGAGCAAGTATTTGAATTCAAACCCCTCGCGGACTGAAGCCGACTTTCGGTCTAAGCATCATCGCTCGGGCGGGCGACGTGCTGCTGAGCCACAAGCTCACGTAACTTGGCATATTTACTGAAGCTATTGAAACAGCCGATCATGATGTGCACCAAGCCCGGCAGACCATCCAGACAGCCACCTCGAAAAACATAAAATTTGATGAACCGCAGAGCTGGTGACAAGGTCAGTTTGATGATGGACACCCTTTTGCCAAGGGCAAACATCTCTGCGGCTTGCAGGCTGGTATAGCGATTCTGTTTGTCCAGATAATCTGCCAAGGATGTTGCCGAAAAGTGGTCCAGGTCACCCTCGATTAGTCCCAGCGGACCCTGGCAGAAAACCTTTTCATGCACCACATCTGCACTCCAGCGGCAGTGCTGACGATTAAACAGGCGCACACACCAGTCTGGATAGCCCTCTCCGTGGCGCAAGGCGCGACCCATAAAATGATTACATCGATTAACCTGGTAGCCTTCAGCCGTCGATAACTGGCCTGCGTCGAACAGCGCCTCTATGTTGGCTTGCAACGCCGGTGACACTCGCTCATCCGCATCAATGCTGAAAATCCAATCAAAAGTCGCTTGGTCGACTGCGAATTGCTTTTGCAGGCCAAACCCGGGCCAGGCGTTCTCGACTACTCGAGCGCCTGCCGCGCGAGCTCGCGCCACCGTATCGTCTGTACTACCCGAGTCAATCACCAACACCTCGGCAAAGAAGCCGACACTACGTATGCAGGCAGCAATATGCTCGGCCTCATTGCGAGTAATAATAGTGGCCGTGCCCGGGACTTTGCGCATGAGTCGCACCTGAAAGATTCCGGCACAGTATAGCAACGTCGAGCCACCAGACAATGCCGGCCACCTTATTCGCCCATTCCTCACTCGCTCCTTCACCACTGGCTTTTTCTCTACTGATGGCACTGGTCTGTGGCATTAGACTCAGGCACTATTAGGTGGCCGCATGCTGGTAGACACAAGCAGGCACCCTGGGTATCAGACGCCAGACGGCACTCAGTATTAATCCGCAGGAGAGCAGCGATGAAATTTGATGTGGTTATACGCAATGGCATGATCGTCGATGGCAGCGGTGCAGCTCCGCACATAGGCGACGTCGCCATTAAGGACGGAGTCATTCAAGCTTGCGGCAAAGTCAGTGAAACAGGGCTGCAAGAAATCGATGCAACAGGCCTGACAATCACGCCAGGATTTATCGATATCCACACTCATCTGGATGCACAGATTGGCTGGGATCCTGACTTGACGCCACTTAGCTGGCATGGCGTGACGACCGTTTTAATTGGTAACTGCGGTGTCACCTTTGCACCTTGTAAACCTGAAGACCGTGAACTGCTGGCTGCAATGATGGAAACGGTGGAAGACATTCCCAAGCAGGCGATTCTTTCTGGTCTCGCCTGGGACTGGGAACAATATGGCGAATATCTGGACTCTATTGCGCGTTTGGGTACCACGGTGAATATCGCCGGCTTAATCGGCCATAGCGCCGTGCGCTATTACGTGATGGGAGAACGTGCCGTGGACGACCAGGCAACCGAGGCCGAGCGAAGGGAAATGGCTGATATAGTTTCAACCGCCATAGAGCAAGGCGCCTTTGGCTTTTCCACTAACCGTTTTGCCGCCCACGTTGGGCCTGATGGCCGACCGATTCCAGGCACCTATGCTGAAGTCGGCGAACTCACCACCATTGCTCGAGAGGTCGCACATCGCAATGGGCTGATGCAGGCAGTCGGAGCAGACTTTGAGGTGCTGCAGGCCATAGCAGACGAGGCGGGCGGCCGAGTATTGTTCAGTTACGGCACGGGTCCGGGCGCCGGCGCCGGCCGACGAGCCGCAGAAAATCTCGACGCGCTTTGTAAGAATCGAAATATCACAGCCGTATCCCATGTTCGCGGCTCAGGTTATCTGTTCGGCCTTCAAGCCGGCTTACCCTTTCGCGGACCCGCCTGGCGCGAGCTCTATGAGATGAACTTTACTGATCGAGTCACGGCCGTCTTCAACGATGAGTTTGCCGCCCAACTGGTTGCCGAAGCAAGACTACCGGGCGCAGCCAAGGTGCCTTTAGACCAGACCTATTTCCTCGGCGCTGACGACAGCCCCGACTACACCACCACGACCAGCATTGCGGTGCTCGCCAAAGCTGCCGGCGAGCACTGGGCCGAGACGCTAATACGCCTGACTCGACAGACTCAAGGCAAAGGTCTTTTTACCTACCGCATGTTTGCAACGGATATGAAAGAGCAAACCGAACTGTTTAAAAGTGCCAACATCTATCCAGGCTTGGGCGATGCAGGTGCGCATGTCGCCCAGATTATGGACGCCGGCTGGGCGACCTTCATATTGTCGCACTGGACTCGAAGCCAGGGTGAATTCAGCATGGCAGATGCGGTGCATAAGATGACAGCCGGACCTGCCAAGGTGCTGGGGCTGACAGACCGCGGACTGATCAAGGTTGGCCTTAGAGCAGACATCAACGTCTTTGATGCTAACGAGGTTGCAGAGCTTCAACCAGAGCTGATACACGACTTTCCCCACGGTGCACCCCGCTATACTCAGCGAGCCAAGGGCTTCAAGGCAACTATCGTCAACGGCCAGGTAAGCCTGTTAAATGGCGAATTAACTGGCGTGAGAGCCGGCTCGGTGCTACGTCATCAGGCCTAAGTTGTTGAATATTTATCACAGCCACGGGTTGCGCATGAGTCAAACAGGTGTGCGGCTCGTCATTTTCCGTTGGCCACGCCGGCTCAGAAGACCCTGCGTTTCTTAACAGGAGTTAATGACCCTTGAAAAGATCAAATCTTTGGCTTATCGCACTGCTGCTCTACGCGCTCTTCTTTAGCTGGTATACGAGCTTTGATGGACCGATGCAGGACGATGAGATTACTGCTGTGCTGGCTCAAGCGAAGGCTAACGGACGATCACTTGAGTCACTGAAGACTCTGGAGCATTTCATGCGATCTGATACTGGTCGCGATTTCGTTATGGTGAACCTGCTGGATATGAACGAATCGCCTCCCGAACTTCCCGCTACAGGCCCGGGGGCCGAACCCATGCAGCTGATTAACTACTACATGGAGCATATGTATCCCGAGCAATTCAAACGCGCTTGCCATCCCATTTTCTTTGGACGCGCAGTCGCCGACGCCATGGACATTTCAGGCATTGACGGTGCAAGTCACTGGGATCAAGGCGCGCTGTTTCGCTATCGAAGTCGCCGCGACGTCGTCGCGATTGCGACAAATCCCGCGTTTGACGAACGCCACGACTACAAGATGGCAGCACTCACGAAAACTATCGCCTTTCCCGTTGAACCAGTCTTTTATCCTGGCGACTTCAGGATTCTGTTTGGCCTGCTGTTGTTTGCCATCATCGCCACCTTGGACATCTTGGTCTATCGACGGCGTCCATGATGCCGATAGACCGAAGTTCAGGCAGACAAAGCAAAGCCTTTGTAGCCTGCCTGCACAACTCCATCGCAGTGGGCACGATAGTTGCCGACACCGCCCACATAGGGCATGAAGATGCGCGGCTTTCCTGGAATGTTGGCGCCAAGATACCAGGAGTTGCAGGAGGGCGCGGTGAGCATAGTACCATTGGCCACGGTGTTGACATGCTCAACCCATTCGTTCTCAGCTGCCACTTCAGCTTCAATTGAACGGTACTGATGTTGGCCAAGGTAACTGATGCAATCAGCAATCCAGTCGACGTGCTGTTCGATAGAGACGATCATATTACTCAAGACCGACGGGCTGCCAGGTCCGGTGACCGTAAACATATTGGGGAATCCTGCTACCTGTAAGCCAAGGTAGGTTTTTGGCCCAGCCGCCCAGTGCTCACCCAGCGTCTCACCGCCTCTGCCACGAATATCCATCTTCAGCAGCGCGCCTGTCATGGCGTCAAAGCCGGTCGCATAAACCAGGACATCACATTCAAAATCGCCCTGTTGAGTCTTGATACCGTTAGGCATGATGCAATCAATTCCGCCTTGGCGCAGGTCGACCAACTGCACATTATCGCGGTTATAGGTCTCGTAATAGTTAGTGTCTATCACCGGCCGTTTGCAACCGATCGGGTAGGCCTTGGGCTTAAGGCCCTCAGCGACCTCCGGGTTCCTGACGGTTCGGCTGACCTGTTGCCGATAGAGATCACAGGCCATCTCGTTGGCATCAAGGTCAATACCAATATCTGCATAAGTACGGATTGCCGCAAACCCTTGCTCATCAAGTCTCGCCAGACGTTGCTGCTCCGTCGTTTCTTTGATCAGATCGACCGGCTCAACATTGTCTGCGCCGCCAAAACCGAAGCCATAGCCGATAATACCCGCCATCGACTGGCGCTGGGTTTCGCGGATTTCAGCATAATTCGCTCGAGCCTTGTCAAGAAAGGCTTTTGTCAGCGGGGCATTACGCGCAGGCATGGTGTAGTTTGGGGTACGTTGGAACACCGTCAGATGCTCGGCCTGTTCCGCAATGACTGGAATCGCCTGAATACCTGATGATCCCGTGCCAATAATACCCACACGCTGACCCGTGAAGTCGACCCCTTCATGGGGCCATTGTCCCGTGTGATAAATGGGGCCTGCGAAACTGTCCGCCCCCTCAATCACCGGAGTATTGGGCACCGACAAACAACCCGTGGCCATAATGCAGAACTGCGCCTGATAGTGGGTTCCCGCCTCAGTGCTCACTCGCCACTGCCTGGAAGCCTCATCATAATGGGCCGCTGTGACTCGCGTATCAAAGCTGATCGATTCTCGAAGGCCAAAGCGATCGGCGACATGACGCGCATACTCCAGTATCTCAGGCTGCGCCGCCATAACTTCAGTCCAGTCCCACTCCTGCTGAAGGGCTTCAGAAAAACTGTAAGAGTACTCCATACTGGGCACATCACAGCGGGCGCCAGGGTAACGATTCCAATACCAGGTACCCCCCACATCACTGCCTGCTTCCAGCACCTGTACCTGCAGGCCAAGACCACGAAGCCTGTGCAACATATACATACCGCTAAAACCTGCGCCAACAATTATGACGTCAAGTTTGGAAAAATCTTTCTGCGTATCCACGGCCACTTTCCTGCGCTGATTAATAGGATAGGGCACAGTGTGCCAAGAATTTGCGCAGAGCTCAAAAGGCTTTTCTCGCTTCGCGCTACGATCGTGACATCGACAAGATACTGCAAACGCTAGCGACACCAAAAAACGTAGCAAGCGCTCACAATCTAGGGCAAAAAATTTCGTTCACCCAGCTCGATGCGAGTATCCGCGTGTCTGTCAGAGGGCCCAGCAAGGAAGGCCTAATCTCACACCCATTAACCGCGCCTGAAAGCGGCGCTTCTTGCCCACCAAATCATCGACTAGTTGCTTCTGCTGCGGCCTGCAACAGCGTATATTGCCATCTTGAATGTGTTTTTTGATGGCTGAACCCACTATGCAACCCAAATTTATGCTGCTGATTTCCCTCTGCCCGCTACTGGTTACTCAATTAGCCTGGGCCGCGAGCCTGGACGAGAATTTCCCGGGCGTTGAGGTCCTGATGTCGCAAGAGGAACAGACCCAAACCGGTGTCTCGAATCTTTCACCGAAACAAGTTAGAGCGTTGAATGACTGGTTGATTCGGTACACAGCGGAAGACGCACCGAAGCTGATCGACAAGAATCCAGAGGTTCAGCGGGTCAGAGATGAGCCGATTCGCTCGCGTGTTGTCGGCAGTTTTAACGGCTGGCGGGGCAAAACTCGAGTCACTCTCGAGAATGGCCAAGTCTGGGAACAGCGTTTGTCGAATCCATGGTATATCAAACTCGAGAATCCTGAAGTCGAAATCAGGAAAACTTTTTTCGGCTACTACGAGATGACCTTTATAGCGCAGGGCAGGACCATGGGCGTCGTGCGCGTAGAGTAATCTGGATGATCAATTTAAGCTACCTCAAAGCTGACAGCTGACCCTATTATCGCGGATAAGTTCCGCTGCAATAGGCACTGAAACCGAGTGCAGCGCACCAAATTGGCACTAAATTGTCGAATTTTTAACAATTTTTAAAAAAATACCGCTCTTTTTTCACATTTTCTCCAGTTTTTATATGACAACTTTATTTATTGGGCTAAACTTCGCGGGCGAAAATAGTCTGTCGTTAAAAACGGCTGTTTTCAAAGCGGTTCAATCAGAGCTTTATTTGTAGAGCTTTATTTGTAAATAGCGCTTTATTTGCAAATAAAACTTCATTTTATTCTTGGGGGTTTAGTAGATGTTGAGAAAAACTCGATTAGCGAGTGTGATCAATTCGACGACGATCGCAAGTACCTTGGCTGCCACTGCTGTAGCCGTACCGGTATTTTCGATTGCCGAAGAAGAGGCACTCGAAGAAGTAGTAGTCACTGGTTCACGCATTAAGCGTGCCGACCTGGAGAGCGCCAGCCCGGTCACAGTTATTACCCGTGAGGAATTGATCATTTCCGGTAACACTGATGTAGGTGCGTTTCTGCAGAGCATGCCCTCTGCGTCAGGATCGCCGATCGGAACAACCACCAATAATGGTGGTGACGGTTCTGTTCGCGTTGACCTGCGTGGCATGGGTTCAGCCCGCACACTGAGTTTGGTCAACGGTCGCCGTACAGTTGACGGTGGTGACTACCAAACAATACCCACCAATATGATCGAGCGCGTTGAAATCCTTAAGGATGGCGCATCGGCTGTCTATGGTGCTGACGCGGTTGCTGGTGTGGTAAACATCATTACCCGTTCAAGCTTTGACGGTATTGAGGTTTCCGCTCAGTCATCTACTTGGGCAGATACAGAGAATGGTAATCAAGACTCTGTCAATCTGATCATGGGTAAGCAAGTCGATGAAGGTCATTTCGTGTTTGGCGCAGAATACGTCAAGCAGGAAGCCATTTATCAGCGCGACACGCCCTGGGATTTCATGCAAGACAGCTACTACATTTATCCGGAAGGCTGCGAAAATCAGGTTGCGGCACCCTACGATGGCACCGCCACTGGAGGTTGTTTTCCCATCGGCTCTTCACGTATTCCTGAAAGTCGCCTGAGCTTCCTCACCCAGGGTACTTTCTTGGTGGGTACGCCAGCTAGCCAGCCTTATGAAGTCGGCTCTATGATTAAGCATGACGGCCGCACCTACAACTATGCGCCGGTCAACTTCATGCAGACTCCCTATGAGCGTACTAACCTGTTCGCTGAAGGTGCCTTTGACCTCACAGATAATGTGCAGTTCAATGCGACATTCCGCGCGAGCAATCGTACCTCTAAGCAGGAACTCGCACCCCTGCCATTTACTGGCGGTGACCCCATGTATGATGGTACCTTCAATGGCACAGCTTATACTGGTGTATCTGACCAAAACTATTATTTGCGCCGGGCTGTCGATTCTTACAACGCTGCGAATGCGGCTGCCATCACTGCAGGCACCGTGACTGCCTTGGTGTACGAGCCACTCAGCAATCCACGTCGACGCATGATTGAAACGACTCGTTACTTCACGCAGGACGTGCTCCAGTATGAAGGTCTGGTTGAGCTCACCGGTGAATTCCAGGATTTGAATTGGAATGTCTACGTCAACAAAGGCTACAACAGCACGACAGCTAAAGACTACGGTCAGTTCTCTGGTCGTCGCCTGTACAATGCCCTTGGGCCATCAGCAGACCTGGACGGTAACGGTCAGCCAGAGTGTTACACCGATGTCGCGGACGCCTCTACCCTCATTAAAGGATGCGTACCGCTTAACCTGTTTGGCGGTGGCTCTGTTGAACGGTCGACCGGTGTAATCACCGCGTCTACCCTGACTCAGGATATGATCGACTACGTCTCCCTGGACACGGTTGACACCTACACGGCTGAACAAACGACCGCTGGCTTTAGTTTTTCTGGCGAGTCATTTGAACTACCCGGTGGCAAATTGGGATGGGCTGTGGGCTATGATTACTGGCTGCAGGAATTTGATTACACTCCTGACTCCGCCAAAACTATCGGTGCAGTTACCGGTAACGTTGGCGCGGGTACTGTTGGTTCCTTGAAGAACGACAGCGTCTTTGTCGAATTACTGGCCCCTGTTTTTGACAACGGCGTTCAATCGGTCGTGTTGAAGGCTGGCTGGCGCTACGATGACTGGGATGCGTTTGAAGGTGACACTACCTGGCAACTGGGTGCTGAATTCCAGGTCGTTGAAGACCTGAAACTACGCGCAACAGCAGGCACCATCTTCCGTGTACCTGGCATCTTTGATCTCTTCGGTGGTCTGGTTGACTCCTTTCCACAGTACAGCGATCCCTGTGTGATTACAGGTACCGAAGTTCTGCCAGCGGGTTGTGCGCAGGTTGGCGTTCAGCTTGACAGCCAGGTTAACGCGCAAGTTGGCGGTAACCCTAACCTGACACCTGAGACCGGTGATACGCTGACCGCAGGGCTCGTCTGGACACCCACCTTTGGTGACCATGGCGTAACTGTAACCGTTGACTACTGGTCTATTGAACTGGAAGACGGAATCAGCTCTTTAGGCGTGCAGACGACCCTGAACAACTGCTACATTGAGCAAAGCGCCGGCGCTTGCGGCTTGATTACTCGAGCAGCTGACTATTCAGTATTGAGCGTACGTGATACTCAGCTGAACGTCTCCGAACTGACCGCCAAGGGCGTTGATTCAGAAGCGCGTTGGAGCTACGACTCAAGTATTGGTCAATTGGAAGCGTCTGTCCTGTGGGCACACATGCTTGAGCGCACCAACACTGCGTTCGCTGGCGAACCAGAGAGTGATTTCGCTGGTAGATACGTTGGCTCAGCCTTTGCTGAAGACAAAGTCAGCTACAGCCTCAGCTGGGGTTGGAACGACCTGAGTGTAACTTATCGAGGCGAGTACATCAGCGCGCTGGATGCAGACACCTTCTGTAACTGTGGTGCTGGTAACCGTGATGATGGCAGCTATGTTCAAGAAGTTGAATCACAGCTGTATCATGACCTGACTGCTACCTACGCTGCGCCGTACAACATACGAGTCTCAGCTGGCGTCACTAACGTGACCAACGAAGCGCCTCCGTACCTGGATGTTGGCTTCAATGCGAACACTGACCCAGCGACCTATCGTGAGTTTGGTCGTGGCTACTATGTTCGTCTGGCTTGGGCACAATAATTGGTACTTCTGTCCAATTGAGAAAAAGGCCGCTGACGCGGCCTTTTTTTTGCCCGCGGCTTTGTCAGGTAGCAAGATCAGCAGCATGTCAGTGGTATGGCGCACGGCTACATTGCTCGGCGCGCCTGTTTTTTTATTCGAGGTGGCGGCAAGTTTATCGAGGGGTCAGTACTTATTGACAGATCAGCGGTTTTTTCACAGATCAGCCTAGGAGATAACTCATAGCGTCATCGAGACCAAAGCTGGTCATCTTCAGATAATGCATAGAGCGACTGCGCTGCTGCGATCAAAGGACCCTTGTAGGCACTCTCCACCTGCTCTGCCTCCAACTGCCATTTATAAGCGAAGTATCGGGCCGCGGCGCGAGGTGTGGCTGCGACTGCGGCAGTAATATAGTCAACAGGCCCCAGCTGGCCGCCGATAAACCAGCCGGCATCATCTGCGCTTTGCGGCTTTCTCAGCCGCCCTATCAAGCAATCAAATGGCAATACCCAGACGACGGACGCTTCAAAAAACCGTTCTGTCACTTTACCGGTGGCAGTGAGCTCATCGATGATCGCGTCTTTGGTGCTACCGATCCAGCTCTGAATTTGGGTGCGACTGAAGGCCAGCTCGGTCGAATCTGGTGCAATTGAAGATGGATTATTGCGTGCATCAGCGACTTTTTGCCGCTGAGGAGTGATCTGACCATTTCTGGCCATTAGCAGCCAAGCCAGTGGTCTATTGTCTGCTTCCGTCAGCAGCGATTCGGCCCGAAGCAGCTCAAACCCCAGGTGTCTAAACTGCTGACACAGCGCCTCGAAGCGAGCCTGGCTAATGGCTGAATCGCACATGGTCATCAGGCGCTGCTCGTAGGACGCTATCTCATGGCTCATTCGCGCCAACCAATGAGAGACTTCCTGCGGCTCATATCGAAGAAGATTCTCGTGTATCTGAGCCACTCGATCATACAGATACATCACCATGCCATCCGCCGCTTGCTGGCCATACTGCAGCATGATCTGCTCCATTGCGCCAACGGCCGGGTTCAATTGCTTAGCCGCCGCCTCATAGGGCTGGCGATCGCCGCCTTGAGCCGCAGCAAAGCCCAGTCTCAGCATCTTACTCGCGGCCTCAATAAAGTCTGAGTGCTGAAGCAAACGAAGTGCCTCAAGTTTCTGCACTGACTCCTCGAAAACGACGCCCTGGTCATGGTGCATAACCAGTACCAGCTCGCCATCGGTTGCGACTAACCGCGCTGCTTCTGCAAATGCATCGGGCCCCGCATACTCAATGCCGAACTGGCTGGTCACCAGGTCATAGGCGCTTGAAGCAAGAGAAGTTGCTCGACCCTCGGCAACGGTACCCGTGACGTAGGGAAATCGCTCGCGGATCATCGCGATGGCAGCGGCGGAGATATCAACACAACTATAATCTGCGCCTTCCTTGCCAAAAACTGAGAGCGCGCTGGACAGCAAGGCGCCATCACCGGTCGCTATATCGAGCAAGGCCGGCCTGTTAAAGCGCTGTTGTGCGCCGCTGAAAAACCGATACCAAAAGGCTTCAAGCTCAGGGAATCGCGCGGCCCCTTCAGTCGGCTTACTGACACCGGCGATGTCCTGCCAATAAGCATCCTCGCTCTTCGCTGCCAGGGCCTGAGGTGCGTCGGAATTTGCCATAGGGCGTGGGTCACTAAGAGTCGGTACGAAGCCAAGAGTATAGCAGCGCCACTTCTATAACAGTAGTTTGATCTGCTACACTCCCACCCCTCTAAGACCGCCCACGACAATGACTGACATCGACCCTATAAGCCGTGCAGCGCGACATGCGGCGCACCATCAAGACTGGGCCAAGGTGGCGCAGTTAGCTACGGAAATACTCCGCCTGGCACCCAACGATCCCGAAGGTCACTTTCTTTTCGGTCTAGTACACAACGCGTCACGGCAACCCAAGAAGGCGATAGAGGCTTTTGAACAAGCGTTGGCGTTGGATGACCATCGATATGATGCGGCTGTTGAGCTGGCAAACCAGTATTGTATCGCGCGCCGTAATGGCGAAGCCGCTGCGTTACTGGCGAACTACACAGACAAGCTGAACAATAGCCCTCGCTATCTGGATATGGCCGGCAGCATTTATAGTGATATCGGCCTGGTGCACAAGTCCTGGCCCTTGTACAAGAAAGCCAACGAGCTGCAGCCAGGTATAGATCTGTTTCAGGCTAACCTGGCGGCGGCGAGCGTCTACCTTGGCAAGATCGACGAGGCGCGAAACCTATTCACCTCCCTGCTGGCGCGAATGCCAAGCCATCGACGCAACCATTACCAGCTATCGCGGCTGGCCAAGGCAAGGGACGACTCACATATCAAACAGATGCAGGCAGTACTGAAAACCTCTACTGAGACGCCCGACAAAAACATCTTTATGTACTACGCGATCGGCAAAGAGTTGGAAGACCTGGGTCGCTTTGATGAAGCCTTTGACTACTTTAAAAAAGGTGGCGATACGGTCAACAGCATTGCTCGGTACGATGTGAAGAACGACATCCAGTTGATTGATACCATCATTGAGACCTGTAGCGAGCAATGGCTATCGACCGACAAGAATATAGAGCCCATCGACAGGCACGCCAGAACACCCATTTTTATTGTGGGTCTACCTCGTACTGGCACTACGTTGACGGAACGCATCATCTCCAGCCACTCTCAAGTTGAAAGCCTGGGGGAGACCCTGTTCCTGCAGATGGTGCTACGTCGAGAAAGCGGGGTGGAAAGCGTTGAAAACATGAACTCAACTATGCTTCGTGCGCTTGCGGGCCGCGATATGGGCGCGGTCGCCAAGGGTTATATGGATTCGGTCGCCTATCGCTTTGGCGACACCCCCATGTTCATTGACAAGTTACCCTTCAATTTCCAATACCTGGGATTCATCGCCAAGGCCTGGCCTGAGGCGCGTATCGTCTATTTACACCGTAACCCCATGGATGCCTGTTTCTCCATGTACAAACAGGTTTTTACCTGGGCCTATAAATACTCTTATTCGCTTGAAAACCTGGGGCACTACTACGTCGCTTACGAGCGGCTACGACAGCACTGGCAAAGGGTGCTAAAGGATCGCCTGATCGAAGTCGATTATGAGTCCCTGGTGAGCGACCAAGAGCAGCAGACGCGCTTGCTGCTCGAGCGCCTCGGACTACCCTTTGAACAACAGTGCATTGACTTCGACCAGAATACAGCGCCCAGTGCTACCGCCAGCTCGGTACAGGTCAGAGAGAAAATCTATCAAGGGTCAGTCAAAAACTGGCGCCACTATGAGGCGCAGCTTGCGCCGCTGCAAGACCATCTTGAGCAAGCCGGCATTAGCGTTGTTTAGCGCCGCAAGCTCTCTGACTCGGCACGCGAGGCTTCGGTGAATGAACAACAGCACCAGTTGAGCGCCATGGCCAGGCGCGCGGTTGAGGCCCGTAATTGGCCGTTGGTCGACCAGTGCGCGACGGCCTTGATCCAGCTCAATCGCCGCAGTGCTGAGGGCTACTTCCTTCAAGGGCTGGCACATAAGGCCGCCTCACGCCTCGACAAGGCCGCCAGCGTCTTCAAGAAAGTGCTGGCAATAGATGCGACACGCTACGATGCGGCTGTCGAATTGGCTTATCAGCATCTGTTAGCGGCGAACAATAACGAGTCTCTGAACCTGCTTCGCCGCTATACGCGATCGCTACAGAACAGCCCCCTGTACCTGGACATGAGCGCCAGCATTTACAGTCGCCTCGGCTTGTTTATCGCGGCCCAGCCGTTACTGGAGCGTGCCCACGAACTGCAGCCCAATGTCGACATCTTCAAGGCAAATCTGGCGGCAAACACCGTGATATTAGGTCAGACTGAGCGGGCGAAAGCGCTATATACCGAACTACTGGTCCGTCAACCGCAACACCAGCGGCATCACTATCAGCTCGCCAGACTAGATAAAGCCCAAGACTCAAACCACTTGAACCAGATGCTTGATATTATCGAGCGCAATGGCCAGCCGCCGAATAAAAATATCTTTCTGTATTACGCCATCGGCAAAGAGCTAGAAGACTTGCAGCGCTGGTCAGAGGCCTTCAGTTACTATCAACGGGCAAGCGATGCGGTGTCCAGCGTCGCTGACTATGATGTCGGCAAAGACCTGGCGCTGATCAATTGCATCATAGAGACCTGCCATGCTGACTGGCTAGACGAGCAGCCACTGCAGATTAGTCAGCCACAAGACAAGACGCCTGTATTTGTTGTCGGCCTTCCTAGGTCAGGAACCACACTGACAGAGAGAATCATTTCCAGCCATTCACAAGTGGAAAGCGCCGACGAAACCTTCTTTCTGCAGGCAGCGATTCGAAAAGCCGGCGGTAACCAGGCGCCGGGTGCCATCAGCCCCAACATACTTCGCGCCGCAGCTCGCAAGAAACCGTCTGTAATCGCCAGAAGTTATCGCGATTCGATAGACTACAAACTCGGCAAGGCGCCCTTTTTTGTCGATAAGCTGCCAGAAAATTTCATGTATCTGGGCTTTATTGCTCGATCATTTCCTCAGGCCCGCATTGTCCATCTGCGTCGCCATCCCATGGACGTCTGCTTCGCGATGTTTAAGCAACCCTTCTTCCGCTACGCCTATTCACTGGCAGACCTGGGCGCTTATTACCTGGCATTTGAGCGCCTATTCAGACACTGGCAAGCATTGCTCGGCGAAAGATTAGTGGTGGTTGATTATGAAACGCTGGTCGCCGATCAGGTCAACCAGACTCGACGCTTGTTGGCACAACTACAGCTGCCATTTGAGCAGGCCTGTGTTGACTTTGACCAGAATGCGGCACCCAGCGCAACTGCCAGCTCAGTTCAGGTGAGGGAGAAGATTCACCAACGCTCGGTGGCCAACTGGGAACATTTCAAGCGAGAGCTCGCGCCCTTGTATCAACAGCTTGAGGCCGGCGGGATTAAACTGTAACGCTCACTTTACCTCAGCGAATGGCCAGTCGAGTCTCACGCCACGTCCCATGCGGCTAATCTGACCTGCCACCGCCAAAAGAACTCGACTCATCCTAAAAAGCTACCCATTGCGACCAAAAAGAGTAGATTGGTGTCCTGTAAATAGGCGCGCTCAAAAACAAGCGCTCAAAAAATAGACTCGTAGAAAATAGACTCGCAGAAAATAGACTCGTAGAAAATAGACTCGTAGAAATTATTTAGCTTCATCGGCTCAGTCGCGACCACAACCATCCGCTCGTATTTGACGGGCTCAATCAACAATTTATTTTCGATAACGTATTTTCGATAAGGATATCATCATGTTCAGTAAAAGCCTGTTTTCCCTCGCACTATTGTATTTTAGTTCGATATCAGCCCATGCCATGAACGCCGACAATACCCTGGGCGCTAACGACACGGTCGACAATCGCTTGATCGAAAAGCTAGTGGATAGCGCGACTGCGCAAGTCCTGTTGAACGCGCCGTACAAAGGCTTTTACGAGATTAAAAGCAAGATCTCGGCTAATAAAATCATCTTCAGCAAGCTTCAGAGTAAAAGCGCCTACCCTGATGAACGCTGGGCAGAGGTGGCTAAGGGCCTTGCACAACTGATCGAGTTTCCTGCCTATCTTACTGGCACTCGAATTGATCCCCAGGCGACGGCCTATGTCGCTTTCTATGACATAGAGATTGAGGGCCTGGATATTTCGACATTTCAGCACATTCCTACTTCTATCGATTCAGCACCCAATACCATGGCTGTACTGGTGATTAAGCACCGTAGCCACGGTAACGCCAAGGAGACGCAATTTGGTCAAACCGTTGCACCCATGCAGAACGACGAGAACCTCTACTTCTTGAAGTTAGCCCTCTAGATCCACTTCACTCCGGAACACTGAGCTTTTGCTGGCACGATGTTGGCAACCCGGCTGCTGCGGTTCCAGATAGAGACACTGCAGATCATGCCTCGCGCGCCGAAATATCCATCGCCAAGGCGCTCACGTTTATTCGACATACCCCAAAAGCGAGATTAAACCGCCGGTCCATTTCAGCGCGTCTGATGTGGCGACTTGGCTTTTAGATGGTAGAGCACCGGAAAATCGGCAAGCTCCTCAAAAGACATCTGCCCGACAACAGACAAATTGTCCCAAAGCTTCAGTATCTCTACAAAAGCATTTTGGGCATCCTGACCTGTCGCCAACCAGGCGAAAAAGGCGCGTCGATCGGCCTTACTCACATCATCTGCACGAAGCCTGGCAAACCAGTCAATTGCCTGATTTGCCAGCTCATCATTGGCCGTCGAATAACTCATTACTCGTGACACTCATCGAAAACCCGTTCGGCCTTTGCCGCTCTACACCATAGCCTGAGCTTTGCCGTCCGTCTCGTTAACCACAATATAGCATCTCAACAAACACCGCCATCACCTTTGGTTAGTCAACGTTTGCCTTGAAGACAAATCCCTAGCAATTAGCCCCTCCAGAAAGACAAGGAAAATCATGAGACCCAAACCACCGGTGTAAGCACCGATCAGCAGCGGCGGCCCGCCGGACGGCCTGATCCGAAAGATCGACGCCTGCGTAACTCTTGCATGAAAACTCACAAAGATACCCTGTACTACGACGGACAGTGCCCCCTTTGCTCCCATGAAATGCGCGTGCTCGGCAGAATGAAAAGCGCTCAGCTTGATCTGGTCGACATTCATGCCACGTCAGAACTTGATGCGCCGCCGCGCAAGCAGCTGCTCGAGGTCCTTCACCTGAGAACCAGCGACGGCCATTGGGTCACTGGCGTTGATGCCTCAGTACGCGCCTGGTCTTCTACTCGAGTTGGATGGCTATGGAGAATACTTCAACTGCCACTCATCAGCCCAGTCGCCAACTATGTTTACTCCCGATGGGCGAAGCGCCGCTATATCAATCTTTACGGAAAGAATACGGACAAGATAACCTCGCTTTAAGCCACATCTCCTTCTGCTAGGATGAGCACTCACGCACAGGTCGGCTACTTAAATTTTTATAAAGACAGGACTGCCCAACGCCCTCCTACTCGACCGCAATATCCTTATCCTCTTGTGCGCAAAGTAAAAGTGAGAAGACCATGCGCCATAAACCAGACTCATACTCGCCCTCTCAAAATAGTCATTAAAAGACCCATCTACTGTGGACTACTCGCTTTAAACAGACGAGGCGCAGGTTTGGACTCACCTTTTGCGAACGACATCTTTTGATAGCGCCATCCTGCTGCATCAAGCCAGGTTCATACGCATCACAACAAGTCGGCGCTTCAACTGGAGAGACATCTCAAAGTTGTGGTACTTACGTTGAGTCTTAGCCGATAAAGAATGTGCTGCGCAGCGCGAAAACAGCGGGTCTATTCGACGAACCGGATTCATCAACACATTCAAAATTGACAGAGCGCAAGTCATAAAAGGCGACTTCACGCTATTTTTCCTACCTTTCGACGCTTAGCACTTGTTTTTTTGTTTCTTGCTGTTTGTTTCTCGTTTCTCGTTTCTTGTTTCTTGTTTCTTGTTTCTTGTTTCTTGTTTCTTGTTTTCTGCTCTAAATTTTTTGCGCTTTGTTGAATTTGCTAGCAGCTGCACTTCGAGCACGCCTACTGCCGCACGAAAAGTGGGCCTGCACCTTATTCACATCAAATACCAGGTTGGATAACTTTATGATCGGACTATCACCGACGCGTTTTCTGTATATGTTCTTTGCAGTTTTAACAGTAATCACCTCGACCGCCATGGCCGATGTTGAGATTCAGGAGGTCCAAGTTGTCTACGGTCTTAATGGACAACCAGAGACTCTGGTCATCTATGGTACTGATTTTGGCACCGCTGTTCCTGGGCCGCCTGGAATTGGCAAGCCGATTGTCTACTTCGGGACGCAAGATCCACCCTTAACCATTTCCGCCAATCAATTCGCCTGTGATTACGCGGTGAATCTACCCCCTGCTCCTCTGGAAACACTAGGTACCGATTGTGTCGTCGCGGATGTTCCGCCAGGTTCACCTAACGGTGACTACCTTCTTTTGTTGGAGGGTACTGTTGCGGACGTGAGTTGTGAGGTGGATGGTAAACCGGCCGAATTGTTGTTCACTTATACTGGTGATAATTGCTCGGCGAGTACCTATGATCCCAGTGGTAGTCTCAAACATACCTGTATCGATCTGTCAGGACTCGGAACAAGTATCAATATAGAGGCGACTGGTAGAGATGCGAGCAAATTTATTATCGACCCGGTTTCCGGCATTAGTATCGGAGAAACCTTTACCGTCACCTCTACTACGTTAGGTGCAAATCTTTCTAACAACTTTGACTTGGATGTTTTCAGTAATGGACAGCTAGCTCAGCAGCTGTCCATTCACATGTCATGTTCAGCACCTCTGGCGACAGGTGATCAGTTCGGTGCATTGAACCTCACCCGATATGTGCCCGAGGGTGCTGTGGGCTATTCTGATGAATACGATCTGACTATCGGTGCCATTGGTCCCCAAGGTGTCCAGGGTGAAACCGGCCCAATAGGTCCACAGGGTGTCGCTGGGTCTGACGGTCTTGATGGCGCCAATGGCCTCGACGGCGCGACAGGTCCTCAAGGTCCACAGGGTGATATAGGCCCAATAGGTCCACAGGGTATCGCCGGCGCTGACGGCGCAACGGGTCCACAGGGCGAAACCGGTCCACAGGGCGAAACCGGCCTGCAAGGCGAAACCGGTCTGCAAGGCGAAACAGGTCCTCAAGGTCCCCAGGGTGATGTAGGTCCAATAGGTCCACAAGGTATTGCCGGCGCTGACGGCGCAACGGGCCCACAGGGCGAAACGGGTCCACAGGGCGAAACCGGTCTGCA
>Ga0181563_10000154_pt1 | contig 59408 bp, 55 predicted proteins | sample 011ome_25_FD_133759 | JGI IMG/M metagenome (GOLD analysis project Ga0181563, IMG submission 133759) | Coastal salt marsh microbial communities from the Groves Creek Marsh, Skidaway Island, Georgia - 011512CT metaG (megahit assembly) | ecosystem: Environmental > Aquatic > Marine > Intertidal...
AGGGTCGACAGCGCGTGTGACGACTAAGTAGTCCCTGATGGCGGTGCCATGCCGTCCTTCTTCAGCGGTCCAACGCCCAACCCATTCACCCCATGCGCCATCGCGCCCAAATATGGTGGCGATCTCATGGTGGTAACTGGGAAGGTTGTCCTCGGTCAGCAGATTAATTATGAGACTCGTCCGAGCAGCCTCACTAAAGCGGCGTTGTTCCGGAGTCCAGTCTTCACCACCGAGGTGAGCGAAGTTTGTTGCCTCGTCCCATGGAACGTAATCGTGGGGAAACCATTCTTTCGCTTGTGTGATGTGTCGATTGAGTTCTTGTTCAACCACGGGTTCCAGTTGGGTGAGCAGGTCGAGTGTTGCAAGATCCTCAGCAAAAGCGGTCATGTGACTAGTCTGGCATGGAATATTTTCCCAGGTCACATGACAGGCAAATGCAGAGTAGATTCTTGTCATGAGCCATGAGGAAATTGATCCTGCGCAAATCGCCCAATCAACTGTTGATATGACCGATCCGAGCGGTGACTCCGCAGATCAAGCGGATCGACTTACCATGATCATGGAGGCAGAAGCTGCCCGGAACGCCATTCGAGGAACATCCGGGGAGTATGGCGGTGAGGGATCACTTGATGGGTTGTCGTATCCGTTGGAGGATACGGAAGAAACCTTGGCCATGGAGGATGCTGAAGACTCAAGTGATGACCCAATGCACGCGGGTGGCTTGAACCCCTCGCCGTACATTCCGGCCGAAAGCGCCGCCATGCATATTGTTGAATCAGATGAGTATCTCGATGATGAGACCAACGAACAACGTGCAGATCCAAACTTTGACCAATTTGATGAGCCTGTTGGACCATTGACCGATGAAGACAAAACGGCGCTCGGAATTGACCCTTATCAGGACTAGCCCTTCACCTCAGGGTGCGGTTTGCGCAGTTTTCGAGCCGTGCCTTTGACAACGCCCCCAAAGACCATTCCAAGAATGAACGTCCCTGGCACAAGCAGCCAGACGGGAACACTGACATCAAAACCAAGGAAACTAATGGTTGCTGAGTTGAGATTCTGAACGCCGAACACGATCAAGATCACAACTATGACGATGAGGACTATCCCCCGCCAGGTGATTGTCATGCCCTTCTTTTTCGCTCCCGATTTTGCAAAATTCTGTGACATTGGTGCACTCCCCTAAGAATCGCTCACTACAACAGACCTCGTTCAACCTGCAATTGGAGTCTACGACATTCACCCGATCATTTGCTGGTATGAATAAGCCATGACCGAATCCGCCAGGAATGATTTCGTCCTATACAGCGTCCAGGACCACATTGCCACCATTACTTTCAATCGTCCAGAGAAACTCAATGCTCTGAGACCCGAGATGATTCATGCATATTCAGACTTGCTCGACCGCGCGGATGCGGACCCACAGGTCCGTGCAATCGTGGTTACAGGCTCTGGCAGAGGCTTCTGCTCCGGCGCGGACTTGAGCGTCTTGGGCACGGACCCTGAAGTCGTTCAGGGGTTTCTTGATGGGCAAAGCCACCGAACGGTGCCTGGGAAAATCATCCACCTTGGAACACCCGTAATCACTGCAATCAACGGTCCCGCGGCCGGACTTGGATTTGTCATCGCAATTAGCGCTGACGTCAGATTTGCCCACGTCGATGCAAAATTGAGCACGACATTTGTTCGGCTGGGACTCATTGCAGAGTACGGCGTTGCCTGGCTATTACCCCGCCTGATCGGTCTAGGGCAAGCAACTGATTTGCTCATTAGCGGTCGAACGATTTCAGGGGCCGAGGCCGCGGATATGAAACTGGTTCATTGCGCATCTAACGATCCACTTGCAGATGCCTACGCGTATGCGCGCGACCTCGTGACTAACTGCTCACCCGCTTCGGTTGCGGTGATAAAAGCCCAAATCATGCGAGGTCAGTTGGCCGAGTTCAATCCTGCTGCTGACGATGCTTTCACGGAGATGGCTCACGCGTTCAAAAGGGAAGACTTACAGCAAGCTTTGATCGGGAAAGCCAATAAACAGCCACCGAATTTTGCGGGTTATCCGAGTTAATTCACAACAACAAACCACAATGCGCGAGCGCCATGCGCACCAATCGTCCCTGTCCCCCAACTATTTCTGCCTCAAATTCTGGGCTTGTTGCATCCGCAGGACTTACCCACATGAGGTCCAGTGAATCCTGGGAGGGGACGCATTCGCCTTCCACGGGCACGACATATGCCAGTGAGATGGCATGTTGGCGCGGGTCGTGGAACCCCGTCACGGTGGGATCGGGGAAGTACTCAACTACGGTGAACGGTTGTGGTGACGCAGGCAATTTGGGAAAGGCCAACGGGCCAAGATCCTTCTCAATATGCCTCATGATGGCGTCACGGATTCGTTCCCGATACAGAACTCGACCGGAGACTATCGCCCGACTGATCGTGCCATCTGGCAATGCCCGAAGAAGCAACCCGACTTCAGTGACAGTTCCCGATGAATCGACTCGAACCGGAATTGCGTCAACGTAAACGATTGGGAGATTTGCCCGGGCCTGATCCAAGTCTTGATCAGAGAGCCAGGCACCAGAATTTTCCAAGAGGTCGAATAGCACGAGCCCATCTTCGCACGATTAATGATGCGACACCGATAAATGCGACATAGGCTGTGCGCATGTCACATTCAGACCCCGCCAACGATGGCCCATTGCGCCCAGATGGAACACCATTTCCCGTTGTCTTGAGCGAAGCCGAATGGAATGAACGGCTCAGTCCCGCCGAGTACCAGGTTCTACGTAAATCTGGCACGGAACCAGACTTTCAGGGGGAATTTACCGACAACAAGGCCAAGGGCACGTATTCGTGCCGCGCATGTGGAAGCGAACTGTTCACCAGCGACACAAAATTCGATTCGCAATGCGGGTGGCCGAGCTTCTACACACCCCTCGCACAGGATCGTGTTTTGTACTTGGAGGATCGATCCGGGGGTCGGATTCGAACCGAGGTTCGGTGTGCCAACTGCGGCGGTCACCTTGGACATGTTTTTGAGGGCGAAGGATTCGATACACCCACCGATTTGCGCTTTTGCATAAATTCAATCAGCGTCAATTTTGCAGAGACAAATTAGAATTCATTGGAAGTATATCTGGGTTTCGGCGCGGCAGCTGCATCTGATCATGCAACTTGATTAACCTAAAGCGGTGCGTACCGTAACTTCTCAAGCTGAAACGTTTACCTCGGCTGTGGAGAAAATTCGAGCGGTTGCCCTGCGTGCTGATATCAGTGTTACCGAGGTACCTGCGCCATCGCGCCTGGCACCCTTTGCGCTCGCAATGACGGCTGAACCAACTGACTTAGACGACGACTCCTTTTCTGGCAGATTCGTGCTGCTCCATGATCCTGATGGCGTCGACGAATGGGCGGGTACATTTAGAGTCGTCGTGTTTTTTCGAGCGGCACTCGAGCCTGATGTGCTCAATGACGAATTAGTACGCCCTGTCGCTTGGAGTTGGGTTACCGAGTCCACGACGAACCTACGTATTACGGAACTTGGCGGAACCGTCACCACAAATTTCGGGGAGTCATTCGGCTCACTTTCTGACCGACCGTCGGATGGATTCGTTGAAGTTCGCAGTTCCTGGACCCCAGAAGAATCTGCCACTGGCCAGCCGCTGGACGATCTGGCAATGCATCTCAATGCGTGGGTATCCTGCATGGAGTTCGCTGGAGGGTTAACGCCCATTCCTGCTGGGGTAGTACACGTTAATGCGGCTCGCCGTCGTGGATGAAGAACTCGAGGACGTAGCAAGAGAACCCTTCGCCCTTCGCGAGCCACTGCCCGAGGTCATAACAACAGAACTTCGTTTGCGCGACTACACCCACAAACTCGCTGACGGCCACGGACCTCTGGCCCTAGATGCAGAGCGGGCGTCAGGATTTACCTATTCACAGCGTGCTTACCTCATTCAGTTGCGCCGTGAGGGTGCGGGAACAGCACTCATTGACCCCACATCATTCAAGGACCTTTCCGTGGTGCAGGAGGCCACCGCTGGCATCGAATGGATTTTGCATGCAGCCACGCAGGATCTTGACTGTTTACGCGAAGTGGGAATGCATCCAAGCGCTCTTTTTGACACAGAACTCGCGGGGCGCCTGCTGGGGCGCGAGCGAGTTGGTTTGGCCGCATTGATCGATGCCGAATTGGGAGCCCACCTAGAAAAAGGGCATGGCGCCGCCAATTGGTCAATGCGCCCACTCACGAATGAAATGCTCAGGTATGCCGCATTAGATGTTGAGCTACTCGTCGAATTGCGAGATTCTTTGGCAGCGGACCTTCATTCCACGGGCAAGTGGGAATATGCTCAGCAAGAATTTACCGCCCTGCTGAGTTGGGAACCTCGGGCGCAAACTGGAGAAGGATGGCGCCGCACATCTGGGGTACACGCACTAAAAACTCCACTGGGCAGAGGCATCGCTCGCGAACTTTGGATAACCCGCGATGACATTGCTCGCCGTCGCGACATAGCGCCGGGCCGCATCCTGCCTGACAGGGCAATTGTTGCGGCTGCTGCTAGTAACCCCTCGTCAGTTAAAGATCTGATATCCATCAAAGAGTTCAATGGGCGGGGTGCCAAGAGATATGAACATCAGTGGTTTTCTGCGATCGAACGGGCTAGAAGCCTTGGTGAATCTGAGTTACCGGGTAAGCCTCCCCGTGGTGAGGGTCCACCCCCGCCTCGGGCCTGGGCTGATAAGAACCCCGACGCATTTGCCCGACTCGAGTACGCGCGAGCTGCCATCTCAGAACTCTCCGAACGCATCCAGATTCCGATGGAAAATATCCTTCAGCCAGACCTTCTGCGTCGCCTATGCTGGAATGAGCCAATCGACTCCTTAGAAGGCCTTGCGCACCAAATGAGACAGGGCGGTGCCCGTGATTGGCAGATCGAGCTGACCAGCCCGATACTCACCACGGCCTTTGACCAGCGTTTTGAGCCCGAGCTTTCAACCGAAGGCACACCAGAACCCAGTTGACCGGGTTGCGACACAAACCTTCAATTTCCAGGAACCATGGCGAGATAAGTTACTAGCCAGTAACATAGGCTTTTCCTGAGGAGGATCCCATGACCCAACGTGAAAATGTTGTCTTTGTTGACGGTGCCCGCACCCCATTTGCTCGCGCCAAAAGCCTGTATGCCGAAACGCGCGCCGATGACCTGATGGTCAAAGTGATTCGAGAGCTATTAAGGCGCAATCCCAACGTCCCTGCTGACAAGATCGACGATGTCGCAATAGCCGCTGCAACGCAAAGCGGAGACCAAGGCATGAATATTGGTCGCTCAGTTTCACTTCTGGCCGGCCTACCTTCTTCGGTACCCGGCTACTCCATTGATCGATGGTGCGCAGGAGCCATGACGGCCGTGACCACTCTTTCAGGAGCGATCATGGCGGGTGCGTATGACCTCGCCATTGCTGGCGGCGTGGAACACATGACTCATCACCCCATGGGTGAGGGCGTTGATCCCAATCCCCGATATCTCTCCGAACGATTGGTTGACCCTGATGCAATGCAGATGGGGGCGACAGCTGAGAACCTCCACGACAGGTTCCCTCACCTAACCAAGGAGCGCGCGGACCTTTTCGCTCTGGCGTCACAAGAGAAGACCGCAAAGGCCTACGCAAACGGACTTATCCAGCCTGATCTGGTTCCGGTCGCAGCCCGGTCTGCCGAACTTGGGGTCACACTTGTTACCGAGGACGAATCCCCACGGCCGGGAACTTCCCTTGAAGGATTGGCAACTCTCAAGACTCCCTTCAGGCCACACGGTCGGGTCACAGCGGGAAACGCGTCAGGCCTCTCTGACGGCGCCACGGCGGCCATATTGTCCAATGAGAGTTTCGCCGATGACCACGGACTGAGCAAGAAGATGCGTATGGTCGGGTTTGCATTTGCAGGTGTCGAACCCGAAGTAATGGGAGTGGGCCCAGTTCCCAGTACAGAGAAGGCTCTATTAAAAGCAGGACTGTCAATACAAGACATCGATCTTTTTGAGGTGAACGAGGCATTCGCGGTTCAGGTTCTCGCATTCCTTGACCACTTCGGCATTGCCGATGACGATCCCCGGGTTAACCCCATGGGCGGTGCGATTGCAGTCGGCCATCCTTTGGCGTCAAGTGGCATCCGATTGATGTCCAATCTTGCAAAGGACTTTGAAATGAATCCGCAAGCAAAATATGGAATAACAACAATGTGTATTGGTTTGGGCATGGGTGGCACCGTCATCTGGGAAAATCTGACAGGAAGTAACTAATCATGAGTACACCCGACAATCCCAATGAGGTAGTGACCCACGCACGTGTGCGTTATATAGAAATGCCCTTGGGTGCCGGAACAATGGCACTCATCACGTTGGACAACGGCAAGGATCACACCCGTCCATCAACCTTTGGACCTGGCGGCCTTGCGTCAATCAACACAGCTCTCGATGAAATTAACGCTCAGCCAGATATTGCCGCCATTGCCGTGACAGGCAAACCATTCATTTTTGCGGTCGGCGCGGATTTATCTGCAATGAGCCTTGTAAACGATCCAAGCATCATCGCCTCCTTCGGCAAACTTGGTCACGATGTCATGCGTCGATTTGGTGAGCAGAAAGTTCCCACATTCGCATTTGTGAACGGGGCCGCAATGGGTGGTGGGCTCGAGCTTGCTCTCCATTGCAATTACAGGTCCGTCTCAGCGGACGCTGCTGCACTGTCACTGCCAGAGGTATTCCTGGGGATTATCCCCGGCTGGGGTGGCGCTTGGCTGCTTCCCAATCTCGTTGGCCCGGCTAATGCGCTCGAGGTAATTATTTCTAACTCGATGAGTCAGAACAAGCAGATGAAACCCAAAGATGCACTTCGGCTCGGGGTGATGGACATTGTTCTGGAACCAGCTGATTTCCTGGAGCAATCCATACTTTGGGCGGCAAAGGTTGTCAAAGGTGACATTGACGTACCCCGCGCGGAAATAGATCGTTCAACGTGGGATGCCGTTGTCGAGGGTTATCGCTCGCAGGTGGATGCACGCATTCATGGGGCAACCCGAGCTCCCTACATCGCATTGGATCTAGTGGCTGCCGCTAAGACAAACACCCGAAGCCAAGGATTCGATGCCGAGGATGAAGCACTTACCGATCTCGTGATGACTGACGCGGTGCGCGCCTCGCTCTATTCATTTGATTTAGTACAACGCCGCGCCAAAAAACCGGTTGGAGTTCCGGACAAATCACTAGCCCGCCCGGTCAAGAAGGTCGGGATCGTTGGGGCTGGCCTGATGGCTAGCCAGTTAGCGCTTCTTTTTGCCCGTCAACTCAAGGTTCCGGTAATCATGACCGACCTCGATCAAGTGCGTGTTGAAAAAGGTGTCGCTTATGCGCACGGGGAAATAGACAAACTCCTGGGCAAAGGACGCCTCTCTCCAGACAAGGCAAATAGACTCAAAGCATTAATCACGGGCTCGACATCAAAGGATGGATTCGCTGATGCCGACTTCGTCATAGAAGCTGTTTTTGAGCAGATGGATGTCAAAAAGACTGTTTTTGCCCAGGTCGAAGAGGTTGTCACACCTGAATGCATCCTCGCCACCAATACATCCTCGTTGTCCGTATCGGAAATGGCCAAGGACCTGAAATACCCAGAGCGCGTAGTTGGCTTCCACTTCTTTAACCCCGTTGCACTCATGCCTCTCCTCGAGATCGCACGGGCACAGCAAACGGATGATGCGTCATTAGCAACTGCTTTCGCGGTCGGTAAAGGTCTCAAGAAGTCCTGCGTCCTCGTAGCAGACGCGCCCGCATTTGTGGTCAACCGGCTCCTGAATAGGTTCTTGGGTGAAATTATTCATTGCGTTGACGAGGGAGCGAGTTTTGCTGACGCAGATGCAGCCGTCCATGCTCTCGGCCTACCCATGGAACCATTCGTACTTGTGCAAATGGTTGGACCCGCGGTCGCACAGCATGTTGCACAAACCCTCAATGGTCATTATCCGGAGCGCTTCCACGTCTCCGAAAAAATGGGTGAACTCGTTTCCCAAGGAATTCCTGGTGTATGGCAATGGGATGACAAGGGAAACAAGACTCTCGATCCCCGGGTTGCAACGATCTTTGGAGATTCCCCGAGCACGATGACACCCGATCAAATTCTCAACCGCGCACTCATCGCTGTCGAAGAAGAAGCACGAATCATGCTCGATGAAGGCGTAGTGTCCGAGCCACAGGATATTGACCTATGCATGATTCTTGGCGCAGGTTGGCCATTCTGGTTGGGCGGGATCACGCCCTACCTCGATCGTAGCGGAATCTCAAAAACTCCATTTTTGGCGCGCGGGATTGCAAGTGTCCCCGCATAAGGAGCAAACTAAAGATTAATCGACTATGGCGCCGGATTCGGATTCTTCGGATTCGGCGCCAGCCTTTTGCGCCATCAACTCGGTGATTTCACGCGTAATCGCCTGGGACGTCAATCCAGCCTCGACCAAGATCGATGCACGCTTTGCGTGATTCAGGAATTCAAGTGGGGTTCCAAAATTACGCAGCGGTACGTCACAGTCAGCGTCCCGGAGTTCCTGACCGATTGCCGCCCCCACGCCACCGACGCGAATTCCATCCTCCAGAACTATTACGAGTGACGAACGAGCTGCTTGTTCAATCACTTCCTGGGAAATTGGCTTAACCCAACGAGGATCGATCACCTGAGAGCCAATTCCTTGGGCCTGTAACCCCTCTGCAACATCTAGTCCCAATTGTGCGAAGGCACCGACCGCGACAATGAGTACTTCTCCAGCACCATGAACCGCGAGCACGTCAATGTCCTCACCATGAGAGAGGGCAGGAATCGGGGCAGGCAACGCTCCCTTTGAGAAGCGGACAACTGTGGGGGCGTCATCGACCTGAATTGCCTCGCGTAGAGCTCGTTTGAGGGTGTATTCATCCCTTGGTGCCGCGATCTGCAAACCAGGCACCACCTGCAGCATGGACATATCCCAGACTCCGTTGTGGCTCGCACCGTCATCCCCTGTAACGCCTGCTCTGTCCAACACAAATGTGACACCAGCTTTATGCAGTGCACAGTCCAGCAGCACCTGGTCAAATGCTCGATTCAGGAAGGTTGCATAGAGCGCGACGACCGGGTGCAATCCGCCATAGGCCATCCCCGCGGCACTGGTTGCCGCATGCTGTTCGGCTATTCCCACGTCAAAAATCCTGTCAGGGTAGGTCTGAGCGAAGAGGTCCAGACCCGTGGGACCGAGCATTGCAGCGGTAATGGCAACAACGTCTTTACGATCGCCACCGATCGCAACCATTTCATTGGCAAACGCTTGGGTCCACGTTGGACCTGCCGAGGTCAACGGTTTGCCCGTGTCGGGATCAATTACCCCAACACCGTGGAATCGATCGGCCTCGTCATTTTCAGCGGGGGCGTAACCATGACCCTTATGTGTAATGGCATGAACGATGACGGGCCCCGCGAAATCTCTCGCCCGCGTGAGTGCGAATTCAAGCTCAGCTTCGTTGTGTCCATCGATAGGACCTATGTATTTCAGGCCTAAGTCCTCAAACATGCCCTGCGGCGCAACAACATCTTTCACACCCTTTTTCATGCCATGTAAAGCGTCATAGATTGGCTCGCCCACCAGCGGAGTCTTGTGCAATACACGCTTACCCCAACCCATAACTTTTTCATAGCTCGGAGCCGTTCTCAGGGTTGACAGATGGTGCGCAAGCCCTCCAATTGTTGGGGAGTATGAACGTGCATTGTCGTTCACGACGATTACCAAGGGTCTATCTGCCGCGGCTATATTGTTCAAGGCTTCCCATGCCATACCGCCTGTTAGAGCCCCGTCACCGATGACTGCCACAACGTGCTGTTCGCCCAAAATGCCACGCTGCTGCCAAGCCTTGGCAAGTCCATCGGCATAAGACAAAGCTGTCGAAGCATGGGAATTCTCAACCAGGTCGTGGTCACTTTCAGAGCGGCTGGGATAACCACTTAATCCATTTTCTTGCCGCAGGGAGTCGAAATCTGCTGCGCGACCCGTCAAAATTTTGTGGACGTATGACTGATGCCCTGTGTCCCAGATAATCATGTCAGCTGGGGATCGAAAAACTCGATGCAAAGCGATGGAAAGTTCCACCACACCTAGGTTTGGGCCCAAATGTCCACCAGTAGCGGCCACCTTTTCAACCAAAAACGAACGAATCTCTGCAGCGAGTTCCGGCAACCGATCTTGATCGAGCGCTCGTAGATCCCGCGGATCTTTGATTGTCTGGAGAATTGCCACCGCCCTAGTCTAGGTGCATCTGCTGAATTTGGCCCCCGTGGAGAGCCCTCTGACGCCCAATTTCCCGAGCGATCAATGCAATCTCCCGATCCTGTCGCACAAGATTGGCCCCAACTGCACTAATTGCCTCTAACAACGGATCTACCGCCTCGGTTGCGGCTTCTCCTCGGGCGCGTGCGTAGAGCGACCGATAGAGCTCAATCTGTGCAGACGTTTGCTCCGCGACTAACCACACGAGCGCAGTGGCGTCTTTTGCAACAGCACTTTGACGGATCTCTCCCGGAAGCAGGTCAAGGAGCCAGCGCACAACACGCGGATCAAAGTCGGGGTCATTGGGTTCAACCAAATCAACTGGCCAGCCGGGCGGTTTCATGTCCTAGACTCTTACCCTCTGATCACAGTAATGAGCGCAGAACGTACTGCAAAATTCCACCGTTGCGGTAGTAATCAGCTTCTCCTGGAGTATCAATTCGCAGAACCGCAGAAAATTCGACCACTCGTCCATCGGAGCGCGCAGCCTCAACCATGAGCGAAGTGGGTGTTATACCTTGGTTGAGTTCAGTGACACCCTTTATGGTGAATACTTCGTCGCCCTCGAGCCCAAGGCTTGATGCACTTTGCCCGGGCTGATATTGCAGTGGCAGCACTCCCATGCCGATCAAATTGGATCGGTGGATTCTTTCATATGACTCGGCTATAACGGCTTTAACGCCTAAAAGTGCCGTGCCCTTCGCTGCCCAGTCACGACTGGATCCCGAACCATACTCTTTGCCCGCTAAAATAACCAAGGGTGTTCCGGACGAGTGATAAGACTGGGCGGCATCAAAGATCGTTGTCACTTGCATGTCAGGATCATTGAAATCGATGGTGAACCCACCCTCAACACCAGTGAGTAACAGGTTTTTAAGCCGAATATTGGCAAATGTGCCACGAATCATGACCTCGTGGTTTCCTCTGCGAGAGCCGTAGGAATTGAAGTCTTTGCGTTCAACACCGTGATCGGCGAGATATGCGCCAGCAGGGGAATCAGCTTTGATGGAACCGGCAGGAGATATATGGTCGGTGGTCACGGAGTCGCCCAACTTGGCCAAAACACGTGCACCCACAATGTCGGTCACCGGATCGGGGCTGACCTTCATGCCATCGAAGTATGGGGGCTTTCGCACATATGTGCTCTTGGGATCCCACTGGAACACATCATCTGTCGGCGTGGGAAGCGTTTGCCAGGTTACGTCCCCCGCGAAGACGTCCGCGTATCTGCGAGTAAACATGTCTGTATCAATCGACTGGGATATCACTGATTCAATTTCAGCAGCACTTGGCCAGATATCGGCAAGGAATACCGGTGCACCATCAGGCTCATTTCCCAATGGATCCTTCAGAATGTCTATATCCATGGTGCCCGCAATGGCGTATGCGACCACTAGCGGCGGGGATGCAAGATAATTCATCTTGATATCAGGGTTGATGCGGCCTTCGAAATTTCTGTTTCCACTCAAAACCGCAGTCACTGCCAAGTCCTGCTCGTTTACCGCAGCGGAAACCTCTGCGATCAATGGACCTGAGTTTCCAATGCATGTTGTGCAGCCATATCCGACGGTGTTGAAACCGAGTTTGTCCAAGTACGGCTGTAACCCTGATTTTTCATAGTAGTCGGTAACAACTTTTGACCCAGGAGCCAATGTCGTTTTCACCCACGGCTTGGATTGCAGCCCTTTGTTCACGGCATTGCGTGCCAAAAGCCCCGCGCCAATCATGACGGCCGGATTCGATGTATTCGTGCATGAGGTAATAGCGGCGACAGTTACCGCACCATGCCCTATCGTGACCGGCTCTCCCCCAAGTTCGAATTTCGCGACGCGCTCGGGACTATTGGTGTAGTCAATAAGGGATCGAGCAAATGCGGGTTTTGCGTCAGCGAGTGCTATTCGGTCCTGCGGACGCTTGGGGCCTGCAATGCTTGGAACCACAGTGGCCACGTCAAGCTCAAGAAGTTCGGAATATGTGGGCTCATTTTCGTGGTCATGCCACAGTCCTTGACGTTGTGCATATGCCTTCACCAGCGCAATACTTTCGGCGGTTCGACCTGTGAGTTCCAAGTAGTCGAGGGTTACCTGATCAATGGGGAATATCGCCACGGTGCTGCCATATTCAGGACTCATGTTGCCAATAGTTGCACGATTGGCGAGCGACACTTGGCCAACGCCTTCACCATAGAATTCAACGAATTTGCCCACGACCCCGTGTTCACGCAACATCTCTGTGATCGTTAGAACGAGATCCGTTGCAGTAGCACCCGCGGGTAATTGCCCTGTCAATTTGAAGCCGACCACACGAGGGATTAGCATGGAAACAGGCTGACCCAGCATGGCGGCTTCAGCTTCAATTCCGCCTACACCCCAACCAAGGACGCCTAGGCCATTCACCATGGTGGTGTGTGAATCCGTCCCAACGACCGTGTCCGGGTAAGCAACTCCACCGCGCGCCATGACCACCCGAGCAAGGTTTTCGATATTTACCTGGTGAACAATTCCGGTACCGGGTGGAACCACTTTGAATTCCTCAAAAGCCCCTTGGCCCCAGCGCAAAAATTGATAACGCTCGCGATTTCGTTCATATTCGAGCTCGACATTTCGAGCGGCCGAATCTTTGTGTCCAAAAAAATCAGCTATCACAGAGTGGTCAATAACTAACTCTGATGGATTCAAAGGCTCAATTTTCGATGGATCCCCGCCAAGTGCGATGACGGCTTCACGCATCGTGGCTAGATCTACCACGACAGGTACGCCCGTGAAATCCTGCATGACTACTCGCGCGGGGGTGAACTGAATTTCATCCTTGGGATCCTCGTTGGGGTTCCAGGAACCCAGGCTATTAATCGTCTCCCGCGTGACGTTCGCACCGTCTTCGTTCCTCAGGAGGTTTTCGAGCAATATCTTGTGGGTGAAGGGCAATTTGCCGGCCCCTGGCACGGCATCAATCGCGAAAATTTCGAACTCTGCATCGCCCACACGCAAAGTTTCTCGGGCGGAAAAAGAATCTAGGCTGGTCATGATGCCTCCAAGTGTGAGCGCGGCACTTATTGCGCGTGACGTAAAGATATCACATTTATCTTGACGTCAAGATAAATTGGTCCTGCGTTCGAGGAGTGCGACAGTCTCAAAATGGTGGGTCATGGGAAACGCATCGTACGCAGCCAATTTTGTGAGTCGATAGTGGGAAGAAAGAAGTTCAATGTCCCTCGAGAGTGCCACCGGATCGCAGGCAAGATACGCAATGAGTCCTGGTGAGAGCTCGACGATTCGTTCGCACACCAATTGCCCCGCGCCTACTCGCGGTGGATCAAGCAACACTCCATCGATCCACTGAGTGTTTTCAATCGTATTGAGAAAATCCTGGACATCGGCATTGACCACTGAAATATTTTGACAGTCGTGGAATGCGCGCTTAGCCGATTGGCTTCCCTGCCGATCCCCCTCAACCGAAAAAACGCTCCCTGTAATGCCTACACGTTGACATAGATAACCGGCGAACACACCCGCACCACTGTAGAGATCCCACCACCGCTGGCCAGATTCCACAGCCAGATGTGAATCCAAGAAACCCATCACCGACCCGATGAGTTCAGGGTTAGACTGCCAGAAGCTTGAAACTGGTGTGCGGTAGGTAAAGCCGTTATATGAATGCACAACTTTGGGTGGTCCCATAACCGGACGACCCATAGCTTCAACACTCACACCACTGTCACCTTCAACAAATGAGTATTCGACTGCCGTGCCCGACTCAACGACAGGTAACGCCTTGGCAACCTCGGCCATTGTTGATCGCATTGGCTCAGAGATAACGGTGCAATGTGGAGTCGGAATTAGTTCTGCGTTCATATAGCCTCGCATATTCCACTGCCCATCCCACATGAATCGGGCTCGAGATCGACTCGCTTCACCTGCATTTGCCCCTAGGAGCACAATTTCAGTTGGCAAAATTGCCTGTATCTGCTCCTGATCAAGGCCTGAAAAGCGCACCAACGACTCCTGGAGCACCTGCAACTTCAGTTGCCGCTGTACATCGGGGGCGATGTACTGAAAATCGCATCCACCGCACTTTCCGCTGGATGAACAGATCGGGGAAACACGATCAGGACTGGCATCCAATACGGTTGATACGACCGCGTTATAGATCCTTTTTCGTTTTGCACTGATGCGAATTATGACCCGTTCACCCGTAATGCCCCCACGGACAAAAATGGTGTTGCCCAACGCGTGAGCAATGAAATGCCCTCCGTGAGCAATCGGCCCAATGACAACCTCAATTTCTTGATCGATGGCAAGCGGAGTAATCGGAGGACGCGTGTCCTTATCATTCACCACTGGACTCATTTTCAAAATCATTGTCCAAACTTTTCTCGCTAGATTCCAGCTGCCACGGAACGCTGATAACCATGACTGAGTTTGAAAATAAAAGCCTGCTTTTGAGTCGAAGGGCAGACTGATTATGCAGTATTTGCTCCCACCAATGACCTACAACATATTGCGGTATAAAAACAGCGATGAGATCATTTGGAGACTCTGATCGAAGTTCTTTCACATACTGGATTATTGGTCGAGTTATCTCGCGATACGGAGAGTCAAGGATCTTTAAGGTCACAGGAATTCCTCGGCGCGTCCACTCCTCTTCCAGGAGCGCCGATTCTGCATCGTCCACGTTAACAGTCAACGCTTCAATCACATTTGGGCGACTTGCCCGAGCGTATGCAATAGCGCGGAGCGTGGGTTTGTGAATCTTGGAAACTAGGACGAGCGCGTGTACACGAGCTGGCAGAGTCACCTGATCGGTCTCAAGTGTCGAGAGTTCTCGGCGCACGGTTTCGTAGTGCCGATTAATGCCCAACATTCCAAAGAAAATGATCGGAAGCGCCACCAGGACTATCCATGCTCCATTGGAAAACTTTGTCAGAATGACGATCACCAGAACCGTGCCGGTCATGCCGAACCCGAACGTATTCACCACGCGCGATCGAATCGACCGAACCCTCTCCTGTTCATTGGTTTCAGACTTGAGTCGTCGACTCCAGTGTCTAATCATGCCGAACTGACTGAGAGTGAACGCGATGAATACGCCAATGATGTAAAGCTGAATAAGCTTCGTCACATCTGCCTGGAAAAATACGATGAGAATGATGGCCAAGGCAGCGAGAACTACAATTCCGTTGCTGTAAGCAAGTCGGTCTCCCCTGGTGTGCAATTGCCGCGGCAGGTATCCGTCACGCGCCAATATAGATCCCATAACGGGAAAGCCGTTGAATGCCGTGTTGGCGGCCAAGGCCAAAATCAAGGCTGTTGCCAGAGATATGCCTAATACAGCCCAAGTCGCGTTCTCGAAGACAGCACCCGCCACCTGAACAATGACTGTTTTTTGCGCCTGACCATCGGGCAGGCCAATAAGGTTGGCATCGTTCGGAGTGACCTTGACACCCGTCTTAATCGCTAACCAAGTAATACCACTGAACATGGCCATACTGATTACGCCTAGCAACAGTAAAGTCGTAGCGGCATTCTTCGACTTAGGCTCACGGAATGACGGAACCCCATTGGCCACAGCCTCAATCCCCGTCAGCGCCGTTGTTCCCGATGAGAATGATCGTGCGACAAGGAACACAAGAGCCAACCCCGTAATTGCATTTTGTTGGGCAACCTCCCACGTCGCGCTCTCTGCCATCATCGTGTCCCCGCGGACACCTCGAAAAACAGCAGTTCCGATCATGATGAAAATGCTTCCAATAAAAATATAAGTCGGTATCGCGAACAGAGCACCCGACTCTTTTACCCCTCTGAGGTTCAGAAGCATGATTATGACGGTAATGGCCACCGCAAACCACACATTGTGTAATTCCACGAAATGGATCGTTGACCCAAGATTTGCTACGGCAGCTGAGATGGAAACGGCAACCGTGAGGACATAATCAATCAGCAGCGCACTCGCCACGAAAACTCCCCAACGCGGACCGAGGTTTGCTGAGACTACGTCGTAATCTCCTCCGCCGTTGGGATAGGCACGAACATTTTGTCTGTAAGAGGCGATGACGGTGAAATAGACAAGGACCACGGCAGCCGCAATCCATGGCCCAAAAGCAAAGAGGCTAGCGCCACCGAGGGACAGGACGAGTAAAATCTCTTGCGTCGCATATGCATTGGATGAAAGCGCATCGCTTGCAAATACTGGCAAGGCGATTCTCTTGGGAAGCAGGGTCTCAGCGAGTCGATCGCTGCGCAAGGCCCGACCCAGAACTAATCGCTTAACTCCGTCAGACAGGGACACGACTCCGAACTCTATCCCCCCATGCCATAGAGATGAACGCAGCCAACTCAGAGGTGTAGCGTGTCCCTCGTGCATATTGTGATTCTCGGGTGTGGACGTGTTGGTTCGCTTCTAGCAACTTGGCTTGATGAGCAAGGCCATTCTGTTGCCATAGTGGATCAAGAAGCGTCCGCATTTCGCAAATTGGCTCCAGAATTCTCCGGTACAACGATCAAGGGTGTCGGATTTGATCGTGAGACCCTTGAAGCCGCCGGCATAGAACGTGCACATGCATTTGCGGCGGTCAGTAGCGGAGACAACAGCAATATTCTTGCCGCTCGCGTAGCCCGGGAAACCTACGGTGTCCCTCACGTTATTGCACGAATCTATGACCCACAACGTGCGGCAGTCTATGAACGATTAGGCATCCCAACGGTCGCGACCGTGTCCTGGACCGCCGGTCAAATCATGAAAGCCGTCGTACCAACCTCTGCAAACGTTGAATACACCGACCAATCGGGAACCATGGTCTTGGCTCAAATGCCATTAGACGACTCGTGGTTAGGACGAAATGCCGCCGAACTTGAAGCCCACACCAATTCAAGGATTGCATTCATAACCCGGTATGGCAGCACAGAACTACCACATTCTGATTCTGTACTCCAACAAGGTGATGCGGTCCACCTTCTCTTCCATCCCGAGCAACGTGAGGCCATCGAATCAGTGTGCTTGAACTTGCCAGGAGGCCCCCAATGAGAGTCGCTATCGCTGGTGCAGGAAAAGTAGGCAGGGCCATCGCACGGGAACTGATCCAGAACGGTCATCAGATTCTCCTCATCGACAGGGACGTTGCATTAGCGCGCCCCGGTGTCGTTCAGGGCGCAGAGACATTGATGGCCGATGCCTGTGAAGTGTCTGCCCTAGAGGAGGCTCGTCTTTCAGAGTGCAACGTCGTAGTGGCCGCGACGGGCGATGACAAGGTCAACTTAGTTGTTGCACTCTTGGCCAAAACCGAGTTTGGTGTCCCTCGTGTAGTGGCGCGTGTAAATCACCCCAAGAATGAGTGGATGTTCAATGAATCATGGGGCGTCGATGTGGCTGTCTCAACCCCTCGCATGATGTCAGCTCTCGTTGAAGAGGCCGTCTCGGTGGGAGATTTGGTTCGCCTCTTTTCATTCCGGCAAGGCGATGCTGATCTTGTTGAAATCACACTCGCTTCCGATTCTCCCGTTGCGGGGCAACGCGTGGGCGATCAACACTGGCCCGAAGATACAGCGCTGGTGGCCATCGTGCGAGGAGAGCGTGTCATCACTCCGAGTGCGGACGACCCTCTCGAAGTCGGCGATGAACTTGTATTTGTTGCCGCTCCACATCAGGAAAATACATTACAAAACATGCTAGGACACCCAACAAAGGAGTAAGCGGCAACTTTTTGCCCGCCAGCATTAAGCGTCGTTCTCAGGATTCTGGTTTTTTCGGGCATTCAGTTCTGCATAAACCGGCGAAAGTACGCGGTACGTGAAATACGCCGCGGCTAGGAACAGCGGCCAGCCCATGACTACCTTTATCACGCCCAGTGTTCCCACTGAGCCACTGAAATAGAAAGGCACCTGCACCAATAGCCTGCCAAAGAACATTCCCACCCATATCCAACTCGCTGCTGCGGCAGCCCTTCGCAATGAAACGTCACTTCGCCAGGACGTACCCGTGCCCGTGAAATATCCCAAGGCCACGCCAAGTAGCGGCCAACGAACCAGTATGGAGATGAGGAATGCAGAGCCGTACGCCAAATTGGTGAGCAGGCCGGGCAAGAAGAAGTTCTCTGCCTTTCCAGTCCAAGCAGAGAATCCTGCCGCGATGGCAAGGCCTACAAATCCCGCGAATATTTGAGTCAGCGGATCACGACGGATTACTCGCACGACAAGGATTACAGCGCCAGCCGCAATTGCCGCGTAAACGGCATTGGCAAGAGTGTCTGGCCAAACCAAGAATGCAAAAACAAACACAAGAGTTGGTACACCACTATCAATTAGTCCGCGCCACCCACCAATTGCTCGATCAAGGATGAGGCGTTCGGCGGCTACATCGGCAATAGTTTCGTGCTCGGGAAGGTGCATTCCTTGTGGCGACTCTTCTTGCTCTTGGCTCACCTAATGACTCTCATCTCTTGAGTGGTCGCAATTCGTATTTGGGATTAAAAATTGTTGGTCGCTCAGTGTTACAGGTTAACCGTCCGCACACCTTCATGGTTCGGCCAGCAACAATTCCAGGAATTTTCCGTCTGCCTAGCCATACAACTCTCACCACACCGGAACCATCGGTCAATTCAATTTCAACGGCAGGCGATAGGTCTTGGGGGCGAACTGAAACGACGCGCACGGTTCCAATTATTTCCACACGTGAACCGGGAGTACACGACCGAATCTCTTGAACGAGTGGATCCGCGGTATCTCCAAATTGTTGTTGGAGGTCCGAATATTCGTGGGAGCTACGTGATTTTGTCAGCGTTTGCGTTAATCGTCGCGCACTCCGAGCGATGGCGTTCATCGGTGTCAGCGGGTTTCCGTGATTTCAGGGCCGCGCTCAAAAGGGTTGGGTAGTTTGGGTTCACTCACTTCCGCGCTCATGCTTTCCTTCGGGATTCTCAAAGCAAGCGGAGCCCCAGGGGCCATGGCTGAGTCTCCACGAACCACGACAGCAGTTCGAAGGCATTCGGACAAGACCTGAGCAGCTTCGCGATCGCGCGCAGCCTTTCCCAAAAAGACAGCACGAAGAAACCATCTCGGTCCATCGATACCCACAAATCGTGCCGGTTGGAGGGCGCTCCCCGTACCTGCGGATTCGTTTGCCTTGATTTGCGCGTTCAACTCAACTCCCCATGGCCCTTTAACTTGTTCGATCAAGCCTCCGGAGGAATTGACGGATGTCGTAATGGACGCAATGACTTCCTCCCACATACCACCTGACTTGCGTGCTGCATATGGTTGCAACTGCATACCGCTCTCCCCGTGGCGCAGGGTGAGTGCGGTAATTCGCCCACTCGCTTGATCTGCCTGTACCTGTAACTCCACTCCAGCAGGCACGGAGAGCAACAGTCCACCGAGATCAACTCTGTTGTCGTCACCAAAACTGACTTCAGACTCATCAAATGGACCGTTATTTCGCAGATTGGTGTCCGTCACCCTTCTATCCTCCCACTTCTCAAGTTGCGATGTGGTGTTACCACCCTTGTCAACGGGCCTGACCGTCAACCTGTTGAACCGAATCCACCGGCGCTCCGAACTGACCCAGGCAAGGAATGCACCTCTTCTATGTGGATCCGAGGCAATTCCATGACTAATAATTGGGCAATTCGATCCCCCCGCTCGATGGTGAGTGAGTCGGCACCCGTGTTCAGGCCAATGACCGAAATTTCTCCTCTGTATCCAGAGTCAATAGTGCCTGGTGAATTAACAAGTGTGAATCCGTGTTTAGCTGCCAACCCGCTCCTTGGGTGTATTAGAGCGACGTAACCTGCGGGAAGTGCGAGCGCAATTCCGGTTGGTATAAGCGCACGTTCACCTGCAGTTAGTTCGAGGGTGATGCGTGAATGAATATCGAGACCGGCATCGCCCGGGAGTTCGTACGCTGGCAATGGCAGGTCTGAATCAAGCCGTTGAATGAGTACTTTAACGGGCACCATCACGGATTCACCTCAAACGTTTGCCTAGCCCCATCACTCTTTGGCGCCTTTTGTGACCAATCTCCATTTCGATCCTGGAAAGCAGCCGTTACCTCAGCACTATTCCCATTATCCAAGAAATGTTGAATACCCACCTGAATGAAGATCGCCTTCGCTGAGACAGCCGTCGAGCCGTCAATTGAATTGATGCGAGCTTGTGCACTCGTAAAAACTTTGCGACCGTGAACTGCATCAATTTGGGCGCTAACAAAAAGCGTGGTTCCCACGGGAACAGGCTTTCTAAAATCACATTCAAGCCGCCCGGTGACGGCAGGGACTCCCAGCAGCCAGTTGAGTGACCCGAGCACTTCATCGATGGCGGCAGAAAGTAATCCACCATGTGCCAAACCAGGGGCACCCTGGTGATGCTGTGTGACGGTAAAGACTCCATTTACCGTGAGATGATCCCCTGCGGTCACAACCATGTGGAGACCAGTCTCATGATCGACACCACAGCCAAAGCACGATTTGTAATGGGTGGGAATGGCACTACCAGGCTCTGGAGCGTTTTCACTTCTGTGTGGGACGTAGGCATCAGCCGGAGGTGTCGTTGGCACAACAATGCACCATACTCCTGAGCGTGAAGCACATTCGAGCGAGCCAACCAACTGGCCTTCTCTACCGGGAGCGTGTTATCCCCCGATTATCGTCATTCGTGGTCGCACTAGCGTTGATTGCCATGATCGCTATCGCCTACGGCGCAGCAATCGATATGCAGGTTGGCATCGTCATCATGGTGATTATTGGCATTGGCATATTGCTTTTCATGTACTTCAACGCCCCTTTGATCGAAGTTCGACGAAATATCGACTCAACGTTTATTCGGGTAGGTAACGTCAATATGCAACAAATGTTGGGTCAATCAACTGAATGGGCTAACCCAAGAGTCTTGAGTGCCGAGGAATTATTAGCCGCGCGGCGTGGTCAAGTCGATGCCACCGCTTATCTCGATATTCGGTCAGGGATGCGGGCTATCGCCATTGACCTAATGAATCCGGACGATCCTCACGGAATGTGGGTTGTTTCGACCAGAAAACCGGAAGTTCTTGTGTCACTACTCAATAATCCCTGAAGCCACTATTTCTACGGTTCACTTTGAACTCTCATGTCGTTGGTGATAGACAAGCCCCATGACTTATGAACAAGTAGGAGAGGCACGCGAGGATTCAGGTGCAGGGAGCCAACAAAATAATATTGCGATACACGTTGTTGCCCCCATTGTTGCAATGACGGCGACATGGGCCGTGCGCAAAATGCTTGATTCCGGTTACCGCAAGGCTCTGGGTAGGAAGGCACCCGTGGCCGACGACCCCACTGTAAATTTGGGCAACGCCCTTATTTGGTCCGCGATTACGGCAGCCTCCGCGGCAGTCGTTGAAGTTGCTGTGTACCGAATTATCGCTCGCCAGACCTGACTCAGGCGCATTCCTTGCATATAGGCCCAGATTTGCCTTCATGATCAAATTGGCTGCGATGGTGTACCAAGAAGCAAGACATGCAGGTGAATTCGTCGGTCTGTTTTGGCACCACTTGAACCGTCAAATTCTCCGATGACAGATCTGCACCAGGCAACTCAATTGTTTCAGCGAGTTCCGCTTCATCGACGTCAACAGGTGATGAAGTTTTCTCAGCTCTCTTGGCCTTGAGCTCCTCGAGGCTGTCCTCTGCCAGTTCCTCATCGGTCTTGCGAGGAGCGTCATAATCGGTAGCCATGTGTGCCTCTTTCTTATCGGACGAAACATCGATGCTCAGTGCTGACGGGCACCAGCCGCGGGACCTTGCGCGCAGATTGTGCCTCATGAAGCAATATTCGGCAGCACGGGGTCGGTGCTAGCGTCCCTAGCAAATCCAATGGTGGCTGATGCTAGCTAAATTCCAGATGGGTACCAGCGACCAGTAATCCCGAACTAGACTCCGTAGACATGGCGATCTATGCGCTCGGAGACTTCACCCCAACTATTGACCCAACCGCATTTGTGCATCCAGATGCGGTAGTAATCGGTAACGTCCACATCGGCCCCGAGTCCAGTATTTGGCCATGTGCTGTCCTGCGAGGTGATCACGGTGCAATTCACATTGGAGAGCAGACTTCAATTCAGGATGGAACCGTTGTTCATTGCACGAGCACGCTTGACACCGTGATCGGCGACCGATGTGTTATCGGACATGGCGTGCACCTCGAAGGGTGCACCATTCATGATGATTCATTGATCGGATCGCATGCTGTCGTACTCCACAATGCAACTGTTGGTCCGATATCACTCGTCGGAGCCCAAGCCTTGGTTGGTAACAATAAGAGTGTTCCGCCTCACGCGCGCGCACTGGGAGTGCCTGCAGCTATTACACCTAACGTTGTGAGCATTGACGATGTTCAACATTCGGCTCGCATTTATGTGCAAAACTCCCATTGGTATCGGGCGGAACTAAAGCGTCTGGATTAGCCACCGATGACGCTTTAGTTCACACATATTTAGTACTCGAGAACCTTTTGTGCACCACCCTCTTGTAACTTGGATCTCAATTCTTCAAAGATCATCGGAGTAGATGCGATCAGGAATTGACTGAAATCTTCGTCTGATAAACCTTTAACAACTCCCCCTGCCTCCGTTACAAGCAAGGCCCCCGCCGCGTAGTCCCAGGCATTAAGCCCATACTCGTAGTAGCCATCCGTGACGCCAGAGGCTAACCAACAAAAATCGACCACGGCACACCCGCTTCGCCTGATGTCAGCAAACTTTGGGAGCACTCCGACCAGAAGTTGGGCTTGGGCTTCGCGGCGCCCTGCGTCATAACCAAATCCCGTGGAAATCAGTGCCCGGGCAAAATCAGCAGTAGGTCGCACGTGGAGCCGAGCCTGATGCGTTGGGGCTAGTGCAGGTTGTTCTCCGGAGTTCGCCAACGCAAAGTTGCTATCGGATACTTTCCAAGACCCTTGTTTATGAATAGCCAGATATATCTCCCCTTGGTTGGGCAACACAATTACACCCAATTTGACGAGGCCTTCAAATTCGACGGCGATCGATACACCCCACAGTGGGATGCCAAACAAGTAGTTCACGGTTCCATCGAGTGGGTCAATGATCCATCGGACGCCATTACTTGAATCGACACTAGTGCCTTCTTCACCGAGTATTCCGTCTTCAGGAAAGTGCGACCGGATGGCAGAAACGATTATCTCCTCAGCGCCCTTATCCATAGCGCTCACCAGATCCGAACCTGTTGATTTGGTCTCAATAACCAAATTCTCAGGCCTTGCGGTGTACAAGAAATTTGCTGCCTCTCGACCACAGTTCCAAGCCAGCTGCAGACGCTCATCCGTGTCAAGCAAAGTTTGAACATTGTTGGGAGTTAGGGCCGCTGGATCCTTGGTCATGTCCCTACTCTGCCATGGTGGACCTCCACCGATGAACACCGGAGAATCGACTCGCGCACTGCCACGGGTACCTTTGCGTCACCATGGTCAATAACCCCTTCGCCGCTTACGTCGAAGTGCTGCGACTACCAGGGGCTATTGCATTTTCAGCGGCAGGTTTCATTGCACGATTGTCTCTGGGCATCGTTGGCATTGGCACCCTCTTGTATATCAGCAACACCACAAATTCCTATGCTTACGCCGGCCTGCTTCAAGCACTCTTTGCCACTACTTCGGCAGTTGCTGCGCTTTTTACCAGCCGCCTCGCCGACAAATTCGGACAACGAGCCGTGTTGATTCCGCTTCCGTGCATATTCGCTTTTTCATTGGTGAGTTTTGTTTTCGCCGTCCAAGTTGACACTGCGCGTTGGATGCAAATGGCCTTGATAATTGTCGCGGGTGCTTCATTCCCTTCCTTTGGATCATTTGTGCGTGCTCGTTGGGTCTACGCGACTCTCAAAGACACAGATTCGCTGAGAAGCGCATTCGCACTCGAAAGTATTTTCGATGAACTAGTTTTCGCGATTGGCCCCCTGCTGGCCGCATTCCTAGCTTTTAATGTGGGCTTACCCAGTCCTGTCCTCGTTGCAGGTGGATTGGCGTTGATCGGTGGTTTCGCACTTGCAAGTTTGACAAGGTCTATACCCCCTGTCCACGAAGTGCATCCAGAGCAGTCCTACTCCAGGAACCCCCTCAGGCATCAAGGGCTCACCCTCCTGGTTACCGCAAGTCTTGGAATCGGAATTCTTTTTGGCAGCTTTGATGTCGCCATCGTGGCCTTCACAAAAAACGCCGGTCAACCAGAGCTGGCCGGAGTCACATTGGCCCTCTGGGCCGTTGGGTCGATGTTTGGTGGCATCATCTACGGCTCGCGCCACCTTCGAATGCCCCTACCACGACAGGTGCAATTCACGTCCCTCGCAATGGTCATCATTACCATCCCCATGCCGTTAATCGCCAATGTAAATTGGCTCATGCTCGGTGCCTTCTTGTCCGGCTTCGCCATTGCACCCACTCTTATCAGTACATTTTCACTCGCCGAGAGACTCGTGCCGCCTTCATTACTCACACAGGGGCTCACCTGGGTGAATTCGGGTCTGGCCCTCGGTTTCGCAGCTGGTGCATCACTTGGCGGCATCCTCGCGGACCGTTTCGGCACCCCCGAGGCCTTTGGTTTGGGTGTGGCGGGTGCGTGTTTAACCTTAAGCGTTTCAGTTTTTGCCCAAGGCCGCTGGAAGGCGGGGAGTCGTAATCGGCCACTTCCCCAGCCGGGTTTAGCCCTCAATTCGGACCTCATTCCAGGCCCGGCACCCAGTGGATTTGTCGACGACCCGACCTAGTGGGGCGCAATGCGGTCCAGATGTTCACAACACATGAGTAAAAGCCCTAAGATGTTCTTCACGGTAAGTTTATGTACGCAGATCGCATCAGTTGCTAAAGGAGACAGTTCTGGACACGCTCAGCCCACGCGAGATTCAATTCCGTGTGCGCGCAGGAGAAACTCCAGAAATGGTGGCAGCGTCTACCGGCTGGCCGCTTGATAAAGTCGCAAGGTACGCCGAACCGCCACTGGGCGAACGTGCCTACGTAGCAGAGCGAGCCCAGAATGCTCAAGTCAGAGCTTCTCGGGGTGGTGCAACACTGCAAGAGGTCATTGAGTCCACGTTGAACACCCAAGACATTTTGTGGGATAGCACATTTTTTGACGGTCAATGGCTTGTGACCGCACAGACTGGAAATCAAATTGCGCAATGGGTCTTTGAACCATCTGGCAATTCTGTTCATCCTGCCAACGACGAAGCTCGGGCCTGGATGGGTGTTGAGCCAGTTCGAATCGTCAACCAAGCGGAGCTTCACACTCCTGCCCAAGCCCCACAGAGTGGTCACAACGACACTATTATTTTAGAAACAAGTGCCGTCGAGTTGCCTTTGGATCAAACTGAAAGTTCTCACGCCTACCTCAAGGCAGTACCCTCGTTGGATGTTGACATTCAATCTGAGAATGTCAATGACGTTGATTCCAACGAGAACGATGATTCGCTTTTGATAACCCAAGAACAACCGACGCAAGTGTCAAAGCCTCAACCGTCGCAGCCAAAAAAATCCAAGCGAGGTAGGGCCAAAGTTCCTAGTTGGGATGAAATACTTTTCGGCGGTCCCAAGGATGAAAATTAATCACTTGCGTATGGCAACAGTCTTCAAATTAGGAAAGATTTTCGCCTTCTGAGGTGAATGGGAGCGGCTGACTTGAAATGTGAGCGCTCTGTGCGTTTTTAGACGTCAACCGAGCTCGATAGTGCCGACGGCACAAAACTTCGTAGGCCACAGAGTCTGCGCTGTTGACATCCCCTACTAAAACCTGATCTCCGTCAACAGTTATTTCCCCTGAGATCGTTCTCGCATTGTGAAGTGCTCTAGCCCCGCACCAACACAACGCCTCAACCTGCAAATACTGAACGCGATCTGCCAACTCGACTAATCGAGCCGAGCCAGGAAAAAGCCGGGTGCGAAAGTCGGTGAGAATGCCAAAAGCATATGCATCAATGGATAGTTCGTCCACCAACTGCGCAATTTGTTCGATCTGTTCTTCCGTGTAGAACTGGGCTTCATCGCAAATTAGATAATCAATACGGTGACCACCTGAAAGCCTGTCCACGACATACCTGCGAATATTGAGGTCTTGGTCGACTTCGACCGCAGGCACTTCAAGGCCCAATCTGCTGGACAAGACGGAACTACCCGCTCTATCCAATCGAGTGAACACCACGCCTGACCTTCCGCGAGTGGCATGATTGTGATCCATTTGGAGTGCGAGAGTCGATTTGCCACAGTCCATAGTTCCTGCGTAAAAGACTAATTCTGACACGGCGCAATACTTTCACGGCAACGGATCAAGTGCTGCATCACGCCCCACTTCCTGAGAAGACCCTAAATGGGATATGCATTTCCTCAGGCGACAGTGACCCATGTTGACCCAATAACGATGAGGTCCGAGGATCGGTTGAACTAGTGAACATGGTGTCGCCTAATGAGATCACCACGAAATCTCCGATACGTTCCTTAATCTCACTATCTGACACCCTGAATAGACCTTGAGCAATTGCCTGGTCACGTTCGAGGATCATGGCACGCTCCCCCGCTACGGCTTTCCAGGTATGAGCAACATCCAGTTCCGCTCCCTGCTCCACATATATGTGACGCATGCGCGGTTCACCCCCGATGCGGCGAACACCTTCCATGAGACTTGGTTCGTCGTCGATAGATATTCGGCTCTCCGGTGGGCATATAACCATGCCGTGATCAGACACCACAACACACGATTCATCCGAAGCCAGGTCACTAGCAATGGATTCAACAAATAAGCCCACCCTTTGGAACTCTGCGATCCATTCACTCGATTCAGGGCCGTGTACATGCCCCACTCGATCAAGTTCGGGCCAGTACGCGTAGGTGAGCCCCGCTTGTTTGCTCAGCCGAGTATCCCTGAGCCGCTGCGCAATGCCTACTTTCATCTCCTCTAGGTTCTCAGCAGCGAGGTACCTGCTCCCACGGAGCACCGAGCGGGTTATTCCTGAGTTGATGTGCTTCATCTTTCCAATAGTTGCCGTTGAAATGCCAGACGTCTCGGCTAGCTCGAAGATTGTTGGCTCAGGGGCCATGGAAATTGGGTGTGGCTCGGATCCCCATTTGAGAGGAGACAACATGGTTTCTGAATCAGGGAGCCAAAAACTCGCGCCCACAAAGCCGTGGGCACCGGGTGGCAATCCTGTGCCCAAGGATCCGAGGGCAACCGGGGTTGTACTGGGAAACTCTGTTTGAAGTTGCACTGCGCCAGAGGATCCGAACACAGTCGCCGCCTTCGAGTGCCTGTTCAGGGAGATTTCGCCTAGCCCATCGATGAGGATGACTACTACATGCCTCGACGCTGGAATTGGAAGGAACTGTGATTCAGTGAGTACGTGACCAAGTGCATTTGCAGCTGACGGCAGAACATCTTTCAACGATGGCAGGTCTATTTCATTCATTGTTCTGCAGCCGTTGGGTAGGCAGTTCTCAACTCAATCGTGAGGCGGTCGCTTGTGAAAGCGCCGCGGCAAAGGCTAGAACTTGCTCCACCACATCAGTTCCGTCTGCAGCCTCAGAGACCCTGATTGAAAAATCGTCGTTACTTGATGTACCCGTGTAGCCATGATCTGCATCGCAAGACGGATCCCCACAGCTTGCTGGTTCGAGTTCAATGCGACTCACGGCTCCCCAGCCAATGGTGACAACGACTTCAGTGGTGCCGGTTGAGTCTTTGACATTGGCGGGGTCACGGACGACTCGGGTTACAACCACCGAATCAACTTTCTCGAGACGGACTCCTTCGGTCGAACTTGAGGCAAATGGCATACCGTCGTGACTGTGCTCGTCTGTGTGGCTCACTAAAAGACGAGTCGCGGTGAGCGCAAGAACGGTCATGTGGCGACGTAACTCATCGCGATCAAATGCGGCCTCGTGGTGAACAACGAATGATCCAAGTGATTCCTCCCCCAGTGCCGTGGCGAGGGCGTCAAATACAAGTTGGGGATAGTACCCATTGCGTTCAAGATCAGATCGGAGCTGATCCTCGAGGAGACCGGATTTCATCGTGTCCGAGTCTACGGCTAATGTCGTTGCGTGACCTCCACACCCATAGATCCAGACTTCTTCCACGTTCACCCCGATGTCCAAAAAGCCATTGACTCTGGGAAAGCCGTGGTCGCCCTTGAATCTACAATTATCAGTCATGGTTTGCCGCGACCAGAGAATATTCGAGTCGCGAACGAAGTAGAAGACATAGTCCGCTCCCGCGGAGCAATCCCAGCAACGATTGCTGTGCTCAACGGCGTCGCTCACATTGGTCTTACATCTGACCAGATAACCGAAATCGCCACCCGTGATGACGTATCCAAGGCAAGTATTCGGGACCTAGGTATTGTCAGCGCCCGACGAGGCTATGCCGCAACCACCGTCGCAGCCACGAGTCACCTAGCCCATTTGGCGGGAATCGAAGTGTTCGCTACTGGAGGCTTGGGCGGGGTCCACCGTCAGGCGCGTGACAGTTGGGATGAATCAGCCGATCTAACGGCTCTCGGTTCAATACCGATGACAGTGGTCTGTTCTGGCGTTAAATCCATTCTCGATGTCGGCGCGACGCTCGAACGTCTGGAAACACTCAGTATCGGAGTGGTTGGATACGGTTCGGAACAATTCCCTGGTTTTTACCTAACAGATTCCGGCTTCACTCTCGCTTGGTACCTTTCGGATCCTTCAGATATCGCGGCCGTTATTAAAGCTCGCAGGAAACTCAATGTGTCAACGGGTCTCATCGTGGCCAATCCCCTACCCAATGACCAACAGTTGGATCCCGATCTTCATGACCGAGTCCTGACCGAGGGCTTGGCACTCGCCCAGAGTCGAAACATCACGGGCAAGGCGGTCACTCCATTTCTTCTCGACTTTTTCCACCGAACAACTCACGGGCAGAGTTTGGTGGTAAATGCAAATATCATTGTTCGAAATTCAGAATTGGCTGCACGCATTGCTGTGGCAACAAAAACAAGCCCGGAGACTGACACCGACTGATGTGGCACTTCACGAAGCTACTTGGGCATGGGTGACATGACAGGTAATTCTCACACGGGCGCCATCATCGTCATGGGTGATCTCATGATGGACATCTGCGCACCTTTGGATTCATTAGAGGCATTAACCCTTGCCAGAGGTAGCGATCTTCCATCAAGCATCACATTTGATGTGGGCGGTAGCGCCGCTAATACTGCTTCCTGGTTAGCTGAGTCTGGAAAATTGACTTATCTTCTGGGGGCCGTTGGTAGCGACTCAATGGGCGCAACCATCAAGTCGCGACTATCTCGACCTTGTCTCCACCTGAAGCTCCATACATTTAGCCAGTATCCAACGGGGACCTGCATCGTTGTTACCGAGTCTTCCGGTGAACGAACAATGATTCCGAGCGCAGGAGCCAATGAGCATCTTTCCATCGATCAACTGTTCGAGCTCTGGGCGCATGTGCCAACACCGCAACACCTGCATGTATCTGGGTACGCCCTTTTTCACGAGACGGCCGGAGCCACCGCCCTTGTGGCCATGGACCATGCGCGCTCCCTCGGAATGAGTATCAGCTTCGATCCATCTGCGCATACCCTTGTGAGTAGTCATTCAGATCGCATAAGGACTGCCTTGGCTCGGGCCGACATCCTGCTCGCAAATGAACAGGAAGCCATCGCACTCGCGCAGACATTCTTAGATCTACCCGTATTGAAAAGCGAAACAAGTGCGATGAACCTAGCAACGGAACTTCGTGGTCTACTTTGCACAGAGAGTGTCGATCCGGTGGCAGTCATTACCTTGGGGCCTCGGGGGGCTATAGCTGCAGCCAGCACCACAGAAGCAGTCCCCGCTTCTGTGGTTGCCGCAACGCAAGTTAAGTCGACCACTGGTGCCGGGGATGCATTCAACGCCGGATTTCTCGGCTCATGGCTTACCGCCGCTGCGGTGCTGCCTGCCCTTGAAGCCGGTGTCAGGTTGGCATCTGAGGCGATCAGCCGTGTCGGTGCTAGCCCATATGCTCTCGATTGAGCACAATCGTCGCAGGCACAGTAATTCTGGTGCCCCGTACAGCGAACAACTAGAGAGAGCAGGGAAATGAGCGCCAAGAAAGGCACTTCTCGGCAGTCAAAAGTCATTGATATTGACGTCGCCGAAGAGATGAAGGGCTCATTCCTTGAGTACGCATACTCGGTCATCTATTCGCGTGCCCTGCCCGATGCACGCGATGGCCTCAAGCCTGTGCAGCGTCGTATTTTGTTCCAGATGGCCCAGATGGGATTGCGGCCTGATCGAGGTCACGTCAAGAGCGCCCGTGTCGTCGGTGAGGTTATGGGCCGCCTCCATCCCCACGGTGATTCCGCGATCTATGACGCACTCGTGCGTATGGCTCAGGACTTCTCTCTACGATTGCCGCTCATCGATGGCCATGGAAATTTTGGCTCGCTTGACGATGGCCCCGCAGCAATGCGATACACCGAGACCAGATTAGCCACAAGTGCCCTCGAAATGACCTCAGGAATCGATGAGGAGGTTGTCGATTTCACGCCTAATTACGATGGTCGCGAGGTTGAGCCAACCGTGCTCCCTGCTGCATTTCCCAATCTTTTGGTCAATGGAGCGAGTGGCATTGCCGTTGGCATGGCAACGAATCTTGCACCGCACAATCTTGCTGAGGTTGTCAATGCGACCCGTCACCTCATTGCACACCCCGATGCCTCCCTAGACGAACTCATGACGTTTGTTCCCGGACCAGATTTTGCAACTGGTGGGGTGATCTCCGGCCTTGACGGGATCCGAGAGGCCTACGAAACGGGGCGAGGATCATTCCGAGTGCGAGCACGTACCAGAATCGAGCAGGTATCCCCCCGCAAACGTGGGATTGTTGTTACTGAACTTCCCTCTAGTGTCGGACCCGAACGGGTCATCGAGCGCGTGAAGGACCTTGTCATTGCCAAAAAATTACAGGGCATCTCAGACATTGTTGACCTCACCGACGGCGACTCTGGGCTCAACCTTGTTATTGAGTGCAAGAGCGCGTTTTCCCCCGAAGCGGTCCTCGAGCAGTTGTTTAAGCTCACGCCGCTCGAGGAGTCATTCACCATAAATGCAGTCACCCTGGTCGATGGTGAACCTCGAACTTTGGGGCTGCGTGAACTGATCACAGTTTTCATTCAACATCGCCTCGAAGTTGTCACCCGCCGCAGTCAGTATCGCCAACGAATCGCGCGCGAGCGCCTCCATCTCCTTGAAGGATTGCTCATCGCGATTCTCGATATCGATGAAGTAATCCAAGTCATCCGAGAGAGCGATGACACCGCCGCGGCGCGAACTCGACTGATAGAAATTTTCGATCTCACCGAAATCCAAACAAACTACATCCTTGAAATGCCACTTCGACGACTCACTAAATTCTCGCGTCTCGACATCGAGAAAGAGTCTGATCAACTTAGATCCACGATAGAGAACTTGGAAGAACTCCTCACCAACGAGGCTCGACTCCGAGACGTAGTAAGCGATGAACTTCGCGATGTCGCCTCCAATCACGCAACCGCGCGCAGAACACTACTTCTCGAGGCATCGCAACTACCCTCCGTCACTTCACCCGCATCACTAGAAGTAACGGATGAGCCCTGTGTCGTTTTGCTGTCCAGCACGGGTCTGCTGGCACGCACGTCGAGTCTCACTTCAAGCCCAAACCCCGAACAAGCAGGGGCGAACCGCCAATCACATGACGCAATAGTCTCGGCTAGCGACGCGACCACCCGCGGTGAAATTGGAGTCATTACCTCACACGGACTTATTCACCGCGTCTCTGTCGTTGATATTCCGGCGATACCTCCGACCTCAGGGATTCCCGGCATCGGAGGCGGTGCGCCCCTCGGCGCTTTCCTTGATCTCGAAAAGGATGAACATGTCGTTGCTCTTGCTCCCCTCGATGCAGAGATCCTCCTAGGAACCAGCGAAGGCACCATTAAACGGCTTGCAGCCGGCCACGCAATCGGACGTCCCAGTTGGGACCTCATTCGGCTTGAGGGCTCTGATCGCGTTGTCGGTGCTATTGCACTAAATGATTCCACGCCCAAGAACGCCGAAATAGTCTTCATTTCGAGTGCTGGTCAACTCTTGCACTTCCCATTAGCAGGTATTCGTGCCCAAGGTCGTTCGGCAGGTGGTGTGGCCGGCATGAAAGTTTTAGAGGGCGGCATAATTTTTTGCGGGATAATTGATCCACTTCTCGACAACGTGGTTGCCACCATTTCCGGTTCCAGCCTTGCATTACCGGGAACTGAATTGGGCAATGCCAAAGTGACCCACTTCAATCTCTACCCCTCGAAAGGCAGGGCGACCGCAGGCGTGAGATGCCACAAGTTCCGATCGGGTGAAGACACACTGCTGCGGGCATGGGCTGGTCCGGCACCAATTCGCGGCGCCACATCCGGTGGCGCTCCCACTACGATGCCCGAGGCAGATGATCGTCGCGATGGCACGGGAACGCCACTCACCCACCCTGTCGATGCCATAAGCGGCGACCTGAATTCATTCAAGACCATCGTCAAATGACGTGCAGCACTGAATCGTTGGAACTGCCACTGCTCGGATCTGCCCCCTATGCACGTGGATGGCTGGTGCTTGAATCCCCTGGAACATGGCCAGCCAGGGCAGTCGAGGCGCGTGTCACGCCCGAAGTGACTGCCTGGGCCGAACGCAGAAATCTTAAGATTCTTCTGGCCAGGCACCGTGACAAAAGGACTCCCGGAAATTTCCTGCGCTATTGGGTTTCTGAACCCACGACGGGCTTACGCGTAGGCACTCGCGCTTCCGCAGAAGAACTACCAGACCTAGACTCCTGCATTCCGGCGACTCCTCTACTGTTGATTTGTACAAATGGAAAACGTGACAAATGTTGTGCCATTGAGGGTCGAAACCTTCTGACGCAGTTGGAAGCAACCCTGAGCGAGTCCGAATACTCAACGATTTGGGAATGCACCCACCTTGGTGGACATCGTTTTGCTCCAACTGCTCTCTATTTGCCCGATAATCTCGTGCTTGGACGGCTCACGATCGATGCGGCGCAAATGCTGTTGACTACCGGACACATTGATGGCCAATTCGTCAGGGGGCGCTCCCATGAGATCCCCTGCCTCCAACTAATTAATTCCTATCTCGAAAGAGCCAGTCAGATCGACACCGACTTTCCGCCGCAGGAGTGCCCTGATTCGGACCATACACACGAAATTTTCACCGATGACTCTCACTATGAATTTCACATTTCACTGAAGGAATTCGGCCCCGCCCGAAAGTCATGCATCGATGAAGGCGGCATGACCTCACATTTCGTTGTCGATCGGGTTGTTCAATCGTCAGCTGAGGCCGATTTCAATTAACTTTTCTCGCTCATGAATCGTGGTGCGTGCGCGATCTTTGCTCGCGCCCAGCGCGATTTCAGCCGCATTGATCCTTTTCCAGCCTTCGAAATCAATGTATTTCACGCCCCGAGCATGCAAAATCTCGTCAATTTCTTGGCTATCGATTGCCACTGATTGGCGCTCGTTCAAATCGGCCGCAAGCGATTCAACCGACGCAACAGCATCCTTCTTATTCGTTCCAATGATTCCTGAAGGACCGCGCTTGATCCACCCTGCAACATAGGTCTCCGATAATCCTTCAACCTTGCCCTCATGGCTCGGAATCACGTTCATACGATCATTAAAAGGCAGGCCCTCCAGTGGCAAACCTCGGTAACCAACGCTTCTAATGACTATGTCTGCGGGAATCGATTCATAGGTTCCAGTCCCCATCACGGTGTTATCGCTCGACAACTGCATACGTTCTACTATCAGTGATCGCTGTTTAGAATCAAATGACTGCGGTGTCGAATAAAAATGGAACTCGATTTTTTTACTTGATGCATTGAGAACTTCACCATGGCTCTCACCATGACCTTGACTCCATTGCCGCATCACCTTGAGATTTCGCTCAACTACTTTGCTACCAGAACTCGCGATTGCATCATCCGCGGGGAGATCCCTTGGATCCAGAATGACCTCAACGCCCTCGAGTTCCCCCAACTCCTTAAGTTCCTTGGTGGTAAAGGTTGCATGTTGTGGACCGCGACGACCGACGACATGGACATGACGGACGGCACTTTTTTCAAATGAATCCAAAACATGATCGGGCATGTCTGTGGCCCTGAGTTCTACGATGGACTTGACCAGCAATCGGGTTACATCAACGGCTACGTTTCCAAGGCCAATAACGATCACTTGCTCGGACGTGCGCAATAGCTCGCCAAAATCCTGAGCATCCGGATGCCCCGTGTACCACTTGACAAATTCAGTTGCAGGGATGCTCGCCGGACTCACTTCGCCCGGTATACCCAAAGCACGATCGGCAGACGCTCCGTAGGTGTACATCACTGCGTCGTACCATGAGGCTAATTCCGCGGTCGAAACATCAGTTCCGATGTGAACATTCCCTCGAAAACGCACGAGAGGGCTTTCGAAGGTATCGGTGAGTTTGTCCCTCACTGATCGAATTGAAAAGTGATCTGGGGCAACCCCGTACCTGACTAGGCCGAAAGGAACAGGTAGCGCATCAAAAACATCAACTTGATATCCGTGCACCGTTGATAGATGCTCAGCCGCATAAATACCCGCTGGCCCAGCGCCAACCACTGCTACTCTCGACATTCTCTCGATACTCCTCGTGCTCGATTAAACTTCTTGCGGCATCAAAATTCCGGTATGAACATCAAAAATCGCGCCAGCTACTTCCACATCACGTGCAAGCAACGGAAATGACCTGACTCGAGTGACGTCCGTTTGCAAAGCAGCCAACTGATCCGTGACCGTCCGGATTTCGATACCCCGAGAGTCGATGCCTGAAACCCGAAGAATTTCAGCATGTACCTCGGGCTCTTCTGCGGACGCCATGCGGCAATCCGTATGCGGTAAAACAAGCACGCGGGAGACACCCAATAGATGGGACGCCAGTACGAGTGTTCTCAGGACATCTTCGGTCACGCGAGCGCCGGCATTGCGCAAAATCTTGACATCGCCGGCACTCATCCCCATGAGCGCCAGTGGGTCTATACGGGAATCAATGCAGGTCACCACGGCAATTCCCTTACGCGCGGTTCCCGTTAAAGCACTGTCATGGAATTCGCGGGCATAGTCCGCATTCCCTACTAAGACGTCTTGGAAGATCTCTTCAAAGGAACTCATGCGTCAATCCTTGTGCGATCGAGAGATTGTGCACCGCCAACGATAAATTCCTTGCGAGGGGCGACCTCAGTGCCCATGAGCAGGTCGAATACATCTCCAGCAATATCTGCATCAGAAACAGTCATGCGTCGCAGGGTTCTGTGCGCGGGATCCATCGTTGTCTCACGCAATTGAGACGCATCCATCTCTCCCAGACCCTTGTAACGCTGAATTGGATCCTTCACTTTCTTGCCTTTCTTCTCTGCTTCAGTGACAACTGATTTCATTTCTTTATCGCTATAGGTGTAAACAACATCATTGGCCTTTGATCCTGCATTGACAATTTCTAGGCGATGCAAAGGCGGGACTGCTGCAAATACACGGCCATCTTCGAGCAAGGGGCGCATGTATCTATTTATCAAGGTCAACAATAGGCACCGGATATGTGCGCCATCCACGTCGGCGTCAGACATTAAGATGATTTTGCCATAGCGTGCCTGATCTAGATCGAAGCTCCTGCCTGAACCTGCCCCAATTACTTGGATGATCGATGCGCATTCATTGTTTTTCAGCATGTCGGAGAGAGACGACTTCTGCACATTGAGAATCTTGCCTCGAATGGGCAGCAGGGCTTGATACTTGGAGTCTCGCGCACTCTTCGCCGTGCCGAGGGCACTATCGCCTTCAACAATAAATAACTCTGACTCTGCAACATCGGTGCTACGACAATCGACCAATTTCGCCGGCATCGATGATGACTCGAGTGCAGTCTTGCGCCGCTGAGTATCGCGGTGACTCCGTGCTGCGACGCGAGCACGCATTGCATTTGCAACCTTCTCAGCGATCGTGCGTGCATTTGCTTTCTCGCCCCGAGGTGGTGTTTGCAGCCACTTGGTCATTTCCTTCGCCACAACATTTGCCACAATTCTTGACGCGGCAGGAGTGCCCAAGACCTCCTTCGTTTGCCCCTCAAATTGAGGCTCGGCAAGGCGCACGGCCACGACAGCCGTCAATCCTTCAAAGATATCTTCCTTGGTGACATTGTCTTCACTTGTCTTCAGGATTTTGGCAGATCTGAGATATTCATTGAAAACCTTGGTGAGAGATCGTTCTAGCCCCGCCACATGGGTGCCTCCTTTTGGCGTGGCAATGACGTTGACGAACGACTTGAGCGTGGTTTCATAGCCCGTGTCCCACTGGAGGGCTACACCCACACCAAGGTCCCGCGCGACAGTTTGACTCGACATATGTCCAACTGCGTCTAGTACCGGCACAGTTTCTTCAAAGTGGCCCTCGCCTGTGAGGGTAATGACCCCTCCCACGAGTTCACCACTGGCCAAATGACCCACATACTCGGCAATACCGCCCTTGTGCACGAATGATTCGGCCCATAGATCCGATGGGTCTCGTGAATCTTCTAGAGAAATGGTCAGCCCTGGCACTAAGAACGTGCTTTGAAGGGCGCGATCCCTTAATTGGATTCGATCGTATTGGGCATCCTTGGTGAATACCTGAGGGTCTGCCCACCATCGCACGGTGGTTCCGCTCTTGGCTCGTGGTGCCTTACCAAGGGCCTCTAAACCACTTTTCTTGCTGAAGTCCACGTCAGGGCCTGCCCCCGCAAATACACCCGGAACGCCCCTGCGAAATGACATGCCATATGCCTTGCCAGTTCGCTGCACTACAACGTCAAGTCGAGATGAGAGCGCGTTAACCACCGAGGCCCCAACCCCATGGAGACCACCCGATGCGTTGTAGGAGCCACCGCCAAATTTGCCACCCGCATGCAATTTCGTCATGACTACCTCAACGCCGGTGAGTTTCGTTCGCTTTTCAATGTCGATTGGAATTCCACGACCATTGTCGCTGACTTCAACTGAACCGTCAGGGAGAAGTTTGACTGAAATCTCCGAGCAGTAGCCGGCAAGCGCCTCATCAACCGAGTTATCAACGATCTCCCAGAGGCAATGCATAAGTCCTCGACCATCATTGGAGCCGATGTACATACCTGGGCGTTTGCGAACGGCTTCAAGTCCTTCAAGGACAGCCAGATTCTTGGCAGTATAGGACTCTGTGCCCGAATCGGTCATTTTTTTACTAACGGACTTTGACGCCGGAGCCTTCTTTGCGGTTGCCACTGCCCCAACTTAGTCAGGTATCGACTGTTTGCATCGAAGGCAGACCGAAGGAGCGGAAAATTCGCCGTGGGCGAACCAGCGAGTCAATCCCGCTCACTTGGAGCCTTTCCGTGTTTAACTTAAGACATGTCAGATCAAGCGACCCAGACAATGACCTCTCCTGTGCTGAGTGCCACGGACCGCTGTGATCGGTGCGGTGCTCAAGCCTATGTTCAGGTTGAACTCGCAGGTGGGACCCATTTGCTATTTTGCGGCCATCACTGGGGCGCCCACGAGGCCGCATTGACACCGCAGGCCGCATTGATCATTAATGAGCTGCATAAGCTCAATGAAACGCCAACGGTTGTATAACGAGTAGATTCGCCAGCCGCGCAGATGCGAACATCTGCGTCGATCTTTCGGCTTAAATTTTAGTCGAGGTAATCTCGGAGCACCTGTGAGCGTGATGGGTGGCGCAATTTCGACATCGTCTTGCTCTCTATCTGCCGAATTCTTTCGCGCGTAACTCCATAAACCTTCCCAATTTCATCAAGGGTTTTTGGCTGGCCATCGGTGAGTCCAAACCTCATTCGCACAACGCCGGCCTCACGGTCTGAAAGCGTGTCCAAGACTGACTCCAACTGCTCCTGCAACAGGGTAAATGAGACAGCATCACTAGGAACGATCGCCTCGGAATCCTCGATCAGGTCACCAAATTCGCTGTCCCCTTCTTCACCGAGCGGAGTATGTAGCGAGATTGGCTCACGGCCGTACTTTTGAACCTCAACGACCTTTTCAGGCGTCATGTCCAATTCCATGGCTAGCTCTTCGGGGGTCGGTTCGCGGCCTAGATCCTGCAGCATCTGGCGCTGCACGCGTGCGAGTTTATTGATCACTTCCACCATGTGGACGGGAATTCGGATCGTGCGTGCTTGGTCAGCCATCGCTCGAGTGATTGCCTGTCGGATCCACCAGGTTGCATACGTCGAGAATTTGTATCCCTTGGTGTAGTCGAATTTCTCGACCGCTCGGATTAAGCCCAGGTTTCCCTCTTGAATCAAGTCAAGAAAAAGCATGCCCCTGCCGGTGTAACGCTTAGCCAGCGAAACAACAAGGCGTAAGTTCGCTTCTAACAGATGGTTTTTCGCCCTACGGCCGTCAGTGGCGATCCATTCCATGTCTCCACGTGTCTTTTTGTCCATCTTGCCGCCCTCATTGAGCATTTCCTCAGCAAAGAGTCCTGCTTCAATACGTTTGGCTAACTCCACTTCCATTTCTGCATTGAGCAGCGGGACTTTTCCGATTTGCTTGAGGTAGTCCTTCACCGGGTCAGCCGTGGCACCTGCAACGGTGACCGTCTGCACAGGTTCATCGGTCTCATCAACGTGTGAAATCACATAACTGTCGGCGGCGCCATCTTTCGCAGGTTCTTCTTCCGTGACCGCGGCGAGATCCTTCTCAAGATCGGCTTCAAGGTCTTTTTCCAGTTCCGCCGCAATTGCCAAATCTGGTTCATCGCTGAGCTCTACTTCAATTACTTCGTCGCCTGCTTCGATGACCTCTACCATTTCATCGCCTTGTGACTTTGAAGACTTGGTCGGTGCAGAATCCTTCTTCGCAGCAGTTTTCTTTGCAACAGCCTTTTTAACGGGGGAAACATTCTTCGCAGCAGTTTTCTTCGCAACAGCCTTTTTAACGGGCGCAGCTTTCTTCACAGGCACGGTTTTTTTTGCAGCCGCTTTCTTTACCGGCGCAGTTTTCGCCGGTACTGTTTTTTTCACGGTTTTTTTCGCAGCAGTCTTTTTTGCGGTAGTTGCCATGTGAGAGAGAATGCCCTTCTGCCGATTAGCCACAACAAGTGCCCGAGTCAAGCCTTTTGGCTTGTTCGGGCGCTCTATCTTGACATGCCCAGTCTGAGCCTCATGCGTTGGGGCGCGTTAATCGTGCATGCGCCTGGCCAATCTCGACCTCAAAGCCCTTCACCTGACGCAGGTCCCTTTCAATGGGGAAAGGCCCAAGGCCATCAATACTGAAAATCCCGCTCCATCGCGCTTCGACTACCACGTGTTTTGTTCCGGAAGTATGGAAGGTATGGGTTACTGACATGTCTGGATAAGGCCCGCCAGGCAGATCAGAGGTTCGGTATTCCCGTTCGAAGTTCCATGCCCACTGCGGTTCGGCATTTATCGCAATGGCGAAACCGGACACCCTTTGAGACCACTCTTGAGTCCCCCCTGCTTGGCCTGATCCGCATAGTAACGGGATATTGACAACGGGTCCTGATTCGGGCCAGCAGCGTGGATTCAGTTCCGGTACGTATTGATAGAAACTCTCTGCGATTAGCCCCTCGATGCCGACCAAAGTGGTTACCGTATTCGAGGACAGACAAATCAGACCGGTTTCGCGCCACTGGCCCCCAGCAGGTCGAAACCACGTTCGAACGTGGTCAATGAGACCGGGGCATCCCCTTATTGCGGCATCGCAATAGTTTTCAGCGTCGGGGACGCACGCAGAGGTGATTTTCCAAGAACATCCGCGGCACTGGGCCACCTCATTTCGAGTCACTCGGTCCACGGAGGGTGGGAGGACCAATCCCCCACTACCCTCGTATCTGATCAATTCCGGATTGCCCACAACCTCCGCGCCGGATACTGCGGGAGCCATCGAACTCACTGGAATCAGGCTCATCATGACGAATGCGATAAATAGAGTGGGGCGTAGTCCTTGTACACGACGCATTCACCCATTGTGGGAGTGTCTCTAGCCGATATCAACCCGGAAAATCGGTGCTGTGGATAGATTGCGATGCCCTTCCCTTGGCAACCAATCAAGTACTAGTGCAGTTCGATTCCTTTACTCGTTCGAGCGCATGACGAACGAAGCCACCAACTTGCTCATTCTCGACCAGGAAACCATCATGCCCGTATGGTGATGTCAATATATGCAGTTCATCAGCCCCGGGTGCAAGCTCGACGATCTCCTGCTGAAGTCTGATGGGAAAGAGCCTGTCCGAGTCAATTCCTACCACCGTGAGAGGTTGCGTAATCCGCCCTAGAGCACTCGCCACACCGCCACGATTTCTTCCAAGATCGAAAAGACTCATGGCACGAGTTAGCGCTATGTATGTGTTGGCGTCAAAGCGCCTATTCAACTTGTCTGCATGATGATCGAGGTATGACTCGACCGCAAAACGGCCCCCGCCATATGGGTCCTCTGACCCTTGAGGGCTTCGGCCAAAACGCAGATCTAACTCTGTCTCACTTCGATATGTCAGATGTGCAATGCGGCGGGCCAGTCCCATGCCCACTACCGGGCCTAAATCTGATTCGTAATAGTCACCGCCATTAAATTCAGCGTCTGATTCGATCGCCATGATTTGAGTCGCATGAATGCCAATCTGATCCGCGGAAACAGCTGCTGTCGAACCCAACACCAAACCACCACAGACGGCATCTGGATACCGAATCATCCATTCAAGTACTCGCATACCTCCAAGGGAGGGTCCAAGCATCAATTGCCATCGTTGTATTCCCAAGGCAGCCATGAGCTCGTGCTCAATTTCCACCATGTCAGCGATAGTTATCGTTGGGAATCTACTGCCCCACGGCACACCTTCAGGGTCCAAAGATGAAGGCCCAGTTGTACCCTGCGCACCACCGAGAACATTGGCACAAACAACAAAATACTCATTAGTGTCTATTGCTTTTCCGGGCCCAATCAGACCATCCCACCAGCCTGCCGTTACATGCCCCGGACCTGCCTCACCTGAAACATGGGAATCACCCGTCAGCGCATGGCAGATATAAATCGCGTTTGTGCCCGTGTCATTCAAAGCACCCCAGGTTTCATAGGCAATGCGAACTTCAGGGAACCGAAATTGGCTTTCGGTGACAAAGCCCTCAATGGTTATAAATTGACGACGCCCAAGAGGATCCCCCTCCCGCCAGGCAGCGCTGGCGGGAGGGAGACCTTCATAGGAAAGTGGGCCGTATGCAGACATTAAAAGAGTTCCTATTGCCCAGCTGCAGCGAAGCCGACCTCGAGGTCCGCCAAAATATCGGGCAGGGCTTCAAGTCCAACTGCTAGCCGCACCAGTCCTGGCGTAACACCAGAAGCCAGTTGTTCTTCCGGTGTGAGTTGTGAGTGAGTGGTCGATGCAGGATGAATAACCAGTGACCGAACGTCACCGATGTTGGCCACATGACTGTGAAGCTGCAAGCCTTCAACAAACTTTCGACCCGCATCAATTCCACCCTTGATTTCGAAACTCAGTACGCCACCTGTGCCGAGAGGAGCATATTTCTGACCATTCGCGTACCAAGGACTGCTCTCAAGGCCTGCATAGTTGACCGAAATGACACCATCTTGGTTGTCAAGCCAGCGAGCAACCGCTAGCGCATTTTCGGTGTGACGCGCCACGCGCAACGACAAGGTTTCTATCCCTTGTGCTATCAGGAATGCGTTAAATGGTGAAACGGCCGCACCTAGGTCGCGCAGCAATTGCACACGGGCTTTCAGAATGAACGCAAGGTTCACACCGAAGGCTCCGCCAACACCGAGGTCGCGTGCGTAAACAAGCCCGTGGTAGCTGGGGTCGGGCTGATTGTAGTTGGGGAACCGCTCAGGATATTTGGCGTAATCGAAAGTTCCTGCGTCGACGATTGCTCCTGCAACCGCCGTTCCGTGGCCGCCAAGGTATTTGGTCGCGGAATGGACAACTACGTCAGCGCCGAACTCAAATGGGCGAATGAGATAAGGGGTGGCAACCGTGTTATCCACGATCAAAGGGACTCCAAATTCATGTGCTACGCCCGCAACGCCTTCAATATCGAGTACATCATTACGTGGGTTCGACAGTGATTCACCGTAAAAAGCCTTGGTGTTGGGCTTAATTGCTGCCCGCCATGAATCCAGATCATCAGGGTTCTCCACGAAACTAACCTCAATGCCAAGCTTTGGCAGCGTGTAATGGAACAGGTTGTAGGTTCCCCCGTACAAACTTGGGCTGGAAACAACGTGATCTCCAGCTTCAGCGATATTCAAAATTGCCAGCGTCTCAGCTGCCTGACCACTCGCGACCAGGAGCGCGCCCACGCCACCTTCGAGGGCGGCAATGCGGTCCTCGACCGCTGCTTGTGTCGGATTCATTATTCGCGTGTAGATGTTTCCCAATTCTTTGAGAGCAAACAGGTTTGCAGCATGTTCCGTGTCCTTGAAGACATAGGAGGTTGTCTGATAAATCGGCAAGGCGCGCGCGCCCGTGGATTCATCGGCTGTCTGGCCCGCGTGGATTTGCTTTGTTTCGAACGACCAAGTTTCACTCATGATTTTTCTCCAGATTCAATGAAGGTGCCACAAAGCACCAATTTAAGTTAAAACGTTTAATGTAAAAACAGTTGTTCAAGATTTTTGATTCGCATCACAACGCACCTTTATCGCCCGAGCCTGCGAACAACACTCAGGAGACGGTGCGGGTACAACAGCAGATTTTCATGGCAGCCCTTTTGTCATTTGGGGCCTTGCCCTGTGCAAGACCCGCGCTTGCCCTACCGAGATAGGACCTGGTCTCCACCGGGAGCACCCCACCGCGGTTGGAGGGTTGCCGATCAGCGAGCCGGGGCTTGATGCTGATCTCTTGACCGAGCAGAACTATAACCCGACTAGGGAATTTGCGCTAGCGGTACCCCGTAACGGCACTCCTCACGAGAGAGTTCCAGCACACTTTCCACCCATAATTGTGGAGATATTCCGTTGTTCAAGGACACTCGCAACAGATTAGCCAGATTGTTCTCCGGCGCCTCAGCCAAAGCGCGGTCAATGCACATATTTGCTGTGGCGCCATTGCCCTGCAACCACGCAGCAACGGCGGCCACACAGATGAATCCCGCTACCCACGCCCCCGTTAATCTCGGGATCAGGCCCATCAAACACTCGAACACAATTCGAGACTCGAGGCACCCCGAAGCCATATCCCACAAGATTGTGTCTCGGACTCGAACATCACTCAATGCGTATGCCATCCGCGCAGCCATGAGATCAGTGGTCTCAGCCTCGCCTTGAAAGCATTTCACAATCAAGCGCAACTGATTCGTTCTCCAACGGTCCTTAGCCGCCACATCGACCCTCATGACCTTTTTAATGAACTCGGGATTGATTGCCATTGATACCTGATAGCAGAAAAGTTCTCTCAGTTCCTCTCTAGATCTCAATATGTTGGCTCCGTCGTTGGCCAATTCGGTGGCCACATGCCAGTTGTCACAACATTGTGAACATTCGGTGGTCCACACTCCATGTGCTACTGAGTCATTAGCCAGCTCGAGGGCACACACTGAAGATGCGGCTGAGACGAATATCCCTTTCTCACGAAGGCAAGCCTCCAGCATCTGAATTAATGCCACCTTGTTGAACCAGGGCTCCGAACACACAATTGACACACGCACCTCTTGGGGCTCGTAGGCCTTCGCAGGGGCGAACACGGACTCAAGCCAGCGGTTAAAGTGCTTGTCAACGTCAACGCCCAGATCAACACGTTGCACGAGTACCTCTGTTCCAGATCGAAACCATGTGAAAAGAACGCTGTCACGCGGATAGAACCCAAGGCGCCTAACAAGGCTCGCGAATTCTGCCGTGGCCTTATCAATGTGCTCGCCATGGTCTTTTGCACCTAATGCATGTTGAACCATGCGCATTTTCGGGGTCATGGATACAAGATCCACGAATACTTCAGATTTTTGTTGCGCTCGAAACTCGTTGTGGATCCACTGTCATTCGAACTCAGAATTGTGCACGGTTGTTTGTTAGTCGATCAATGGCCGCACGGTCTTGAATTCCCAATACTTTGGCTCAACTCCGTCGCCAGAGGAAACACCTCTGAGCCTCCTACTGACCCACGGGTAACCATGATTTTTTGCCCATCGAGCGTGCCCAATCCAACGCGACACCGCACTCGGCTGGGCGCCGATTTCGGAAATCTCACGCCAACTATCGTCTCCCCAGCCCAAAGTGTTTAGCGCTGCTCGAGTGGTCAACTCGTGCCCGCGCGGATTCAAGTGCAACCGATCTTCATCCCAAACGTCGGGATCTTCAAAGGCTTGCTCGCCCCAAAAATCCATTAAATAGCAGTCATACTCCTCTGCGATAGCCAGCGTTGCCGATCTGAGGCCAGCGAACCGCTGGCCGATTAGGCTCATGACGCTCGAAGTGCTCGAGGGATCACCAAATGCCACCAACATGACGTCAATGCCCGCCTTTCGCAGGGCTCGAACACCACGCTCCATCTCTGTGGCCTTCGCATCAAGATCGAATGACTTTCGCATGGCATCGTTGACACCACCTGCAAACGTCACAAGATCTGGACCTAGTTCCAATGCGCGGGGAACCTGCTCTGACACCATCTGCGGTAAGAGTCGACCGCGAATCGCTAGGTTCGCATAAAGCAGCGGTTCATCAAGAGTGCAGTATCTATCGGCCAGTGTCTGCGCCAACCGATCAGCCCAACCCAAATACGAGTCCCCGAGCCCTCTGTCTGAAAGTCCTTCAGTAAAGCTGTCACCGATGGCCACGTATTTCTGCCACTTCTTGGGTTGCGTTTGCACACGAGAACTTTAGCCAGCCTTAATGGACCGCGCGCAAACCCACATAATTTATTTGGCGCGAGGACTTTGACTATCCGCCCGAGGGGCAAAGAAAGACCCGGCCGCCGAAGGCTTCCCCTCCCGCGACGACCGGGTTGCGCTGAACAATAGTGGGTGGGTCTTCCACCCGTTGAGCCGACACGCGGTATGTGTCATGAAGGCTTAAGCGGCAGTTGGTTTCACCTTGGCTAATGCTTGACCAGCTTTCCGATACCACGCGAGTAGAGCGACTATTCCGATAATGATTTGGGGGATAAACGATGAAGCCCTCCAGACCAAGTCTGCCGCGGTTGCACTTCCCTCACTGGCACCAAAACTCACGAGAAGGGCGATCATCGCGGCATCCACCGTGCCGAGTCCTCCTGGAGTAATGGGAATCATCAGGCCAAGTTGGCTTATTGAGAACGCCGCAAAGGCGGCCGCAAATGAAGTGCCCGCTGTGTCCCAACCTTCCACGCCGCGAAGGGCAACATAAAGGATCAGAAACTGGGTGAATGAGACTGCGATTTGTGCCAGGGTCAGGGCCGCCCAACGTTTGCGAAGGAGGTCATACATGTCTTGGCGAAACTTCGTGATTGGCGGCACAAGGTCAAGATTGGCCAGCGCCTTAACATGTTTGCGCAATGGACCGATGATTTTGTTGCCCAAGTTACCTATGGTGACCGCCAAAGACTCTGATCGCATAATGAGTACGAATGCCACAACAACCGTGACAAGGATTGCGATACCAATCAGACCAGTAGCGGCGTGGCTATCCCCACTGACCCCAAAAAGGGTGATCGCGGCAACCCCAAGAATGGGGAAAAATAACGTGATGAACGTGCTCCAAAGGCCCACCGCGGTGATGGCAGCAGTTGCACTCGTCGCTGACACCCCGAATGTGGATAACATGCCAAACTGCACGCCCAATCCAACAGCGCCGCCGCCTGGAACTCCGTTACTGATGGCAAATGCAGCTTGGTTTGTTTGTTGCGCCCGCCAATACTTTAAACCTGGTGCGGCCGCTACAAACGGGAGCCCATACATGGCTAGGTAGAGCAAAACCATGACGACAATCAGGATGATCGACAGTGTGCCCATCGACTTCAATGAGTCCCAAGCCTCGGAATAACTCCCGATCATGGGGATTACTTTCCAAAAAATTATCACAATGAATGCGATACCGATAAGACCCAGAATTAGTGACTTCTTTTTGTCCAAAGCCACAACTGGTGGAACTGCCGATTCTTCTGAAGCGCTTGAATGTGCATTGCTCTGATCTCCCATGCGCGTACTGTGCCACAACCCTTGCTTATACATAGGAAACTGTGTGGTTTCGCAAGGGGGTGGCGTAACACTGAATAATGGGGTTGGGCAGGATAACGGCATGCGGCTGGACCACATTTCTTATGCATGTACCGGTAGTGAACTTGCCGACGTCGTACAACGCATCGGCGTCGACCTCGGATTCACTTTTGTTGACGGTGGGCGTCACCCTTCATTCGGTACTCGGAACTTCACGCTGCCACTCGCTGATGGCGCATACATTGAAGTCGTAAGCGCATTAGATCATCCTTCGGCTCTCAAGGCACCATTTGGGCAGGCCGTGCAACAAGCCGCAATCAACGGTGGCGGCTGGATGAGTTGGGTTCTTGCTACCGACGACATTTCTCGCGCTGAGTCCGCTCTCGGACGCAAGGCAGCAAAGGGTCATCGAGTGCGTCCCGATGGAGTAGAACTTCACTGGCGCCAATTGGGCGTCATGGACACCATGAGTCATCCTCAGTCCCCGTTCTTTGTTCAATGGGAATCCTCCCCCGATCAGCACCCTTCCCATGGCGGACAAGCAGGCGGCATACGCGTGCACAAAATTGAAATCAACTGCCCGACCCAAGACCTTGGCCCATTGACCCCAGATCTCGAAAAGTTTGATGATCTTGTCATCTGGATTGACGACCCTGAAAACGATCAAATCGGCGTTTCGGCCGTTTGGTTCGAAACACCGCATGGCCTAGTCAAAATTGATTAGTTACGGTGCGAAGTTAAACAAATAATTGAGCAAGCACGATATTGTGCCATCAGGTGGCACCTACGCTCACCATTCAAGCCAACCTAAGAGGCATCTATGTCACAAGAGACCGTTGGGAATCGCGCCGATAACGCCCCCAGCCCTGATTTGGGTGTGCCCGATACCCTGAAAACCGCTGCCGGATTCACCTGGAGAATTCTCGTTCTCCTCGCCGGATTCGCAGTATTTGTCACCATTCTCGGCTACATATTCCCCGTAGCATTTGCTCTCTTCTTTGCCTTGCTGGTAGCCGCCTGGACACAGCCAGTCATGAATGTGCTCCACAAATTTCTCCCAAAAGCAATTTCCATGATCCTTGCGCTGCTACTCATCGCGACGGCCATCGTGCTGATCCTGTTCAGTGTGATCTCTTCAACGGTTGCCGAGGGACCAAAACTTCTTGCGAGTATTCAGTCTGGATTAAGTGAGCTGCAAACTTGGATGCAACAAGGCCCCCTCGGACTTAGCGACGACAGGGTAAACTCACTGCTCTCCCAAGCTGAAACGTGGGGTGAGAATGTTGCCAAGGGCTTGGGCGCAACTCTTCTCGAGTCAGCATCATCCTTAGGAACAGTTGTAATTGCGGGCTCCGTTTTCCTCTTTGGAGTGATCTTCTTTCTCATGCAACCGCGACAAATCTGGAACTGGTTCGTTGGCTGGCTGCCAAAGCCCATTGAGGCGCCCATCAACGTTTCTGGTGAGATTGCTTGGGGTGCAATCGCCGGTTATGCACGTGGGATAGTCATCATTGCCTTTTGTGATGCCGTTCTAGTTTTCATTGGATTGACCATTTTGCAGGTACCGCTAGCGCCCGCACTAGCCGCCGTCGTTTTTCTCGGGGCATTTATCCCCGTTATCGGCGCTCCAATTGCCACGTTTTTTGCCGCAATTGTTGCCCTCGCGGAGCGCGGGCCCCTCATCGCGGTGCTCGTTATCGTTCTCACCGTGATTGTTGGTTCATTTGATGGTGACGTATTACAGCCACTAGTTATGGGAAAGGCGGTGAGTCTTCACCCTCTCGCAATCATTTTTGCAATCGCCGCCGGGAGCATTGCACTTGGAATAGTCGGTGCCCTCATCGCTGTGCCGATTGCTGGCGCTGTCTATGGCGTTGCAAAATACCTAACTGGCCGGGACCCAGATCATCCGTTTCCACCCGTGCAGCCCTTTGAACCACAGAGCCAGGGAAGCTAACTCAACAATCTATTCAGGTGACTAGCTTCGGGCATCAATATTTTCAACGGGTAGGTCATTGCCTGCTGCAACACATGCAATCTCGACGCGCTCAGCCGAAGCGTTAATTCGCTTGAGCTGCTTTTTATTGATCCCGTCGATTCCATCCTTGGCCTTGGCCTTATTCACATTATTTTGAATTCTCTCCGCATTGGCGAGCGCCTTGGCGGGCAATTCGCCACCAATGACAGCGGCGTCCACCGCGACGACCATTTGATCCACCTCAAGCTGCAGGTCAGCTAAGAGAGCCTTTTTTGCCTTCTTTTTGAGCCCTGGCGCCCCTGCATTTATGTCTGACCGAATCAAGTCGACAGCAAAGTAATCTGCGCAGGCTTCCTCAGCCAGCACCGCTACCGGTTCAATGGTCTCAGTTGGAGATGGAGTAATAGTTGGCGTCACCTCGGATTCAGCCTCTGAGGAACAGCCAGCTAGAACCAGGGCACCTGCTCCAAGGAATATTCCGACACGCAGTGTTGATTTCTTCATGGCTACTCGCGGCTCCTTTAGTCATTTACCTATTGGACACCCTAGACCAGTAGGCGCTTCATGAGCAGCATTTTCACCCCTTCAATATTTGGTTCGTCGCGCGAGCAAGCACGATGAGGACCGTGGATCACCACCGAACGCTTACCGGCCCACTTGATTAAAGTTCCTTATCGCCTTTGTCGGCGGAACTTAGTGGCTTTTATTCTCAATTCTGGCTGCTCAGGCGTCGCTCCCTTATCTCGGTTGCGAGCTCAGCACCTGTTCCCTTGTGTCTGAGTTAATAATCGTCCTCATCGACCTGATTCCATGGATCATTGTGGCTCTGATGTCGGCCTTAAACTTGATCGCAAATGGAAATAGAACTTTCCGATTCGGACTCAAGGGCTAGGCTGCAGACATGAATTTGGCAGTCGTACTAGCGACCGTCGTGCCACTTCTAGCCCTGACCGGTTTACTCATCCTTGGACGCAATTGGACTCGATTATGGCCCTTGGCTCTATTGGCTCTCGCGTGGGGAATTCTCGACACCTTCATTGTGGTGCACATCAATGACCGCTGGGCACTTGCTTTCGGCATAACCTCGCTCATTGTTATTGGGGCACCGATCGCCGAAGAAATCACCAAAGCACTCGCATTGCCCTTCATGGGAATCTCTCGACGAGTTACTTGGTTTGTCGATGGCGCCGTGCTCGGCGCCGCAGCTGGCACAGGTTTTGCAATTCGAGAGAACTGGCTTTATCTCGAACGTGTGGGCAACGATGCGGCTCTATCGTTAGCACTCGCACGAATAACGTCAACTAACCTTATGCACGCAGGCTGCACGGCCATTGTTGGTGCCGCCATCATTCTCACTTTCAGTCGAGGCGGACTCACGCGACTCGGAATTCCCTTTCTCGGTCTAGTCATTGCCATTTCGCTTCACTCCTCATTCAATTGGCTGACCGAGAACGAGGGCGGCTCTGCCCTGCTGATAACCGCGACGGGGGTCGCCGTCTTTGGTATCGCGGGGGGAATCATCTATCTAGGATTCCCCTTGTCCGCTCGCTGGGTACGTGAGGACTTGGCACGCCAAGGAGCTACTGCCAGCGAGCAATCGGCACTCACCGGCAGTAGCGTCTCAGCAATTCTCGATGCATTCGAGGCTCGCTACGGATCAGACGCTGCCGACAAGGCGGAGGAACTTGTCGAGGTTCAGCGAAAAATCGCAATCCTTCAGCATGGGAGTCGAGGGAATGAGTCGGAGGTAGCGCAGCTCCAACAGGATGCTGCAAACCTTCGACGCCAGATTGGGATGTTCGCAATGATGTGGTTGCGCTCTCACTTACCCCTTGAATCCAAAGAATTGGGCATGTGGGATTCGCTCAGTGAAGCGGTGCCGCAACAACAGGAATCAAGTCAGGAAGCCCCCAGCGGGCTTTGGGCGCGTCTCAGCGAGGTCCCTTTTGACGGTGATAGCGTGACGGGGACAAGCAACTCGAACTTGGATCTGGACTCCGAGGCAAGTTTGGATTGAAATGGCACGGCGACGAAAGGGTGAATTAGGTGCTTTGCGCTCAGTGTGACGACAGCGCACGAGGGACTTGTAAGTTCTGCGGGCGCGGGGTGTGCGCAACACACCACGCCACCATGCCGTTCATCGTTACGGTATTTGGATCCAATCCACCGCGTTCAATTGTTGTCGGGGGTACTCTGTGGTGCCAGATCTGCCGACCACAGCCCGAACCGATCTCGATGCCGGAGTTGGCATGAGCAGTGAAAATATTTTCAGTCGCCTCGAAGGGCAACTTGAAAAGGAGCAGGGCGAGCAAGCACCCCTGACAATGTCAGACATCCTTGATCTCCCCGCCGAACAAGGCGATCTCATGCGTCAAGTTTTGCGGGCCCAGAAACCATTAACTCCCCCTGAAATTTCCCAGGCCCTCGGATGGGAACAGAACGCCACAGATCGAGTTATCGGTGACCTCAGCCTGGCAGGGATGATCGAGCTAACCGATGGCTGCATCAAGGTTTGCCCCATGCAACGAAATACTCGCACAACTCCCGGTGGCATGTGGAGCATCCTCAACGACCTTTAAGTCAGTTCGCCCCCACTGAAACTAAAACCCTGATACCAGAGCCGATTTAGATGCAAAGAAATTCGACCCAGCCTCATTAACTCATGAGGCTGGGTCGAATTGGCTGGACAATCGCAGCCGAACTTTTTTAGCTGCAGCCTGAAGTACTCCCGCAACCTTCGCAGACGTAGCAACTACCTGCTGGACGCATCTTGATTCCGCAGGTCATGCATAGCGGTGCATCAGATGCAGTGCCTGTGATTGCCTCGAGCAGTTCTGCACTCGAATGCACCGACGTGGGCACTTCATGACTCTTTGGCGCTTCGACAGATGCTTCGGTCTCCGCAGCAACGACGTCAACATCGAGATCGGCAGCTGGTGCTGTTGCGTAACTACTTTGCACGGTCGCAGCACGCTCATCCGCTGAGAAAATTCCCAGTGCCTCACGCTGCTCGAATGAAAGGTGGTCGAGCGCCAAACGACGGAATATGTAATCCATCATTGACTGCGAAATACGGATATCCGGATCATCGGTCATACCTGCGGGCTCAAAGCGCATGTTGACGAATTTGTTAACAAATGCCTCGAGCGGGACGCCATATTGCAATGCAATGCTGATGGCAATAGAGAATGCATCCATCACACCGGCGAGCGTTGAACCTTGCTTGCCCAGTTTAAGGAACACTTCACCGAGTTGACCGTCTTCGTAACTACCAGCGGTCATGTAGCCCTCAGCGCCAGCGACCGAGAAGGAGGTCGTCTGGCTTGGTCGTGACTTGGGAAGCCTACGACGAACTGGCTGCCCTCCCACCACGATTTCCTCGACGGGTGCATCTGTCTTCTTGGCCTTTGCATCGCTCAGGGGCTGCCCTACCTTGCAGTTATCACGGTAGATAGCGAGCGCCTTAATGCCCATCTTCCAACCCTCAAAGTAGATCTCAGCAACTTCTTCGACCGTTGCATCCTCTGGCATATTGACCGTTTTGCTGATGGCACCTGAGATAAATGGTTGAACAGCTGCCATCATGCGAACGTGGCCCATCGGCGTTATTGACCGAGCGCCCATTGCGGTATCGAAGATCGGGTAATGCTCGGTCTTGAGCCCTGGCGCATCAATAACGTGACCATTTTCACCAATGAATTCAATGATTGCTTCCACGGTTTCTTCTGTGTAACCCAACTTGCGGAGTGCACGAGGAATCGTCTGGTTCACGATCTGCATGGAACCACCACCAACTAGTTTCTTGAACTTGACCAGCGAGAAGTCAGGCTCAATTCCTGTGGTATCGCAGTCCATCATGAAACCGATGGTGCCCGTGGGCGCAAGAACAGATGCTTGAGCATTGCGCCAGCCATTGGCTTCGCCCAGTGTTAGGCACTCTTCCCACATCTTGCCGGCGAGAGCCGTGACGTCACCATCAAGGCTTGTTACGCCGCGAATGTTGTCATTTGCCGCAGCATGCTTGCGCATGACACGCTTGTGGGCATACTCATTGCGCGCATATCCATCATATGCACCAACAATTCCTGCCAATTCGGCACTGCGCTTGTATGCGGTGCCAGTCATCAGTGATGTGATTCCTGCAGCAAAAGCTCGCCCTGCCTCAGAGTCGTATGGCAAGCTCGTTGCCATCAGCAGTGCACCGAGGTTGGCATAGCCAATACCCAACTGGCGGTAGCGACGGGTTGTGTCACCAATGGGATCTGTCGGGAAGTCCGCGAAACAGATCGAGATGTCCATCGCGGTGATGACATATTCAACAGCACGTGCGAAACGCTCCGCGTCGAATGTGTCATCATCCTTGAGGAATGTGAGCAGATTCAAACTTGCCAAGTTGCATGACGAGTTATCAAGACTCATGTATTCCGAGCATGGGTTAGATGCATTAATCCGACCGGTCTCAGGATTGGTGTGCCAGTCATTGATCGTGTCGTCGTACTGGATCCCAGGATCGGCACACGCCCAGGCAGCCTCGGTCATTTTGCCAAAAAGTTCTTTGGCATCAACGGTTTCAACAACACTGCCATCGGTGCGTCGCGTGAGTCCGAATGGTTCACCATTTTCCACTGCACGCATGAATAGATCTGAGACGCGAACCGAGTTATTCGCATTCTGGTATTGAACACTGGAAATATCAGCGCCACCAAGATCCATGTCGTAACCAGCATCACGGAGAACGCGGATTTTGTCTTCTTCGCGCACCTTTGTCTCAATGAACTCTTCGATGTCTGGATGATCCACGTCGAGCACAACCATCTTGGCCGCGCGGCGAGTTGCACCCCCCGACTTAATCGTTCCCGCTGATGCATCAGCCCCACGCATGAACGAAACAGGACCAGAGGCAGTTCCACCCGAAGAACGAAGTAGTTCCTTGCTTGAACGAATCCGTGAAAGGTTCAGACCTGCACCTGATCCACCCTTGAAGATCATGCCCTCTTCTCGGTACCAGTTCAGGATCGAATCCATGGTGTCATCGACGCTGAGAATGAAGCACGCACTTACCTGCTGGGGGGCTGTGGTACCAACGTTGAACCAAACAGGTGAATTAAAGGAGAAAACCTGGTGCAACAACATGTACGTGAGTTCATGCTCAAAAATCTCTGCATCGGCATCGGTGCGGAAATATCCGTTCTCGCGACCGGACTTGGTGTAAGTGAGCACTACACGATCAATCAACTGCTTCAAACTGAATTCACGATTGTCTGCTCCAACCGCGCCACGGAAATACTTCGTTGTGACAATCGTCGATGCATTGACGCTCCAGAAGTCTGGGAATTCCACACCACGCTGCTCGAAAACAATCTCACCCGTTTTCCAGTTGTTCTGGACAACGTCGCGACGCTCCCACGTGACATCGTCATATGGATGAACACCTTCGGTTGTGTATAGGCGCTTCATCACAAGGCCGGGATTTTTGAGCGTGTTGTGGACGAAGCTTTCCTTGGTACTGAGGACCGGAGCTTCTGGTGCCTGTGTCATGAACGTGCCTTTCTTTTCTGTGGTTGTTCCTCGTTCCCCCATTGGTTGGCGAGGATCTGACTGGGAAGTGTTGTTATTCAGTTGGATCTGCGATTGAAACTGTTCGTACAGGTTCTTGGCCAGTGGGTTCGCCCTCTGCCCGAAGGAGTGCAATCTCGGCTTCAAAATCATCCAAGGTATCGAAGGATCGATAGACAGAGGCGAATCGAAGGTAGGCAACCTCATCCAATTCGCGGAGTGGAGCGAGAATGGCAAGTCCGACCTCTTGGGCAGGTATTTCACCATTTCCGCTGGCGCGGAGATTGTCTTCAACGCGCTGAGCAAGTACTGCGAGATCATCGTCACTCACCGGTCTTCCTTGGCAGGCCTTACGCACTCCATTTACCACTTTAAGCCGATTGAATGCTTCATGGGCACCTGAACGCTTCACAATATTGAGAGCGGCGAATTCTGCTGTGGTGAACCTGCGACCACAATGTGCACATTCACGCCTGCGCCTAATCGCCAGACCGTCCTCAACAGTGCGGGAGTCGACTACTCGTGAGTCGTCTTCACGGCAAAATGGACACTTCACGGCACTCTCCTCTCATTCGGACCGCTAGTCACATGCTTCACAGCAGGCACTCCAGCCACATCAGTTTCGGAACTTCTGCCATCCTGTGGATTACTTGTGGATGGTTTGCTACTAACCTGTGTGTCCTTAACCACAACCTGTGGGTGGTTCACACCGGTGTTACTACTACATCTAGGGGTGTGAATCTAATGGAAAGTTCAGCCCGGCGCAACCGTTATGACTCGGCGTGTTGCTCGAATATTGAACTCGAGGACCGTGTCTGGACAGGTTGCCCATAAAGATCGTTGAGGAACCTCACCGTTTCAGCAGTTCTCAGCTTGTTTCCTGAGTGTGCATAGTGCAGTGGCCCGGAGAATTTGACCCCCGATGATTTCGCAATTTTGGCCCATGGAAGTACCTGCACACGCGGATACTTAGCCGCAATTGAATCCAACGTCTTGTTGAACCAAGATTGTTTGGCCTTGCTAAAACGGTCACCATTGAGGCCGTAAGTATTGATCCACACCACATTTTTTTGTGGCCCAATGAGCTCCAGCATTTGTTTGATACGTTGCTGGGTAATTGATCTATTAATCCAGCGCATGTCATTGGTGCCCAGTGCGATCACGATGGTGTCGGGCAACCCTTTCCATTGCCGCTGGTCTTTGACCTGAGCCATCCCCCAGTCAATTCTTTTACCGCCAAAGCATCTAATGGTGGGATTCCAACCGCTAGCCCGCAGCGACTTGGTCAGCATCTGGCGAGTATTTCTGGTGTTTGAATCTCCGACGATCAGCACTCGCCGCCCTGCTCCTGGCCCATTGCGAGTATCCTTATCACTCCAGATTGGCGCTGAGCAAGCCCTGGAATCGCCACCCGTTCGCCAGCTGGGATCTCGTTCCGCGGCACTCGCGCTCTGAATACCTCCAGAAAACAAAGCCGCTATCAAGGCAAAAACCACAAGAAACCGAAACCGCATAAAAGCACCCTAAAACACGCTCATGATTCAAACTCGAGTGGTCATCCCTGCATTGCGGGAACCACTATGGATTGGCCCGGATACACGTGGTCTGCCCCCAGGTCATTGAGCTCCCTGATACGCAACACCATTTCACGCGGATCAATGTCAGGTGCAATTGACCTAGCGATGGCCCAAAGATTCTCGCCGGGCTGGATGACGACAACGGCCGTTGCATTCACCACCGAGTCCGTTGAGGCATCAGCGCTCCCACCACCCAGGGTCATCCATGCCAAAATCAGGAACATCGTTCCCATCAGGCCAAGGACCACTCGACCCCGACGGGTGAGGCGAATTTCTCTGGAAACACTCTTTGCCCGTGGGATTGAGCCTGGAGTATTTCGAATTGACCTTGGCTTTGTAGTGTTTGTAGTCACTGTGGTGCTGTTCATGGGGAAGCCTTTCTCGAACGGGTGTACTATCGAACGGATGTACGATTTATAGCATGGTGCGGTGACAATGTCGGCGACATTTCGAACATGTGTTTGATTCGTGTCGTTTTCTCGGCTAATCTGCACAGGCATAGAGCACCAGAGAGGTCTGACATTGAGGGGCGCACCAGCGCATTAATGTCCATAGGCCGCTCGTGAGCAGAAGGGCAACACCATGGCGGGCAGGATCAAAAAGGCAGAAATTGTTGCCAACACAGAGGGAAAAACCGAAATGAGAACCGAAGGGGCAACCGTCATAGACATCACCACCGCTGCCAGAGATGCTCTGACCGAACGCCAGATCGCCATACTCGAGATGATCCGTGAGACAACCGAATCACGCGGATACCCACCGAGTGTCCGTGAAATCGGTGAAGCCGTCGGGCTCACCAGTCCCAGCTCAGTTGCTCACCAACTCAAAAATTTGCAGCGGGCAGGCTTTTTACGCATTGACCCCAATAGACCGCGAGCCCTGGTGCTCTCATCCACCCATGCCCAAGACAACTCGCTCGGTGAAACTAGCCCAGATTCATTGGCTCATCGGATTTCTGCCTCACATGAAATTTCACGACCAGAAGATGAAGTCTCACCGTTCACAAACGTCCCAGTACTCGGTCGTATCGCTGCCGGTGGGCCAATTTTGGCCGAACAGGCAGTTGAAGCGACCTTCCCACTCCCCCGCGATTTGGTCGGTGAAGGTGAACTGTTCAGTTTGAAGGTGGTTGGTGACTCCATGGTCGACGCTGCAATATGCGATGGAGACTGGGTAGTAATCCGGCGCCAACCCACGTGTGAGAACGGTGACATCGTTGCCGCATTGCTCGACGATGAAGCAACGGTAAAAACATTCAAGCGTCAAGACGGCCATGTCTGGCTCATGCCACATAACCCTTCTTATGCACCGATTCCAGGCGACAATGCTCAGATTCTTGGCAAGGTTGTTACCGTTTTACGTCGCCTCTGACTCAACTGGGTCACCTGGATACACAGCCCCCACCTTTTGATCATGCAAACGTAAGAGCGCAGCAATCGTTGTTTCCTTACTCGTGGTGAACCACAATGGCGGCATGCTCGCTCGCAGGGCCCTGCCGTAGCCGGCAGTGGCCACTCGCGGATCCAGCACACTCACAACACCCCGATCCGATGTTTGCCGAATCAATCGACCTGCACCCTGAGCGAGCATCAAACCGGCTCTTGTCACCATCACACTGCTGAATCCAGAGCCGCCGGCCTCATCAACGGCGCGAGATCGTGCCGACATAACGGGATCATCCGGACGGGGAAATGGGATTCGATCAATGATTACCTGACTGCACGAAACACCCGGTACATCCACTCCTTGCCAGAGCGAGAGCGTCCCAATCAAACTCGAATGCTCATCAGAGGCGAAGCGATCCACCAACAGTCCGACAGATTCACCCTTTTTTTGAACGTGCAGCGGAGTATCACATCGGACCCTCAGGTACTCAGCCGCACGCTCAACGGTGCGCCAACTCGAACACAAAACAAGGGTTCGTCCACCTGCGGCCTCAATGAGTTCTCCCATTTCATCTAGGGCTTCCATCGCTATTCCATCACGCGAAGGCGCGGGCAAATGTGCTGCGACATAAATAATTCCTTGTCGCGGATAATCAAATGGTGAACCTACATCGATGGTTTTAGCACGAGAGTCATTGTGAATTCCAAGGCTTTGGGTTATGGCATCGAAGGTCCCGCTGGTTGTTAACGTTGCACTAGTGACCACCACACTTTTTTCCTGGAACAGGCGGCCGTGCAACAGGTGCGCAACACTCAAAGGTGCACAATGTAACGTGGGCGGTCTGCCTGCATGATCTATCCAAAGAACGCTGTCATTGACCAATGAATTGTCCGCCGAAATTATTGCACCGGCCAGGTCATGGATTTCTTCAACGGCGCCTCGAGCCCTCTGGTTTTTGGCACTTGCCTCCGGATCATCGGATTTGAGTGAACCTATTTCCGTCACCGCGGCATGCGCTGCATCCCGAACAAGGGTTAACCCCAAAAGGAGTTCGCGATTCAATTCATTCAGTCGAGTCGGGCCATCGCCCGGGTCGCAGCTATCACGCAATGCAATGTCTAATGCCCCCTGTGCATCAGCGAGAAGGTCCACGGTCCTTTGATCGATGAGCGTGTGCACGCGTGAGGTTGCCCTCTCCACCATGGCCACACTCAACTCACTTGTTACCGCGCTTGTGGCTCTGTCAACAATCTCATGGCCCTCATCAATCACGACTACGGAATGCTCGGGCAACACGGGGATTCCTTCAATCACATCAATCGAAAGGAGTGCATGATTGGTAACGACAATGTGAGCACCTGCAGCTGCCTCCCTACGCTTTGCCGTGAAGCACTCTTCGCCAAAAGCACATTTTGATTCACCGATGCACTCACGGCGTGAAACAGAGAAACTCTTCCAGACACGCGGATCAATATCATCACCGAAATCGTCCCGATCTCCAGTTGATGTTTGCTCTGCCCACGTTCGCACTGCCACAGCCTGAGCACCGAGGGTCCCTTTGCCTACTTCAAAAAGAACATCATCGTCAGGGTCAGGAACACTCGCATGCAATTTTTGCAAGCACACATAGTTGTTTCGACCTTTTAATACGGCAAACTTCAACTCCCGCTGAAAGTTCTCGTTCAATGTCAGTGCCAAAACGGGAAGGTCTTTTTCCATGAGCTGTTTCTGCAGAGCAAGTGTTGCGGTCGAAACAATGACGGGATCCGATGTCGTAATTGCATAGGTTGCGGCCGGCACCAGATAGCCCAGGGACTTGCCCGTTCCTGTACCCGCCTGGATCACCCTGTGTGAGTGACTCGCAATTGCTTCACCGATTTCGGAGACCATTTCCTGCTGCCCTGTTCTTGGGCTTCCACCAACGCGGTCAATGACACTGTCCAACACCACCTGCGGATCCAGATGTTGATCGCTCATGGAACTAAACGACTTCGACGTGAGATGGAGGGCGCACAAATCCTGCCTCAATCAATTCCGCTTCGAGCGCTGCGGGGATAAGCCCCGTGATATTGCTTCCGAGATCGTCGTGCTCAACAACAATTTGCTCTCCCGTCGCATGAATCCGAGCCACTAAATCACCATGGGAGTAAGGGATTGCGGCCGAGATTGAAACCAGGTGCTGTGGAAGCCTGCTTTCAATCGCCTGAATAAGTTCAGCCAGCCCCACGCCCGATTTGGCGCTCACTACAACAGAGTCAGGAAACTCACGTTGAATGTGAGCGATAGTGATGGGATCTGCGATGTCTGCTTTATTTATCACGATGAGCTCTTGG
>Ga0181563_10000157_pt1 | contig 59332 bp, 55 predicted proteins | sample 011ome_25_FD_133759 | JGI IMG/M metagenome (GOLD analysis project Ga0181563, IMG submission 133759) | Coastal salt marsh microbial communities from the Groves Creek Marsh, Skidaway Island, Georgia - 011512CT metaG (megahit assembly) | ecosystem: Environmental > Aquatic > Marine > Intertidal...
ACCTAAATCAATCCCTAAAAATCATTTGGGCGTTTTAGCGGATGCAAATATAAAACCCTTTTTCTTACTAACAATGAGTTTTTGAATTGTTTTTTTAAATAAAAATTTTACCTTTTTTTCAATGGAGTTTTTGCCTCTTTCCAAAGGGTGTAGAGACTGTCCAAGTCATATGAAAGAGCAGTAGGATCAAGCTCAATTATTCCGTCTCCATAGGCCCTTTGTAAAATGTCTTCTATTAAAAAATCTTCATAGATGGTTTCGGGATCGTAAATGTCTTTTAAAGAGAGCTTGAAAAAGGAGGCCATAGTTTGATAAATCATTGCCTTCCAACCGTTCCTTAGTTTTTTTATTAACTCGTGAGTTGTTGCTCCAGTTTGTCGATGAACCAATTTGATTAAAATACGGCCCTGTGATCGAGATAGTTTTTTAAGTTCCTCCTCAAATTCGTCGTATATAAATTTTTCAATTCGTTTAATGTAGATTTTCTTTTGCCGCTTTTTCTCAATTCTTTCCAATCTAGAGGTAAGGGTATCCAAGCGATCAGCTGCTAACTTGGCATATGGGTAAACCCGCAATGTTCTATTTCTCAATATGACATAATTACGCAATTCGTTCATACTCTTAAAACGAAGCGGTTGAAACAATACAACTTCCTCTAGACGTATACCCGAATTTGGAATGGAATCAGTTTCAAACTTATAAAGCATCGGCTCCTCAAAACCAATACTGTCTTGCTGTTGACTCAGGAGGCAGTATGGGAGAATCAAGAATGAAAAAAAAACAAAACGATTCATAAGCATTTTTATAACTGACTTTAACGAAGTTAGGTTTACTCTTTGCTCAAAGTTTACTACAAAAATCAGCCCACAAAAGTACAAATTATTTAAGTCGGGGGCTTTTATTTAGGATTATTCTTACTTTTGAAATTCGTTAAAATTTTAACCTTGATTTATGAGCGTATTAGACAAAAAAGCAATTGGATTTTTAGAAAAGTATTTAAATAATGCATCCCCTACAGGGTACGAAAGTAGTGGTCAAAAAATCTGGATGGAATACATTAAACCCTATGTAGATACTTTTATAACAGACACCTACGGAACTGCTGTAGGAGTAATCAATCCTGAAGCTGAATTTAAGGTTGTAATCGAAGGACATTCTGACGAAATCTCTTGGTATGTAAATTACATTACAGACGATGGATTGATTTACGTCATACGCAATGGGGGAAGCGACCACCAAATAGCCCCTTCAAAATGTGTAGACATTCATACTAAAAAAGGAATTGTCAAAGGGGTCTTCGGATGGCCTGCAATTCATACTCGTAAAAACGGTAAGGAAGAAATCCCAAAATTGGACAACATCTTTGTCGATATAGGCGCTAAAGACAAAAAAGAGGTTGAAAAACTAGGTGTACATGTAGGTTGTGTAATCACTTATCCTGACCAATTTCACATATTGAACAAAAACAAATTTGTTTGTAGAGCAATCGACAATCGTGCCGGTGGCTTTATGATTGCTCAAGTAGCGCGTCTACTAAAAGAAAATAATAAAAGTTTACCTTTTGGACTCTATATTACCAATTCCGTTCAGGAAGAAGTTGGTTTACGTGGAGCTGAAATGATCACTCAGACAATCAAGCCCGACATTGCCATTGTAACAGATGTCTGCCACGATACTACTACACCCATGATCAATAAAAAACAAGAGGGCCATACCAAGATTGGGGATGGACCAGTAATTTCATACGCTCCTGCCGTTCACAATTTATTACGCGAACGCATTATAGAAACTGCTGAAGATAAAAAAATACCATTTCAGCGATTGGCATCATCTCGCTTTACGGGAACAGATACTGACGCTTTTGCATACAGTAACGGAGGAGTTGCTTCAGCACTGATCTCACTTCCACTTCGATACATGCATACCACAGTTGAAATGGTACACCGTGACGATGTTGAAAATGTGATAAAACTAATTTATGAGACCCTACTCAACATCAAAACAGGAGAATCTTTCAGTTATTTTGACTAATTAAATAAAGTTATAATCAGCGCTTTTTTCTAAGCTCTTGGGGAGGTAATGTTCCAAAAACAAAATCCCACAATGGAGAACTAACACCATAGGCTTTGTCCTCATACTGATAGTGATGAAGATGATGGTGACGCCATAAGTATTTTAAAAAATTCTTTGGGGGCTTTCTACTGTGCACCAAATAGTGAATTCTCAGGTAAGAAGCATATCCAATGAAAAATCCAGGCCAGAAAGAATAGGTTAATTCTCCTAATAAAAGATAAAATACCCCAAAAAATACTGCTCCTAACAAAATTGCAAGTGGAATAGGCAACGCCAATAAGCCAATATCTGTTGGAAATTCGTGATGGACACCATGAACTTTATATTGCCAATACCTTTCGTCTTTATAGTCTGGTCCTGAGTGGTACAAAAAACGATGCATTAAATACTCAATCAAGGTAAAAAACAAGAGACCTAAAATAAAAATAGACGATCTTATTAATTAATGAAACTGAATTCCCTGCCAAAAGAGTTGCAATTGCAATTACAATATAAATGATGACAGCCAATCGACTATTTGTTTTAGGGATTTTTAGTTTTGGGTTGGAAGTGTTCATAGGTGAAGTATTTGGGATACTATTGAATAAATTTTCGAGTTTAACAGATCAGGAATAGCTGCTCACAAAAATAATTTAAGCAAAGTTACTATCAAAAACGCTAATTACAAAGACTTGAGTATGCGCTTTACTATTGAAGGGCCTTCATAGACAAATCCAGTGTAAAGCTGAACTAAAGATGCGCCTGCATTGAGTTTTTCAAGTGCATCCTCAGCAGAATGGATTCCTCCAACACCAATGATTGGAAATGCATTTTTACTCATTTTAACTAAGTAACGAATGACCTCGGTACTTCTGTGATTAAGAGGCTTACCACTCAAACCACCCGTCTCAGATTTGTTATTTGATTGAAGACCGTCCCGACTTAGAGTGGTGTTGGAAGCAATAACTCCATCTATTTTGGTAGAGATCACTATATCTATAATATCATCGAGTTGAGCATTGGTCAAGTCGGGTGCAATTTTTAATAATATTGGCTTAGGAGTACTTTTTTCTTTGTTTAGGACATTTAATGTTGAAAGCAGCTTGGTTAAGGGCTCTTTATCTTGTAAAGCTCGAAGGTTGGGCGTGTTGGGTGAACTCACATTGACCACAAAATAATCTACATAATCAAATAAGGCTTGAAAACAATAGATATAATCATCTACTGCTTTTTCATTAGGGGTAACTTTATTTTTGCCAATATTCCCTCCTATAAGAATATCGGTATTTTTCTTTAATCTTTTAACTGCGTCCTCAACACCGTAGTTATTAAAACCCATCCGGTTGATGATTGCCTCATCTTCTTTGAGACGAAACAATCTTTTTTTTGGATTACCAGGTTGTGCTTTAGGGGTCAACGTTCCGATTTCAATAAAACCAAAACCAAAGTTTGAGAGCTCCTTGAAAAGTTCAGCATTTTTATCAAATCCAGCAGCGAGACCCACTGGATTGGGAAATTTCAAGCCAAAAACTTCTCTTTCAAAACGCGGATCGTTTTGACGATAAAGTGCCCGAATAAGGGAAGGAATTCCTGGGAGATAAGAAAGCCATTTAATCATTGAAAAAGTAAAATAATGCACTTTTTCAGGGTCAAAAAGAAACAACAAGGGTTGAACTATTCTTTTATACATGGCAAAAAAATATCCCGCCGAAAGTGGCGGGATGTTGGTTTACTTTTTTGCTGGGGGTGGGTTCAGTTTTGAACTCATTTCCAGCGATATGGCTGAGCGCTCAATTTTAAGCTTTCCAGCCAATGTTTCTAAAATACAAGTATTGTCCTTGTCATTCAGTTCCATGATTTTTCCGTGGATACCACTTTTGGTGATCACACGATCTCCTTTTTTCATGTCACGCATAAAATTCTTCTCTTTCTTTTGTCTACGTTGTTGTGGCAAGATGATAAAGAAAAAGAATACCACCAGCATTAAGAGTAAAAACGGTAATTGACCTGAAAGACCTTCTGACATTGACTTTGAATTTAGTTTTGTTGACGTGCTCTAGCCTGAGCTTCTCTTTGTTGTTGCTTTACAGGATCAGGAGTTACATTTGATTTAATACGTAACATTTCTCTACCTGATGCTGTATTGGCTGAGAGTGTAACTGACTTTTGTTGAATACCTGGCTTGTTACTGGAATCAAAACTAACCACTATAGAACCGGTTTCACCTGGAGCTATTGCTTGGTTTTTTGGATATTGCGGTACTGTACATCCACAACTCCCTCTAGCATCAACAATGATTAAGTCAGCATCTCCAGTGTTGGTAAATCCAAAAGTGGTAGTCACTTTATCACCTTCATTGATGGTTCCAAAATCATGAGATGTTTTATCGAATGTCATGGCAGGGACTCCTGAAGTTTTCGCAACAGCAGTACTTGCAGCTGGAGTAGAAGTCGTTCCTGAGCTATTTACTTTTTTTGCAGCACCATCTTGGCATGCAGTAAATAAAACGAATGTAAACACCAAACTAAAAATTAATCTTTTCTTCATAATAATTTATAAATTTTGTGAACTCAAAAGTAACAAAAAAACTCATTACAACAAGCCTCTACCGCTTTTGTTCAACCTCTCCTTGTGACTAAATTCTTTTACTAATTTATCCAGGACCCCATTCACAAAATTATTGCTGTTGGGAGTTGAATAATCTTTGGTAATCTCTAGATATTCATTTATCGTTACCTTGGTAGGTATCTGAGGAAAAAACAATAATTCTGCAATTGCAATTTTAAGGACTACGCTATCAAGTCTGGCAATCCGATCAGCATCCCAGTTTGGAGTTTTTCCTTCTAATTCTTTTTGCAAATCTTCGTCTTTTGCAATTACCTTTTCTAAAAGTTCTCGGCCAAAAAGAATATCCTCTTGATTTTTTGCGAAGTCTGGAAAAGGAAGTCCACTTTGCTGGTCAGCGCTGAGTTGCTTAAACGTTTTTGATAAAAATGTGTTGACAAGAGGTAAATCGTCTATCCAAGTAATGTTTTGATCTTCAAGATAATCATATAAGAAATCAGAAGAGGCGATGTGTTTTTTAAAACACTTTGAAAACCAATTTAAATCTTTTTCCCAATTTGGCTCTGAAATTTTTTGATATTCACTAAAAGCACTATCTGAGGAAATTTTACGGAGGAGTTCTTTTAAAAAAACAAATTGCAAATCCCACTTTAAGACATTTTTAGACTTTATTTTTTTTTCTAAAACGGGGTGCTGTTGAATCATTAACAAGACCTTGTTTTGAGAAAGCAACTTGAGGTGTTTAAACTTTAGTTCATCCGAGCCTAACTTCTCATAGGTCTTCAACTGATCTTGAATAAAGTCCATTAGTGCTTTTATCAAGCCTAATATAGAGATATAAAGGTCAAAAGATTGTGAAACACTGGTATCGAAAAACTTGAGTTCGTCTTCGAGTTTACTGTTTTCTCGTTGAGAAAAAGAGTACACAGATTGCATAACTTTAATGCGAATATGTCGTCTTGTGAGCATGTTTCAGAACTTTAGTGGCACAAAAATAATTTATTAAAGTGAATCCCAAGCCCTACCGATTGAAAACTTTCAATGAGCTTTCCTTTTAAGCGTTGGCATTTGATTACATTTGTTCAGATAAATTATGAAAGAGCTTCGCTACTTAAATAAATACTTTTTAAAATACCGCACCAAACTTCTTTTGGGGTTTTTAATTACCGTCATTGCAAGAATATTTTCCTTGGTAGCTCCTAGACTGATTGGAAACTCTCTCACAGCTGTGGAAAATTATTTGCAATCCGAAAGCGGTGATCTTTCAGCAATTAAGCAAATCCTTTTGATTAATATATTGGTGATCGTAGGCACCACATTAGCTTCAGGATTTTTGACTTTTTTAATGAGGCAAACGATCATCAATGTTTCTCGTTATATCGAATTCGACCTTAAGAATGAGATCTTTTGGCATTACCAACGGTTAACTCAACGCTTTTATAAAAACAATAGAACAGGTGATTTAATGAACCGAATCAGCGAGGATGTGGGTAAAGTAAGAATGTATGTAGGCCCCGCATTTATGTACAGTACCAACACTGTTGCCCTTTTTATTATTGTCATCTCTTACATGATTAGTATAGCCCCCGAATTGACCCTTTACACCGTTCTTCCCCTCCCAATATTGTCCATTACAATTTATAAGATAAGTAGAATCATCAATCAAAAAAGCACATTAGTTCAGGAGATGTTATCTAAAATGTCCTCCTATGCTCAAGAGAGCTTTAGCGGGATTGCAGTAATCAAATCTTATAATCTTCAAACACAGGCATCCTCTGATTTTAATTCTCTGGCCACAGAGAGTTACGATAAGAATATGGATTTGGTAAAGGTTCAAGCCTGGTTTTTCCCACTTATGATTTTACTGATAGGCTGCAGTAATCTCATTGTCATTCTAGTTGGAGGAAATCAGTACATCAACGGCACTATAGAAATTGGGGTGCTGGCAGAATTTATCATTTATGTCAATATGCTTACTTGGCCAGTGGCTGTGGTCGGCTGGATTACCAATATAGTTCAGCAGGCAGAAGCTTCGCAAAAAAGAATCAATGCCTTTCTAAAAGAACAACCCGAAATAGAGTCTGGTAAGGGCGTAACTCAAAAAGTTACAGGAAATATAGAGTTTAAAAATGTCAGGCTTAGCTATCCTGAAACAGGTATCAAGGCACTTGACAATGTTAATTTAAGCATACCCTCAGGAAGTACATTAGGTATTATTGGAAATATTGGATCAGGTAAATCGACCCTATTAGACGCCATTTTACGACTATACGATCCTTCACAAGGGTCTATAGAAATAGATGGGCATGACTTAAAAGAATATACCCTTTCTGAACTCCGTGATGCCATAGGATACGTCCCACAAAACGCATTTTTATTTTCCGAAAGTATAGAAGACAACATTCGCTTTGGCAACCCCAATGCTTCAGACGAAGCTATACAAGCGATCGCTAAAAAGGCAGTTGTACACAACAACATCGTCAAGTTTAAAGAGGGCTATAAGACACTTTTAGGAGAACGTGGTGTTACCCTTTCTGGTGGACAAATTCAAAGGGTTTCCATTGCTCGTGCATTAATTAAAGATCCTCAGATACTTTTGCTTGACGATTGTCTTTCAGCTGTAGATACAGATACAGAAGAAGAAATTTTAAAACACCTAAAATCGATCACTAAAGACAAAACGACCCTGATTGTCAGTCATCGAATTTCATCCTTAAAACACGCAGACCAGATCGTTGTTTTCGAAAATGGCAAAATAGTTCAACAAGGCCAACACACTGATTTAATTGAGGTTGAGGGCTACTACAAAGAATTATTTGAAATTCAACAGGCCAACAGCTCCAAATAATTGGTATTGTTTAATTTTTTTAATAAAATTGTCGAATAACATTAGATTAGTTTAGACAAAATGCGTGATTACGAAGAAGATAATATTGAGGAGATTTACTCTAAAATTTTAAGAGCTGGGAGAAGAACTTACTTTTTTGATGTAAGGGAAACTAAAGCAAGTGATTATTATTTGACCATTACTGAAAGCAAAAAGTTTACAAACGAGGACGGCTCCTATTATTACAAAAAGCACAAGATTTACCTTTACAAGGAAGATTTTGAAAACTTCACTTCTTATCTTCAGGACTCCATTTCCTTTATTTTTGAAAATAGAGGCCATGAGGTCATCAGTGAACGTCACCAAAAAGATTACTCCCCAGATAAAGTCAATTCTGAACAGGAGTAAACTACTTCTGTACCCTCATCCAAAAAATAGCAAATTTAATTTTTTATGTTGGTAATATTTTGAACCTTTAGCTGTTCAAAACAACCACTTTATGAAAAATTTAATTTCTCTAGTTGCATTAATTGCATACAATTCCATTTTTGGTCAAGTTTCTTTAGACTATTATTTAGAGGCAGACCACCCTTATGATCAAAGCATACCACAACCTCAAACACTATTGGGCTATGAGGTAGGGACTTGGCATGTTTCTCATGATAAATTAGTCCATTACATGTACCGTCTTGCAGAGAGTTCGGATCGAATTCAGATTGAAAACAGAGGAAGTACATATGAAGGGCGTCCCATTTTACTTTTAACCATAACCAGTCACGAGAATCACAGTAGAATAGAAGAAATTAAAAGTAACCATATAGCACTCACAGAGTCAGGGGCTGATCAAATTTCTATTGAAGATCAACCCTTAGTAGTTTATCAAGGATTTTCAATCCATGGGAATGAGCCAAGTGGAGCCAACTCAGGCTTGTTACTTGCTTACCATCTTGCTGCGAGTAATGCTCCGGAGACACTAAAAATGCTCGATGAATTGGTCATCTTATTTGACCCCAGCTTTAATCCAGATGGCTTACAGCGTTTTGCTTATTGGGCGAATACAAATAAAAATCAAAAACTTACCGCTGATCCAAATGACAGAGAATACAATGAAGTTTGGCCACGAGGACGGACAAATCACTATTGGTTTGACTTAAACCGCGACTGGCTCCCTACCCAGCTGCCAGAATCTCAAGCGAGGATTAAGACATTTACTGATTGGCTTCCAAACATCCTTACTGACCATCACGAAATGGGAACCAATTCCAGTTTCTTTTTCCAGCCTGGTATCCCTTCAAGAGTCAATCCTTTAACCCCTGATATGAATCAGAAGTTGACACAAAAGATAGGTGCGTTCCACGTTGAAGCCTTTAACAAATTGGGGTCTCTTTATTATTCTGAAGAAGATTACGATGATTTTTACTACGGAAAAGGGTCAACCTATCCCGATGTTAATGGAAGTATTGGTATTTTGTTTGAACAAGCCAGCTCAAGGGGCCATTTACAAGAAAGCGACAATGGACTTCTCAGCTTTCCCTTTACGATTCGGAATCAGCTAACCGCAGGATTTTCTACCCTAAAGGCTGCGACATCACTGCGTTTAGAAATTTTAAGTTATTTTAAAAATTTCTACGCTGATATGAGAAATAAGGCTTCTAAAAGCAAACAAAAAGCAATCGTATTTAGCAGTGGTAAAGACGCTGCTAAAAGTTATCATTTTGCCAAAATGCTAGAACGCCATAAAATTAAAGTTCACAAGTTGAATGGAAATCTAAGTAGAAATGGAAATCAGTACACCTCAGAAGAAAGTTATGTCATTCCCTTAGAACAAAAAAAACATCAGTTGATCCAAGCAATGTTTACAAAGCAATCCACTTTTAGGGACAGTCTCTTTTATGATATTTCTGCATGGACCTTTCCTTATGCCTTTAACCTCAACCACACCATAGAAAGCAATTCTTCATTAATAGGAGCTCCAATTGATGAAATTACTCCTCCCGAAGGAAAAGTAACTTCCAAAGCAACTTATGCCTATTTGTTTGAAGCTCACAATTACTACACACCAAAATTGCTGAACCATTTGCATCAAAATAATGTTCGTGTTAAGGTAGGACTAACACCTTTTACACTAATCGGTAAGCGATATGACTACGGAACTTATATAATTCCAGTAAAAAATCAAGAGGTTACAGAAGATGCGTTATTCAGTATCCTTCAAGAAGGAGCTCAGGCAAGCCATATTACTATCCACAGCTCAAAAACAGGTTACACGGATGGAATAGATCTCGGATCAAGGGACTTTACTTCTGTAAAAAAACCAGAAATTGCACTTTTAGTAGGCGATGGAGTTCGCAGCTATGACGCTGGAGAAATATGGCATTTGTTAGATACGAGACACCATATTTCCATTTCTAAAATTGATATTCGTAACCTAAGCAGAACAGACTTAAGTCGATATACCCATTTTATTATTCCCAGTTTTTCTGGATCAGGACTCAACGCACATGTCGAAAAACTAAAAGAATTTGTCAGTGAGGGAGGGACCATCATCGGGTATCGAAATACGACTAGATGGCTGGAGAAAAACGATTTTATTGAACTCGAATTCTTAAGTCAAGAACTGGTTGCGGAAGACGTGAGTTTTGAAAATAAAGAATTGTTTAGAGGTGCTCAGCTTACAAGTGGTGCAATATTCAATACAAAAATTGACAGAAGTCATCCGATTAATTTTGGGTTTCAAAATGAAAACTTAGCCGTATTTAGAAATACAAATCTTTATATCAAACCAGATAAACAAAGTTATAACAACCCAATAAAGTATACGAATAACCCCCTGTTAAGTGGATATATTTCAGAAGAAAATTTAGAATTACTGAAAAATACAGTTCCTTTTCAAGTTCAGCGTATGGGGAGGGGTCGCGTCATTGTATTGACAGACAACACTAATTTTAGAGCTTTCTGGTATGGAACCAATCGCATACTTACCAATGCATTGTTCTTATCAGATAAGATGTAGTTTATAAAATTTGTTGACCGTTCGGCAAATCATTTTCGGGAGCTAATAAGATCACATCCTCTTGATCTTGGGCTCCCAAAACGAGGCATTGGCTTTCAAAATGTGCAATCTTTTTAGTGCCAAGGTTTACCACCGCTATGATCTGTCTTCCTACTAAATCTTCTTTTTTGTATCGTTTAGTGATCTGCGCTGAAGAGTTTAGTTTTCCAAGTGGTCCAAAATCAATTTGCAGTTGGTAGGCTGGCTTTATAGCTTCAGGAAAATCCTTTGCCTCCAATACAGTTCCGACTCTGATATCCAATCCTTCAAAAGTGGTAAAATCAATCATAAAGCTATTTTGATTGCCTCAAAAATACTACTTTTAATTCAGCATTTAAATTGAATCTTTATGGCACTCACAGAATCTTATATGCTTCCTTTAAAGACAGAAGCACCCTCTTTTTCTCTGACAAATGTAGTCTCTGGTCAAAAAGAGTCTTTGAAACAACTCAAAGGTTCTTCAGGTACCTTGATTATTTTTATGTGTAACCACTGTCCTTATGTCGTTCATTTGATGGATGCCATCGTAAATACTGCTAGCAAATTTTCCAAAATTGGTGTCAATACAATTGCCATTTCGAGTAACAGTATTATCAGTCATCCACAAGACGGACCTGAAAACATGAAAAATCTCGCCTTAGAAAAAGAGTTCTCATTTCCCTACCTCTTTGACGACACTCAAGAGGTCGCGCATGCCTACAAAGCAGCTTGTACTCCAGATTTTTATTTGTTTGATTCTGAGTTAAGTCTTTACTACAGGGGTAGATACGATGACTCAAGACCTGGAAATGATCAACCCATTACCGGCAAAGATCTGCATCAAGCTTGTACTTCCATGTTAAAGGGAGAACCCACAGAGTCATTGCAATACCCTAGTATGGGTTGTAATATAAAATGGTTTGAAGGTAATAGTCCTGAAAAGCGATCTTAAAAATCGACCAATTCTACATCAAAAATCAATGTGGCATCAGGAGGAATGACTCCACCTGCCCCTTGAGCACCATAAGCCAAATGACTTGGAATAACAAGACGAGCACCTGCCCCTTTGGTCAAAAGTAGAATACCTTCATCCCAACCTGGAATAACCTGACCTACTCCTACTTTAAATTTGATAGGCTCATCTCTTTGGTAAGAAGAATCGAAAACTGTTCCATCGACTAAAGTGCCTTTATAATGAACAGCTACCTGGGCTCCTTTTTCAGGGGTTGCTCCTGATCCTTCTTTAGTGATGTTATAAAATAAGCCACTAGGGGTTTCTTTCATACCTTCTGTTAGACCAGCAAGGGCTTTTTTAGCTTCCTCAGCTGCTGCTTTTTTTCTTTCTTCACCAGATGAATTAAACGAACTAAAAGCGGCGTTGGCATCCCATTGTTCTGCTTCTTTTCCATGTCTTTCTATGGTTAAAGACTCAATAATATCTCCTTGAGCAACCTGATTTACCACCTCTTGACCTTCTACTACATAACCAAAAACAGTATGTTTACCGTCGAGCCAATCTGTAGGTCCATGGGTGATAAAAAACTGGCTGCCGTTCGTCGCAGGGCCTGCATTTGCCATGGAAAGTGTTCCTGCTTTGTTGTGCTTGAGGTCAGGGTGAAACTCGTCGTCAAACTGATATCCAGGACCTCCAACTCCTGTTCCCTGAGGACAGCCTCCTTGAATCATAAAATCTGGAATTACACGGTGAAACGTCAGACCATCGTAATAAGGTTCTCCCTCATTTTTGTGCTCATTTTTTTGATTTCCCTCTGCTAAACTCACAAAATTCCCAACGGTTCCAGGAGTTTCTTTATAAGTAAGCTGAAGAACTATTGCACCTTTAGATGTCTCAAACTTTGCGTAAATACCTTCCATAAAATTGAATTAAGTGGCAAAGATAAGAATCCCTCTCAGACCAAAAAGTTTAATTAGCAATTTCACTCATGAACTTTATTCTGTAAAGTCGAAGCTCTTCTTCCTCATAATCTCCCTCAAATTCATCAAGTGCTTCCTCTATGGAATCTGACTCTGATTCGATAAAGTAATCGTAAAGTTCTTCCATTTGATCTTCATCAAACAGATCTTCTAAATAATAATCAATATTAAGTTTTGTACCTGCAAAGACTATGGTTTCCATTTGAGAAATTAATTTATTCATTTCCATGCCCTTTGCTGAGGCAATATCTTCAAAGGGAAGTTTTCTATCAACACTTTGAATTAAAAATAGCTTTAGTGAAGAATTGATTCCCGTACTCTTAACAACCAAGTCGTCCGGTCTTAAAATTTGGTTTTCTTCAATATAATTCTGGATAAGCTCAAGAAATTTCTTCCCGTACCGCTTTGCTTTGCCTTCTCCAACTCCGTTAATATTAACCAACTCTTCTTGAGTGATGGGATATTTTAAACACATATCTTCCAGAGAGTATTCTTGGAAAACAGCGTAAGGCGGCACTTCTCCGGCTTTAGCAACCTCTTTTCTAAGGCTTATCAAAAGTTTCATTAAAGCATTGTCAACCCCTTTTGAGTGTGCTCGAACGATAGGTTGAGAATCTAAGGAATCGTATTTGTGATCTTCTGTCATTTTAAAGCTAACGGGCGACTCTAAAAATTGCTTCCCTTTATCAGTCAAACGAATCACTCCATAGGTTTCGATCTCTTTGGCTAAAAAGCCAGCCACCAAACTTTGCCGAATAAGCGCCATCCAGTAAAAGTTATCGTGCTCCTTTCCGCTACCAAAGATGGACAGTTCGTTAATTTTATGAGAACTAATCAGGGCATTCGATTCTCCAAGCAGCGTTTTTACTAGCTCTTTGGCTTTAAATTTTTCTTTAGTTTCACGTACAGTTTGGAGTAGAATTTCGAGTTCATTTTGAGCTTCAACTTGCTTTTTAGGGTGGCGCATATTATCGTCCATATCCCCTCCATCTCCAGTTTTATTATCAAAGGCTTCACCAAAATAATGCAGAATAAATTTTCGCCTGGATAAAGAAGTTTCGGCATATGCAACCATATCTGCGAGTAAAGCCATGCCAATTTCTTGCTCTGCTAAGGGCTTTCCTGACATAAATTTCTCGAGCTTTTCAATATCCTTGTAGGCATAAAATGCCAGGCAATGACCTTCTCCACCGTCGCGCCCAGCTCGACCCGTCTCCTGGTAATAACTTTCTATACTTTTTGGAATATCGTGATGAATCACAAAGCGAACATCCGGTTTGTCAATACCCATTCCGAAGGCAATTGTTGCTACGATGATATCGCATTCATCTTTTAAAAATTGATCCTGATGACTTACACGAGATTTAGCATCTAAACCTGCATGATACGGTAAAGCATTAATTCCGTTAACCTGAAGTGTTTGTGCTAATTCTTCTACTCGTTTTCGTGAGAGACAATAAATAATGCCTGATTTATTCGGGTTTTGCTTTACAAAACGAATAATGTCTGAATCAACCTGAGCCGTTTTTGGTCGAACTTCATAATATAGATTTGGCCGATTGAATGAGGCCTTAAAAACTTTAGCGTCCGTAATACGAAGGTTTTTCATAATATCCTCCTGTACTTTGGGAGTGGCTGTAGCAGTTAAGGCTATTATTGGTATCCGCTGATTGAACTGTTCCAGAATAATACGTAAATTTCTGTATTCAGGTCTAAAATCGTGACCCCATTCTGAGATACAGTGGGCTTCATCTATTGCTAGAAAAGAGATTTTTATCGATTTAAAAAAATCAATATTTTCTTGTTTGGATAAGGACTCAGGGGCTACATAAAGCAGTTTAGTTATGCCAGCACGAATATCACTTTTCACCTGAGCAACGGCTGTTTTGTTAAGAGAAGAATTCAGCACGTGAGCGACACCGTCTTCAGAAGAAATTCCTCTAATGGTATCCACTTGGTCTTTCATTAAGGCAATCAAAGGGGAAACCACTATGGAAGTGCCCTCTTGAATTAGTGCTGGAAGCTGATAACACAGGGATTTTCCTCCTCCAGTAGGCATGATTACAAAACTGTCGTTTTGCTCTAATACATTTTTAACTACCGATTCTTGTAAACCTTTAAACGATGAAAAGCCGAAATATTCTTTCAGCTTATTTTTTATTTCATCTGCATTCATTAAAATTTGAGTGAGTTAAATTTCTTTTTCATTCTAATATACTACAATTTTGAGAGCTAGTCAAAAAAATATAATATCAAAAAAGCATATTATGGATGTAAAAGTTTGAATCAAAAAAAACAAACTTCCCGTTTGTTTTTGATATTTTTGCTCTTCCTAGTTTAAGGAGTAAAAGCTTGATTATGAGTAAAGGTTCGTCCAAGGATGAAATGTCTTTTTTAGATCATTTGGAGGAATTGCGTTGGCATTTAATTCGTTCTGTTTTAGCCATTGTAATTGTTGCCACAGCAGCCTTTATTTTTAAAGATTTTATTTTTGACGTATTGCTCTTTGGGCCTAAAAATAAAGACTTTGTAACCTATCGTTGGTTCTGTTCATTGTCTCAAAACTTGGGGCAAGGAAGTAGTTTTTGTATAGAAGAATTGCCCTTTAGAATACAAAGTAGGACCATGGCTGGCCAATTCTCTGCCCATTTGTGGACCTCAGTATTAGCAGGGTTCATCGTTTCTTTTCCGTATATCATTTTTGAATTTTGGAAATTTATCAGTCCTGGACTTTACGAAAAAGAGCGGAAAAATGCACGTGGGTTTATTTTTATAGCTTCCTTGTTGTTTTTTATTGGAGTACTTTTCGGATACTATATTGTCACTCCTCTTTCCATCAACTTTTTAGGAAACTACTCGGTAAGTAGTGAAATTTTTAACGATTTTGATTTAAGCAGCTATATCGGTCTGCTAAGAGCCTCCGTACTTGCGTCAGGAATTATATTTGAATTGCCTATCATCATTTATTTTTTAACACGCGTTGGGATAGTGACACCCGAATTTTTAAGAAAAAACAGGAAAATTTCTCTTGTGCTGGTGTTGAGTTTATCAGCCATCATCACTCCTCCTGATATTGCTAGTCAAATTATAGTGAGTATTCCTATACTCATACTTTATGAAGTGAGTATTATGATTGCAAAAATTGTTACCCGTCGACAAAATAAAGCCCTCCAAGATGTCTAATCCTGTTCAAGAATTCAACGACTACAGAAGTAGAATGAATAAAGAATTGCTTTCTGAAGCATCTACCACTTTAAAGCGTATTTTTAATCTGGATCAAAGCACCTTTCAAAAAGGCGAGCTCGATATAGCTACTAAAGAACTTTTGGGTCTTGGAGCATCAACCGTACTCCGATGTGACGATTGCATCAGATACCATCTAGAACGATGTTATCAGGAGAAACTAACTAAAAAAGCCGTAATGGAGGCTCTGGAAATAGCAACTGTTGTAGGGGGAAGCATTGTTATCCCTCACCTCAGGAAAGCTTATGAGTACTGGGAACAAATTGAACTGAATGCCAAATAAATGCGATGAAGTTAAAAGCGTTAAACATTGAAAAAGCCTATAAAGGACGTAAAGTAGTCAAGGGAATTTCTTTAGAGGTTTCACAAGGAGAAATCGTTGGATTATTAGGTCCAAACGGTGCTGGAAAAACAACTTCTTTTTATATGATCGTAGGGCTTATCAAACCCAATAACGGTACTATTTTTCTCGATGACCAAGAAATTACAAAATTTCCTATGTACCGTAGAGCCCAACAAGGTATTGGCTATTTAGCCCAAGAAGCTTCAGTTTTTAGGAAGTTAAGTGTCGAGGAAAATATTTTAAGTGTACTGCAAATGACCGACATGAGCAAAACGGCTCAAAAAGAAAAAATGGAATCGCTGTTGGAAGAATTTGGACTGAATCACATTCGAAAAAACCGTGGAGACTTACTTTCAGGAGGAGAGCGAAGACGAACTGAGATTGCGCGTGCTTTAGCTACTGACCCAAAGTTTGTATTACTTGACGAACCTTTTGCAGGAGTAGATCCAGTGGCTGTAGAGGATATCCAAAGAATCGTTGCCCATCTTAAAAAGAAAAATATCGGGATTTTAATCACTGATCACAATGTACAAGAAACACTTGCTATAACAGATAAAACTTACCTTATGTTTGAAGGGAGTATTTTAAAAGCCGGTACTCCAGAAGAACTCGCTGAAGATGAAATGGTCAGAAAAGTCTATCTCGGTCAAAATTTTGAACTCCGAAAAAAGAAATTGTCTTTTTAATCTACCCACCTAAATGAACCAAATCAAAATTAGACCTCCCCAAGAGGTCGAATATACAATTGTCAATACAATCATCTGCGAAGCTTTTAACATTCAATCCAATCCCCAACATCCCGAATTCTTTTCAAATCCGAATGTTCATTGCATAGTTGCTGTATTTAATGACGTTGTTATCGGAACTTCCAGTTTACATATCATTCAAAAAAGCAATAGAAAAGATATTGTTGAGGTTGGTGATGTTTTTATAGAAAAAATACTTAAAAATAATTTCCACATTAATCGGTGTTAGTGAATGTGACTTTAATTATTTAAAAAAATAACGGAATCAACTCAGGGGAATCTAAGTATTCAATTAAAAAAAAAGAAAATCATTATATCAATATTGAAAAGAAATTTGAGAATAATTACCCAAAAACAATCTGTTCTATCACAAAAAAAGGAAAACTAAAATTTGAAGAATTTTTCGAAACAATTTTAACATATCGAAATAATACAAGTAAACATTAAAATTTCAAGATAACGATGGGTTACAACTTTGAACACAGTAGAAAACTTCATCACTGTTGAGTAGGTCTAACTAAAACTATTACGAATCACATTTAAGATCAAGTAAACTAGTATTAACAACGGGACTGCAACCCATTGGAAAAAGTAAAAGCTAGGGAATACAAACAACAGCAAAACAAGCTGATAACCGTATTCTTGAAAATTAAGTGATTTGATTTTAAATGAAAAAAGAGGTAAACGAATATTCATTAAAAGGGCTGATACCAGACAGATAACTATTAAAGCTTGATATGAAGCAATAAAAGGATGTACTCCAGAAAGAAGCGGATGTTCCAACAATAAAGGCAAAGAGACTATAAACAATGCATTTGCAGGCGCAGGTAAGCCCCTAAACTCAAATTGCTGCTTAGTGTCGATATTGAAATTTGCCAAACGAATTCCAGCCCCTAGAGGAATGAGGAATCCAATCAGAGCATAGGGAGCAAAAGAAAAAGTGAAATCACTGCGAAGCAACATAAAACTGATGTCCATTTCCCGTACTCCTGTTTCTAAAAATAATTTATACATGACCATACCAGGCGCCAATCCACTATTAATCAGGTCAGCCATTGAATCAAATTGCAAACCAAATTGGCTTTCTACCCTTAAAAGTCGAGCAAAAAACCCATCAAATAAATCAAAAAAAGCACCCAAAAAAACCATTAAAAATGCAGCTTCAAAAAGATTTTTAAACGCTAAATAAACTGCAAAACAGCCACATAAAAAGTTTAAAGCGGTAAAAAAGTTGGGAATATTCCGTTTGATAAGGTTCACTAGAAAAAAAATATTTTTGACAAGATAGTGATTGCAATGGCATCAAAAAAATATAAATTCGCAGAAATGTCTAAGACTAAACTTCATCTATCCCTTGCCTTAGCTTCTGGAATTTCTCTGGGATTAGCATGGCCTACCAATGGTTTTACACTGCTTATTTTCATTGCATTAATTCCTCTTTTATTTCTTGAAAATTCCATTCGAAACGATGCGAATAATTTTAAAGGCTTGCGGGTCTTTGCCTATTCCTATTTGAGTTTTTTAATTTGGAACCTTATCACTACGTGGTGGCTAATCAATTCTACTTTTTTTGGAATGGCTTTTGCGAATTTGTGCAACAGTCTGTTTTACGCTATTTTATTTCGGCTTTTTTATTGGGCTAAGGGCAGACTTCCACTTCGTGCTGCACATTTATTTCTTATAACGCTTTGGCTTGCCTTTGAAAAACTTCATTTGACCTGGGATTTTTCCTGGACATGGCTCAACCTTGGAAATGTTTTCTCTGAAAAAATTTACTGGATACAATGGTATGAATATACAGGTATATTTGGAGGAACCTTATGGGTGTTGGGAATAAATATTTGGCTCTTTTCAAAATTTAAAAATTACCGTTTCAATGAGGGAATTCCACTACTACTGAAAAAAATTGCAGTCCCTCTAATCGCAATTGGCCTACCGATCGCCTACTCTCTAGTTTTATACCAAAAGGTAGAAAGGATAGAGCCTACTATCGAGGTAGTAATGCATCAGCCTAATATTGACCCCTACAACTCCAAATACAAGTTAACCAATACTCAATTTTTAACAGAATTTAAAACCCAACTAAAACCTTATCTTAACTCAAATACTGATTATGTTTTAAGTCCAGAAACCTATTTTGCGGAGGGTTACGGAGAACAGCTCAAAGGTTTTGAACAATCTGTACTCTATCAGAAAATGCTAAGAGAAATGGTTCAATATCCTAATCTCCAATGGATTACTGGAATGCAATTTTATGACATTTACAGACAAACTGATGCTCCATCATTGACTGCTAATAAAGTAAGAGATGGATTATGGGTTGATTATTACAACAGTGCTTTAGGGATTCAGTCGAGAGAAAAAGCCCAAATTTACCACAAATCAAAACTCGTGGTTGGCATAGAAAATATGCCTTTTAAGTCCATATTGAAACCATTATTGGGGGATATTTTGATTGATCTAGGTGGGACTGTTGCCAGTAGGGTAACTCAAAAAAATCGATCGGTATTTAGCCATCCCAAACTCAATGTCAAAACAGGACCCATTATATGTTGGGAGTCTGTCTTTGGTGAATTTATGACAGCTTATGTTAAAGAGGGAGCAAATTTTCTTGCTATTATTTCAAACGATGCCTGGTGGGGGAATACTCCAGGTCACAGGCAGCTATTGAGCTACACCCGGCTCAGAGCAATTGAGACAAGACGTGATATTGCTCGCTCCGCCAATACAGGTATTTCCGCCATCATAGATGCTAGAGGCGAAATCCTAAAACAAACTCAATACAATACTAAAACTGTCTTAGAAGGAAAAGTTGCTTCTAGGTCAAACTTGACATTCTATGTGCGTTACGGTGATATTATTGGTCGATGGGCTATATTTATTAGCGGAATCTATTTTCTTCTCGCGCTAAGTGGGAGGCTTAAGAAAAGAGTAAATTAACCCTCTCATACTTTAGAGGTATAATTATTATTTAATATATTTGTTATACCTCAGTAACACCTACATAGAACGATGAAGCGAGATTATGAAAGAGTTTAAAGTATATACCAAGACTGGTGATAACGGTATAACCAGTTTAGTTTCTGGAAAAAGAGTCCCCAAACACGATATCCGAATAAAGGCATATGGAACTATAGACGAGCTCATCGCTTGGCTGGGATTAATCCGAGACACCACAAGTTTTGATTATGCCATTGTCCCTCTGGTCAGAATTCAAAAACAACTTATGACAGTAGCTTCTCAATTGGCAGCCGAATCACAAGAAGATTTTCCTAAAAATTTGACCCCACTGCAACCAGAAGAAGTACAATTCATAGAACACGAGATCGATCAATTGACAGAAAAATTACCACCACTGAGAAACTTTATTATCCCTGGGGGTCACGTGCTGATATCCTACACTCATTTAGCCCGTTCAGTGTGCAGAAGAGCAGAACGCTATGTAACGGAATTAGACCACCAAGCGCCTGTCTCTGCTACACTTATAGCGTATATAAACAGATTATCGGACTATTTTTTCACCCTCTCGAGAATGTTTGCCTTAGATTTAGAAATTGAAGAGGTAAAATGGAATGGAAACTAAATCTTTAAAAAAGTTGCATACTCTCTATAAAAATTTATTTTTGCAAAATAAAATAACAGTATTATGTATTGGACACTTGAACTCGCTTCTTATCTCAGCGATGCCCCTTGGCCGGCCACAAAAGATGAGCTTATTGACTTTTCAATCCGTACTGGTGCCCCGCTTGAAGTTGTTGAGAATTTACAAGCCATGGAAGACGAGGAGGATATTTATGAATCGATAGAGGAAATTTGGCCCGACTTCCCAACTGAGGAAGATTACCTCTGGAATGAAGATGAATATTAATGGGCACTAATAAAGCTTTTAAAAGTCTCTTTAAAGAGGCTTTTTTTTTAATTACTTTTGAGGGAAATAAATGTTAAGACACCCCTAACAAACTGTATGAGTATTTTAAATAACATCCTAAAGACCTTTGTTGGTGACAAAACCAAAAAAGACCTCAATAACATCACTCCATTAGTTGCTGAAATCAAAACCTATGAAAAGCAATTGGAAAGCCTCACAAATGACGAATTAAGGCTAAAAACAGCTGCTTTTAAAGAACAAATAGCCAAAGCCAGAGCCCCTTTTGATGACAATATCAATACCCTACTTCAAGAAGTAAAGAAAATTCAGGACTTAGATGAAAAAGAAAACATCTATCAACAAGTAGATGATCAAAATGAAGCTGCACAACAGGCTTCAGAGAATATTCTCAATCAAATACTCCCCGAAGCTTTTGCAGTGGTTAAAGAAACTGCTAAACGATTTAAAGAAAATCAAACCCTTGAGGTAACAGCCTCAGAAAACGACAGAGAGCTTACAAATACTAAAACATATGTTCAACTCAAAGGAGATAAGGCTTTATGGTCTAACTCCTGGGATGCTGCAGGAAAACCAATTACCTGGGACATGGTTCATTATGATGTTCAGCTTATAGGAGGAATCGTACTTCATCAAGGTAAAATTGCCGAGATGCAAACTGGGGAAGGTAAAACTCTGGTAGCCACATTACCGGTTTACCTCAATGCCTTGACAGGTAAAGGAGTACATCTAGTAACCGTAAATGATTATTTGGCAAAAAGAGATAGTGCTTGGATGGCTCCCCTATTTGAATTTCACGGATTAAGCGTTGATTGTATTGACTACCACCAACCCAATAGCCCCGAAAGAAGAAAAGCCTATCAGGCCGATATTACCTACGGAACAAATAACGAGTTTGGATTTGATTACTTGAGAGATAATATGGCACATACCTCCTCTGATTTAGTTCAAAGGAAACACAACTATGCCATAGTTGATGAGGTTGATTCTGTATTGATCGATGACGCACGAACACCACTCATCATATCGGGTCCTACCCCCGAAGGCGATCGTCAAGAGTTTGATGCATTAAAGTCTAAAGTTGCTAATCTCGTATCCCAACAGCGAAGTATGCTTACCAGTGTGCTGGCAGAAGCCAAAGCAAAAATCAAAGCTGGAGATACTAAGGAAGGTGGTATTTTACTCCTAAGGGTGTTTCGAGGGCTTCCAAAAAACAAGGCTCTTATCAAATTATTAAGTGAGGAAGGAGTCAAGCAATTACTGCAGAAGACTGAAAACTTCTATATGCAGGACAACAACAGAGAAATGCATAAAATCGACAAAGAACTCTACTTTGTCATCGATGAAAAAAATAACCAAATCGACCTTTCAGAAAAAGGTATTGAAATGCTTTCCGAAGGAAATGAAGACAAGAACTTTTTTGTACTGCCCGAAATTGGTGGGGAAATAGCTAAAATTGAGGCCAAAGAATTGGATTCTAAAAAAGAAGCTCAAGAAAAAGAATCCTTGTTCAAAGAATTTGATATCAAGAGCGAACGTATTCACAGTATGAACCAATTGCTCAAAGCCTATACCTTGTTTGAAAAAGACGTAGAATATGTCTTGATGGATAATAAAGTTAAAATTGTCGACGAGCAAACAGGTCGTATTATGGAAGGCCGACGATATTCTGACGGATTGCATCAAGCCATTGAAGCAAAGGAAAATGTGAAAATTGAAGCGGCTACACAAACCTATGCAACCATAACCCTTCAAAACTACTTTAGAATGTACCAAAAGTTGTCTGGTATGACGGGTACAGCCATAACAGAAGCTGGAGAGTTTTGGGAGATTTACGAGTTGGATGTAATTGAAATTCCCACTAACCGACCAATTGCCAGAAAAGACGAAAACGATCTTATCTACAAAACTAAAAGAGAGAAATACAATGCGGTTATTGAAAAAGTAACCGAGCTTTCTCAGGCAGGAAGACCCATACTAATTGGAACCACTTCAGTAGAAATTTCAGAATTACTGAGTAAAATGCTTAATATTCGCAAGATCAAGCACAACGTACTCAATGCCAAAATGCATAAAAAAGAGGCCGATATAGTTGCTGAGGCAGGGAATCCTGGAGTAGTAACCATAGCTACCAATATGGCTGGAAGAGGGACAGATATCAAACTCTCTCAGGAAGTCAAAGACGCTGGAGGACTAGCAATAATCGGAACAGAACGACACGACTCTAGACGGGTTGATCGCCAGCTGAGAGGTCGGTCAGGACGTCAAGGAGATCCAGGAAGTTCACAATTTTACGTTTCTTTAGAAGACAACCTCATGCGATTGTTTGGCTCTGAAAGAGTAGCCAAGGTTATGGACCGTATGGGATTAGAAGACGGAGAGGTCATTCAACATTCCATGATGACCAAATCTATTGAACGTGCACAAAAGAAAGTTGAGGAAAATAATTTTGGAATACGAAAGCGTCTCTTAGAATACGACGACGTCATGAGTGCGCAAAGAGAAGTCATTTACAAAAGAAGAAAGCATGCCTTAGAAGGTTCTCGATTGAAATTAGACGTCCTCAACATGCTGTACGATACCTGTGAGGATATCGTTCTTCAAAACAAAGGTGCCAAAGACTACAAAAACTTTGAGTTTGAAATCATCAGTAACTTCTCAATGACCGCCCCAATTTCAGTAGAAGAATTTGAAGAACTCACTGAAACTGAATTGATTCAAAATCTTTACCAAGCGCTTTTAGATTTTTACGAAGAGAAACAGGTTCAAAATGCTCAGCAAGCCTTTCCTGTGATCAAAGATGTCTATGAACGTCCTGGAAATAGTTTTGAGCGCATAGTTGTTCCATTTACCGATGGTGTCAAATCACTTAACGTTGTAACCAATCTCAAAGACGCCTACGAATCCAAGGGAAGTAGTTTAATAGAAGACTTCGAACGCAATATTACACTTGCTCTAATTGATGAGGCATGGAAGGTACATCTAAGAAAAATGGATGAATTAAAACAGTCCGTTCAATTGGCTGTTCACGAGCAAAAAGATCCTTTATTGATTTATAAGTTTGAGGCTTTTGAGCTTTTTAAATCCATGCTGAACAATTTAAACAAAGAAGTACTTTCATTCTTAATTAAGGGTAGTTTACCCTCACAAAGCCCATCGAGCATCCAAGAGGCTAAACGACCTAAGCCCAGACAAAAACTAAATATCTCCAAAGACGAAGTGCTCAACACGGAAGAAATGGCTCAACGAACTAGAGAGGTAGGTGCAGGAGCAAGTCAACAGCAACGACAACCCATAGAAACCATCATAAGAGAGCAACCCAAAATTGGACGAAATGAAAGAGTTACTATCAAGAATGTAACCACTGGAGAGACCAAAACAGTAAAGTTCAAACAAGCGGAACCTCTCATTAAGCAAGGAAGTTGGGTGATTAGTTCCTAAATTATTAACTTTAGATCAAAGTTTATGATATGGAGGCGTATGCAGCAGTACTTTTATGGGCAATACCTGGATTTTTTGTCCTTGTATTAATTGAAATAGCTTATGGCCATTTCAGCAAAAAACAGACCTATACCCTGATGGATACTCTGGCAAGTTTAAGCTCCGGGATGACCAATGTTATCAAGGATGTACTCGGACTGGCTTTTATCTTAATTTCCTATCCCTTTCTTTTAAAATACTTGAGTCTGATCGAATTGGAATCGTCACTCGGGGTTTATATCGCTGCATTTATTACTATTGATTTTGCCTCTTATTGGATTCACAGACTGAATCACAAAATCAACATCTTCTGGAACCAACACCTAATTCATCACAGTAGCGAAGAATTTAATCTTGCCTGTGCGTTAAGGCAAAGCATCTCTAACTTAATTGGGTTTAGTGCGCTTTTTCTAATACCGGCTGCTTTTTTAGGAATCCCCGCTGAAGTGATCATGACCTTAAGCCCTCTACACTTATTCGCTCAGTTTTGGTACCATACCCGTCATATAGGAAAACTTGGGATATTGGAATACATTCTGGTTACCCCTTCTCAACATCGAGTTCACCATGCCATTAACCCGATTTATATTGACAAAAACTTAGCAGCGATTTTTTGTGTTTGGGATCGTATGTTTGGAACTTTTCAAGAGGAATTAGAATCAGAACCCCCTGTTTATGGAACTTTAAAACCCGTACAGAGTTGGAATCCTATTTGGATCAATTTTCAGCACTTTTGGGTGCTTTTACGAGATGCTTGGCATACTATGAGCTGGACGAGTAAATTCAAAATCTGGTTCATGCCAACTGGCTGGCGACCAATTGATGTCAAAGATCGTTTTCCATTGACTACACGAGAAAATAATCCCGAATTACGCTTCAACCCACATTACAACAAAAACTGGAAAGGTGTTGCGCTTTTCCACTTTAGCTTGTTGGTTTATATGTTGATTTTTTTGCTCGGCCGATTTAGCGAATTTGAAGCCTCTTTTCAGTTGAGCTATGGCCTATTGCTTATGTTTTCCATTTTCGGATTTACTGCACTAATGGATTTTCATTCTTGGGCACCGAGATTTGAACAATTCAGAGGAATCATAGGGCTTGTATTCCTGTTTATACCTCAACACCAACTCATCTTAGAAGCCTACCCACTCAGTCAGGTGATTTTTACTTTGTATTTTTTCAGTTCACTTATTATTGGCTTCTGGGCAAGGAAACAAGCTCCCCAACGAAGATTAGTTCTGAATTAAATGCCTGAACAACGACTTGATTACCTCATCATTGGACCTGCCGCTCCTTTTAGGGGAGGAATAGCTGAAACCCAATACGAACTAGCTACGCATCTTCAAATGAGTGGGAAAAAAGTACAACTGCTAACTTTTTCTAAACTTTATCCTAAAATCCTATTTCCAGGAAAAAATCAAAAAACTAAAGAAAAACAGCAGCGTTCTCTAAAGATCTCAGAATCCATTCACGCCTACAATACTTTGAAATGGGCAAAGGTTGTTCGTGAAATCAACCAACTAAATCCACGAAATCTAATCTTTCGGTATTACACTCCCTTTCTAGCTCCTGTTTACGGCTGGCTAGCAAAAAAAACGGCCTCTCAAATCAATAAAATAGCTTTGGTAGACAATTGGATCCCACACGAAAGAAGAGCTTTAGATAGTGTTTTAAACCGCTTTTTCGGAAAGCAAATGCTGGCTTTTACTACCTTATCAACAGCTGTGGCGACTCAAATCAAAATTGACTTTAAACAAGCTGTATGGGAGGGATTTCATCCTATCAATACTCAGTTACTTCCTCCAATTTCTAAATTAGAAGCCCGAAAAAGATTGGGCTGGAATCAACAACAAACAACAGTTTTATTTTTTGGACTTATTCGCCAATACAAGGGCTTGGAACTGCTGATTCAATCCTTTACTGACAAATCATTAGATAGTCATAATACCGTCCTTAAAATAGTAGGGGAATGCTATGAAAATCAAAAAAAATACACGGATTTAGTTACCCAATTAGGGCTAGAGAATACGGTCTCATTTGATTTTGAATACAAATCATTGAGTGATATTCAGACACTTTTCTCAGCCTGTGATCTTGTCGCTCAAACCTATCATACAGCGACTCAAAGCGGAGTGACTCCCTTAGCTTATTTTTACAGTAAACCTCTAGTTGTATCTGATATTGAAGGTCTTAATGGACCAATTAAAAAAGATAAAACAGGCGTATGTGTCCAAAAGACTCCAAAAGCAATCGCCGAAGGTATCATTGAACTGTTGGATCACAATAAGTATCAAAAAGCGAAAGACAACTTAAAAAAATCCCTTCCAAACTACCAATGGAAGGTTTGGGTTGAGCAATGGTCAGATTTTATTGAAAATTTGTAGGCTTGAATCTCGTATTAAAACAGTATTTTTAAAGTGCAACTTAAACGGCACCAACAAATTGATATTGAAACTTAGATCTTTTGCTTTAGTGGTATGTATTCTTCTTACCGCTAACTACACTACCGCCCAAATTAATTTTGAAGATTTCCAAATTGAAATCAAAAAAACAAACGAGCCAATACTCATCGATGGGATACTTGACGAAAATACCTGGAAAGAAGCTTCAGTAGGGAAAGATTTTTTTATGATCACTCCCATAGATACTGGAAAAGCAACTCAATTTTCAGAAGCTCGAGTTGCCTTTGATGATGAATTCCTTTATATCTCAATAATTTTTTTTAACAATACAGTCCAAGGCGACTATGTTGTAGAATCTCTGCAGCGAGATTTTTCATTTGGAAAAAACGATAATTTTCTTGTTGCGCTCGATCCTTTTGACAATCAAAGTACAGGATTTGCATTTGGATTAAATGCTTATGGAGCACAGTGGGACGGTACAATGTATAACGGTAGAAATGTAGACTTAAATTGGGATACCAAATGGTATTCTGAAGTCAAATTTGATCGAGATCAATGGGTCTGTGAAATTGCGATTCCATTTAAATCCATCCGCTATGAAGAAGGTAATTGTCGGTGGGGAATTAATTTCAGCAGACTCGATCTTAAAGCAAGCGAAAAGTCGAGCTGGGCCCCTGTGCCAAGGCAGTTTCCCTCCGTTTCTCTTGCGTATGCAGGGGCTCTTATTTGGAATACCCCTCCACCTCCCCAGGGAAGTAATATTTCGCTTATCCCCTATTTGTCGAACAATGCCGTTAAAACAAATTCGAACAATACTGACAACGCATTTAAATTGGGTGGAGATATCAAATACAATCTGACTTCAGCTTTGAATTTAGACCTTACCATAAATCCTGACTTTTCTCAAGCAGAAGTTGATCAACAAGTGACAAATCTGGACCGATTTGAGTTATTTTTCCCCGAGCGAAGACAGTTCTTTCTGGAGAATGCCGACCTGTTCTCTAATTTTGGTTACAAAACTATTCGTCCGTTTTTCTCTCGCAGAATCGGTCTTAATGTACCCATCATTGGTGGAGTTCGTCTAAGCGGAAATGTGGATGAAAACTGGCGTATTGGGGTGATGGATATCCAAACCCAAAAAGATGAAAGCCTCGGTTTAGCGGCTGAGAATTTTGGAGTTTTAACGGTTCAACGGAAAGTGTTAGATCGATCAAACATCAGTATGGTATTTGTAAACAAACAAGGCATAAATTCAGCAGATCAAACAGCCTCGTCGTCATACAATCGCAATCTGGGTTTAGAATACAATTATTTTTCAACTGACAATCTTTGGGACAGTAAAATACTCTTACTCCAGTCCTTTGATACAATGAAAGACAACAGAGGAGGTGTTTTAGCTTCCCATCTTGGATACCAATCGACTCGATGGAACTGGAGAGTACAACAGGAATATGTGGCAGGAAATTACGATGCTGAAGTAGGTTTTGTGCCGAGAAAAAATTACATCAAGCTAGAGGCTGTTGGGGGGCATTTGTTTTATACCGATTCTGACACCCCTTTGCTATCTCATGGTCCTCAAGTGGGAAGAACCTATTTCTTCGACACTGACTTTGGTAAAAAAGATCAGACCGATCAATTTAAATACCTCTTCAATTTTAAAAATAGAAGTCGTTTTTCATTGAGCTGGAGTGAGAATTTTGTTGAATTACTTACGGATTTTGATCCAATACGTACCCAAATAGCCAGCTTAAATGCAGGAAGCCAGCACCAATGGTCGAGTTTTAGCGCAGCATACGATTCCAAACCTCAAAATAGGTTTACCTATTCTCTTGGTGCCCTGACTGGTGGTTATTACAATCAAGGAAAACGAAGTGCTTTTTTAAGCGAATTGGGGTACCGTTTCCAACCGATACTTGAAATCAATACGGTAGCCAATTACAATCGAATAGAATTACCCTATCCCTGGAATACCAATTCATTTTGGCTCTTAGGGATTAAAGCAAACTTGACTCTTAGCAATAAACTATTTTTTTCTAATCTCTATCAGTACAACGAACAATTAGGACTCTGGAATTTCAATTCAAGATTTCAATGGCGTTACAAACCTGCTTCAGATATCTTTTTAGTTTTTAACAGCAACGAAATGAAAATTCCCGAACTTACTTCCGGATGGAACCTCACCTTAAAAGTAAACTATTGGCTAAACCTCTAATCGATGAATCAAAATAAGCAACATTGGGAAAAGGTCTTCCAAACTAAAACAGCAGAACAGGTCAGTTGGACCGAGACTTATCCTCAAACTTCTGTGGATTGTATTCTCCGCTTTGGATTAAAAAAATCTACACCCATCATTGATGTAGGAGGTGGAGACAGTTTACTTGTCGATGCACTCCTCGAACTGGGTTTCTCCAACTTAAGTGTGTTAGATATTTCAGCTAAAGCTCTTGAAAGGGCTAAGGAAAGATTAGGCCCTCTTGCAAACAAAGTGGAGTGGATTGAAAGCGATGTACTTGACTTCAATCCAACAGCAAAATACAGTCTGTGGCATGATAGAGCTTCATTTCACTTTTTAACCCGAAAAAAGCATATTATTAAATACGGTAGTATTGTTAATCAATCCAATGCTCAACATTTGGTCATAGGTACTTTTTCTACCTCAGGGCCTGAAAAATGCAGTGGTTTATCAATTTCACAATACGATTGTAATAGTTTAGAACACTGCTTTAGAGACCGCTACAGTCAAGATGAATGTATTGAAGTAAATCACCAGACACCCTTTGACACCAGCCAAGCATTTGTCTTTTCCAGATTTAGTAAAAAATTAATTTAGAGCCTTAACACGCTCAATTTCAGACTTAATAAGTCCATTCCAGACCTCATAACCTTTGGTATTTAGATGCAATTGATCACTGACGAACCATTCTGGTTTTGGCTGACCGTCTGCATCTAAATACGTAGGAACAGTATCGATAAAATAAAGGTTTTCTGTTTTTTCGCAATACGCCTTTATCAATTCGTTGACTTGATTGATTTTGTCCCAAAGCTTCCAGCGGCTTTTAGTAGGGGTAACAGCAATTTGAAGTATCGGAATTGTAGGATGTTTCTCTCTGACTTGTTTAACAAAAAGTTTGAATAAGCCCAAAACCTCTTTAGGAGTTCCATCTCTAGATGAGCCACTGATATCGTTAGCTACAAAACAAACCACCATACTCAATTTGTGATCAGCCAAGATTCGTTCTGTAAAAAAGACCATGTCCCTAAAATGCGCTCCACCATAACCTCTTTGAATAACATTAAAAGGCTCCATATCTTCTTCCAATGTCTTCCATAAACGAATACTAGAACTCCCTATAAAAAGAATGGCATCATCTGAATAGTCTTTGACTTGCGTCTAACTTTTCAAAAGCCTCGATCTCGGGCAGTGCCCAAGCGCGATCTTTAGCATCGTATTTTTTTAATGGTGAGCAAGAAATAAAAAGTACTGTAGTACAAAACAAAAACCAAAAGGAGAAAATAGAGTTCTTAAACAAAACGGATTTAGTATAAAATTAATACGCCTTAAATTAAACAATTCAATTCATTTGCCCCTATTTTTTTTACAATAAAACTTAGCAGACGAATTTATAATCGATCACAATAAATATTCAGTTGAAACAAAATTAGATGTTTCAGAATTGAGTAAACTTTCCAGAATTTCTTTATTGTAGGCCGTGTCTTTGGATGCTACAAAAGTTCGAATCGAAAAAGAACGCAAAGCATCATAGACACTCAATGTACTCACCGCTGAATTTTTTCTACCTGTAAAAGGATAAACATCCGGCCCACGTTGGCATGCAGAATTTAAATTCACACGACATACCAAGTTCGCTAGCGTATCAATTAGGGGACCAATTTTTCTAATATCCCTACCGAATAAACTTACTTGCTGACCGTATTCAGAAGCTGCCATAGCATCTAGTGGTTCATCGATTTCTTTGTAAGAAACTATAGGAATGACAGGTCCAAATTGCTCCTCTTGGTACACTTTCATCTCTTCAGTTACCGGGTATAATACTGCAGGAAAAGTATAATTTGTTGACTTTTCTCCACCTTTTTTATTTAAAACTTTAGCTCCTTTTGCTTTGGCATCTTCGATAAGCTCTTCAATATAGTCAGGTTTACTAGGCTCTGGAAGTGGTGTTAAAAAGGTATCTTCCCAAGGCATTCCAAACTTTAATTCATCAACAGCTTTAGAAAAGCGACGATTGAATTCATCGACTATAGACTCGTGTACATAAAGTACTTTAAGTGCTGTACACCGCTGGCCGTTGTAGGAAAGTGTTCCTGATATACATTCCTTGATGGTCAGGTCTAAATCTGCATCGGGTAAAATAATTCCAGGGTTTTTCGCCTCTAAACCAAGTACTAAACGCAATCTGTTTTTGTTTGGGTGCTGATCTTGTAGAGAAACTGCTGAGGAACTATGGCCAATAAGTGCCAAAACATCTACAGCTCCCGTTTGCATGATGGGAGTTGCAATTTTACGTCCACGACCGAACAAAATATTAACTACACCCGGTGGGAAACTTTCTTGAAAAGCCTTTAATAGTGGAGCAATTAAGAGTACACCATGCTTTGCAGGCTTAAAAATGGCTGTATTTCCCATGATGATTGCAGGAATCAAAAGGCAAAAAGTTTCATTTAAAGGATAATTGTAAGGGCCTAGACACAATACAACACCCAAAGGACCCCTACGGATATGGGCGTAGACACTCCCCTGTTTGTCAAATTTGGCTCCTTTTCGATCCAGGTTTTTATAAGCTTCAATGGTATCAACGATATAGTCCACTGTTCGATCAAATTCTTTATAGGAATCTGATTTATTCTTACAGATCTCCCACATCAGCAACTTGACGACCTCTTCTCTGTGAAGTTTCATTTTTTCGACAAAAGTTTCCATGCATTTCAAGCGTTCTCCAACACGCATGGTAGGCCATAGACCTTGACCTCTTTTGAATGCTTTTTCGGCTGCATTTAAAGCCTCTAAAGCGTCTGGAGTTTCCATATCTGGTATTGATCCCAACAGTGTAGGAGCCATTTCACCTGAACCGTTGGGTGATTGTATGGTTGAAAAAACTTCAGTGGTATTTCCTTTCCATGTTTTTAATTCACCATCCACAAGGTATCGGTCACATACATGGGGGGTTACTTGAACTTCCTTAGGAATTTCAGCAATTTTAATAGTCATAATGTCTTCTTTTTCTTAGCGTTTTTAGATTAAAAATTGAAACAAATTTTGCTTTTCGTTCAAATAATCGAATTTGAAGTTATGGATTTTCATCCGTTCTACCAAAAGCGAAAAATCTGCTGCTTCTTTTAATTGGATTCCAACGACTGCTGGTGCATTCGTTCGGTAACTTTTTTTGGAAAACTCAAAATGTGTAATGTCATCATTGGGTCCCAAAATCTCCGTTACAAATTCTTTAAGTGCGCCTTCTCGTTGAGGAAAATCAATGAGAAAATAATGCTTTAAACTGGCGTAGAGTAGAGCGCGCTCACTAATTTCTGGCATTCTTAAAATGTCGTTATTCCCTCCACACAATAAAACTGCTATTCGCTTACCTTCAAGCTCATCTTGCATTTGTTCTAGTCCTGCAATGGCAAGTGCTCCAGCTGGTTCGGCTACTATACCTTCTTTGTTGTATAAGTCGAGTATGGTTTGACATATTTTCCCTTCATGTACAGTGATGACTTTTTCAAGAGATGATTTACAAATCTCGTAAGGAATAACCCCTACCTGACGCACAGCAGCGCCGTCTACAAAACGATCCATCTTCTTTAGCGCCATACGTTCTCCTGATACTAGGGCTTGTTGCATAGATGGTGCCCCTTTGGGCTCCACTCCTATGATTTTAGTTTTTGGAGAATGGGACTTCAATACTGTGGCGATTCCTGAAATCAAACCACCTCCTCCAACAGGTACAAAAATATAATCTAGAGGGGCGGACGTATGCTCTAGAATTTCAAGAGCAACCGTAGCTTGACCTTCGATAACTTCTTTATCATCAAAAGGATGAATAAAGGTTTTTCCCTCCTTTTTTGCAGCTTTTATAGCTTGCTTTTGACAGGCATCATAAGTATCACCAGTAAGGACTATTTCGACAAAGTCTTCGCCAAACATACGCACTTGAGTTACTTTTTGCTGTGGGGTCGTTGCAGGCATGTATACTGTACCTTGAATCTCCAATTTTTTACAGGAAAAAGCAAAGCCTTGAGCGTGGTTTCCTGCACTTGCACAAACAATTCCTTCTCCTCGCTCGGACTGATTTAACGAACTGATTTTGTTATAAGCACCACGGATTTTAAACGAGCGAATTTGTTGTAAATCCTCACGTTTGATAAAAACAGAAGCGTTTGTCTTTGCTGACAAACGCTTGTTAAATTCCCAAGGAGTTTTTCTGATCACATTATTCAAACGCGACACAGCTTGTTGAACTCCTTCAAGTGAAGGCAGGTTTTTCACCCTATACTATTTTAGTCATTGCGGTCATGGAAGCGCGAAGTTCATAACCCACCATTTCTACTGGATGGTAACGAATAATTTCGTTGATATCGATCAACTGCTTATTATCTACCCCATTGTCATTAACTTGAAGTCCGGCACCGATCACATCTGTCTTAATCCCTTTCATAAAGTCAGTCAACATCGGTTTTGCAGCATGGTCAAATAAATAACAACCGTATTCTGCTGTATCAGAAATGATACGATTCATTTCAAATAATTTCTTTCTTGCAATGGTATTGGCAATCAAAGGCGTTTCGTGTAAGGATTCGTAATAGGCAGACTCCTCTTTAATACCTGCTGCTACCATAGTGTCAAAAGCCATTTCTACCCCAGCTCTAACAAAGGCTACCATTAATATTCCATTGTCAAAAAATTCCTGCTCAGAAATCTCCTTATCAGTAATGGCTGTTTTTTCAAAAGCAGTTTCTCCTGTGGCTGCTCTCCAAAACAATAGATTTTTATCGTCGTTAGCCCAATCTTCCATCATGGTTTTTGAAAAATGACCCGACATGATATCGTCCATATGCTTTTCAAAAAGCGGCTGTAAAATCTCTTTTAATTGCTCTGAAAGTTCAAAGGCTTTGATTTTGGCTGGATTAGACAAGCGATCCATCATATTGGTAATCCCACCGTGTTTTAATGCTTCGGTTATGGTTTCCCATCCGTATTGAATCAATTTTGCAGCATATCCTGGATCGACTCCTTCAGCAACCATTTTATCAAAACTTAAGATGGAACCTGTTTGTAAAACACCGCAAAGTATGGTTTGTTCTCCCATCAAATCTGATTTTACTTCAGCCACAAAAGAGGATTCCAATACTCCTGCACGATGACCTCCTGTAGCAAATGCATAGGCTTTTGCCTGAGCCAAACCATGGCCTTGAGGATCGTTTTCTGGATGAACCGCGATCAGGGTAGGAACTCCAAACCCGCGTTTGTATTCTTCACGGACTTCGGATCCTGGACACTTTGGTGCTACCATGATTACAGTTAAATCTTCACGGATTTTCATCCCTTCTTCCACAATATTAAATCCGTGTGAATAAGAAAGTGTAGCTCCATTCTGCATCAAAGGCATTACAGCCTCTACCACAGAACTGTGATTTTTATCCGGCGTAAGGTTGATTACTACATCAGCTGAGGGAATTAATTCTTCATAAGTGCCTACTTGAAAATCATGACTTACCGCATTTTGGTAGGAAGCTCTTTTCTGTTGTATAGCTCCTTGACGAAGAGCATAGGCGATGTTTAATCCCGAATCTCGCATGTTAAGACCTTGATTTAACCCTTGGGCCCCACAACCTACGATTACAATTTTTTTCCCTTCGAGTGCACTAATACCCTCCTCGAATTCTGATGCGTCCATAAAACGACATTGACCAAGTTGATCCAATTGTTGACGCAGTGATAATTGATTAAAATAATTTGACATGATTCTATTTATTGTTGTTTTTAAAAGTATTTAATATTTCTGAGATTCCCATTTTTGCTTTGGTTACCGATATTCTTCCCGACCGAACAAATTGAAGTAAACCATAAGGCTCTAAGTCTTTACGTAACTGTTCTGTTTCAGCTCTAAATCCTGTTTTTTCAATGACAAAAAAGTCAGGAGAAACAGTGACTATATTAGAATGACTGTCCTTGATAATGTTTTGTATTTGACGTTCTTCAAATAAAGCGCTTGATTTTACCTTATACAAGGCATTCTCTTGAAAAATCGTTTCCTCATCAGTATGGTAAAATGCTTTGATCACATCGATTTGCTTTTCGATCTGCTTCACTACTTTAGCGACTTTTTCAGTCGTCATTTCCACAACAATCACAAACCGAAAAACATCTTTAATTTCAGATTGTGAAGTCGAAAAACTCTCAATATTGATGTGTCGCTTTAAGAAAATTGCTGAGACCCTATTCAAGAGGCCAACGTTGTTTTCTGTATATACGGAAATGGTAAATGTTTTTTGCTCCATCTTATTCTAATCTTATATCAGAAACACTCGCACCTGAGGGGATCATTGGAAACACATTATCTTCTTTCTCAACACAAACTTCTAAGAAGTAAGGCTTATCAGAAGCCATCATTTCTTTGACCGCTTGATCCAAGTCCTTTCGTTCATCTACACGCTTGGCCTGAATTTGAAATCCTTTAGCAATAGTTACAAAGTCTGGATTGACCATTTCTGTTGAGGCGTAACGCTTATCAAAAAACAATTGTTGCCATTGGCGTACCATACCTAAAAAATCATTGTTCAATACCACAATTTTTACAGCGACCTGTTGTTGAAAAATAGTTCCTAATTCTTGTATGGTCATCTGGTAACCTCCATCTCCAATCACTGCAACCACTTCGCGATCCATGGCTCCCATTTTAGCTCCGATAGCAGCAGGTAACGCAAAGCCCATAGTTCCTAATCCACCGGAAGTAACATTACTTTTTGACTGATTGAATTTGGCATAACGACAGGCTACCATCTGATGCTGCCCTACGTCGGTTACAATTACAGCATCACCTTTGGAGTGTTTGTTGATCATCTCAACAGCTTCACCCATAGTGAGTCCTGGTTTGGTGGGGTTTAAATCAGCATCAATAACTTTTTCGCGCTCGATAGCGTCCAACTCGTCAAACCGTTGAATCCATTGAGGATAAGTCTTTTTTGAAATCCGATCCGTAAGCGCTTGCAAACTGATTTTACAATCAGCGAGTAAAACAAGGTCAGCAATTACGTTTTTATTGACCTCAGCGGGATCTAATTCTAAATGTATAACTTTTGCTTGTTTGGCATAGGTATTTAAGTCTCCAGTAACCCTGTCGTCAAAACGCATTCCAACGGCAATTAACAAATCACATTCGTTGGTCAATAAATTGGGGGCGTAATTTCCGTGCATACCTACCATCCCTCGGTTGGAAGGGTGTGAAGTAGGTAAGGCAGACAAGCCTAAAATAGTCCAAACTGCGGGTATTCCTGATTTTTCTACAAAGGCTTTAAATTCAGCTTCTGCTCTTCCTAAAATAACTCCTTGACCCCATACAATCAATGGCTTTTTAGCTTGACCGATCAGCTCAACAGCTTCCTCTACTGCAGCAGTAGGCAGGCTAGGGTAAGGCTGATAACTTCGAATCCCTTTGCATTTTTCATAAGTAAAATCAAAAAGTTCAAATTGAGCATCTTTTGTAATGTCGATCAATACCGGTCCAGGCCTACCTGAACGGGCAATGTAAAATGCTTTAGCCATGATTTCTGGTATCTCACTGGCTTTGGTAATCTGATAATTCCATTTGGTTACTGGAGTTGAAATACCTATGATGTCCGTCTCTTGGAATGCATCAGAACCCAATAAATGGGAGGCCACCTGTCCCGTGATACAGACCATGGGAGTGGAATCAATTTGCGCGTCAGCGATCCCCGTTACTAAATTGGTTGCTCCAGGACCCGAGGTGGCTAAGGCAACCCCAACTTTACCTGAAGTGCGGGCAAAACCTTGAGCTGCATGAGTAGCTCCTTGCTCGTGGCGGGTAAGCACATGATGCAATTGGTCTTGGAATTTATAGAGTTCATCGTAAATGGGCATGATGGCCCCACCAGGATAACCGTAAACCAAATCGACACCTTCAGCCAACAAACAGCGAATAACAGCCTCAGCACCTGAAATGTGTAAAGGCTTGGTTCCTGTTTTTTTTATTTTTTCATTTGTACTTGTTTCCATATCTAATTGGAATCTGTAACACAACCTTCTGAGGCTGTTGCTACACTTTTTATGTATTTGTATAAAACACCTTGTTCAAATTTGTAAGGTGGTTTTTTCCATGCTTCTTTTCGTTCAGCAAGTTCAGCATCGCTTAAATCAACACTGAGTGTGTTTTTTTCTGCATCAATGGTAATGATATCGCCGTCTTTTAAAAGTCCGATGGTACCTCCCTCCTGCGCTTCAGGTACTATATGCCCCACTACAAAACCGTGTGTTCCTCCTGAAAAACGACCGTCAGTAATCAATGCGACACTTTTCCCTAAACCTACTCCCATGATTGCTGAAGTGGGCTTTAGCATTTCGGGCATTCCAGGACCACCTTTAGGTCCCTCATATCGAATGACGACTACTTCGCCAGATTTTACTTTACCCTCCTTAATTCCTTGGTTGGCAGCAAATTCTCCATCGAATACTCGTGCTGGTCCTTGGAATAACAAACCTTCTTTACCCGTAATCTTTGCAACTGATCCCCCTGAGGCTAAATTTCCTTTGAGGATACGAATATGTCCTGAAGGTTTGATCGGATTATCAAGTGGACGGATTACCGTTTGACCTTCAATTAAATCTGGAACATCTGCGAGGTTTTCAGCTAGGGTTTTTCCGGTAACGGTAATACAATCACCATGCAACATTCCTTGTTTTAACATATACTTTAAAACTGCAGGTACCCCTCCTACTTTGTGTAAATCTTTCATCAAGTATTTTCCACTGGGTTTGAGATCAGCTAAGAAAGGGGTCGTATCACTTATCCTTTGAAAATCGTCTATGGTCAAGTCAATTTTGGCTGCCTTAGCAATTGCCAAAAAGTGCAATACCGCATTGGTAGAACCACCAAGAACAGCAATTAAACGCAAGGCATTTTCCAATGATTTAGCGGTGACAATATCTCTGGGTTTTAAATCCAGTTCCAAAAGGTTTTTGAGATAAGCACCTAATTCACCACACTCTTCTTTTTTATCCTTGCTCACTGCAGGGTTGGATGCGTTATACGGTAAAGCCATACCGCAGGCCTCAATGGCAGATGCCATAGTATTGGCAGTGTACATCCCTCCACAGGCTCCTGCACCTGGACAGGCTTTTTGGATAACACTTTTGTATTCTTTTTCGTCTATAGTACCGGCAACTTTTTCACCCCAGGCTTCAAAGGCGGAGACTACATCCAGTTCCTTGTCGTTGTGACAGCCAGCAGCTATAGTACCTCCGTAGACTAAAATTCCAGGGCGGTTTAAGCGCAAGAGTGCCATCATGGCTCCAGGCATATTTTTATCGCAACCTACTACGGTTACAACTCCATCATAGGACATGGCTTGTACAACAGTCTCTATAGAATCAGCAATAATATCTCTTGATGGTAGTGAAAATCGCATACCGGGTGTACCCATGGAAATTCCATCACTTACCCCTATGGTGTTAAACACTAATCCAACCAAAGATTGCTCATTTACCCCTACTTTAATATCTTGCGCCAAGTCGTTAAGGTGCATATTACATGGATTTCCCTCATATCCGGTAGAGGCAATCCCGATTAAAGGCTTCTTAAAATCCTCATCGGTCATCCCAATTGCGTGTAACATGGCTTGTGCCGCGGGCTGAGTGGGATCTTGAGTGACTGCTTTGCTGTATTTATTTAGTGCCATTATACTTTTTTGTTTAACGAATGTAAATTTTTGTTTCTTCATAGGGGTATTTACAGAAGATAGTCTCCTATATCCAACCTTGATTTAAACTATTTAAAATGCTGATTATCAGTTTATTTTAAAGTAAATTTTAATACATTCAGTACAGTTAAATTGCTCCCGTTGAATTTCCACTATCTTTACAAAAAAAAAGCGTTTTGGAGTCTAAAAACCACAACCTCTATGCCGGAGTACGACTTGCGCAACAACAGTTTTTTAAACAGTTGAAATCAAAGCCGATTTCTTTTCGAATTGATTGCTTAAAACGCTTAAAAAAACAGATTGAGCTCCAGGAAACCCAAGTCATCGAAGCCTTAAATGCCGATCTGGGTAAACCCAGTTTCGAGTCTTATACCAGTGAGATTTTAATGGTTCAAAAAGAACTCGACCTCTTTATTAAAAACTTAAAGCGCTGGGCAGCACCCAAACGGGTCTCGGGAAGTTTGATCAACTTTCCCTCTCAAGATTACATCTTGTCTGAAGCCTATGGAACCATATTGATGATTTCGCCTTGGAATTATCCTTTTCAGCTTGCGATGATTCCCCTAGTCGGTGCAATTGCTGCCGGAAATACGGTCGTATTAAAACCTTCAGAATCAGCCCCCCATACCTCAAAAGTCTTGATTGATATACTCGGACAGGTCCTTACAGAGGAATGTGTGAAAGTCATAGAGGGGGATGCGAAAGTTGCACAAGACCTATTAACTCATCAGTGGGATTATATTTTCTTTACAGGAAGTACGACTGTAGGGAAAATTGTGGCTCAAGCTGCGGCGGTTCACCTCACTCCAATAACGCTAGAATTAGGCGGGAAAAGCCCATGTGTAGTCGACGGTTCTACCTCCCTTCAAAAAACAGCAAAGCGCATCGTGTTTGGAAAGTTTTTAAACTGTGGCCAAACCTGTATTGCTCCAGACTATGTGCTGGTTAAAAAAGAACACCAACAAGCTTTGATTCAAGCTTTAAGTAATGAAATTCAAAAAGCTTACGGTAAGGACAGCGCTCAATCAAAAGATTACGGTCGTATCATACACCAAAAACACTTTGACAAACTTGTCTCAGATTTAAAAGGTCAGCAAATCGTCTATGGTGGAACCCAAGATAGAGCCAGCCTCTTCTTTGAACCCACCTTAGTTGTGGATCCACCACGTGACAGTGAACTTTTTAAAGAGGAAGTTTTTGGTCCCATACTGCCCATTATCTCTTATGATTCAGAAGAAATGCTAGATGAAGTTCTCAGTGAATTAAAAAATCCTTTGGCTTTTTATGTATTCAGCAATCGAAAAAAGTTTGTACAACAATTGCTGATGCGTTATCCTTTTGGCGGAGCAGTAGTCAATGATTCCATCATTCATTTTACCAATCCCAATCTACCTTTTGGAGGGATTGGAGCAAGTGGAATGGGAGCCTATCACGGGAAATACAGCTTTGATCTTTTTAGTCATTCTAAACCCATAGTCAAGCGTTCGTTTTGGTTTGACCTGCCTCAGCGCTACGCCCCCTATCCAAAATCAATCGCCACTTTAAAGTGGATACTCAAAAAAATATAAGCTTAAATGAAAGAAAAAACCGTTAGTGAAGCCATTGCGCATAGAAGATCCGTTCGAATATACGATCCAGAAAAACCCATAGATACCGAAAAAGTAAAATACTGCATTGAACAGGCTACTTTGGCTGCAACCAGTAGCAACTTACAATTGTGGGAATTTTACCATATTACCAGCCCGGAAATGAAAAAGCAAGTAGCGTTAAATTGCTATAACCAACCCGCTGCGAAAACTGCTCAAGAGTTGGTTATACCCGTAGTACGTCTTGACCTTTGGCGTGAACGAATTCAAGCCAATGTAGATTTTATCCATTCGAATGTTAAAACTCCTGAAGACGAAAAAAAAATCAAGGGAGCCTTGACCTATTACCAAAAAATCATTCCAAAATTGTACAGAGGGACTTCCTATCTGATAGGCTTGGTACAAAAAATTAAAGTCAGTCTAGACGGGCTGCGCAAAGTAAGCTATAGAGAAGTTACTGCAGGAGATTTACGCGTAGTGGGACATAAAAGTACCGCACTGGCAGCACAAAACTTTATGATGAGTATGGCGGCTCAAGGTTACGATACCTGTCCTATGGAAGGCTTTGATTCTCAAAGACTCAAAAAGATTCTTGGTCTTCCTAAAAAAGCGCAAATCAGTATGGTAATTGGTTGCGGAATCCGAAAACCCGACGGAATTTACGGTAAACGTTTTCGTATTCCTTTTAAGGAAGTGTATCGAGAATTGTAGCTCATTTTTGAGTATATGTACTGGTAAAAGACTTAACACACCCCTTTATCCCCTCTTGATAGAGGGGAAAATTCATTGTTCGAATAAAGTAAACCGTAGCGCACCTTTTGTCAATGGGATATCCTGAATGAGGTTTGCTGTTACACACCCCTAAATCCCCTCTTGTTAGAGGGGACTTTTTGTGTCGCTTTCCTTAAATTAATTTAGTAAATAGATTTCAACATTTTCTGACTTATAATTCCCTTTTTTTTAAAAATTCCCCACTTTTTATTCCTCAAGCTTTTGAACAGTTTGGGTTGTGATTAACTTGAGGCATTTAAAGCTTTATAGTGTCGTGTCTCGAATCTTGACCTTCTTAATTTTTGGATACTTATTCAGTACCTACTCCTATGGGCAATGTAGTCCAAGTGTTTATATTGTGGATAGTGATGGAGACACCTACATGGCAAAGTTCCAAAATCTGAGTTTAAAGAATAAATACTATTTTGAGATAGTAAAACTAAGGCTTGCCCAAGCTTACCAAAAAAATAATAAATGAACCTACACTCCACAAAACCAAAAAAACTTCGCTTAAAACCGCTAAAACAGGATAAAGCTAGACTTCAAGTTACAGTTTCTGAGTTAAAATGTAAGTACTGTGGCAAAGACTGCATCAAAAACGGTAAGGAAAAAAACGGACAACAGCGGTTTAAATGTAAACATTGTAATAAAAGCCAGCAGGCAAACTACATTTACCATGCCTATGATCAGGATTTAAACAACAACATCATTGCCCTTACCAAAGAGGGAGTGGGTATTCGCAGTACAGCACGTTTATTGGGAATTTCACCCACTACGTTAATTGATAGAATCAAGAAAATTGCTGCTGAAATTAAAGAACCTGTGCTGGTAAAAGGTAAAACCTATGAAGTAGATGAGCTTCGGACTTTTGTTAAAAAAAAGGAAGGTTGATTTGGGTGGTCAGTGCTTATTGTAAAGAAACTCAAAGTATTGTTCGAATTAATGTAGGCAAGCGCAGCAACAAAACCTTAAATAGAGTGTTGATTTCACTAAAATTGTCTGAGGCTAAAAAAATTTATACCGATAAATTAAAAAACTACAAATTCTTAATCACTAAAAAAGTCCATCGTACGAAGCAATATGCAACTAATCATATTGAACGAATTCATTTAAATTATCGCACTCACCTCAAACGCCTAAACCGAAGAAGTATTTGTTTTAGTCGGTCTGTAGTAATGCTTTTAGCTGTGTTAAAAATCTATTTGTGGGGATAAAATGGGTTTTGTAATTTAAAGTTCCCAAATCACCTTACTTAAACCTATGAAAACAACTTTTATTTGCTTGGTATTTTTACTAATCGCTCCTTCGATATGGGGTCAAACTCTGGTACGTAAAAACTGGCGTTACCAATTAGAAGACAAGCCCTTAAGCTATAAAGAAGTAAAACAACTTTATAAAAGTGTTCCACAAGCACTTCAACAGCATAAAAAAGCTCAACTTCAGTTTGGAATATCGTCCGGGTTACTCCTTGTAGGTGGAGCCTGTACTGGAGGGCGGATTGGTCACTTGACCGCCACAGGAGAATTGGAATTTAAACAAGCTGGAATTGGTTTAGGGATCCTCGCCCTGGGCTTTGCCTCCTCTATCGGACTCAATAAAAAATTTGATCGTGCTGTAACTCTGTACAATCAACGAAAAGCAAAAAAAACCAGTTTTAAATGGGAGCCCAGTCAACAAGGTATAGGTATAAAGGTTTCGTTTTAAACTAAAAATCCAGCAACTGCTACCCACCGTTATAATCCACTTATCCGTACTTTTAGCAAAAATTAAAACGGATGAATCTACTTTCGGTAGAAGGAATTTCCAAAGCGTATGGGGAACGAATAATTTTTGAGCCACTATCCTTTGGAATGAATAAAGGCCAAAAAATTGCGTTGATAGCAAAAAACGGAAGTGGAAAGACTAGCATTTTAAAAATCATTGCCCAGCAGGACACTCCCGACCAAGGTTTAGTCAATTTCCGCAAGGGAACCCAAGTGTCTTATCTTCCGCAAGATCCCGTTTTAGACCCCAATAAAACGGTAGAAGAAATTATTTTGGCTTCAGGAAACCAAACCCTGGAAGTTATCGCTGCTTACGAAAAAGCATTGCAAAATCCCGAGGATGCTGAATCCTATCAAAAGGCATTTGAAGCCATGGATCAACACCAGGCTTGGGATTTTGAAACCCAATACAAACAATTGCTGAGTAAACTTAAGCTAGATGATCTAACGCTGAAAGCAGCTGCCCTATCCGGTGGACAAAAAAAGCGACTTGCCCTTTGCAGTGCGCTACTCGAAAAACCAGATTTACTCATCTTGGACGAACCAACCAACCACCTGGACTTGGAGATGATCGAATGGCTGGAGGCGTATTTTATCAAAGAAAAACTAACACTATTGATGGTTACCCACGACCGCTATTTTCTAGAACGTGTTTGTAATGAAATAATAGAATTGGATGAAGGAGTTTTGTTTAGCTATAAAGGAAGCTATTCCTATTTCCTAGAAAAACGCGCAGCTGGAATGGAACAACTCGATACAGAAGCCCATAAAACTAAACGCCATTTTACAAAAGAATTGGAATGGATGCGCCGTCAACCCAAAGCCAGAACTACAAAGTCCAAATCCAGAATCGACGATTTTAATACCATCAAAGCCAAAGCACAAATACGAAGAAACGAACACAAGGTGCAACTAGAAATCAATATGGAACGTTTAGGTTCTAAAATGATCGAAATGTATCGAGTAACCAAGACTTTTGGAAACAAGGTGATTCTCCAAGGTTTTGACTACAACTTTCAGCGCAATGATCGGATTGGGATCATCGGCAACAATGGAACAGGTAAATCTACCTTTCTCAAATTACTGACCGATACGATAAAACCTGATAGTGGAAAAATTATCAGAGGAGAGACCCTTAAGTTTGGCTATTATACACAGGAAGGAATTGAGATCAAATCCGGTCAAAAGGTCATCGAAGTGATCCAAGAATTTGGGGAATTTATCCCGCTTAAAAAAGGACGCAAAATCTCCGCTCAACAATTACTCGAGCGCTTTTTATTTGACCGTAAAAAACAATACGACTTTGTGGAAAAACTCAGCGGAGGCGAACGAAAAAGACTCTATCTGTGTACCGTTCTCATTCAAAATCCAAACTTCCTAATCTTGGATGAACCCACCAACGATTTGGATATTGTAACCCTCAATGTGCTGGAAAATTTCCTGCTGGACTTTCCCGGTTGTTTGATCGTAGTCTCCCACGACCGCTATTTTATGGATAAGATTGTGGACCATCTTTTTGTTTTTCGTGGAGAGGGAAAAATCGAAGATTTTCCAGGAAATTATTCTGACTTTAGAGCTTATGAAGGTTTAGAAAATACGGCAGTAAGCTCGAAGAAAAAACCCAAGACCGAATGGAAAAATACAGCGGATGACAGCAACGAAAACAAAGCTTCCTATGAGGACCAAAGGATATTAAAAAAATTGGAAAAAGAAATTGCCTCCCTTGAATCCAAAAAAGAAAACCTTCAAAATCAGTTTACTGACGAAACCCTATCCCCGGATGAGATCAAAGCACTTTCAATAGAATTAAAAACCCTAGAGGAAACTCTTGAAGAGAAAACTGATGAATGGTTAAATCGCTCTATTTAAATAGATAAATTTTTACTCCTCACTACAATCATTTTTTAAATTAATTTGGTTTATAATATAAACTACTTTATATTTTAATAACCCAAACTCTTACTTATGAAAACAAAAGAATTTACACCAGAACACAGTTTTGAATTGATCAATCAAGTCATTAATCAAGCTAAAAATCGTTTTGAAGAAAACGGTTTTGCCTTTATTTTATGGGGAGCACTTATTGCTTTCTGATGTCTTAGTCAAGCCTATTTACTCCATATCGGACTGGGAAAGCAAAGTTGGTATCCCTATTTAATTATGCCTTTAGCTAGTATCTATACCATCTACTATTACGCCAAAAAGGAGGCTTATAAACACAACCCTCTTAAACTGGTCTCCTCACGATTATGGTTGTTTACAGGAGTCAATATAATGCTTGTGGCTTTTGGATTTTCTAGTGCATTGCAAGACCACCTCACTCCTATCATTCTCCTTCTTTTAGGAATTGCTACAGCCGTTGCAGGGAGTTTTATTCACAGTAGAATGCTCTTGTTTAGTGGGATTGTTTTAAATCTAAGCGCCTATGCAGCCTTTTTTGTTCCATGGAAACAACACCCTCTATTAATGGGGATGGTTTCCTTGGTTGCTTTTTTGCTTCCCGGTCTATTATTACACTACAAACACAAAAGACAACATGTATAAAAACCTAGACCCCTTACTGCACGCTCCTCTGCGTTTGGCAATCGTTTCCCATTTGATGGCGCATCCTCAGGTAAGTTTTACAGCCCTTAAAAAATACACAGAGGCCAGTTCTGGAAATTTAAGCGTAGAGCTAAAAAAACTGGAAGAAGCGCAGTATCTTCGCATACAAAAAAGCTTTTTGGACAATTATCCACATACCCAAGTTTCGCTTACAAATCATGGGATAAAGGCGTTTGAAAACTACGTTAAAAACCTAAAAAAATACCTATGAATGGACTGATCAATCATTCCCTTTACAGTACTGTAACTCTAGTATTTTTACTGTGGTTCATCCCTGTTTTAGGGCAAGTTCCTACTCCCGAAGCTGCCATCCAACTGGCTTTTCAACAGTCAAAAACACAAGCAGTCCAAGATCCATTGATTCAACGCAATAATGCATTAAACAAAGCATTTCAAGAGGAGGACAATAACTTTAATCGCTATTGGCTTTCCTACGGTTTGTACAACCAAGCTCTGATCGCCGATCGATTAGAAGACAAAAAAGCAGCTGAGGAGCTTATCGACCGAGCTATTGAATTACTCAATCCCTTGGAAGAAGACCCTGAAAGTCAAGCACTACTCGCTTTACAATTGGGCTACAGCACCCGTTTTAAGAGTTATTGGTCCATGATCAGTTTGGGTCGTAACGCCTACCAACGAGCAGAACGCGCTGTAGCACTTGCTCCTACGAATATGAGAACCAATCTCGCACTGGCCATCAACGATTTCTATACTCCTAAAGTATTTGGAGGAGGGAAAAAAGTAGAAACTCATTTAATAAAAGCACTCCAAGCTCCTAGTCCATCTGCTTCAGACACTTCACCCACTTGGGGAAAACCGAACGTATATGAATTGTTAGTCAAATACTACCAAAAAAACGAACAACAAACCAAAGCTCAAAACTACCTCAACCAAGGTCTTAGCGAATTCCCTGACAGCGAATTGCTAAAGTCTTTAAAATAATCCTCCCCCTAAAAAACAACCCTCCCCTCTAATAAGAGGGAAGATTTTACAAAGTAAAATCAGGGGTGTGTCCTACCCCATCCACCCCTCACGATCCAAACTGCGGTACTGTATGGCTTCTTCCGATAATTTGATTGAATGGACTCCTCTTGAAGATGCTGAAAAAGGTACATTGATTAGTGTACTTCACCCGCGCAGAGGGTATTTTGACAGCCGACTGGTTGAACCTGGACCCTATGCATTATACGATGAAAATAAAGGAATTCTTTTGATGTATAACGCGAGTAATGCAGCTAACTACAACGATGTTGAACTTCCTAAATTTACTTATGCTGCTGGACAGGCTTTATTCAATCCACAATTTCCTTATAAACTCGAAAAAAGAACCCAATCGTACTTTATTTATCCTGATAAAGACTATGAAAAAGTTGGGGAGATCAATGAGGTATGTTTTGTAGAAGGATTGGTTTTCTTCAAAAACAAATGGTTTTTATACTACGGTACAGCAGATTCTAAAATTGCCGTGGCAGTATTTGATCCAAAAGCTAAAAATTAAAATATTGGGCTTTAGTGGGCTTATTTGGCAAACGTTCTAGGCCCAGTTTTAACCAATTCTCAAAAGTGACTTTATCGGTATATTGAATTGGGGTATTCAGCAATTCTCCATCTGATGACATTTGAATATAAAAAGGCTGAGAAGCAGTATTGAAGTTGATCGCTTGAAAAGTAGCCCACTTTTTACCTATGGTGTTAATTTCCTTAATACGCCCATCTGGATATTGAAAATTAAACTGTGATTCAGGAGCCAGAGTTTCTCTATCATCTACATAAAGCGAAATGATGATGTAACGTTCATTTAGCAATTCGTAAACGGCAGGATCTGCCCAGACATTTTCCTCCATTCGGCGACAGTTGACACAGGCCCATCCGGTAAAATCTAACAGTATTGGCTTGTTTGCTAGCGCTGCAGCTTGTTTTCCTAGCTCAAAGTCCTTATAACACTCCAAGCCCAAAGGACAATCAGATTCTTGGGTATTAAGACTGTAAAATTCGGGTGGAGGGAAACCACTGAACAATCGGAGTTTATTTTCCTCTGAAACAAAACCAAGAAATAAGTAGCTAGTGAGAATTAAAACTCCTACTGCGACTAATTTACGACCCTTACTCAAAGGCATTTTAACCTCATGTGGAAAACGGAAAATTCCAAAGAGATAGAGGGTAAGTCCGAGTGAAATAAGTGTCCATATTCCTACAAAAACCTCTCGCTTTAAAATTCCCCAATGGGCCACAAGGTCCGCATTGGATAAAAATTTAAGCGCCAGTGCCAATTCCAAAAAGCCCAATACTACTTTGACGGTAGTCATCCATCCTCCTGATTTTGGAAGTGCCTTTAAGGCATTGGGAAATAAAGAAAACAGTCCAAAGGGTAATCCCAAGGCAACACCAAAGCCCAGCATACCTATACTCAACTGAAAAGCACCTCCCTCTGCAGTAAGTGATCCTGCCAATAGTGACCCAAGAATAGGGCCTGTACAGGAAAATGATACTATGGCTAGGGTAAGCGCCATAAAAAAGATTCCAAGACCACCTCGAACAGCTGAAGCCTCATCCGTCTTACTTCCCCAAACGGTTGGAAGCGTGAGTTCGTAAAAACCAAAAAACGATAAGGCAAAAAACACAAAGACTACAAAAAAGAAAATATTCAACCCAACATTAGTCGCCAAATTGTTCAGTATCTCTGGATTTAAAGAATCGATAAAATGAAAGGGTAAACTCAGCAATATATAAATCAACACTATGAAGAAGGTATAAAGCAACGCGTTAAAAATACCTTTTGATTTTGTGGTACTTTGCTTTAAAAAGAAAGAAACAGTTAAGGGGATCATGGGGAATACACATGGTGTCAATAAGGCAAGTAATCCACCAAAAAAGCCTAATAAAAAGATATTTAAAGGAGCATTAGTACCCTCTTTGACCGTAGCACTTTCCAAATATTGAGTCTCTGTGAGGGCTAATTTTAGCTCAGCCGATAAGGCTTGGCTTTTTTCATCTACATCCAACTCCACAGCTGCAACTGAACCGTCTAATGAGAGTGCAAAAGTTTCTGTTCTAAAAATACAGAGTTCGTCATCACAGGCTTGATAATTGATTTCTACTTTAATTTGAGTCAAACGATCATCCAGAACTTGAATTTGCTGTTGAAATATCGCACTGTCATTAAAATAAGTAAGGTCCATTTCAAACACCTGATCATAGTCAACAACAGACTCGCTTTCTGTGACATTTCCCACAAGCTTAAAACTGTCAGTTTGATCGAATACAAATTCAGTCGGGATAGCCCCTTCGGGATCAGAAAACTGTGAATACAAATGCCAGTTGGGTGCAATATCTGCTTCAAATATCAGCTGATAGCGATCTTCTGCAAGTTGTTCAACCTTACTTTCCCAAACTACAGGCTCTTCAAATTGCGCCTGTAAAGTGAGGATTCCGAATAAAAAGAGTAAGCATGTTTTCATTGCTCCAACTGCATTAATAAAATTTCACTTGCCGATGCTTTTGCTGTAAATCGCTCATCGCATCGCTTACCGATAACCCAAACTATAGCCTCTCCAGAACACAAAAGCCATTGAGACTCTTTTTGCAGGGTAGTGTACTTTTCGTCTTTAAAAAACTTACTCAACAATTTTTTACCGTTCATTCCGCTGGGGTAAAAGTAATCTCCTTTTTTGTATTTCCTAAGGCATAGAGGCTTTTTTAATAGACTTTTATCCAAAGCTGCTTGATGGCTCTTCCAATTCATTTTGGAAGTTGGATTTACAGTTTCCCATATTAATGAAATTGGGAGTTTGTGCTCCTTTGAACTTAAATCCAAAACAAACCGTTGTGTGTTCATTTCTTTTAAAGTGGTCAAGACCAAACGTTCACGCTCTCGAATCAGACGATGGGTAGGGGAATACAACACTTTACCCTTTGAAGCTTGAAGGAGTTTTAAAACCTCATCTGCTGAAAACCCCAAGGGTGCAAACCAATGATGAATACAAAAATGCTTTTGAGGTAATTGATTCAACAGGGCTACTTCAATTTCTAGCCCAGAATCCTGTTCTACAAAAAATTGCTTTTTTAAAGAATCCAGTTGAGATTGAATAAATGAACTTGCAGCAGTCAAGTGCTGTAGAGTTGTTTTAAAGTTGGTAAGACTCTCTGGATGGAGTTCTAGCCAAGGTTCTAGCAATTGATGGCGAACTTCATTCCTCAAATAATCATCTGTTGCATTGGAGGCATCCTCACGCCACTTGATTTTATGTTCTTGGGCATAAGCACGGATTTCAGCTTTGGGAGTATTTTTTAAAGGACGCTGAATCCAGTCCCGTTCTTGAATCCCTAACAAACCTGAGATACCTGTGCCTCGTGTTGCATGCATAAAAAAAGTTTCAAACTGATCATTGAGGTGATGTGCCGTAAGGAGTACACTAAATCCGTGAGCATTTCTAAGCTCTTCAAACCACTGGTAACGCAAGGTTCGAGCTGCGAGTTGAGTGCTTTGTTTGTGCTCTTTTTTAAAGGAGAGGGTATCAAAACGCTTGATAAAAAATGGGATTTTATACTGCTTACACCAAGTTCTAACAAATTCTTCATCAGCAATACTGGCTGAGTCACGTAATTGAAAATTACAATGAGCTACACTAAACGGAATTTTTTCTTCAAGAAGTATTTGAGCCATGACACAGCTGTCTACCCCACCACTATGAGCGAGGAGGAGCTTTTCAGAGGCAAGACTTGATAGGTCTTGTCGGGTATTTTCAATTTCTTTAAATTCCACAGTGCAAAGGTAAGGATAACCTTAATGAACTCACAGCATTACATTTATAACTGAAATACTTGCCCAAATAAAAAAAATAATTGAAATTTGCGTTTCTATGTTCGAGACGATTCAACACACTTTCTTTATAAGTAACGCAACACTCCCGTTGTGCAGCATCCGTCGTCGCCCCTTTGGGGTGTAAAAATTTATGGAGTATGGTGAGCCCTTCTCCCTTGACGAACAAAACTCAATTTATTTTTTTCAATAATATTTACAATGAACATTATTCGCGCTAAAGCGGAACATATTACATACGCCAAAACAATCAGTGCTTGCATAGATGAATCTGCAAAATCTCGAGGTACTGGAATTGCCAGGCGAAGCCCTTCCTACATCCATACCAAGATGCAGAATGGAAATGCAGTTATTGCCCTGGAGGAGGGAGTTTTCGCTGGATTTTGCTACATAGAGGTTTGGGGACATGGAAAGTACGTCGCTCACTCTGGACTAATCGTAGCACCAAAATTTAGAGGAAAAGGATTGGCTAAAAAAATTAAAAAAGAAGTGTTTGAACTGTCTTTAGAAAAATATCCTAAGGCAAAGGTATTTGGAATCACCACAGGAATGGCTGTGATGAAAATCAATTCTCATTTAGGATACAAGCCTGTCCACTTTTCAGAATTGACTGATGACCCTGAATTTTGGAAGGGATGCCAGACCTGTAAGAACTATGATGTTTTGACCCGAACTGAGCGAAAAATGTGTTTGTGTACAGGCATGCTTTACGACCCAGAGGATAAAAGCGCCACTAAAAAAATAAATGATAAAGTTGTACGACGCCTTAAACAAATCAAAGAATCACTTTTACTCAAAAAGAAAAACTCATGAAAAAAGAAACATTAGTGTTGGCCTACAGCGGTGGATTAGACACTTCCTATTCCTTAAAAAAATTATCCCAAGATGGATATGAAATTCATGCAGTGAGTGTCAATACGGGTGGTTTTTCAAAAGATGAAATTAATACCATAGAGGCAAAAGCCTACCAAATGGGTGCTTTTACCTATCAAAACATCAACGCTCTTGAAGATTTTTATCAAAAAATTGTCAAATATTTACTGTTTGGTAATGTGCTGAAAAACAATACTTACCCACTTTCTGTAAGTGCAGAGCGTATCATCCAAGCCATCGAAATAGTCAACTACGCCAAAAAAGTTGGTGCCAAATATATTGCCCATGGGAGTACGGGAGCAGGAAACGATCAAGTTCGTTTTGATCTAATCTTTCAAGTCATGGCTCCTGAAATACAAATCGTTACACTAATACGTGACAATCAATTGTCTAGAGAGGATGAGATCAATTACCTGAAATCTGAAGGCATAGACATTCCATGGGAAAAAGCACAGTATTCCATCAACCAAGGACTTTGGGGAACCAGTGTAGGCGGTGCTGAGACCTTAACTTCTGATTTACCCCTTCCAGACGCTGCTTATCCAAACCAATTAACAGAAAAAGAGCCCATCAAAGTTGAGCTGGACTTTAAGAAAGGAGAGTTAGTTGGGTTAAACGGAACTAAATCAGATGCAGTTTCACTGATCCAACAGCTGCAAGAACTTGCAAAAAAATATGCCATAGGTCGAGACATACACGTAGGAGATACCATTATAGGGATCAAAGGACGTGTTGGCTTTGAAGCAGCAGCCCCTTTAATACTCATTAAAGCGCATCATCTTCTTGAAAAACACACCTTAAGTAAGTGGCAGCAATTTCAAAAAGAACAATTGGCTAATTTTTACGGAATGCAGTTGCACGAAGGCCAATATTTGGATCCAGCGATGCGTGACATTGAAGCCTTTATGGAAAGTAGTCAAGAGCGAGTTAGCGGAAAGGTCTTTGTGGAGCTTCACCCCTACCGATTTGAATTACTCGGTATTGAATCTCCTTTTGACCTGATGCAGGCTGAATTTGGTAGCTATGGTGAAATGAATAAAGGATGGACAGCTGATGACGCCAAAGGCTTTATTAAATTGACCGCCAATTCCACAAAAATCTATCAACATTTAAATTCTAAAAAATGAAAAAGGTCGGAATCATTGGAGGCTCAGGATATACTGGTGGTGAACTCATCCGGTTAATCCTTCAACATCCTGCATTGGAAATTGATTTTGTATACAGTACCACTCGAGCGGGAAAACCTGTAAGTTCTGCCCACCCTGATGTTTTGGGGAGAACGGACTTGCTTTTTACTGGAACTGTCAAGCCAGAGGTTGACGTATTATACCTTTGTCTAGGTCATGGGAAGTCCAGAGACTTTTTACATAATCACAGCTTTTCTGAAACAACTTTAATTGTCGATCTTGGTAATGATTTCAGACTTGAAGACGGTTGCGAATTTCAGGGAAAATCATTTGTTTACGGATTACCAGAACTTCAAAAGGAACAAATTGAAAAAGCAACTGCCATCGCCAATCCTGGCTGCTTTGCAACAGCTATTCAATTGGCATTATTGCCTTTGGCAAAAAACAAAAAATACACCGAAGCCATTCATATAAATGCGACCACAGGAAGCACTGGAGCAGGTGTAAGCCTGAGTCCAACTACACATTTTAGCTGGAGAAACAACAACCTTTCCTGGTACAAGCCTTTTACGCATCAGCATTTAGGGGAAATCCACAGAACGTTAAATCAGATGGACGCACCTGCAGAACTTTTCTTTATGCCTCAAAGAGGAGATTTTACAAGGGGGATCTTTGCTACTGCCTATACTACTTATGACGGCAGCTTGGAAGATGCACAATACATCTATCAAGACTTTTACCAAAGCGCTCCTTTTACCCATATTGCAACTGAGCCCATCAGTTTAAAGTCAGTGGTGAATACGAATAACTGTTTCATTCACCTCCACTTACACGAAAAAACACTGTTAATCACCAGTTGCATAGATAATTTAGTCAAGGGAGCTTCAGGACAAGCCCTTCAAAATACCAATCTTATAATGGGATGGGAGGAGACCTTAGGATTGGAACTTAAAGCCATAGTATTTTAAAAATAGAACAAATGAAAATAGCCATTATCGGAGCCGGAAATTTAGGATTGAGTATTGCCAAGGGGCTTATCATCAATAATACCTATACGGATCTTTACCTCACTAAAAGAAACTTAGATACCATTAGAGAATTTGAAGAGTACAAGAGTGTATTTCTGACGACCAATAATAACGAGGCAATCAAAAATGCTGATATTCTAATTTTTGCTGTACAACCCAGTCAGTTTGAGTCGATTCTAAATGAGGTGAAGCCACATCTCAATGAAAAACATGTCATCATATCAACCATTACTGGTTTTCCAATTTCAAGGATTGAAACACAAATCAGCAGCGATTACCCAATCATTCGAGCGATGCCTAATACCGCTATTTCTGTAGCAAAATCGATGACTTGCCTCTGTAGTAACCAAGAAGGAGAATCCAAACTTCCTATAGCTGAGGCTATTTTTAATGGCCTGGGAACCAATCTAATAATCGAAGAGGAGTTGATGCAAGCTGCTACGGTACTTTGCGCAAGCGGTATTGCCTTTTGGATGCGTTTAATCAGAGCGACCACTCAGGGCGGGGTACAAATGGGCTTTGATGCAGATGTTGCACTAAAAATGTCTATGCACACCGCTATGGGTGCTGCAAGTCTATTGATCGAAGCTGGCACCCATCCTGAAGAGGAAATTGATCGAGTAACTACACCAAGAGGATGTACAATTACCGGTCTAAATGAAATGGAACATCAAGGATTGAGTTCTTCTCTTATTAGAGGACTGAACGCCTCATTTGACAAAATCAACGAAATAGCAAAACAGTAAATGAATTTATTCGACGTTTATCCACTGTATGAAGTAACCCCTGTAAAGGCTAGAGATGTCTATGTCTATGACCAAAATGAAGAAGAATATCTAGATCTATACGGAGGACATGCAGTAATCAGTATAGGACACTCACATCCATATTTTGTGAGAAAGATCAGCAGTCAATTAAACCGAATCGCATTTTATTCTAATGCTGTACAAAATCCACTCCAAAAACAATTAGCCTCCTCCATCGGAGAACAATCCTGTTTACATGAATATGAATTATTTCTTTGTAGTACAGGTGCTGAAGCCATTGAAAACGCATTAAAACTGAGTTCGTTTCACACTCAAAGAAAAAAAGTAATTGCCTTTCATGGAGCCTTCCACGGAAGAACTTCTGCAGCTGTAGCAGTCACAGACAATGCCACTATCAATGCACCCCTGAACAGCCAGCATCAGGTTACTTTTCTTCCGTTTAATGATACTAAAGCACTTGAAAAAGAATTGGCTACTGAGGACTATTGTGCGGTGATTTTTGAAGCCATTCAAGGAGTTGGCGGGCTGGACGAACCCGATGAAGAATTTGTGTATGCAATGGAAAAACTGTGCAAAAAATACGGCAGTTGTCTTATTGCTGATGAAGTACAGTCAGGCTTTGGCCGTTCGGGAACCTTCTTTGCATATCAAAAATACCAGATTACACCAGACATCATAACCATGGCAAAAGGAATGGGCAACGGTTTTCCAATAGGTGGAATCTTAATACATCCGGATATTAAAGCGAAATACGGAATGCTAGGTACTACTTTTGGAGGAAATCATCTTGCTTGTACAGCATCTCTAGCTGTTCTTGATGTACTGAAGAAAGACCGCCTTCAAGAAAAAACTAAAACCTTGGAAGCCTATTTTAGAGAAAAAGCTTCTGAAATTTCAAAAATTAAAAAAGTTAAGGGTCGTGGATTGATGCTTGGACTTGAATTTGATTTTGAAGTTAGTGGTTTGCGCAAACAACTGATTTACGATCATCACATCTTTACCGGAGGTAGTAGCAATAAAAAATTGATCCGTATTTTACCACCACTAACCGTTAAGGAAAAGCATTTTGACTACTTGTTTGATGCACTTAAAGAAATTTTGGAGAACAACTAAACTGAATCGATGAAGAATTATTTGACTTTAGAAGATATACCAAACTTACAACAAGCTGTAAATCAAGTCATTGCTTTAAAAAAAGAACCTTATTCAAACGAGCATTTAGGGCGACAAAAAACTTTGGGAATGTTATTTTTTAATCCCAGTTTAAGAACGCGTTTAAGTACTCAAAAAGCAGCGCAACACTTGGGACTTAAAACCATGGTCATGAATTTTTCAAATGAAGCCTGGGCTTTGGAATTTGAAGATGGAACCAAAATGAGTGGGTTGCGCTCTGAGCATATCAAAGAAGCTGCTGCCGTAGTATCCCAATACTGTGATATGGTAGCTATTCGCGCATTTGCCTCATTAAGTGATAAAAATAAAGATGAAGAGGAACAAGTGCTCAATAATTTTGCACGCTACGCCAGTATTCCTGTAATTAATATGGAAAGTGCAACAGCGCACCCTTTACAAGCATTAGCTGACGCAGTAACGATCAATGAGCAAGGACTTACTAAACGTCCAAAAATAGTATTGACGTGGGCTCCACACCCTAAGGCACTCCCCCATGCTGTAGGAAATTCTTTCAGCCGAATGGTACAACAATTGGATGCTGACTTTGTAATCGCTCAACCACAAGGATATGAACTCAACCCTGAAATAACTAAAAACACCCCCCTAATATACGATCAAGAAGAAGCTTTAAAAGATGCTGATTTTGTCTATGCAAAAAATTGGTGTTCCTACAGTGACTATGGAAATATTTTAAGAACGGATGAACAATGGATGTTGACTGCCAAAAAAATGAAATTAACACATAATGCAAAATTTATGCATTGTTTACCGATCAGAAGAAATGTAGTGGTTTCTGATGATGTCCTAGATCATTCCAATTCACTCGTTATAGAACAAGCTAATAACCGAACCTATGCTGCCCAATGGGTTTTGAAACAACTTTTGGAAAATGGCTGAGCTTAAACTTGTTAAAATTGGGGGAAATGTGATAGAGAATCGTGAAGCACTTGCTGATTTTCTAGAAGATTTTGCTGCTTTAAACGGACCTAAAGTGCTGGTTCACGGTGGAGGTAAGGAAGCTACTCAAATGGCGAAAAAACTGGGGGTTAATGTTCAGTTAATAGAGGGTAGAAGAGTTACTGATGCTAAAAATCTAGAACTCATAACCATGCTGTATGCGGGTAAACTCAACAAAAATATTGTTGCTCAACTCCAAGCTTTAGGATGCAATAGTCTTGGGCTTACAGGGGCTGATGGCAATAGTATTTTGGCAGAAAAAAGGCCAAGTAAACCCATAGATTTTGGCTTTGTAGGTGACCTTACTGAGGTCAATCAATCTTTTTTTAAAATGTTATTGGATTCGGGGATTAGTCCTGTATGCTGTGCCTTGTCACACGATGGCAAAGGGCAATTACTCAATACCAATGCAGATACTATCGCAGCTACCTTAGCTAGTGCACTTTCTGATCATTTTGATGTAAGCCTAAACTATTGCTTTGAAAAAAATGGAGTGCTTTTAGACCTAGAAGATGATCGTTCTGTGATTCAAACATTGGATGAAACAAACTATCTTAAATTAAAATCAGAAGGGGTACTGCATACCGGAATGCTTCCCAAGCTTGAAAACTGTTTTACAGCACTCAAAGCAGGGGTTAAACAGGTTAGAATCGGAAGTCCAAAAATAATTACTGAATCCGTAAACTATACTCAAATTATAAACTGATGCTTACACAAAATGCCATAGCTTTACTACAAGATTTAATTCGACTGGAGTCTTTTTCAGGGGCTGAAGATCGAACCGCGACAAGAATTGAAGAATGGTTTTCAAGCTATGAAATTCCTTTTCAGAGAAAGGACAACAACATCTGGGCGAAAAATAAGCACTTTGATATTCAAAAACCCACTCTTCTTTTAAATTCACATCACGATACGGTTCATCCCAACCAAGGCTATACGCGAAATCCTTACAGTCCAGATATTGAGGATGGGAAGCTTTACGGATTGGGAAGTAATGACGCTGGAGGTGCACTGGTCTCTTTAATCGCATGTTTTACCCATTTTTACAATCAAGAAAATCTCGACTATAATCTATTGATGGTGGCTTCTGCAGAAGAAGAGAGTGCTGGTAAGAAAAGCTTGAAATACCTCATTCCCGATCTTCCTAAGATTGATGTTGCCATAGTTGGCGAACCTACCTTGATGGATTTGGCAATAGCAGAAAAAGGCTTAGTTGTTTTTGATTTAAGCTTAAAAGGAACTGCAAGTCATGCCGCACATCCAAACGAAGATAACCCCTTGATGAAACTCCCTAAACTCCTTAAAGCTATTGATGAACTTGAGTTCGATAAGGTTTCCCCTTTACTTGGTCCAGTAAAAGCTACTTTAACTCAGGTAAACGCTGGCAGCCAACACAATGTAGTCCCTTCAGAGGTGAATATGGTACTTGACGTTAGGGTTAATGAATGCTACTCCAATAAAGAGATAAAGCAAATTATAAAATCAAGTCTGGATTGTGAAGTCAAAGCACGTTCTTTAAGACTTAGAAGTTCTTCAATAAATCCTGATCACCCCCTCGTAAAAGCGGGTATTACACTAGGTAAAAAAACCTATGGCTCACCCACCCTTTCAGATCAAGCTGGATTGGATTGTCCTTCTTTAAAATTAGGTCCTGGTGACTCTACTCGGTCACATTCTGCAAATGAGTTTATTTTTGTCAGGGAAATTGAAGAGGGCATAACTTTTTATATCAACTTGTTAAATCAAATTTTATAAGCTTATGAAACTGTGGCAAAAAGACACTTCGACCAATGAAAAAATTGACCATTTTACCGTAGGCAATGACCGTACCTATGATTTGGCATTGGCTCCCTACGACTGCATCGCTTCTAAAGCTCACGCAAAAATGCTCGGTGAGATTGGAATGCTGACCTCAAAAGAGGTAAAAGATTTAACAGATGCTTTGGAAGGTATATTAAAGTCTACCCAAAAAGGAGACTTTGTAATTGAAAAGGAATTCGAGGATATGCATTCTAAAATTGAATTTTTACTAACCCAAAAGCTGGGAGATTTAGGTAAAAAAATTCATACGGCTCGCTCTCGAAACGATCAAGTTCTAGTGGCGCTTAAATTATATATTAAAGAAGAATTATCTCAAATCAAAAAGGAAGTAGTCAAATTATTCGACTTACTTCTCAAACTTGCTGAAACACATCAAAAAGACTTACTCCCCGGTTATACGCATATGCAAGTTGCCATGCCCTCTTCTTTTGGTTTGTGGTTTTCAGCCTATGCTGAAAGCCTAGTAGATGACGTCGCTTTTCTCAATACTGCCTTCCGATTAGCTGATCAGAATCCCTTAGGCAGTGCTGCCGGCTTCGGTAGTTCTTTTCCCATTGATCGAGAACTGACATCCAAAGAGTTAGGATTTAAAACTTTAAAATACAATGTAGTAGCTGCTCAAATGGGGCGTGGTAAAGTTGAAAAAGCCTCTGCAACTGCTATTGGCATGCTGGGTGGCACACTTGCTAAACTCGCAATGGACATCTGCATGTATATGGGGCAGGATTTTGATTTTATTCACTTCCCAGAAGAATTGACAACAGGGTCAAGCATTATGCCCCACAAAAAAAATCCAGATGTATTTGAATTGATCAGAGGAAAATGCAATCTTTTACAAGGACTCCCCCAACAACTCGCCTTACTAACTTCTAATCTTCCGAGCGGATACCACCGAGAAATGCAGCTAGCAAAAGCACCGCTTGTAGAGGCCTTTCAGGAAATCAAAGCTTGTCTTGAAATGATGCATTTCAGCTTATCAAAAATTGAAGTCCGGAAAAACATAACCGATGACTCAAAATACGATTACCTCTTTAGCGTTGATACACTTAACGAATGGGTAAAACAAGGAATTCCCTTTCGTGAAGCCTATCAAAAGATGGGTAAGGAGATAGCATCGGGAAATTACACTCCAAAACGCGATTTAAGCCACAGCCACTTGGGGAGCATAGGCAACCTTCAATTGGATGCAATCAGAGACAAAATGAAATCCGTAGGCTCTTAAAAGTCGCGATAATTCCACTGACCTCTATAGGTGCGGTCAAGCATTAAATTTGCTCCTGGATCATCTACAAATTGCTCTCTAACGGGATTCCATTCCAAAGGTCTTTGTAAAGCGTAGGCTATATTGGCAATATTACAGACAGAAGCTGTTCGATGCCCAACTTCCACATCGCAAATTGGACGTGTTCTATTGCGGATTGCATCCAACCAATCTTCGTGATGATTTTCACTCTTATAGACCCTGTTGGTATCCGAGTCTTTTAGTGGGGTGTCAGCTAAAGCCTTATTTGGATACGTTTTTAAATAAGATCGGCTAACTTCCAAACGACCCTCACTTCCAATAAATTGGATTTCGTTATTCCC
>Ga0181563_10000165_pt1 | contig 58797 bp, 85 predicted proteins | sample 011ome_25_FD_133759 | JGI IMG/M metagenome (GOLD analysis project Ga0181563, IMG submission 133759) | Coastal salt marsh microbial communities from the Groves Creek Marsh, Skidaway Island, Georgia - 011512CT metaG (megahit assembly) | ecosystem: Environmental > Aquatic > Marine > Intertidal...
AGAAGAATTTAGACAAGATGTAAAATATGCAATTAAACAAGATCATCCAGAACTATATAGCAAAATTTTTATGTATGATATCGGTGAAGGCACTGGAAGTAAAGTATGTGATCAATGCGAAGATGGCAAAGACGAAGACGGTAAAGAATGTTCTGAGTGCGGCGGAACTGGATATTCAGATCTTGCTGAAGAATCAGTGAGTCTACAAGAAAAAGATGATGTATTGTTTAAAGTCAAAGATGAAGACGGTGATGTATACCAGATTGTAAAATACATGGGTAGATTACAAGCATTTGATGATGATCCAGACTCAGAAATGGGCGGAGGCATGGGTCCTTATGATTACGATGAAAAGACAAGTACTATTGAACATCCTAAAGATGCGGACCTTAAAGTAACAAAAATTACTAACCAGGCAGAACAGGCAGAACAGGCAGAACAGGCAGAACCACGTCTTGGTGAATCTTGGTTACAAAACTACCAATCAATTCTAGTTCAGAGGTAAGCAATATGAAAAGTTTCGTAACATATCTAAGAGAAACAGAACTTCCAACTCAAGGTGATAACATTGATTTTGAGATGGACGAAACTTGTGTATCTACATATGTATTAGAAAGTGAAGAAGATTACATTGTTGTAGCAGGTGATCCTAAATCTTTTAAAATGCTAGAAGGCTTATTTGAAAGCAGTTTTGGCGACAACTCATTGGCTGACTTACAAATTAAAAGAGATATGGCTGGCAAGAAATCCAAAAAAGAAGAACTTAAAGCCTGGCAAGAAAAATACAACAAATACTTAGGCGGCAATGGTGATAAACTAGCAGATGGTTTTTTCGAAGCATACCTTGATACAGGTATTTTAACTGATGCGACAGAAGAAGATGAATTTAACAAAGCAGTAGATGATGTTTTTGGTGGCGACAGTGCAAGAGCAGAATACGAACTGTTTGGTAATGAAGATTTAAAGAGAAAACATTTGCCAATCACTTATGCAATGCATAAAGAATTTGAAGATATTATGGGCGGACCGGTCGGATCAAGCACAGGACCCGATGACGAAGACAATGTTATGCAAGCGGCAAACATATTAAGTCTATCCGAAGAACAACATGGATATAATAATACTGAAACATCAGTTGACGATGATGTTGAAGATGTCAATGAAGAGTTAAATAGTTTACGTCGCACACTTGGTTTAGATGAAGCTGAGTATCAAGGACGTAAAGTTAAACTAAACAAGCCTATGCAAGGCGATGTTAAAAAGTTTAAGGTATATGTAAAAGATCCAAAAACAGGCAATGTTAAGAAAGTCAACTTTGGTGATCCTAACATGCGTATTAAAAAGTCTAACCCAAAAAGACGCAAGAGTTTTCGTGCTAGACACAACTGCGATAATCCAGGACCAAAAACAAAGGCACGTTATTGGTCTTGTAGAAAGTGGTAATATGCGGGCTAAAGATTTCTTAACCGAACGCAAGCGCCGCCTGCTTCGTAAAAGTACACAACACGCATTACCAGGTGCTCAAACAATGAACACTGACTTTTACGGTGCGTATCGTTTTGCTCTAAGTCTAGCTGGATCTCCAGACGGTGTTGATATGCCTGAAGATGGTCCTACACAAGGACGTATGGTAACACTAGCATATACACAAGGTGAACAAGAGATTATTGATACCGCCAAAAAGCGTATGGGTGTTACTACACAGCATACGTTAACCAAAGGCAAAGGCAGTAACGAACTTCCAGATGTAAACACACAAAGCATCACCGTTGCACAAGGTCCTGTCAAACGTAAAAATCGATGAACGATTTAGAACGTTTAAAAAAACTTGCCGGTATAACTGGACACGCTAACGAAAGCACACTGTTAGACAACATTAGCCATACCGGCACAGAAAAAGCTCAACTACAACGCAAGCACAACATTAAACCAGGAACTGAAGAATGGTTTAAACTCTGGTTTGCCAGACCATATCTAACTGGCGAAAAACCTATTGATTAACCAATCGTAAAATGTAACATAACTGTAATATTTTTCTTCTTGCTCTTTGTTAAATATTCATGTAATATAAAAATTACATTGTGAGTGACGGGGTAAAGCCGTCAAGCAAAGGAGAAAATTATGGATCAACTCACCTTATGGATGGCTGTTGGTTTCTTGTTCGCAGGATACGCAGTTATCGCAAATGATTCCGTACAAACATTAGGTACATGGATCGCAAGTAATAACGAAAAATTTAATTGGAAAGTTATGTGGGGAGCGGCTTCAGCCGTACTCTTATATACGCTTTGGTATGGCTGGTATGTGAATGGTGGAGACATCAGTTACGGCAGACTTAACAAAATTCCATTCCAAGAAATACAATGGTATCACGCAATGGCTCCGGCCTTGCTATTAATACTTACAAGAATAGGCGTGCCGGTTAGCACGTCTTTTTTAGTATTAAGTGCCTTTGCTTCTACATTTGTATTAGAAAAAATGCTTATGAAATCTATGATGGGATATGCAGTCGCGGCTGTGGCGGCGTATGCTATTTGGATAGTAGTAAGCAAGATACTTGACGAAGCAAAACCTGTCAAAGAAGAACACAAGAATTTGTGGCGAATAGGACAGTGGGTAACCACAGGCTTCCTATGGTTTACATGGCTGTCACACGATATGGCTAACATCGCTGTGTTCCTACCTAGAGAGATACCTTGGGATCTAATGATTTTAGTCAGTACTGTATTTGTAATTGGCTTAGGATTTATGTTCCGTGAAGGTGGAGGTAAGATACAAAAGATTGTATTAGAAAAACACAACACAAGATACGTAAGGTCAGCAACTATTATTGATGCTGTGTATTGGGTTATCCTTTGGTTCTTCAAAGAACTAAATGACATACCAATGTCGACTACTTGGGTGTTTGTGGGTCTACTGTGTGGACGTGAACTTGCTATGGCAACTATGACAGGCAAGGAAAAGTTCAAATCAGTGTTTCCACTTGTAACACGAGACTTCTTTAAGATGATGATTGGATTAGGCGCAAGCGTAGGTATTGTGCTGTTTATACATTATCTTGTTGTACCCAATGGTTGGTAATAACAGATAAGTAGTTTTATGAGTAAAGATAAAAATACAAACAAATATACTCAAAGGGAATGGGACCGCACTGTAGGGTGGGGTCCTGTGCCCGATGAATATAAGAATGAAATTGAACAGGAACAAAAAAAGACTTCTAACGAGAAGTCTGAACGTTAACTTTTTGTTCGTCTACGTGTAAAAACTTTAGCCATTCGGCCCGAACACTAATATTGCCAGGCCTCCGACGCCACTTAGCTACCAAGTGATAATATTCAGGATTAACAGGTTCTTTAAGAGGCTTCATAATCTTACTGCCTTTGCGGAAGTTGCATTCCTTACATGCAGTTACACAATTTTCCCAACTGATAATACCACCTTTGCTTTTAGGTATAACATGATCGATAGTTAGGTCTCTAGGACTAAAAACATCAGCACAGTATTGACACTGATACATATCACGCAGATATAGATTATTGCGTGTGAATTTAACATGCTTCATTGGGTTGAAATATTCTTTAGTAACACAAATACTAGGTAATCTAATCTCTGTGCTTGGGCTACGGATCACACGATTTTCGTAATTTTCAACAACTTTTACACGATCCAAAAAGATTAATTTAATAGCCTGTTGCCAGCCAATCACACTTAATGGCAAAATACTGATGGGTTCATAGTTAGCGTTCAGTAGTAGTGTGTCGCTCATAACAATACTTATAGCCCTGTTTGTGAATGATAAGTAACAGTATTATATAGTATTCAGAGGAATAGTAACCGAAATAACATGGCTAAGAGTTTAGAAGGCGTATTGGTTAAACCTGCACACAAGCAGGAAACATATACACAGAATCAGTTGCTGGAATTTGCTAGTTGTGCTGATTCAAAAACAGGCGCTAAATATTTTTTATCAAAGTTTTTTTACATTCAGCATCCTACTCGAGGACGTTTGTTGTATGATCCTTTTGACTATCAAGACGAACTAATCGATATCTATCACGGGTATCGTTTTAGTATTAACTTGCTTGGACGTCAGATGGGTAAAACTACTACAGCCGCAGGATATTTGCTATGGTATGCTATGTTTGTTCCAGATTCGACCATTCTTATCGCCGCACACAAATACACTGGCGCACAAGAAATCATGCAACGTATTCGCTATGCATATGAACTATGTCCTAATCACATACGTGCAGGTGTTACCAGTTACAATAAAGGTAGTATTGACTTTGAAAACGGTTCACGTATTGTAAGCACAACAACTACTGAAACTACTGGTCGTGGTATGAGTATTACATTGCTATACTGTGACGAGTTTGCTTTTGTGCGTAACACTATTGCTCGTGAATTTTGGACTAGTATTAGTCCTACACTAGCAACTGGTGGTAAAGCTATTATTACTTCAACACCAAACAGTGACGAAGATCAGTTTTGGCTATTGTGGACCGGTGCTACTAAAACTGAAGATGAGTTTGGAAACAAAACAGAACTAGGACAAAATGGCTTCAAAGGCTACATGGCTCGATGGAATAGACATCCAGAAAGAGACGATGCTTGGGCTACTCAAGAACGTGCAAGTATTGGTGATGAGCGATTCAAACGTGAGCATGAATGTGAACCAATTATCTATGATGAAACACTTATTAGTGCAGTTAAGTTACTTGAGATGGAAGGTAAAGAACCAGCAGAAAAGCAAGGTGAAGTGCGTTGGTACAAACGTCCAAACTCAAACTGTCAATATGTAGTTGCATTAGATCCAAGTCTTGGTACAGGCGGCGACTATAGTGCTATACAGGTATTTGAAGTTCCTACTATGCTACAAGTTGCTGAATGGAAGCATAATAAAACTCCTATTCAACGACAAATAGTTATAATGAAAGAGATTATTGACTATATTGCAGACATTGTTGGACATAATGAACGCATATATTATAGTATAGAAAACAATACATTAGGCGAAGCAGGACTTGTAACTATTGCTGAGATTGGTGAAGAAAACATACGTGGTATATTTTTAAGCGAGCCAGCTAAAGTGGGCAATGCAAGACGATTTCGCAAAGGATTCACTACAACTGCTAAATCAAAATTGGCGGCGTGTAGTAAATTTAAGATGCTGTTGGAAACAGACAGGATCACAATTAACAGCAAGGCACTGATGAGCGAGCTTAAAAGTTTTGTTGCCCATGGTATGAGCTTTTCGGCGAAGCCAGGTGAACATGACGATCTAGTTATGGCAACATTGTTGATTGTACGCATGGTGCAATACATGCAAAACTTTGACAGTGAACTAGATACTGTACTCAAAGACAGCATGGACGACTTTATCGAACCAATGCCTTTTATAGTGGTGTAAAATATGATTATCGAAAACATACCTCCAACACAGGATTTATTCAGAATTACTGATGTTGTTTCTGCAGGACTTTCCAAACGTATAGTAGAACACGATTGGCTAAGTGAACCTCTCAAAAAACAAGAAGCACAAGAAGAATGGACACGATGGATGGTAGACGATCACAGTCTACTACGTGAAATAGATGCTCAATTGACCCTTAATATTAATCAAATAAATGAAGCATGTAATACGAACTTCTTTGTAGCAGAAGGAACTCGTATGTGGATCGATCCACCGGGATTTACAGTGCCTATTCATTTAGATGGAGTAGTTGACGAATTTACAGGAGATATTAAAGGGGTAGAACAAGCAATGCAGGCATTTTGGCTAGGTCCTGAAGAAACAGGAACCTGCTTTTATTCTACTGCTAGCAAAGATGCAGTTAGATATCGGTTTCCTTTTGAAACAAACACCGCATATTTTATGATTATTACGCCTGATTTATGGCATGGCATGATTGTACCTGGTAAAGATTACAGATTCACTACTTACACATATTTTCGTTAAAGGTAAATAGTATTATGAAAGAACTTGACAGCATAGCAGAAGCACTTTTTGATAAACTACGAAGCCGTTTTGATCGTATAAGTCTTGGTGACAAAGATGCGAAAGCTACAGATGACCCAACACAAGCACGTTTTTATAATTTCGATTACACTGTAAACGACAATAACTTTGGTAATGTTACTGTTAGCATTATCGACGATCAATCACTGAAGATTTACTTTAGCAAAGAATTATCTAATAAACTTACTAAAGAGGAACAAGATGATTGGTTTGCGTTTTTAAAAGAAATGCGTAGATTCTCAAGAAGAAATATGCTAACGTTTGATACTAGAGATATCAATCGCAGTTCATTGAATCTAAGGGACATTAAACAACAAACAACCAATGGCAATTGGAAGTCAAAAGAAGTAGATATTCAGGAAAGTAAAATGTACGGTACTAGAAAGAAAAGCTACGATCACGTTGGAGAAACACGTTTAATCATTAGACATCGAACAGAAGTTGATGAAGATAAGCGTGGCGCACGTAGTCGTAATATTGATGTTATTTTTGTTGAAAATAGTTTAGGTGAGCGTTTTAGGCTACCATTTACAAATCTGCGAGCCGCTCGTGCAGTTGGACAACATGTTGCACACGGCGGAATGATCTCAGATGATCGTACACAAGAGATCTACGCAATGGTAGAAGAAATGCAACAACTAAGCAAGTTTCTACGTGCTACACGTAATGTTGAAGCATTTGAAGACAAAGAAGTTCCTGATCTAGTTGAATGTGCTAGAGAACGCTATTACGAATGTCGCAAAGGTTTAGATAGAATGAGTACACCAAAAGGCTATCAAGCATTTTGGGAAGACTATATGGCACCAGAAATGGTTGAAATGGAAGATGAAGATGCACTCAGAGAGCGTTTTACAAAACGTTTTATTGACCAGCGCATTGAAGAAGCTCTACCATATGTTTACAAAGCATTTGCAAATCGTCCAGTTATAGAAGCCAACGCAACTGAATTTGAAAGCTGGGCCGACAAGCTAACCGAAGGTACTTGGGCATTGCCTGAGAGCGATGAAGATGTTGAGAAGTTTAAGCGTATCTTTGCTAAACCAATTCAGTTTGGTCCAGAAGGTAATGATGCTACATCTGCAATGTATGATATATTTGGTGATGACGATCTTTTTGATGATCTTGGCACACTGGCTGACATTAAAGGTCCAGAAGCCGACGCTCGTCCAACCATTGTAAGATGGTTTACTAATATACACAAAGATATAGTTACTGGTAATGCATCAGTAAGTAGAGACATTCAAGAATCAATGGCTAAGATATTTGAATATCTTAAAACTTGGCAACCAGAAGCAGAAGCTCCAGCAGAAGAACCAACTGACACAGAAGAGCAACCTGCTGAAGAGCCTGCTGACGCCGAAGCGCCAGCTGACGCCGAAGCGCCAGCTGAAGAACCAAAAGAAGAATCAGTAGACAATCTTAAAAAACTAGCTGGCATTTCATAAAATCTATTTTGGTAAAATTTTCCTTTGACTGCTAAATAAAACTAGCATATACTGTGTGTATGTGCTCAGGCAAAAACATTATGGCACATTAAAGGAGAAAACATTATGGCTACATTGGCTGAAATCCGAGCAAAACTACAAGCTCAAGAAACCCGCACAGGCGGTAACACTACAGGTGGCGACAACGCCATTTTCCCTCATTGGAATATTCCAGAGGGCTCAACTTCCCGAATCCGTTTCCTTCCAGACTCTGACACAAAGAATGATTTCTTTTGGGTAGAGCGCAACATGATCCGACTTCCATTCAATGGGATCAAAGGAGACGTTAATAGCAAACCTCAGATTGTACAGGTACCCTGCGTAGAGATGTGGGGCGATAGTTGTCCTATTCTTGCAGAAGTACGTACATGGTTCAAAGACTCAAGTCTTGAGGAAATGGGTCGTAAGTATTGGAAGAAGCGTTCTTACTTGTTCCAAGGCTTTGTACGTGAAAGTTCACTTGCAGACGACTCAACGCCTGAGAATCCAATCCGTAGGTTTATTATTAGTCCTCAGATCTTTAACATTGTTAAAGCGGCTCTGATGGATCCAGAGATGGAAGAACTTCCAACTGATTACGAGCGTGGTCTAGACTTCAGTGTTGTTAAGACCAGCAAAGGTGGATATGCTGACTACAGCACTTCTAAGTATTCTCGTAAGGAATCTGCACTTACTGAAGTAGAACGTGCGGCAGTTGACCAATACGGTTTGCATAACCTTGCTGACTTCCTACCTAAAAAGCCTAACGAAACTGAACTAAAGGTTCTAACAGAAATGTTTGAAGCATCAGTTGACGGTCAGGCTTATGATCCTGACAAATTTGCATCTTACTACAAGCCCAGTGGGTTTCAAGGTGGCGGATCAAATAGTACTTCGAAAGATAGTACTCCAGCACCAGCACCTCAAGCGACACCAGCACCAGCACCAGCACCTCAGCCAGTAGCTGAAGAGCCTGCTGTTGCAACTGCTCCAGTTGCAGAACCTGCAACTGAAGAAAGCGGATCGACTAAGAGGACTGAAGATATTCTTGCTATGATTCGTAGCAGACAAGCTTCTAGCTAAGTAGAAACAAAGAATATTATACTGCGAGTTCCGGCAAAAATCTCCATTCGGTAACCAGCGAGATCTCGCAGATTCTTTTAATAAGGTAGGAAAAAATATGGCTAAACCATTTGACGTAAGTAAATTTCGTAAAGATATTACAAAGTCAATCAACGGATTGACAATTGGTTTCCATGATCCAACAGATTGGATTTCAACAGGAAACTATGCACTAAATTATCTTGTCAGCGGAGAGTTTGACAAGGGAGTTCCAATGGGTAAGGTAACTGTATTTGCTGGCGAGAGCGGCGCAGGCAAAAGTTACTTTGTCTCCGGCAACATTGTTAAAAACGCACAAGAGCAAGGTATCTTTGTTGTGCTAATTGACAGTGAGAACGCACTAGACGAAGCATGGCTACATGCACTAGGTGTTGACACAGACGAGAGCAAACTGCTAAAACTAAGCATGAGCATGATTGACGACGTTGCTAAAACTATTAGCACGTTCATGGCAGACTACAAGAGTATGACCGAAGAAGAACGACCTAAGGTATTGTTTGTTATTGATAGTTTAGGTATGTTGCTCACACCCACTGACGTAGATCAATTTGACAAAGGCGATCTAAAAGGTGATATGGGTCGTAAGCCTAAAGCACTAACAGCATTGGTACGTAACTGTGTTAATATGTTTGGATCGCATAACGTTGGTATGGTATGTACTAACCATACATACGCATCACAAGATATGTTTGATCCAGATGATAAGATCTCAGGCGGACAAGGTTTCGTGTATGCATCAAGTATTGTTGTTGCTATGCGTAAGCTCAAACTCAAAGAAGATGAGGACGGCAACAAAGTAAGCGATGTGAATGGCATTCGTGCCGCTTGTAAAGTAATGAAAACTCGTTATGCAAAACCTTTTGAAGGTGTGCAGGTTAAAATTCCTTATGAAACAGGTATGAATCCTTACAGCGGTCTTGTAGACTTATTCGAGAAAAAAGGAATTCTTCAGAAAGACGGTAATAGGTTAAAATACATCTCGTCAACAGGTGAAGAAACCAAAGAGTATCGTAAAGCGTGGGAACGTAACGAAAACAGTTGTTTAGATTCCATAATGCAAAATTATCGAGAGCCTACCGTTCCGGAGGTAGATACTGAGCTAGAAGAGGCGTTTGAACAAGAGGTTTAATATGAGCGAAGTCGTAGACACGGAAAGTCTGGTAACAACATACACTATCTTAATCGATTATGTTCCATCTGGTAATCGGCAAGGAGCCGCAGATCATTTAATGGGATTACTAGTTGATAGCATGGATGAGATTGAACTACAGGAACTAGTGAAAGCTATTAACTGTGATTATCTAACCAATGCTTATAACGAGTATGATTTTGATGATTATGTAGATGACGAAGACGAAGACGAATGGAAATATGACGAAGAATGATTTATGTGGTATAATCGTGTAGTTAAAGACCTTGGTGAACTGCCTGCATTCATTGCATACTACGAAGCTGAACTTGAAAAAGCACGTAAAGATGCAAAGATATCAGGCATCATTGAAATTAACTTAAAAGAGATGCCAGGAATAACCGAGCACCGTTTTAATCAACTACAAGAGATTGAAGCGGTGCTCGAGTTTCTCAACATACAACTTAGAAAAATTCGACGTAAACATTTCCAAAAATATCTAGAAGGATATGCTCGAGCGTTGAGTAGTAGAGACGCTGAAAAATATGTTGACGGCGAAGACGATGTTATTGATTTTGAAACCCTTATCAACGAAGTGAGCTTGTTGCGAAACAAGTGGTTAGGTATACACAAAGGATTGGATAACAAGCAATGGATGCTCGGACATATTGTAAAACTACGTACGGCGGGCATGGAAGATGTTACACTCCAATAGTATTAGAAAAAATTTAAATCGATGGGAAGCATTACGTGATGCTAAACCTAAAGCAGAATGGCAGGACATGTTTAAGCTACAACGTTGGCAAGCAGAACTAGACATGTATGCACTACAACTTAGACAACTCACGTTATTTGCAGATAACTTAACTGAATACGATATCAAGCAATTAAATCAAGAGTTCAGTTCTAAATTAGATAATTATAGTAAACAAGTAACATTGGATATTCTCAAACATGGATCATTTTGTAAGCCCTCATCAAAGTCATCTGCATAGTCTTAAAACACTTAATCAAATATATCAGTACGATAGTTTTCTTGACAGTATTAAAAACATTGCAGACTTTGGATGCGGATCAGGATTAGACACTAATTGGTGGGCTACGCTTTCTACTAGAGATGATCCTCCTCAGCCTAGAAACTATAATGTAGCTTCTGTTGATATAGTAGACAAAGTAGACCCAAAAGTTAAAGAACTAAAAAATGTTAAACTAATAACCAACGACTTCGAAAAAGAAGGTGTTGTTGGCAATTCAATTGATTTGTTATGGTGCCATGATGCGTTTCAATATGTAGTGAATCCATTACAAACTCTTTGTAACTGGAACAAGATGATGGTCAAAGATGGAATGTTAATCATCATTATGCCTCAGTATGCAGGATATGTCAACAACAAAGTTCATTTCCGCATATACAACGGAACACTATATCCACATAACATTGTTAATTTGATGTACATGCTAGCAGTATGTGGCTTTGATTGTAATGATGCATTTTTTAAAGTAGAGGTACATGATTATGTTCCTTGGATTCATGCGGCAGTTTACAAAGCAGGAGACCCAATTGATCCTAAAACAAGTTTGTATCAACTAGCAGACATGCAGTTGTTAAATCCAAGTGCAACAAAAAGTTTGGATGCTAATGGATATATTAGACAAGAAGACTTAATAACAAGTTGGTTTGACAAGGATTGGCACAGACACGTATTATGAAAGTATCACTAGTAACAGGTGGGTTTGATCCTATACATAGCGGTCATATCGAAATGATACGTGCCGCTAGAGAATATGGCGAACAAGTTTGGGTTGGCGTAAACAGTGACGAATGGCTTGTTCGCAAAAAAGGTTTTGTGTTTATGCCCTTTCAAGAACGGGTGTCTATTATAAAAGCACTGGCTGATGTAGATAAAGTTATTAGCTGGGACGATTCAGATGGAACAGCAAGTGGTGCAATCTTTAAAGCACTGAGTTTGGGTGCTAGTGAAGTAGCATTTTGTAACGGCGGCGATCGGTCTGACGTACAAGCTCTTCCTAAAGAAGAGCGGTTATGGGCATCGCATCCTAAGTGTGAACTTGTTTTTGGTGTTGGCGGCACTGACAAACGCAATAGTAGTAGCACACTAGTAGAAAACATACAAGCACCTAAAACCATGCGTCCGTGGGGTTATTATAAGGTAGTTTTTGAATCAGAAGGTGTTAAAGTTAAAGAATTAGTAGTCGATCCGGGACAGAAATTATCTATGCAACGTCATACCAAGCGCAGTGAGTTTTGGATGGTATATAAAGGACATTGTGTAGTCAATACTCCAGATGAAAAGCAAGAGCCCACAGTTATGGGTCCTATGCAGAGTACGTTTATTCCCAACACAATGTGGCATCAGTTAATGAATCCATTTCCTGAACCTTGTCATGTTGTTGAAATTCAATATGGGAAAGAATGTGTTGAAGAAGATATAGAAAGATGGGAAGAGTAATTACTACTCTTCCCAATAATTCTTAGTTAGATATATTCCAACGCTTAAGAAATTCTTTTTGTGTGTCTGGATCAAGTTGATGCCAATGCTGACGAATAACATTCTGAGCATGCACTTCGCCCCAGGCTTCCATCTTAGCCCAAAACTTCTTACCAAAGCCTTTAAAAGGGTTGTCTAATGTGATTGTTTTGTCAAGTACTGTTACGGTCATAGGTTTAATCCTCTTAATTTATTATTACCAAAATGGTTACCATAGCGAAGATTGTGAAGTCTGCGCTCTAGATCTGCATGATCTGTAGATTGTCCGAGATATTCTTCAATATCTCGAGCATTGTTAATACTTTCGAAGAAATTCGCCACTGCTCGTAACGGTAATGTCATCCAATATAGGATTGTATTCATTCTTTTTACTCCTGTATGTGTATGTGTGCTTGAGGAGAGCAATACCCCGGTCTCTTCCGGCGTCACCACGATACCTGTCTTTCAGTACCACTTGTAAGGCATGGGATATGCCCTAGTCTTTCCTAGTGCCACTCATTTTTTATGAGCTGAGGTCGCTCAATGTTATTTATTGTAGTAATGCCCAATTTACAACAGTTGTTTGGGAAAAACACTATTGCTATTTTAGCATTAATACACTAATCTGATAACAAATTGTTAACAGATATGCAATAATACGTGGTATTTACCTGTTGCACTGCAAAATAATTTAAAGTTATAAAATGGCAAACTAACGGTTGACATCACTAAGTAAGTCTGCTATATTATACAAACTAAACAAAGGTGAGGTGACTGAGAGGCCGAAAGTGGCAGATTGCTAATCTGTTGTACCTAGCAATGGGTACCCAGGGTTCGAATCCCTGTCTCACCGCCACTCTAAAAAGGATATGTTAATGAAGTTAATAGATAAGTTATCAAAGGTCGATGAAGATATCACCATCAGACAACTAGACAACGGTTTTGTATTTGAAGTCGGTGGTCGTGACGATGACGATGAATGGGCAACGGCAAAGATTGTGTGTAACGATCTTGCAACTGTTCAAAGTTTAGTTGAAGAAGCAACAAAGTTACCTCGCAATACCTAATAACATTTAAGTTGGTACACAATATGTCTGCCCTTAGCTCAGCTGGATAGAGCAACAGCCTTCTAAGCTGTGGGTCAGAGGTTCGAATCCTCTAGGGCAGGCCACCGCCCACGTGGTGAAATCGGTAAACACAAGGGACTTAAAATCCCTCGGCATCTGCCTTGTCAGTTCGAGTCTGACCGTGGGCACCAACTTAAAGGAGAATGGTATGTGGATTGATGTAAATGAAAGATTGCCTAAAGTAGGCGAAAATGTTTGGTACTATTTCGAAATAGTAGGCATTCATAGAGGATGGTATGAAGGTATATACGTAGATGACTATGGTACTGAATATCCTGACATGCATGTATTTGCATGTGACTATGGATGGTTAACTGGTGATGTAACTCATTGGCATCCAGATCAAGATGAGGAGCCGGTATATCCGACTGTTCATTAAGTTGTAGACGACCCCTTCGTCTAGTGGTTTAGGACACCGCCCTTTCACGGCGGTAACACGGGTTCGAATCCCGTAGGGGTCACCAAGGTCCTGTAGTTTAATGGTAAAACACCCGCCTTATACGCGGTTAGATGTCTCCAGATTAGAGAGCGATCCCGGTTCGAATCCGGGCAGGACTACCAACTTTTTGTATAACAATGTTATCTAAACAAGATTATTCACATATCAATACAGCGTTTGAAATCGCTAAGAGCACCGAGCGTGTTCGCGGTAGTCGTATGGCAGCGGTTCTTGTACGCAAAAACAAGGTAGTAGGTGTGGGCTTCAATCATATGAAGTCGCATCCGTTTCAGACCAAGTATGCTCGGAATGAACACGCAATATTCTTTCATGCTGAAACGCATGCTATTAAGAATGCACTACAGTCACTTAACGTTGATGATTTAGAAAAGTGTACCTTATATATCGCACGAGCTCGTAAAGGTGATGGCAAAGATAAGCGCCATTGGGAATATGGTTCCAGCAAGCCTTGTACAGGTTGTGCTCGTTGTATCAATGAGTTTGGCATTCGTCGTGTAGTCTATACTGAAAACGGAAACGAAGTGGTCATGCTCGATAATTATGATCTAGATATTAAAGGTTATAAATGACTTTGATAAATATGTTATCATGAGATACTTAGATTTTAAATTACTACCAGAAACTAGAATGTATGTAGAAGCAAATTCTGAAGCCGAGACTGCTAAGAAGGATTTAACTACATTAGAAAAAGTACTCACCGATCTGCCAGCAGAACAGAGTCAAACCAAAGAAAATGTTATCGGCAAATTACAACAGATGTCATCAGCTGTACAGAATTTTATTTCTAAAATAGTTGGACATCCTGTAAAAGAAGATAAACTTGATGATTCTATTGCAGGTCTAATAGACACTTTAAAACAACAAATACAACAAGTAGAAGATTCTGATATAGATGAATCTGCAAAATCAAAGTTTATTGCTCCTATTAGGCAAAATCTTGAAGCACTTACAGGTCAAGTAGAAAAACTTACTAAAGTAAAAGACCAAGCAGTTGCTACCGCTGAAGAAGCAAAAGCATTTGTTCAGCAAGTAAGTGGATACTTAGTTACTCTAGGAAATAAAGTACAAGGTTATACTGAATCTGACCTAGAATCTTTATCAGGCAAAGAAAGAGCTTTAGCTAAATCTGCCGCAGTAAATGCTCAAAAATTTAGCAACACACTTAAACAGGCTTTGTTTGGTAAGATTGTTGATATTCAAGAACAAGGTATTAAACCAGACGATATCAAAACATTCTTGCAAGCATGCGTTGACGGTGAAGTTATTGATATGAAGCAATTAATTAATAACAGCACAGGAAACGTCAGAGACTTTGTAAAAGAACAGCACCTACGAATGTTTGATATATTCGTTAATCAGAATATATTCAGCTATAGTCCTGGGTCAACTTCTGGCAACATTGGCCCTGGAGAGATGGCACTTTCAATGATGGGTAACCCTGCAGAAAAAGGAAAAACTGGAGATCTACTAATTGATGGAAAAGAACTTGAAATCAAAGCAGGCGGCGTTAAAGGATCTGGTGGCAGATTGAATAGTAAAGCGTTGACTAAACCTACTACAGGATGGAAAGTTTTTAGCAAACATATCTCAGAGATATTACAAAATGCACCTGACGAACCTCTAACCCGTGTGCCTAATGTAAAGACTGGCAAAGTAGTAACTATTACTAAAAGTCTAAAAGGATGGGATGGAAACTTCAAATCAGCTTCAGGTAAAACAGGTAGTGCTTATAACTTCTTACCAACGATTATTCCTTTGCTAAATTCAGAAGTACTAGGACCTTACAGTGATAAACAAAAAACAACTGAGTTGTTTGTAGAATCGTTTAAGGCAATGACAGGCAACTGGGACCAACTAAAGATAGAAGGTACTACACCAGAAGCATTAATCGCTGATGCTGTTAAATCTGATGGTACTACAGAATTTGTTGACATGGCAAAAGCATGGGCTAGAATTGCATACGAAAGTTATCATTTAGCAGACGGTATAGAATCGATTATGTTCTTACGTACAGATACTCTTAACTTTGTTATTGTGGATGACGGCACTGACTTTATAAGAAACTTTGGTAATCTTAAAGTCTCAGGTTTTGTTTGGAATGATGATCAGCAAAATCCAACACCTGGATTCCTGCCAGCTACATAGAATCTTTAATAATCACTTCCCACACAAGTAATACCCAAACAGGTAACATCCATGCGAGTGCTAACAGTAAAACTCCGTTTGGATTTGACATGATTATACTATAGATGATTAGGGTCAATAGACCCAATGCTAATTTAGAATTCATAATTACTTAACCTTTAAACCAACTTTTAACTTTAGCCCAGAGACCTTTGCGAGGTTTTTCAACTTCGACAATTTTGTCAACTTCCACAAGTTTCTCAACTTCGACAACTCGTTCGACAACCTTTTCAACTTCGACGATCTTTTCAACTTCGATTGGTTTTTCAATTTCTACCACACGTTCCACTTCACGCTCTATAACAACAACTTCAGGAACTTTGGTGTTATCAATTTCTTCTTGGGTAGGTAATTTGATTTCTTCTTGACGTTTTAATTGCTGAACTCTTTGAAATGCAATATCAAATGCTGTTTTACGTTGCACATTGATTTCATGTATCATGCCTTGAGATATTTCGTCAGCAGTTCCAACTCTTTTTAGTATGCGATTCCCAGCTTCTAAGATACGTGTCTTATCCCATGGGATATCTTGATTAGTGAGTGTGATGTGTATAATGCTCTGCCCTCCAGAATTTAGCATCAGCACATTGTTGTTCAATGTGCATTGTCCACCTTGCTTGGCAATGAGATCTACCGGACCTACTGTTTGTGCAGTATAGTGCGGTGCGCTCATTTTGAGCAGTTCATTTTCAGCTTCTTGTAAGTTCATAACTTAATATTTAACCGTTTTATATAGAAAATAATATGAAATCTTTCGGTTATGTTAAATAGAACTACCACAGCCTAGCGTAATTTGCTGTGGTTTTCATTGAGTATGTGTTATATACTCATATAACATACACACATTCAAAATAAAACTAAGGAAGGTAAAAGATGAATAAATTTAGTATTATTGCTGTCTCTATGCTAGCAATTTTCGCTACCAATGGTGTTGTAGCTGACGAAGCTAAGACACCAGTAACTGCAAAAGTTTTTGGAGAAGTTCGTGCATTTGTTAACGTAACTAGCCAAGACAATGTAGATGCTAGTGTTGAAAGCTCCAGCTCAAAAATTGGAGTGGTAGCAAACGCCGATGCTTCTGATAATATCAGTGTGTTCGGTGAACTAAGTGCTGACGTTGATGTTAATAGCAGTAGTGCATTAACAACTCGTTTTGGATATGCAGGTGTCAAGCACGATACACTTGGTGCAATTAGTCTTGGTAAGCATATGAGCATTATGGAAATCTTTGTTGATAAAGGCGATCAGTTTTTCGAAGGCGGAAACGCAGGCGTACAGAAGCAAGACTTCTATCAATCAAACAGTGTACGTTACATGAACAAGATTGGCGATATTGAAATCGGCGGACTTGCTGTGATGACAGACGATGCACAAAATGAAGCAATCGACAGTTTTCAGATTGGTGCAGGTTACGCTGGTATTGGTATTGCATATGCATATAACAATTTAACAGATATCGGACACTATGGTATTGGTGCTGAACGTAAGTATGGTCCAATTCTATTAGCTGGTAGCTTGAGTATGCAAGATGCGACGACAGACGTAATCGGGTATGAAGCAGTTGTTGGTTATGATGTAACTGACGCAGTAACTATCAAAGGTGGTTACAGTGACACAGATGCGGCAAATGATGACGGTGTTATTACTGGCGGAACAGAATACAAGTTTGGCGACAGTGGTGCAGTGGCATTTGCAACAGTTGACTACGACAATGATTCAGAAGACTGGACAGCTCGTAGTGGTATTAGTCTTACCTTCTAAGAAAGTAAATATAATATCAAACTCAAATAAGCAGGGTTCATCCCTGCTTATTTTTTGACTACTAAATACGTGAAAAGCAAATCAAAAGGTTTTTCAATGACACCCAACGAGCTCGAACATGCAAACAGATTATTCTGGATTGTAAAGGGACGACTAGTTCCAAAAGGTTGGAGCGATAAAACTATCCAAGATATGGTTAGAGACTATACCAAACGTGTATGGTATAATGAAGAATCATATATCTACGAAGAAGGTTTTGAAAAAGCCTGGCAAAAACACTTGACAAATCCTCTTAACTAGCGTATAAATAATACTGCGATGTTGAAGCAATTCAAACGCTATACAGGACTCGGGGGCAGTACCCGACGCCTCCACCATAAACACATGAGGATATCATGAATTGGGATTGGCACTGGATTAGTTGGTTTAAAGGAACTCCTTTTCAATGGGGCGATTTTAAATTAAATAGTGGAAATCCTTATAAAAGTTATAGATTTGGACCATTACTTATTCGTGTGTTTATGAGGGGGGCGAAATAGGATCGACTGGTAGTTAATAGGAGAGTGGAGTCGTCCCGATGTAAGCTGGGTTAACGCGAACAATACTATAATTGCAAACGATAATTTTGCATCTGAGGATTTTGCCCTAGCGGCATAATTGCTCTGGGCGGGACCTGCCTGGAAACAGAAGTGCCACTTTGATTTGGGGTAAAATGAAAGTAGTTAAAGTTGACAACCGTTATCAATATATTGTTTATAGAGACGATGGTACAGTAGCTTTGGTTACATCTAATAGTAAAATTGCTCAAGACTATATTAAAAATAATACAATACGATCAGGTTATCAAGAAGACAACAAATGAGATATATTTGGATTAGTGGTGATAGTTTTTGTTGGCAACGAAAAAATCCAGAAACAGATTGGCCTCTTATACTAGCTAATCAATTAGAACTAAAACTCGAAGGTGAAGGGTTTCCAGGACAACACTGGTGGCCCGTTATGAAAACTTTACTAGACTACGCTCAAACTGAAAAGTTCTCACGAACCGAATATTTTATAATCTGCCACACAGACTGTGACAGACTTATTACACCACCTGATATTAAAATAGTTAGACAAGAGCAGTTTACACTTAAACAACGTGAACACATCAGTGAAATATATTTCAAATATATCTACAGTAGAGAAATGATACAGTGGATGTCTGAGATGTATTTCAAAGATCTAAACCGAATACTAGCAGATAAAAAACCTATCTATCTAAACGTATTTGGTGAGCTTGGCGAAGGTTTTGAAACAGATAAGCATCTGTTTAATAGCATTTTAAACGGAATGAAAACGTCTCCAGATCAAAATCTCAGAGATTTTTGTATGCATGACTATGATGCATACGGGCCTGACACACACCCAAATCATTTTACACCTGATCAAAATCAAAAATTTGCTGACATACTGTTCAACAATATACAAAACTACACGCCTAATTCGTTTGTGCAAGATTTGGATTCGTTGCATAAATAATTCTACCAAATACATACAATTGGTAACTTAGTAGTTGACATCGCTAAGTATTAACGTTATATTACAGTTATAACACAGACACACACAAGGAGAATATTATGTCTACAAATAAAAACCCATTCGAAATCCGTTTAGAACTACTAAAAATGGCTAAAGAGATGATGGATCGTCAGTATGAAGATCAGATCAACTTAGCACATCATGCTATGGAGCAGTTTAAAGAACAAGGTCAGTCAGTAACTGAATTTTTTGAAACTTATACTCCAAAGATGTATCAGCCAAAAGAAGTCATGGAAAAAGCCAATGAGCTTTATACTTTTGTTACTAAAAAGGACTAATACTTTTAATAACACCTAAGCGGTAATGGGCCCATTGGGCCCATTACTTTTATAAGGAACTGGCATGCAACACATATTGTTATTTGATGTAGACGGAACACTTACTCCCAGTCGTCAACGAATCGATGAAGAATTTAGACTTTGGTTTTACGATTTCGTATGGAAACGTAATTATCATATAGGATTGGTTACAGGAAGTGACTATCCTAAAACAGTTGAACAACTTGGTAGAGAAATTTGTGAACGTGTTGGACGATCATTCAATTGTTTGGGCAATGATGTTTGGGCACAAGGTAAGAATGTCTATACTAATCCTTGGCACTTGCCAGCTGAAGCAGAATTCTTTCTATTAGAAAAACTTTTTCAAAGCAAATATCCTATTCGCACAGGAACACACATTGAGCATAGACCCGGTCTATGCAACTTTAGTGTAGTTGGACGTGAAGCAACACAAGAACAGCGTCAAGAGTATCATGCGTTTGATAACCAGGATGGCGAACGCATTCGTATTGCTACAGAACTAGGCGTTCACTTTCCAGACTTAGAAGCTCGTGTAGGCGGGGAAATATCAATTGATATCTATCCCAAAGGTGCCGACAAGCAACAGGTAATCGATACACTAGAAGGCGATTACACTATAAAGTATTTTGGTGATAGAACTGATCCAACAGGAAATGATCACACAATCGCCCAGCGCATCATAAACGACAGGCTGGGCGATGTATATACAGTAACAGACTGGAAAGAAACTTGGGAGTTACTCCGTAGTCTTTAGTTCCACCATGGATGGTTATGGCTGTAACGTCTTTCGTTGTTATATCCATAATTATATGCATGTTGCATTTCATGTCGATTCTGACCTGCTCTACAAGCCTGTCTATTACGTGCTTTGTGATAACGTAAGCATGGATCAAAGTTTTGAGGCTGTTGGTATATCACACGTTGCTTTGGACGGTGTGGTCTATGAATATCATGATATTCAACAGTTTCTCTGTATACTCGACGAGTATGATGGTTGTGTCTGTGGTTGGCAATGTTATCACCAACTACGGCACCTAAGAGTGTACCGCCAATAATAGCAACGTTACGATTCTTATGCCCTTTGGTAATAGTACTTCCTAGTATACCACCAACAATACCACCTAGCAACAGACCTGATTGGTCGTCTGCTTTGGCTGTACTAACATTAGCAGTTGCTAAAGCTAGTGCGGAAGTAGCTATAATAAGAGATTTTTTAAACATGTGCTCTCCTTCTGATATTTAACTTTATTACTTAGCTTATATATTAATATACTATAATATAATAGGTTTGTCAACCAAAAAAAAACCGTTTAGAAAAACTAAACGGACATGTTGGCGCCTTATCCCAACTTGCGAATCTTTTTGTTAAAAATATTTATCTTTTTTGCATTTTTTGGTTGACTTTCGGCTATTTGGTGCTATACTGTATATAACAGTTAGGAAATAGGAGAACAACAGATGACAAAGACTTTCGAACAAGAAATGGATTACTTTAACAACTACAAAGATGCTAATGGTTTTGAAGCTATTTTTAGCATGTACGATGAAGGAATTGAATTCGATAAGCCTCATAACATCAAAACTCCAATGGTCATTCGTAATAAGTGTGATGTTTGGGGTTATGATACTTCTGCTGTTTGTACTGGTAAAACATGGGGTGATGTCTACCAAGCATGTGATGCGGCAATTCGAAATGCCGTTGATAGTGAAGGTAACAGAGACCACCACGTTTTTATTGAAGATCTTGAAGTTCAAGATGATGGTTCATGGAAGCTAGTAACTGGTTCTTAACTAACTGATATGGGCCCGATGCGAGGGCCCGTGTCAAACACTGCATCGAAGTGATTAACGCCCATGGAGATGTAGACGAAACGTATATACTATACAAAGGAGATGTTCCTGGATAGCTCAGTTGGTAGAGCAAGCGGCTGTTAACCGCTCGGTCGTAGGTTCGAGTCCTACTCCAGGAGCCAACAAAGTTAGACGGAGCTACGGCTTCGTCTAACAGTTTTTAAGGATGGAATTATGAATACAGTTGTAATGGTCACTATGCTCGCAGGAGCAATTATTGGAAGAGCAGAATTTGCTGATATGGATACGTGCTTGAAACAAGCAGAGCATGTTCGCACTCAGAGCGTTGCCGCACAAATGGCTAAAAATTTTCCTGATAGTCACGGAGAATGGATGGATGTTGCTTGTACCTATCATGTCAAAGAGCCTAACTTTAGCAAGTATACTAAGAACCTAGTAGAAATTTTAGACTTGTTAATGATGGATCAGATTACTGCTGAAGAAGCTTCAGATCGCATTGGCGTAGATTCTTTGAAGATTTTAGAAGAACTTGAAGAATATAATCGTATTCAAGGAATGGTTAATCAACAAAATCTAAGGAAATAGATATGAGCATGCATCTTGTTGGTCCATACATGACCACTACAAACTATAAAAAGCGCAAGGCTAAGAAAAAGACCAAATCGCAACTTGAAGCTGAAGCACGTCATGCAAAGTTTCTCAAGAGTGTTGGTTATACTGGCAACAACAACGACTATCGTTCTGCGATGCCCAACTACAAATCAGATCGCAACATTGCTCCAACGTCAGATGTGATTGCCACACACAACTCTGCGACGGCAAAGAAACAGCCCAAGGTATATACAGGTACACTTATCAAAGGTATTGCAACCATGCACAAAAGTAATGCCGTTCCTGTAACCAGCAGAGAAGATGCTATTGCAGTTTCGAATATGAGGAGAGGTTAATGAGAAAATTTGTTTATGATTCGTGGAATGGGGTTATGAATGCTGACATGAATCCTTTAAAGCACATTCCAGATTTACATGTTAGGCACATGGTATTACAGGTTCTAGCATGGATGTGGTGTCTAATTTTTGCAATGATCGTAGGTAGCTGGACAGTATGGGGAATTAGTGTAATTTCACATCTACTCTTTATTGCAGGCATCGTAGTAACTGTAGGAACATTTGCAACAGCGAAACAAGCACCAAATAGTTTTAATTTTATTAAAGGCTATCATAGTTTAGGAAGAAGCCGCGGAACTATCTGGGTAGACGGCAAACGTGTAACATTACCTAAAGGAGATCCTGGTGGCGAACACGAATAATGAAAACAATAATACACATAAACAAAAATCTAAAACAGTCAAACGACAAACACGGTAGAACTCTGCCTGTGTGTCGTGTTGAAGTAGAAGGCCAGACTTGGTATGGAAGTAGTGTAGATATACTTGGACCAAGTTCTATGATATACTCACCAGACAAACCTAGAAAGTGTGGTGCAAAACTTTGGATCGAAACTGATGCTAAAGTTGTTATACATGATAAAACAACATTTAAAGAAATGAAGTCATGAAGATAAAAAGGTGTGGTGTAATCTTTAAAAATCGCCGATCCTACTAAATATTGTATACAGAATAGTTTTAGAAGCTAGGACAGGAATGTATACTACAAAAGTTAAACCGCTACTTTTTAAGTAGCGGTTTTTTTTATAAATACGACTGGGGAGTGAAGGATTTATGAAAACTGTATTAACTACAGCGATTTTCTGCTTGATAGTCTTTGGGCAAGCATTTGCTAGTGAACTAACACATTCATGGTCAAGTCCTACGTTTAGTGGACAAGGATACAGTAGTCATGTATTGACTATTGAAAACCTAACACATCAACGAAAAAAGGATCTTAAGTCTGCTGAAGAATCTGCCAAGCGTGAAGCAGAACGTGATGCTGAAAATACAAACATAAACAAATTCCTTAGAAACTTTGAAAGTCGCGTTTATGCTGAATTGAGTAAACAACTTAGTGAGAAACTATTTGGCGAATCAGCTGAAGACAGCGGCACTATCGAAATAATGGGAAATACCATTGAGTATAGCAGTGATGGATCAGTTGTAACTATGATTGTAACTGATGCTGATGGAACTACTACTACTCTTACAGTACCACTAAGTGGATTTGGGTTTTAATGTTAAAGATTTTAGCAACTATATTATTTGCATTTAGTTTGACTGGGTGTGCAGGTACACTTAGCAAAGTTTCGCCTCCTAGTACTGCAATTACACCTGTAACCAAAGGACTCAAAGACTTTCCTAAAATTGGCAATGGCAAACCAGTAGTTGTAGCAGTATACAGTTTTACAGATAAAACAGGGCAACGCAAGCCTTCAGATTCATTTAGCAATATCAGTACTGCGGTAACTCAAGGTGCAGAAATATATTTAATAAAAGCACTAGATGACCTAGCCGACGGAGGTTTCTTTGATGTAGTTGAACGTGGAGGAATGGAGAGTCTGGTTAAAGAACGACAGATTATTAGACAAGCAAGAGAAAAGTTTAATCCCGAAAAAGGATTAGGACCACTTAAATTTGCTGGTGTTATTATAGAAGGTGGTGTTGTAGGATACGACACAAACAAATACACAGGCGGAGTAGGCGCTCGTGTAATGGGAATAGGCCCACGAACAGAATGGCGTGTAGATGTTGTTACTGTAGGTATTAGAGCAGTAAGTGTTCTAACAGGCGAAGTTTTACTAGCAGTAAGTGCAGAAAAAACAATTATAAGCACTGCTACTGCTATTAATGTTTTCAAGTTCTATGATCTTGGAACAAAGGTACTTGAGATTGAGGCAGGTACTTCTACGAATGAACCTGTAAACTATGCTGTAAGACAAGCAATAGAATACGGAGTAATTCAAATGGTCAAGGAAGGAAAAAGAAAAGGATACTGGAATTTCGATAGTACAAAGATTCCAGAAAAATTTATTGAAAAAGAGGACCGTTTAAACATAACAAAAGTTAAAAAATAAACGTCACTCTGGGAGGAGCAACTACGATGAGAAGCGTAGTATTAGGAGGAGCAGTTATTATACTTTCAGCAATGTTAAGTCCAGCATTTGCTGATAACTTGATCTATATGGATCAGTCAGGTAGTAATGCCTCTATTAACATTAATCAGGACGGTTCAAGTAACCGTGTTGGTGCAAGTGGTGATGACAGCGTCAGTGACGGTGCTACAACCACTATGGACATCGATCAAGTTGGTACAAGCAACGAATTAGATTATGATATCTATGGCGATAACGCCAACATTACTTCTAACATAACCGGTAATTCATCAGACGTTGATGTACAGGTTGGTACTACAGGTGGTAGCAACGGTGGATCAGACGATGTTAACATTACTATTAACGCAAGTGGCGGTAACTCAAACACAGTTAGTACTAATGTAGGATCAGTTGATAGTGGCGTTGATGATGTTGACATTGATGTTGATATTACTGGCGGAAGTAACAGTGTAACAATTACAGAAAATTCAACAGCAACGAGTATTACAGACAAGCTCACAGATGTTGATATTATTGGTAGCACTAACACTGTAACAATTACTAAAAGTGGTGCATCACAGCATGATACCACAATCAATCAAACAGGTTCGAGCAGTACATTTAGCGTGAACCAATCAGGAGCGGAAGCGAGTACTGTAGATGTTACAACGTCAGGGTCTAGTTCTAGCGTTACTATTACTGTTACAGATTAATTCTGTAACCGTGGCGCATGCCGCAGTAGGAAAAGTTGAACAGCAGATAGGAACTGCTGAAGTGTTTCGTGGTGGCGGCAAGAACACCAGCGAAATAGGCTTTGGCATCGAAATGCAAGATGATGTCAGAACAGGCAACGGTGTTGTAGGTATAGGATTTGAAGATAAAACAAAAGTTCGTGTTGACAAACACTCAAAGTTAGTTATAGATGATTTCATCTATGACCCCAAGAAACCTAATGCAAGCAAACTAGGATTAAAAATTGCGCTAGGTACAGTCCGATACGCCAGTGGACTTATTGCTAAACAGAACCAACAGTCTGTTAGTATCCGCACTCCCACTGCTTCTATTGGTGTCAGAGGAACAGCATTTAGTATGACCGTGGATGAAATTGGTCGTTCATTGGTCATACTATTGCCAAATCCAGACGGCTCAGTAGGTGAGATTTCTGTCACCAGTGATATTGGAACTGTAATTATGAATCAAGCATTTCAAGCAACACTAGTAACTGCCACCGAACGAGCCCCTGTAAAACCAGTAATCTTAGATCTAACAGAAGCACAAATTAATAATCTTTTAATAATCAATCGTCCACGTAAAATTGAAAAAGAATACGAGACTGATGATCAATCAACCAACATATTAGATTTCAACGAGTTGGATATAGACTTACTGGCTAACAATGAGCTTGAAGAAGAACAGCTAGTATTTACAAGACTAGATTTTAACTTATTAGATGTTGATCTACTGGCTAATATACTAGACATTCTGAATCAGAGACTTTACGAAACCGTAGATCGTTTTCCTAAGGATCCAATTGTGGCAGGTGCTTATGAACAAGGTAGCACACAGATATTTGGTGGCGATGGAGAAGAATGGGAAATATATAGACAAGTTGATGGGCGTGTTGTAAGCATTGTCACTCCTAGTTCACAAGGCACTAGAATAACATTAAATCAGGCAGGAGTACCTGAACTGGTTCTTCATACTACAGAAGGCGGAAATGATTCTCAAATTTTTATTACTCAAAATTAGTATCGTGATCTTCGTGGGAGCGGCCCATGCTGATAATATAATTAGTATTGGACAGATCGGCGATAACGTTACGTTAGAATTAGTTCAAGATGGTAGTAGAAACACTATTACGGGTTTAACCACTACAAGCAAGTTGGATGGCGACAATATGGATGTGTCAATCAAACAATATGGTAACGATCACGTCGCGAAGGGTAACGTAGACGGATATGATAATACTCTAAATTCTTATCAGGGCAATGGTCAAGATAATAACACAACCCATGCTGAAGTTATAGGTGATTATAATAGTTTAGACGTGCGTCAAGGTAAACACATGGACGGTACAACTGATGATGATGAAACTGGCGACCATGAGGCTTATTGGACTGTAACAGGAGATAGTAACACTCTTGTAAGCGCACAAACTGATGTAAACAGAGGTGGAGGCGGCGGCGCCGGTCATTACCTAAATAACACAATTACAGGCGACAGTAATATATTAAACCATACTCAAATGGGCAAAGCAGGACATACAGGTTATGTTGATATATCAGGCAGTTCAAATACTGTTGACTTATATCAGAGAGGAAACGGCGGTCAAAAGACAGCTGATATAGATTTAAGTGGTGACGGTCATTCAGTTGATATAAGTCAACGAGGGAGTAACAGTGCTAGTGCTACTGTTGATCTTACAAATGGCGGAGGTGGGTATGATTTTACCCTTTCACAAGATGTTACTACAAGTCCTGCAAGTTATAGCTTGACAGGTACATGTGTAACAATATCTGGATGTACAGTATCAGTAAATCAAAGCAATTGATTGAGGAGGAATCAATGAGTGGAGAATTTAATCAAGACAACTATTATACAGAGAATTATAAAAAAATAATGTTATGCCTAGGACTTTTTGTGGTATTGGCATGTGCTTATGTAACATTTCTCTATTTTGAATATAGAGTAGAAAATGCTCTCTGGGAAACAGTTTTTATTAGCCCAACACATTTTTGGAATCAGGTTCCGGTTTGGGAATGGAAATCTGTATTCAACTAAATATGTGTGATGGGAAAACTTCTAACTAGCACATGGGTTGCATTGTTAACTCTATTAATCTTAGTAACACTTCGTGTCTGGGATCCTACACCTGTTGAAACACTGAGATTAAAAGGCTTTGATTATCTTCAAAGCACAGAACAAAAATCACAAAGCAAAGATATTGTACTACTAGACATTGGTGAACCCAGTCTAGAGGCATTTGGTCAGTGGCCCTGGCCCAGAGATTATTTTGCAAACATAATGATGAAGTTGCGTGAGAACGGCGCACAACTTATTACGTTTGTAGTATTTTTTCCAGAACAAGATCGCATGGGCCAAGATCAGGTATTTGCAGATATACTAGCACAAGATCCATACACCATGCTAGCACAAACAGCAACGGATCGTGCGCTCAAAACTCATGGTAAACACATTGCCGCAAATTGGATAGGCGACGATCCCAAACCTTGGTTATACAACTGGCCCGGTCTAGTAAAGAACATTGACTTATTAGAAAATGCTGCCAAAGGTGTTGGTATGGTTGCAGTAGCACCTGAAGTAGATAATCTTGTTAGACGTTTGCCATTGGTGGTAAGAATTGCAGATCAAATATATCCTAACCTTGCTATTGAGTTTATACGTGTAGCTACAGGTGATCCTGGTTACCAGATTAAAACAGGCCCTAGTGGTGTTCAGGCGGTTAGAGTGCCTGGATTTAATATTGTTAAAACTGATCCTCATAGTAGAATGTGGATTGACTACAACAAAACATTTGATAGAGTTGAAGTATCCGACGAAGACTGGAGCAGAGTTAATGGCAAGCATGTGTTCATTGGAACTACAGCCGCTGGACTTGCTAACTTTATTAGTACTCCAAATGGTCTTGTATATCCACATGAAATACAAGCGAGCTTAGTTCAAACAATCCTAGATGGAACCTTTATACAACGACAAGACTTTATGAACACACTGGAAGCAATAGTGTTTGCGGTGTTTGGTGTTATACTCTTGTTGGTTGTACCTCGTACAAGTGTCTTACTCACAGTACCGGTATTAGTATTATATCTAGGTGGTGTAGCAGGATATACTTGGTACGAATGGACAGGCAGTAAAAATCTAGTAGATGCTACATTCCCAATGGCGGCAGGCTTTTTACTATTTGCTCATCTCATATACAATAACTTTGCAAGAGAATTCCGTCAGAAGATGGAGATTAAAAAGCAGTTTGCAGGATACTGTTCACCCGAAGTTGTTAAAATATTACAGACAAATCCAGACCTAATCAAGAAAGGCGTAAAGAAAGATGTAAGTGTTATGTTTAGTGACTTGCGTGGCTTTACTCCTATTGGTGAACACTATGGCAATGATGTCAAAGGACTAGGCGATTATATGAATGGGTACATGGATTCAATTACTAAACCTATTCTTGATAAAAACGGTATGGTTATCAAATATGTTGGTGACGCTAGTATGCACATTCATGGTGCTCCTATAGACGATCCTAATCATGCTCATACTTGTGTGGGCGTAGGACTACAAATGATCGATGCTGTTGAAAAATATAGTGCAGAAATGCAAGCAAAAGGATTACCCAAAGCAGAGATGGGTTTTGGTATTAACACTGGTGAAGGCTTTATTGGTGAAATGGGATCTAGTGCCAGACACAGTTATGACATACTAGGCGATATGGTTAGCACAGCCGCACGTTTAGAAGCACGTTGTAAAGCATATGGTGTATTGTGTATTATTGGTGCAGAAACATACAAGCGTACAAGTAACGACTTTTTCTACTTGTTTTTAGATAATCTACAACCCAAAGGCAAAAGCACTCCGGACTTTATCTATACAGCGTTAAGCACATCAGAGTATATGCTGAAAAACACAAACTGGTGTGTTGCAGAAAATCAACACAACAAGATGCATGAATACTATAAAAACCAACAGTTTGATCATGCTATTAGATTGTGTAATGCTTTACGTGGTGAGTTCAATGGTAAGATGGACAAGTATTATGACATCTGGATTGAACGCTGTGAACTAATGAAGACTCAGGACCTGCCTAAAGACTGGAATGGCGCATTTGTTGCGACCGAGAAATAATAACTATATAGCTAGTCCAAAAAACATTCCAAACCATAACCCTACAACTAATCCTCCACAAAGTGCAACAATTATATCCACACCTTTGTATTGATAAGGAAATTGTTTTTTAATCTGATCCCATTGTCTTTTTTCTGCTTCGTTTAGATACCTCATCCTTTTCCTCCTTAAGGTAATCGATTTTGTGTAATTTTTGTTTTTCTTGATATTCTAATATCATATTCAATTTTTGGTTTAGACGTATTAGATCATTGTCTAACATTCTTACTCTGTCAATCAATCCAATAAGAGTTTTGTTTGCATCGCCAATAATAGGCTTGACCACAGAGGTGCTCCATTGCCAGACATAATACACAAAATATCCTAGACCAACGGCAGCAATAATAGGAAAACCGAAGTCTTTAATCAGTTGTGCTACGTCCATGACACTTCATCGACTAGTTTTTTAAGACCGTCTGTCTTTCTTAACACTCCGTTTTTGTCAACTACAAATACGTCACCGGGTCTATAAAGACAAGTTTCTTTTTGTGTTCCATCTTTTTTGATGCCCATTACTTCTCCGGGCCAGTCTCCACTCACTGTGAAACTTCCATCTGGAAAACTTTCGATATTATAATCCATCCACAACATAAATTAATCTCTCCTTGCGTCGTTTTTGCCATCTGCTCGTGCAATGCGATCTATATCAGGTCGCACTCCGAAAGCATTACTCATTTGAGTGTCAATACGAATCACGTCGTGATTCATAGTTTGAACACGATTGTCTAAGGAACCAATGATATTTTTCATACCATTGATACTACCTTCAACAGAACTTAAAATAAATTTTACTGATAAAAATACAAAATAGCCTGCGCCACATGCCGAGGCGATGGGAAAACCCACTTCGGCTATTAACCCGAAGATTTCCATATCTTCGCCCTCCTAACTCTTGCTCCAACAGTATTTAGTTAAACAAGTAGTATAATTAAGTAGTAGGTGAGATAGTGTAGAATCTGATCAACAGTGGTCAGCCACCACCATTGTTTGCTCTGAGGTACGATTTTTAGATGCTTTACTGCACTGCTCTTTATAAAATCTATCTGCCAATGAGCTAGCCAATCTAATATACCTGCAATGATTGCAGTAATTGGACCTGTAAAAAAAATAAACGCAACAAAGGTGCCAATACCGTGTGGAATATAATGGTATTGGGCTCGTTTACTGCGATAATTGGCTTTAAATAACTGTCCTTGATGCCTCTGCAAGCCTATGTCTACAACTGCATGTTTGAGGAGAAGAAACAGTAATAATGTCAGTTCCATACTGATATTTAGCGGCATAAGTATTATTACACACAAATACCACACTGATTCGTTTGTTACAAATGAGAGGGATCATGAAGTATTGGGTAGAATACATCAAAGCTGGATATGAGCTAGTTATGGAAGCTGAACATATCACAGATATAATGCTAGAACAAGAAGTTGAACGGCATTTAGTAGAAATGTTTGCTCGCAGTATTGATCGTACAGATATAGGCGATACTCCTGTAGGTGTTGAACTTAAAAGAGCTGTTGCATATCGTGATCGCAATGGCATACTTAAAATAGCAGACGAATGTTTGCTAATACACAGTTATCCACTACGTAAAAAACGTTGGCCCACTGAGACCTACTATTTGGATCTAGGTCTAATAGGATACAACTATGCTGAACACGAGCATATGCGTGAACGTGATAACTTTGTAAGTGCCAGTGACATACTCAAGTTTATGTTTACAAGATCACTGAGACCGAATCCAAAAAATATTCTTGTTGTGTAATATTCACGTATAAGTATTCTTGTGAATGCCGGCATAGCTCAGTTGGTAGAGCAGTTGATTTGTAATCATCAGGTCGCGAGTTCGAATCTTGCTGCCGGCACCATTTACTGAAAGGGAATAGAATGGAAGTTATTTGGCAAATTCTATTAACAGTGTGTTTAGGATCTACCTGTCTTGATCAGGATATCCAACATTTTGATACAAAATTAGAATGTGATAAAACACTTGAACTGTATTTAGAATTACCATCTGACGGAGATTGGGATACTGTAGAGTATCAATGCAAACCAATTAATTCTGTTTCAATATAAATGGCCCATGTGGTGGAATTGGTAGACACGCAGGTTTTAGGTACCTGTGCTTCACAGCGTGGGGGTTCGAGTCCCTCCATGGGCACCAACCAACAATCAAGGGGAATTAGCTCAGCTGGGAGAGCGCCTGATTTGCATTCAGGAGGTCAGCGGTTCGATCCCGCTATTCTCCACCATTTTTATATACGGAGCGTTTTATGAGATTGCTGGTGTCGGGTTGTAGTGTAACTCACGGTGCTGAACTTGACAACGGCTTTATAAGCAAACGCAATATAGAACTATCCTATAGTCAACACCTGGCTGATTGCTTAGGTTTTGAAAATACCAATGTTGCTATGTCTGCTGGTAACAATGCATATATCTTCAACTCTCTATTAGAAAACATATACAAGTATAACGATATACATTCAGTCATAGCTATGTGGACTACTCCTTATCGTTTTTATCATCGCCATAATTCGAGACATTTTTTAATACGTGGAAATTTTGTTGCCAGTTTCGAAAACCTAGAAGATGCTGATAAAATAAAATTTACCAAACGTGGTTGCCGTTACACAGGTGACAATCAAGAAGTACTAGATAAACTATCCAAGCACCATGAGTTTTTTGTTGACTATGGGTTTGATGAACACAATCATAGCAAAACACTACAAGTATACAAAAAAGCATTGCAGGATATTTGCAATCAGCGTGATCTAAGGTTCATAGATTTATCTTGGCATATCGAACCATTAAAGGCTGCTTTGACAGGAAAAGAAATACGTCATCCAACTGCACAAGAACACAAAGAAGTAGCTGATTGGATTTACAACAAATACTATAAAGATTTTGCTTGACAAACTTCTTTTTTATGTTATATTAAGTATATTGAATCGGTAAAGTGTTACGGTAGCACGACAGTCTCCAAAACTGTAAGCCGGGGTTCGACTCCCTGTACCGATGCCAACCTAATGCACCAGTAGCTCAGCTGGATAGAGCATCGGTCTACGAAACCGAGGGTCGGAGGTTCGAATCCTTCCTGGTGCACCAAAAATTTATTTGAACTCTTGACAAAACAAAGCCTATATACTATACTATGAATATGAAAGCACTTGTAATAGGTTTAGGAATGGGACGACAGTATTGTAGCTGGTTTTATCAGCTGGGCTACGATGTAACAACTGTTGATGCTGATCCTAATAAGCAGGCAAAATATCTATCAGTACAAGATGCACTTGTACAGATGTATGATATAGTGTATATCGGCACACCAAACTATACACACGAACCTATTGCACATGTGGTTGCGGACCATGCACATATTGTACTAGTAGAAAAGCCTGGGTTAGCAGATGCTGACAGTTGGCAAAAACTAGTAGACAAGTTTCCAAAAACACGTTTCGTAATGGTCAAGAACAATCAGCACAGATCAGAAATGCCTGGCTTTGCTAAACTAGCGGCAATGGCAGAAGGTGGCAAAATTGTTTGGAGCAGACGAGACGGAATCCCACAAGGTGCATGGTTCCTAAATCCAAAACAAGCATTTGGTGGTGTGAGTAGAGATCTAATGCCACACCTACTTAGTATATACTATAACCTAAATATAATTAAAGAGTCACGTAGTTATAAAACATTGGAAGATAATAGCAATGTAGGTATTGACACATTCTGTGAAATACAATATGGTACATGGAGATTGATTGCGTGTTGGCAAAATCACAGTAAAGATGAATTTTATATTGAATTTATAATAAATGGCAAAGCGATTCGCTTTGATATAGGCGATGCATTTACAGCATTTGGTGGTTGTCCCAGTGGACCATATATGAGTATGATTAACACCCTACAAGAAAATATCAATAACAATGAGTATTGGTTACACGAAAACGGAGTAGACTTATGGATACATCAGCAACTAGAATCCTTGTAACAGAAGGCACTGGTAACTTTAAAGAAAGTACCTATTATCCTAGTACTCTAAAGGCTAAAGAGGTGCGTGTGCGTAGTAGAATGACTGGCGTGTGTCGCAGTGACATCGATATGATGACAGGAGATTTTCCGTTACTAGCAAAAGAAATGATGGGTCACGAAGGTTTAGGAGAAGTTGTTGAAGTAGGTAGTGCTGTCGACGATGTTGTGATAGGCGACTATGTTGCTACTCGTGGTGAGCCTGCATACGCAGATGAATACAATGCTCAACATTATGTAAAAGTACCTGAACTTAATCCACGCTATATTATAGAACCTGTTGCTTGTGCAATTAACGTTGGCAATTCAATTGGCTTAGGTAGTACAGTTATTATTGGTACAGGTTTTTTAGCTACAGTTCTAGCCCAATGGCTAATTCAGCCACAAGGATCAATTATTGACAATACACTAAATGAACGTCATTTTCCAGATATGGTGGGCAACAGTAACATTGATATATTATCAGATTGGGACATCCATCCGTTTGAAACTATTGACGAACTTGTAGATACTTACGACAACGTAGTAGTACTAAAGCCTATCAATTGGCTGACTGCTATCAACCTCGTGAATGAAAATGGACGTTTGATTATTGGCTCACCTTTAATACGTTCTTCTATTGATTTCAGTGAAGCACTTTGGAAAAACATCAGTATACATTGCCCAAGTCCGCGTGATACTAAATTCGATGTCTGTATGCATCAAGCAGTTGATATGATTGAACACGGAGAATTAGAGGTTGACACGTTTTGGACTAGAGGCTATAATAGAGAAACAGAATGGAAACAGGCGTTTGCTGATGGAGCAAACCGTCCGGAACATTATTCAAGAGGATATATCGAATGGGACTAAACACTGAAGAACGTCAAGACGTTGTTTATTTTACGGGGTATGAAGTGGAACACACAATCTGTCACGGCAAGCTAACACTGTTTGTAGTTGGTACTCCTCCACTGGATGAGATCCTTGCCAAAGTAGAAGAAACAGGTGCAGACCATGTATATTTTGGGACCAGTCAAAGTTATCATCCCTCAGACGACAACTATGATCTATGGGATAGGATTATCCTAGGCTGTTTGGATGAAGACCTTTGGGTTACACTAGACTTTGATGTGCGCTACACAGACATAGTACACGAGTCAGGATACAATGAACACAATCGCTTTGTACCAATGATTAGTGTTAAACTTCCTTACATTGGGTTGTTTAACTATAACGCAACGCTAAAGTTAGATGACACAACTTGGGGAAAGACCAATCCAGGTGTGTGGACACATTCGTTGTATAACCTAATGAAGAAAGAAAACTTTACTCATTGGGATCAATATGTTCAAGACGACCCTGTTTAAGACTATATATTATTAATGCGGGTGTAGCTCAGTGGTAGAGCATCTCGTTGCCAACGAGAATGTCGAGAGTTCGAATCTCTTCACCCGCTCCATTTCAACCAAAACTTAATACCATATCTTTTGTGTTCGCTATAATTGGTAATACAATGTAGCGAACGTTCGTTGTTCATGGTCATCCAACCTACTTGATATCCTGTGGGTATAACAATGTTATAGGTTTGGTCCCAATTTTTGAACACAGTGCTTCTGTTAGGTTGATCACCATCCATAAAATAAAACAGTCCATGACAGATCATTTTATCCAATGGACCGTCATAGTGCATGCCTCCTATACCAAAATGTTCGCTTACTAGATAATAGTTTGAGTTGATTGAAGTTTTTTCGTCCAGCTCTTGCTTGGTATAAGCAGGCTCGCCAGCAAAAAGTTGATTTCTTAATACAATGTCGAGCAATTGACTTTTTAGACTTAAAATTTTGTCTAGGTATGCACATAGTATTTCGTCACTAGGATGAGGATTGTAGTCTCCTATATAAGCGGTTTCACTGTCGTGACTTAGTTTCCAAAGTGGTAAACTAATTGATTCTAACAGTGGTAAAACGTCTCCGCTAAATGATGGAGTATCGTGTAGTTTCAGTATATAGAGATGTTTATCAATTTCGTTGTGTATCAACTTCATAATAATATTTATAAGTATAGCTTAGTGAGGAATCGATGATATATTTAGAAAGACTTTTATTTGTAGGACCTGGCAAAGCCGTTGAAAGCGTACTCACGCTCAAAACAGATCACCATATTCAGCCATTGCCATTTAAAACAACTGTATATTCTCCTACTGTAAATCTATTAGATATATACCAGCAGTTTGGAATTAATATTGAAAACTTTAAACTAATACTAGACCATCGAGTACCCAATTATGATAAAGTAAAGCATTTAGATCCGTGGTTAAGACAACAGTTTATTAAACTACTTGCGATTGACTCAACTGATACAGCATATAATATAATACAAGATGCAGATATGATGTTGACTGCTCCTTATAGACCATTTAACATAGGCTATCCTAATCCGTTTATTCTAGAGAATCAAACACCGGAGCCGGAATACTCTGAACTTGCTGAATTGTTTACAGGTATCCCAAGACAAACTGCTCACAGCTTTGTTAATGATCTGATGCCGTTAATGAAAGGCGATTGGTTGTTTATGCGTAAACAAATTGAAGAACGCTCACAGCGTCCGTGGTTAGACACACTGTTAGATGAAGTTAATCGTCGTGTAGAACAAAAAGGATACGCAAACTTTAGCGAATATGAAATGATTGGCAACTGGCTTGCTAAAAACTACAAACTCATGCCAACTACAGTTCAAATTGGTGAACAAATTACAAATGAAATAGCTCGCGCAATCAAAAAACAAGAGCTAGATATAGCGCCTTGGCAAAACAACTTGCACAATGTAATTCCTATTAAAATATATGATGAGGATGCACGTTTAGATTTTGAAGATATTGAATACATACTAGATAGTTTTAGGTTGACATAAAAAAATATTAATGTTATATTATTAAAATAACTCAGATTATAAGGAGATCCAATGGGATTAATAGCAGTATTAGCAATATTATTTTCAGTAGATAATGCAGAATTTCATAAAACAGTTGCAGAACAAAAAGCCGCAGGATTTAAATGGTACAACTTACCTGAATGTAGACAAGTTACATCAGACCTTCCTGCTATTACTGTCGACAGTGTAAAAGGCAAAAGAGTTTGCTACAAACTAGCTCTAACAAGAGATGGTGCAAAATAATTGATTAAAGTTTTTACAAAGGATGAACGATATGCTCCGATGGTATTTGTACCCATCGGAAATCCTTTTGTTGAAAAATTTCTAGTCAAACTTGCAGATTCAGCCAGCAAGTATCGTATACGTGACTGGAACGAACGTATACCTTATATTCGGAATATTGATTACACCACATGGCGTCGAACACAACGTGATGTTCGCAAAAGTTTTATAGCCACTATTGATCGAATCAATGAGCTTGGTTATAGGTTTCCAATTGGCACAGATGATATTAGACTAGAGCAGGATCTCGAAACACAACTGTTTTTAAATATGATGCATAGGTGTTTTACCACCGCACACCGTAGCAGTACTGAAGCACAACAGACCTATGACGATGTTAATTTTTTTGAAGTTGAGCGCGAACACATAGAAGAATTTAGAACCTTAGTGCATGCAATCAATGACGGTGTACATGCTATTGAGAACTTTATTACCACAGACAGAATGCGGGAGTTTCCAGCACAACACGAATATCAAATTGAGTTTGATGCATTTGATCCTTATGATGCTAATAATGTAGCAAAGGAATACTTTGTAGATCTAACAGAAGAAGATTACAACTACTTTAGTGATAATCTCGATTACGACTTATGGTTACCTTGGCATCAAATACAAGGCAAGTGCTATTGGGACGCATATTTTGCTTATGATGATCCTACACAATGGGATATCAGCGAGCATAAACAATACAGCGGAAGTATTGCTATTGGTAGTAGACAACAAGCAAGAGATCCCAAACTGGAAACATGGTTACAAGAACATGGTGTAACGCCCGGACCAATGACTTGTGGATTACCTATTGCTAAATTAGTAGAAGGACGTGAAACTTTGGATTGGTTGTATACACAACCAGGCGGCCCAATAAACTTAATCAAGGAAGTCACATGCTCTATGTAACTGAACGTTGGAATACAACGCACACTGACGAAGACCGTATTAAAATATGGGATTTCTTGCACAACATGAGAATGGTTGGCAAACATAAGATGGCAAGCAACGGCACTTACTCTACATACTTGGAAGATGGTTCACCTTGTAAACGTTTCGACGTACAGGAAAGTGTAGACGAGTATGTGAATTTTTTAAATGAAACGTTCGGTGCCGACACATTCTCTGTAGAAGTCACAGACTACGAACCCGACGGACAACTGCCGGGCAGACATCCTAATAGCCCTTATGTGCAGGGCCGTGTTGTAGACTATAAACCTCCTTCATAACAGCATCTGTCATTTGTTCACAGATCCTACGGCGTAGATGCAGTAGATGATTTCTATTGCTTTCTAGTATGTGTTGTGCTTGCTCTTGAATCTTTGCAGGATCTTGACGTGCTAGCCACAGCACTTGATCGAATGCAGTTTCAAACCGTTGTATATAGTCTCTTATATCGTCATAGCTTTCGTCAATGATTGATCCAAATGTTTGAAATCCGTACAGTTCACGAAGTTGACGTAGGTATTGATAGCAACCAAACATAACAAACAATCGTCGAGCTAGTATAGGCTTTGCGGTTTTTTCACTCATTAAAAATGTACGATGCGAATAACTTTCAGTTACAATACTATAACGTGCATGAGCAAGTATATCCCAAGGGATAGTCCATGTTTTTATTGGCGAAGGGCAACTATCAAACTCCATACTGTGTGCGTCATTTTCTATTTCCCATGCAGGATCTAAATTAGGACTCACGTACGGATAAGGAATATGTTGCCCATGTAGATAGTTTCGAAATTTTTCTGATACAAACTCACCGTGACTAAAGTTTTCTCGATATGTGACAATACTCTGATCTAATAGTTTGGTTTGAAATAATCTACTCATCACGAAGTCTCTGTGATCTTTTCGTGTTCCCAACAAACTTTCAAACATAAACACAGGTTCTTGAAGAGGGCAATCGCGTACTTCGCTATTACGCATTATTTCCCACACATACCATGGTCTAATAAAGCAACGGTCCGGAACATCGTAACCTTCAACTGCACCTAATGCAATCAGATAGCGTTTGATGTTCATGTTTTCGATCCACTCAATAAGTGATTCGTAGTGTGTATGATCGGTAACTGTGATGAGAATTAAATCAAACGGTGTGTGATCAAAGTCTGGTGCAATGCGATCAAAGTATTCAGGAACACAAGCGATCTTTATGTCCTGTGCTAGCACTTCTTCAAGATTGTTTGATGGTGTGAACTCTTTGCTGTAGGCAAACCAATCAGTATAACAGTCAACAAAGCCTGGTAGTCCTGGCTTCATTGGTTCAAATGAACCTACAAAAATATTATCCAGTGTATTTGCATAAAAGGTAAAAACCTTAATCATCAACTAATCCTCGATCTCGCAGTTCACGAGTTAAACGCTGTCTAAAACTATCGCTAACAGCATACTCTTGATTGTACGCAAGTTCACGAGTTTTACTAAAGTATATTTCTTCAATGTTGTCATATAGAATGTCCAAAGTGCGTACCAGACCCTCCATTCGTGGTGCTATTTGTACAAACCATTCGTATAGATGATCGTCAAATACATCATCAAAAGTTTCAAAGCCCAACTGTTTTAAGAATCTTGTTTGTTTATATCCGCCTGCCATCATAAACAGTTGCCCTGCTACCAGAGGTTTAAATGTTTTTTCACTGAAGAAAACTGATCCCCAGTGTGTTTCTGTAACAATATTTAGATAACTATCAGTGAATGCTGGATGAAGCCATGAATGATCTCCGGGATTACCTTCAACATTACTGGTATCTACGTCATTTTCAATAGGTATCATAGGAGGTTTAGTTTTAACCCATTCGAATACTTCAACAGGCAGATCTTCCAATCTATCATTATTCAATTCTATAGTTTCGTTATTGTAGTTGTCTAATAGCCCGCCAAAACTAAACAGCATGTCATTAAAATACGCACGTTGACTGAGTAGATAGTACAAATAAATCCTATGTGTTACAGGTTGTCTGTTTAAACTGCTCACACGATACTGACGTTTGCTTATTGTGGGCAATGGTTGCCCTTGGTATCTTGTGTTACATCGATACAACCAGCTAGGAAAGAATATGTCGTCGTGGTGATTGGGTTCGCAGGTTAGTACATTAACCTGTCCTGTGTAGTTTACCACAGTCTGTCTAAACTTATCAAACAACAAACGCATTTCAGTTGTTGAAAAACCATCATGACTACCATCAAGTACTAGTTGAGCATGCTCTGGAAGCAATCGTTTATAATATTCTATTTGTTTTTGCAAATTGTGTTTTGCAATAGCAGTTATAAACCCAGGTTCAGCAATGGATAGATAGGTTTTGCTGATATAAGGCACACAGAACTTGGGAAGTTCTGGATGTAAATCATAGTTGATCATCGAGTTATCCTAAGATATTATTGAGCTCGTCTGACACATGCTGATGCCAGTTGGTATTCAAGAAATGCTTGTAATTATGTATTCTTATTTTTTCAGTCTTGTGATATATTTGTTCAGGATCTTCAAAACTCAATGCTGTTAGTGCATCCACTGCACACTGCCAGCGATCTTCGTAAACTTCAATTTCGTCATAGCTTTCATCAATAATTCCGTTAAAGGTTTTAAATCCTAGTCTACGTAAATTTCTTAGATATCGATATCCACCAAACACAACAAAAGGTCGACGCCCAATGATTGGCTTTGCAACTTTTTCAGTAAATTGAGAATATGTGCTATGGTCACTGGTTTCAGCAACAATGGAATAATAACTTTGATTGTACAAGTCCCAAGGAACTACACTATATCGAGACACTGCTCTAAAACCTAGACTAGGTCCTGGAACTTTGCTACTGGAATGTGTAATCCAGAAATTATCCCCGTCAGGCCAGGCATGGTATTGTGGCATGTTTAGAGCTTTCCACGTACCCTTTTCTAATTCTCCGTCTTTTTCTCTGAAGTAACTTAGAAATGTTAGGTCTTTTAATCTAGTATTGTTATTGATAGCATCGTAAACAAAAGTTCTATTGTGTTTTTGCATACCCAGCAGTGCATCAAATAGCTTAGGACGGTTGGGACTATAATCATTGATCAAATTCTTTCTAAGATCTATGGCCCATTGATGAGAATTCTTTTTCCAGCCATTGCTGTTTGATGAATAATAGTTGGTTGGCTCAACAAACCAACTAATAGAAGGTCGGTGGTTTGTTAAATCAGTCATTGTTGGGAGAAAGTCTCCAAAAAACATTAGTCTAGGTTCGTCTTGATATTCTTTAATAACATCTACTAGCTCTGGATGATTGGATTCGTTTATCATAACAAAGATGTGAGGGATATTTGTGTTTAGCAGTTTATTAACTTTGTCCTTAATGATGTTAATGTTGCCAGTCCATATCCATTCTCCCCAAACTTTGGTGTTGTCTGGTATTGTGTGGTCATTGACCCATGTAAATCTTTTATCTACTATATTAAATACTAGGTCATTACAAAAAATCATCAGTATCTCGCTAAATATTCCATTAATAATGTACTTATATAACAAGGAGTAAGTGCTATGGCAAAACGTCCGGGCGGCAGCGCAAACACAAAAATGACACTAAACAGAATGGGAACCAAAAAGCGTACCAGTATTGGTTCTAGCAATCTATCAAGACCTAAAAATAAACACACCCGAGCAAATCATAAACTATATCGAGGCCAAGGCAAGTCTAGATAATTAATAGTATGAAACTATATGAGAATAAAAAACTATACACATTCGGTTGTAGTTTTACTCATTACGATTGGATTACTTGGGCTGACATTTTAGCTAAGGAATTTGCGAACTTCCAGAATTGGGCACAATCTGGAGGATGTAATTCATTTATATACAATAGTGTCGTTGAATGTATACATCGTAATCCTCCTGAGGGCAATGACGTTTATTGTATAATGTGGACAGGAGTTACAAGAATGTCTTGGTATCAAGATGGATTCTGGGTTACTCCTGGAAACATATTTTCACAACCTAAAATACCAAAAGATCTTGTTAAAAAATATTGGTCTGATTTTAAATGGCATCAGATGCGAGATTATGCGTTAATATACGGTATAAAAACAATATTAGAAAGTCTGGGTATAGAATATTATTTTATGTCGATGGCAGATTTTTTGCAGTTAGAGCAATATCGAAGTGCTAAATCAACTGAGCCAAGAGTACAACAATTATATAAACCTCAATCCTATGTTAGACCTAGTGTAATTGATGTAGTATATGATGGTGATTTTGACAAGTATCTTAAAACTAATCCACCTGCGAGACAAACAGATCTGTATTGTAGTCAGGTTCATAGACCCGACCAACACTGGGCAATCCGTAAGCCCTTGCGAAGAGATATGCATCCATTCCCGCAAGAGCACTTAGACTACATAACAAAAGTTATTCCTGAGTATACTGTTAGTGATTCTACACGAATGTGGGTTGAGCAACAAAATCAGTTACTACTACAGGGCGAGTACATAGTTCATAGCCACCATCATTCTGCCCCACGTAGATTTTAATTTATTTTTGTTTTCCGTTTTTGATATTTTCGATCTCAGCCGCATTTTTTTGAATGCCTTCATTCTGAACACTGTCGATTAATGCTTGTAGTTTACGACCTTTTTCTTCTCGGCTATCCAGATGTAGGTTAGGATTAATAACCTTTTCTAGCTTTAGGAAAGCAATGCGTTCGTTGGGAACATAACGCCAGGTATAGCCTCGTTCTCCATAAACACCAAACACAGTTTCTGTTACACCAATTTTTACAATAACAGAATCATTGCCATCTAGTATTACTTTGTCGCCTTCGTTGAACGCACCGTTCATTTTAAACTTTAAACCTTTTGCCAGACTGGTAGCAAAGTCTTTAAACATCATTGTAACAACTAATGCAATTAATACAACTGCAAATGGTGTTAGCATTTCAGCTATTTCAAAGCCAACGGCATTGGCTGAAAGAACATTTGGATCCATTACAACCTCCTAGGTTATTTTAGTATTTATAAGAAATACTATACTAAATATCAATGAAACAATCTGAGGAAATTAATAATGACACCAAGTTGTCAAAATTGTGGACATGAAAGTCACTGTGGTATTGCTTTAGAAAAAGCACTTGATGTTCGCGAACCTGAAGAGATGACTCGAGTTTGTAATCAGTGTCGTTGTGCTCGTTGTTCTAAAGCGACCGACGAAGATTTCAAAGAATTTTGGAAAATTCTATAATTTATAATGTTTGATTTAGTTTTTGTGTCCTTCGCGGGCATCTTGGTAGGCATGCTTGCTGGATTATTACCAGCACTACCTGTATTTACAGGCCCATTGATCTTGTACTATTTCGTACAGGACTATTATCCTGTTGAATATCTTTTGGTGTTTTGGTTAGCTAGTTACAGCGGCACACAGTTCTTTGGTAGCATTGCTACTATTACCACACGTATACCGGGTGAAGAAAGTGCGGCAATTTACTTAAATGATATCGACAATTTAACCACAGAACAAAAGCGCAATTTATTATATGATACCGCCATGGGTAGTTATATTGCGGCAACACTAAGTCTTGTGTTTGTATGGATTGTAGTAACCTACTTTGGCATAGGCATGTTTCCAGAACTTATGAGTATGCCTGTACAAATTGCAGTTTACTCAGTTGCAATACTGTTGTTCTTTTTAATACAGCCCAGCAAATGGCTTGTAACTCTTGTGCTTATTTCAGTAGGATTATTAATAGGTCCTCGACAAAATTACGCATTACCTAATCTATGGTATGACATCCAACAGCTTTATAATGGTTATACTTTGTACATGGTTGTATTAGGTACTATTATATTTCCTGCACTAATAGATCCCGTCAAACGAATTACAGAAGTAGAACATTTTGGGCGAGTACGTAATAGAGGATATAGCATACTAGCTGGATTGCGTAGTACATTAATTGGTGCAGTGGCAGGATTAATTCCTGGACCTAGTGCAAGTGTAGCTACAGCTTTTGCATATCGCACTGGCGGATCTAGTAGTTATCGCAGAATTCTAAATGCAGAAACAGCTAACAACTCAGCAGTAGTAACCTGTGCATTGCCATTCTTTTTGTTAGGGATACCTATTAATCAAAATACATTGCTGATGAGCAACATTATGGATGTACAAAGTTTGGACATTGTTTCTGTAATACAAGAAACTGGTATGTTTGGATGGACAATATTTGATCTAGTTATTGCAATATCATTATGTGTTATGGTCATCTATTTTTGGTTAAGTACACATCTAATAGACTTCTATGCAGGTCTAGTTCAACGTTTACACCATCATATGAGATGGGTTGTAGCATTAATATTATTAGCACTGATAGCAGTAGATTTACAGTACGCTGAAATTGGACTAGGACGATATCTAATGTTATTAGCCAGTTTTACTGTTTTAGGATTTTGGTTACGCAAAATCAAAGTAAGTGCGATCCCATTCTTGTTTGCTATTATATTAGCTGATAAAATTATTTGGTTAGGCGTTCAAGCCTCGACTATATATTTCTAACATATCGGAGATTAAAAATGAAAAAATTATTAATTGCCCTGGTGGCGATTGGCGCTGTTTCAGTCGTCGCATACAACTTTAAACAAGATGCTTCAATTGACACTGTTAAACAAGACTCTTCACCAGTAGAGTATACAGTTATTAACCAGAGTTCAAAAGCATCTCCTGCAGGCGTATTTGCTCAGGCAGTACGTAAAGCGGTAGACGGAAAATGGCATCAGAGTAGCAACTGTACAGATGCTACAGACAAATTTAGAAGTACCAAAGACGCTGTTATGGTTTACAACTCAAGTGTAGCCTTTGCGGCACTAAACAAGAAACTTGCAAACTGTCAACTTGACGAAATTGCCAAAAGCAATGCAAAGGTTGCGTTGATCTCAAGTAGTCGTATGTTGATTTGTCAACGTGCAGATGCCAACACAGACTTGTTTGGCGATCCTAGTCGTGCAGAAGAAAATCTAACACTGGGTATGGCAAGCATGTATGCTGTTCCAAAGCATGAAGCACAATGGAATGCCAGTGGTTCTGCTGTAAAGATTGTTCCTTATTCAGGATCAAAGACAGTATTACAAGCACTGATGGCTGGCGATATCAACTGGGGTTGGATGGGACAAAGCCTAGCACTCAAGCAAGGCGACAAACTCAAGTGCGAATACAGCACAGATCCATTAAGTACACGCTTTTTAGGTAAAACAGCTCCAAATTTAGTAATTCCTGACTTTAGAATCAATGTCGTGGTATATAGTAATACTGCAAATATTGAGCGTTTAAGAGAAACACTTCAGAATAGTTCTACATTTCAGAAGTATATCTCTAGCAGTAAAAACAAAGTTGAAAGCGTATTGGATGCTAACTCAGTTGACCAATACGTTCAACGCATGTATAATACATGGGCAGACTAAACCATAGTTAACAAGGGAGGTTTTTAATGTTTGCGAAATTAGATAGTGTAGATAGAGGACTAGTATATAAACTAGTAATTCTACACACATTGGTAATTGCAGTCAGTAACTACTTGGTGCAATTCAAGTTTAACCTGTTCCCAGGTGCTAATTTACCATTCTTTGGTGAGTTTCCACTGGCGGCGGCAGCGTTTACTTTTCCACTAGTAGTTGTTGCTACTGATTTAACTGTTCGTATGCTTGGAAAAGAATCTGGACGAGCAGTTGTAGCAATGGCTGTTATTCCTGCTATTATTGCAAGTATCCTAGTCATTGGTCTAGGTGGTGCACCATGGGAAAAGGCACTACGCATTGGCGCCGCATCCGGTGTAGCATATGGCGTTGGCACAATGCTTGACGTTTATGTCTTCCAACACATTCGTGACCGTTGGAGTGAAGCATGGTGGGCGGCACCAGCAATTAGTACAGTTGCCGCTAATGTTATAGACACCTATGTTTTCTTTGCTACTGCATTCGCAGGACAAATGGGACCAGACGGTAAACTAACATGGATTGGTGAGAACTGGCACATTGTTGCACAGAACAATACACTTACCAAGATCGTTGTTGGTCTTATTGTGTTCCTACCAGCTTATGGAGTACTATTACGTGAGCTACGCAAGCGTATGGAGACAAAGTAAAACTTAGGACGAAACATATTTTATATAGTATGTACTAAGAAAAGCGAGTTTCAAGACTCGCTTTTCTTTTATGCAAAGGAACGCACAATGAAAGAAAAGTTTATTCAACTTTATATGAACTGGGCATGTGAAGCCGCAAAACTTAGCCATGCAAGACGGTTGCAGGTAGGTGCAGTTGTAGTCAAAGACGACACAGTTATCAGCTATGGTTATAATGGCATGCCTGCTGGTTGGGATAACGATTGTGAAGATGAGGTCTATTCTAAAGTATCTGAGATTGAGGTAACAAAGGAGTTAATTACTAGACCAGAAGTGTTACACGCAGAGTCTAATGCTATTGCTAAACTAGCACGTTCGAATAATAGTGGGTTAAATGCCGATATTTTTATTACACATAGTCCTTGCATGGAATGTGCAAAGTTGATATTTCAAAGTGGAATAAAAAGAGTTTTTTATGCTGAAGACTATCGCAATAGTGTTGGGTTAGATTTTTTGAGAAAATCTAACATTGAAGTGACCCAAGTTGATAAATAGTTTTATAACCCTCAACAAACTTTAAATATGTTTACGAGCTCATCGAGAGCTTAGTAACAAAGATAGCCGGGAAGTTCTCACCAATGACATTTTTAAATATAAATCTAAACAGTTTCCATCATAGACTTCTAATACTAGTCTATAGCTTGCATTTATTAGCTATAGCTGGATTAATCTACTATTGGGATCCTATCTACCTATTATGGACGTTACTAGGAAAAATACTATTCTATAGTATTGGAGTAGAAATTGGTCTACATCGTTATCTAGCACATAGAAGTTTTAATATGGCAAAATGGAAAGAACGTATTTTATTATGGCTCAGCATCTATGGTTGCTACGGCAGTAGTCTAGGTTGGTGTGCTAATCATCGTGTGCATCATAAAAATGCAGACAAGCACAATGATCCACATCCAAGTAAGAACTGGTTTACTACATGGTTTTGGGTTGACACAGAAAAAAATGTTGTGATTAGTCCAACAGTAGTTAAAGATTTAGTTAAAGATCCTTTCCATAAATGGATGCGTGACTATTATTTCCATATTTGGGCAGTTACATTAATAGTATCAGCAGTATTGGTTTCACCTAAGTTCACACTTTACATGTTTATTGTTCCTGGAGCACTAGCACAACTTAGTGGCGGACTAGTAAACGTTGTTTGTCACAAATGGGGTTACAAAACTTATGACATTGACGATTATAGTAGAAACAATTTTTGGGTGAACTTATATAGTCAATTCTCTGGAGTAGGGCTACACAATAATCATCATGCCAAACCTTGGAGTTATACCACATTGCCTGAAAATCCAAAATGGTATGAAATTGATTTAGGTGGCTGGCTAATTAGAAATTTTCTAATGGATAAAGAAGGCGAAGATTGGGACAACAAGAAAGAAAAAGCAAAAGCATGAACATGAATCCATACTATCAAACACTATGGGCAGTATGGGGCAACCACATATTAACCGTAGTATTTTTAACACTAAATTTTGAATGGTGGCTGTTAGCATTTATGTTTGTTAACCTGCACATATTTGCATTCTTTAGTGAAGCAAGTATACACAGGTACTTCACACATCGAGCTTACACAGTAGGGTCACGTTTTAAGGAACATGTGTTAAAGTTATTTGCATTCCTAACAGGACAAGGTGCAATACTAAGTTGGGTTACAGTACATCGACATCATCATGCTCACGAAGACAAACCGGGTGATCCACATAGTCCATACTTTTTTCCTTGGTGGAAAATCTATCTAGGACTATTCCCCAAAGAAGGTTACCAAAAAAATCTAATCATGGATTTGATTAGACATCGTGACAGAAAATATTTTATATTTGAAAACAAATATTACTGGTTGTTATGGACAGCAACATGGATTGTGAGCTATGCAATTCATCCATTGTTCTTTTTCTTTATTGTTAGCGGCAGTGCTATGTGGTACTTTGCTACCAGTGTAGTAAACATTCTTGCACACAAGCATCTAGTAGGATATAAAAAGTATCCCGAAGCAGTTGCTAACAACAGTTTATTTTTACAATTACTAACTAGTATTGGAAATCACAATAACCATCACAAACGTCCTAGGAGTTATACCTATGCACTTGACGAGTCTGAAAAAGACTGGATTGGTTTACTAATAGAAAAAGTATTTGCTAATACACTTGCAGTACCTAGAGGAGCAAAAAAATGAGTAAATCATTATTACACACAATAGACCCAGATAGATGGCGTCCCACAGCGACAGGCAATAAAATTAAAGTAGGCATGTTCTTAGCACATGTTGTATTTTTTGCATGGTGTTTCTCAGATGAATTCAGCTGGACATTCTTGTTGATTGCTACACCGTTTCTTTGGTTCTTTGTTGGTAAGATGGGTATGGAAGTAGGCTATCATAGACTATGGTGCCACAGAAGTTTTACTACATACAAATGGGTAGAGTGGTTGCTTATGATCTTAGGTGTAGTAAGTAATGCTGGTAGCTGTATTACTTGGGTTGCAATGCATCGTGTTCATCATCAGAAGGCAGACAGACCCGGTGATCCACAAAATCCGCACACTCACAAACGTTGGCAATTATGGCTAACAGACTTTGGTGATGATTGGAGCTCCGGCCCAAGGCATATCAAAGACCTGTTGCATGACCCAATGCAAAGATTTTTCCATAGAAACTATTTCAAACTTGAAATTGCTTATGTGTTGTTCTGGGGAGCATTGAGCTTGTACTTTCAATCTTGGTATCCTATTTTGGCAGCCTGGAGTATTCCGGTTATAAGTAACTTCAACTTAGCTGGATTCTTAAATGCTCATTTTCACAGAGCCAAGAAAAAGAACTGGAAGCCTATAGGTAGTTATCGTAACTTCGATACTCAAGACGACAGTTTGAACTCAGCTATTTTAAATATTTTTATGTGTGGTGGAGCATTGCATAATAATCATCATGCACATGATAAGAGCTACACATACAATGTGTACAGACGTTGGTATGAACCAGATCTGACTGGTTGGTTTGTTAAAAACTTTATGGCAACCAGCGTAGTTGATGTACATTTACCGGACCCTAAAAAGGCTTAGAATGTTTACTACTCGAATATACACTGCTGAAGATCTACAACAAGACAAAAACTTACAAAAACAATTCTTAGATGTTATGCTTTCTAAAAGTAAAGACATGGGAATAGTTCATGACAAACTAGCAACATTTACGGAATTTAAAAGTTTATTAGCCAATGCACCTGCCTTTGTTAAATGTTACATTGCTGTATATGATCAAGATAAGTTTCTTGGTTTTATGTTATTAAAAGTATTAAACACCGGAGAGACCAACGTCGTTTGTTTTACTAGTATTAACTTTGTTTATCAAAACCTATTAGATTGGTCTAAACCACATCCGTGGAAATCTGCATTAGATACTGCCGCCGAGTATATGATAGAAAATAACATTTATGATGCATATTCGATGCAACCCAACCGTCCAGCTATACAAAAACATTGGAAATCTGGTAAAGATGCTATGCGTTACTGCCGTGAATGGTATGATGACGAAAAACAGACATATAAATGGCACAAGTTTGTAGAATCTGTATTAGAACCTGATGAAACGCCTGCTAATTCTTTTTTGTATTCGTTGGTGATGGGAAGAAAACTGCAAAAGGTTCCTGTTGTTATTAGACGCTTTACCCTTAAAAACGAATACCGTCCAGACTGGAAAAAAGTCAAACATTGGTGGCCCGAAGACTAAATATTTTTGCAACGCCGGTGCAACGCCGACGTCGGAATTATTTGGACGCTTTGGTTGAATTAACCATTTATCAATGTTGACATTGTAACGCCCTTCCGTGTATAGTGTGTAGATACATCTATTAGCAAAATAATAAGTTAAGGAACAATCTACACAAATGCTTGAAATAGCGACAGCAGGATTTGTTGGTATAATTTCTGGGGTGCTAACTGGACTCGCTCCTGGTATCCCTATCTTACTAGGATATTTTCTGTTCTTACCAATTATTGATCCTACCCCTTTGCCTTTGTTGTGTTATGCAATGGTAGCACTGATGGGTACTCAGTTCTTTGGTAGTCAAGCCGCTTTGTATTATCGTATTCCTGGCGAATCAAGTTCCTTTCCGATTCTATTTGAACTAAAAAACTTTAAAACACCTGGTGAGATTTATCAAGCGGTGCAAACAACTACCTATGGCAGTTTAGTAGCTAGTTTGTTTGCCAGTGGTATACTGACATTAACTTTGATGGCTGGATTACTACAAGGTCTCACTCTTCCAATACTGGCAAAATTTGCAATATTTGTATTTTTGATAGTAGTGTCTATCACTAGCGATAGACGCTGGATAATCAACACATTAACAATAGTATTTTGCTCTTTTATTTCGTTCTATGAAGATCTAGCTCCTTATGTTGGTACACCAACATATTATTTCAACAGTTTATTAGCATTGATTATTATAGTATCAATGCAGATGACTTTTAAAGATCCTGAAGAAATCAATTACGACTTGGTCGATAAAACAGATAAGCAACCTTTTCCTGTAAGAAAATGGATTGGACCATTTTCCATATACAGCCTACTAGGATCGCTCTTTGGGTTTGTACCACAGTTAGGAGCTTCACTTTCAAGTTATTGTTGTTACCTCTATCAAAAATTCAGAGGGCATTCGCCACTGGCACGTGTAGCCGCTAGCGAAACTGCTAATAACTCTGCTATCATAACAGCATGGTTACCTTTGTTAGTATTTGGAATTCCTATTACTGCAACTGAAGTGTTTTTTGTACAGTATTTTAATCAATTGGGGTTTGGGTTTGAGTTTATGAAAGAAACATCAAACCAACTTACTCTACTAGGTGTGTTAGTCTTTGCCACTTTTACGTTTTCGGCGCTGGCATTGACTACAAATAAGTATTTTTATAATTGGATTGCGCTAATTTTAACTACACGCTGGTTTGGTGTAATCATAGCAACAATTAGTATTTCGATGTTCTTTTATGCTAACAGCTATACGTTTCAGTATATACTAGTTCATCTTGCTGTGTTTTTACCAATCAGTTATATTGTAGCAAAATTAAAAGTAAACCTTTTACCGATAGTAATTGGATTCTTGTTAACAGGACAGATCTTACAAACAGGTTATCGAGTGTTCCAAATTTACATATTCTAAACCATAAGGAGAAAACAGAATGTTAAATAAAATCTTAAAGACTTCCGTACTGGGTGCGGTTCTGTCTATTGCAGTTGCTACTTCTGCAAGTGCGTTCGAAGTAGTTGCTACTTCAACTCTCAAAGGCCCACAAGGCGTGTTAATTAATAACATTGCTGAACTTGGTAAAAAGTCAGACTTTAATATTTCCGCTAAACAGACTGGCGGTTGTGGTGAGTCAGTTAGTTACTTTGAATCTGCTACGGATCCAGTAGGTATTATTTGGTCAAATAGCATGTATCGTAACAGCAAAAAGAAAAATCAAAACTGCGTAATAGATTTTGCAAAAGCAAAGCCAATTGCTGTTACATATGCACCATACGACATCTGCGTTAGAAAAGGCGTTACACTTAAACCAGGTAGCAACCTTTTGTTTGGTAACAATAAGTTTAACCCACAGGCTAGTCAAATTGAGCATATTAATGCCAATAACATGAACATTACTTTTAAGAATGTTACATACGGCGGCAGTGGTCCAGCTCTAACAGGTTTGGTCAATGGCGAAGTTGATGTTGCAATGATTGCTACTTCAGTTGCTAGTAGCGGAATTAAAGCAGGCACAATCGATTGTCTGTACTCAACTGGTTCAACACGTTATGGTCAAAGCCCAATGAGCGACTTAACTGGTGACAATCCACTTAGTGAATACAGCCTTGGTATGATGCTCTTTGTTCGCAACATGTCAGACAAAGATCTAGCTACACTAGAAAAGTCATTAAGTGACTTAGGTCTAAGACTTGAGCCGCAAAACATGGTTAACACTAAAGTAGGTGTTGACTCTGCAACACTCGATGAATACATCGAAGGTGCTAAAATCCAACTTAACTGGAAATAATATTATGAAGGTAGTCAGTCCATCTAGTATCGGTGACCGTAACGGCTTTTATCAGATCGGTAATCGTAAGACTTATCTTAAAACCGAACTGATGGACTGGCACCATCATATGCCACAAGAATGGAAATGGAATTATAACGATGACTTCTTTGGGCAATTTGATTGGAGTCAAGAGCCCAAAGAAGACATTCGAGAAATATACAAACAACGTGCGTTAGAACTTCGACGCAGTTACGATTATCTAATATTATATTACAGCGGTGGACACGATAGTGCCAATATGCTATATGCCTTCTTAGACAACAATATTCCAATTGACGAAGTGTGTGTTTACTATAGCAAATATGACAAAGTCAGTAATCAATACAAAGAGTTAACTGCACTAACTTGGAACAAAATCAAATGGCTAAAAACTAAATATCCTTCATTGAATGTGCGTATAATCGACTATGGTGATATGTTCAAGAACTGGAAAGATATTATTTGCAAGTACGGTTTCGGAGATAATCTGTTTGATGTATTTGGTAGCATGCTTAGTATTAACCGAATTATTGCCGACGAGTTTTACTTAACTATCCCAGACTGGAATAAGTTACTGGAAAAGGGTAAGAATTTAGCATGGGTTTTTGGATCAGACAAACCTATGATCCGTTACCTAGACAACAATTGGATATTTAATTTTCATGATGCATTTGTGCAAGCTCGCATGACTCCATTGCGTCAGTTATACGATGATGGCACAAAAGGCAGTTACGAATATTTTTACTGGAGTCCCACTGATATTTGCCAAAAGATTATACGTAAACAATGTCACTTATTAGTTAATAATTATCACGAACGTGCTAAACAAGACTTTAGTAAAATTCCTGGTGCTAAACCACACAACCCGAGTTATGGTTGGGAAGTAGATAGTATGAGTCCTGAGTTCGTACAAACTATCTATCCGCGATTGTTTGACTTTGGCGAAACATACTTTATCGAAAAAAATCAAAAGTATATCTTTGGTAACCGAGATCAATGGTACTTTGACAGTAACCACGAAGGTGCTCTTGATCACTATGACATGTATTCAAGCCTTAACAGCAGTTTATACAGTCATTACCATATGTGGATGAACAACGGCAAGCAGATCGAAAACGGATTGAAGAATGCTATAAGCCAAAACTATGTTATATATAGTAGTCCAAAAGAAGATGTTGTTGATACTACATTGGTTACTGGAAAAATCTAATCAAAATGGCTTGACTTTCTATACTATAGACGTTATATTAACATAATACAACAATCTGTAAGTAGAGGATATTATAATGCCAGATACATTTGAAAACATCGAAATTCGTAAAGCCGCGAACGGGTTTATTTTAATCGTTAGCGACGAAGATGACGATGCACGTGAGTATGTCTATGACACCAGTCGTAAACTAATGCGTATGCTCAAGCCTATACTTGAAGGGCGCAAGAACTCAAAACTGGAGCCAGTGTAATGGCTTCGTTGGAAGAGCAAGAACGCACCGTTGAAACTCTTAAACACGGACCCAGAACCTATTTCATCTCCCTCGGAGGCTATGGTGGAGAAATGGTCTATGGGCGTTTGACCAAAGAGCAGTTTACATACTGGAAAGAACGTGAAGAAGATTTTGAAGAGTATATGTGTGATTGGGAAAGGAATTTCCCAGAAATGAAAGAATGGGCTGACGTCCCAGCACATGCTCAAATCGAAGGCGAGTGGCATGACATGAGTGATATACTACACGAAAACGGTTGTGCTGTATCCGGTGCATGGGTGCAAGTTGAAAGCGAAGATCCTCAAGGCAATAAAGAAGAAGTTTTTGATGGAGCGTGGGAAGATTTTGCTGGAAGATATGGCGTTGAAGCCGTAGAAGAAGTTGACAATGAAGAACTGCCCGACGATGCTCCTTATGTTTATTTTGGTATGAGCGTAGAAAAAGGACATTTTCATACATACAGTTTTGAATCTTCAGTGCCTCCACGGTGGAACTTGTTGCGCTATGATACTGCAATATATCCTAACGGCGATACACTCTTTTATGATCTTTACTTTGTTAACGAAGATGGGTCCGTCAATGAAAGTATTAACGTTGAGGATAACGGCGGAGACGGCACAACAGGCAAAGCTATGTATCACGAACTGTTTGAAAATTAGGTTGACACAACCTAATTTCAGTGCTAGTATAGGACACACTTAAACAACAAGCAGAGTTTTGCCTAATGTACAAAGTTACGGAAAAGCGTCTACGTCATGAGTTTGCGAAAATCAGTCGCACAGTGTTTGACGGTGAACTAGAGTTTTCTGCAATTGACGTGTTGGAAATAGAAGACTCTGACAGCGAAGCTGGATGGTGTGTACCTGAAGATGACGGCAACGTTTATTTTGGTGTTATGGCAGAGTTTCCGTGTGTACATTCATTCACAGATACACTTGCCCACGAGATGATCCACTTACATCAGATTGTGAATAACAAGCCTGTAAACCACGGAAAATACTTTAAAAAATGGGTAGAACGTTGTGAGAGTCAAGGTTATTACGCAGATTAAACGTCTTTTTTGGTTGACATTTTGATACCTTGGTGCTATATTATATAGACAATAAGGAATTAGGAGACTCGTCGATGCAAGTAGAACTTAAAGATATTGCCCGTCAAGACCTTGAGATGTTCATTTACGAAGAGCATAAAACTGCTTTTGGTACCAAAGGTCGTCATTACAACTTTGCTAGCATGAGCATGGAAGAGCTTCGTGCAGAAGCTGAGTACATTGCAGATGCATGTGATCGGGTGGCTAAGGAAGAAGCCCGACGAGCCCAAGAGGCTGTTACTGAGTGTGAAAACCTCATCAACAACACTATAAATTTAGGTGCTGGCGACCGTGCAACGGCTCTACGTTGGTTGACTGAGGATGAACGTTTCTATCACAGCCAAGACGTTGAGCATTGGGTTTGGAATCAAGGTGTTCTGTTTACCGATTACGGACGTGAGCTTGTTAAAGAGCTCGAGGCTGTTGTTGTTTATGAAGAGTATGAGGATGCGGCATGAGCAAGACTATTAGCCTTAGTGAAACCGGAGTTGGCGTTGATATAGTTGGAACCAGCTACAGCGGTTTAATCAAAGCCACATACGATGAGCTGGTAGCTTTGTTTGGTGAGCCCGAAGCATCATCTGGCGATGGTAAAGTTAATAGCTCTTGGAATATTGAGTTTTTTGTTGAAGACTTGGAAAATGAAACACAAGACTATGTGATCACTACCATCTACGATTGGAAAGAAAAAGAAACTCCAATGGGTAGCTACGAATGGCACGTTGGTGGACATGGTCCCGATGCACTCTACACACTAGAAGACTATTTACTGGAGCAGAAGCATGCAACCAGCACAAATTGAAATAGAATTTACACAACCGTGGATAAACGAACATTTTGATCTATTCATGAAAAAGGTGTTTGATTTTCATCAACAGTATTCTGCAGATTATTCGATAACTGTGGATAACGCCTGCAACGGGCGTGTTAAGTACATCGCTAAACAAAAGGAAACAGTTAATGGGTGAAGTAGTTGAAGTTCGTGAGTTTTGGGAACGTAAAGTAGACAACGTGTTTATGCGTTTTCAGTATACGGGAGATACCCGTGAGTTTGTTACTGATCTAACAAGACTTGGTTACAACGAAGAAAAAGTTGAGGCTATTCTCGATAACTGGATGGAGAGTATTGATGGTTGAAGATCGTGAAGGGGTGCTTTGCACCTACAAGTACAAGTTTCCTGTGGACAGGTTTGACCGTCCCGGCGGCTTTTATAGCATGGCTGATTTGCCTATTGCTGGACACAAAGTTCTAGTTCGTGAGGGCTATGCTACGGCCCGTGACAGGGATCAAGAGGTCTATGAGATCTACGATGCCGAGAACGATTGGCGTATGGTGGTGCCATTTGCCGATGTAGAATTTCCAGAAAATTCCTAAGTCGTTGAAATACAACACTTTTTTCTAGCACAAAATAGTTGACATTTTGGACAGTGATGCTATACTGTATATAACAGTTAGGAAAGAGGAGTAGGGAATGACAAAGATTTTCAGTTTTTTAGCAGTTGGCGCACTAGGAGCAGGCTTAGTCTATAGCATGAATTCAGCACTGAGCCTTCCTGATGTGCATGTTAGTTACAGCACCAATGAGTGTGTTAAGGTGGTGAACTATGCTTCTACTGCATATTCATGCGAAAATCTCCCTACTAAGTTTTATCATGTTTGGACCAAATAAGAGGTTGACAAACCCGTAATAGGTGCTATACTAAGTGTATAGTTAGGAACAACGAAAACGACATAGGAGCAATAGGAATGTCAGAATCAAGTTTTATCCGTATCGCAGAAGGCACTTACCGTAACGCAGATGTTAGTGGTCAGGTGTTCCGTCTTGCAGAACAATACAAGCACACCGCTAAAGGTGGTCAAGTTACAGTTTATAATGACAACAAGTTTCATGGTTGTCCCGACAAACTTCGCATCAAAATTACTAGCATGAAGCATTATGAGTTTGTGAGTGCAGATGCTACCGATGCAGAAGTTGTTGAAGTAGAAGACAACGATAGCAAATCCGACGAACAACGTATTGAAGAAATCCGTGAGCGTTTTGATATCCTCACTGATATGACTAAGGCTTGTGTTAGTGGTGACATTCGTGCAATGATTGTTAGTGGCCCTCCAGGTGTTGGTAAATCTTACGGTGTCGAACAAGAAGTTGAAAAAGCTACACTGTTTGATCAGATTGCAGGTCGCCCTCTAAAGGCAGATGTTGTTAAAGGTAGCACCAGTGCTATTGGTCTCTACACCACACTCTACAAATATAGCGATGCTAATTCTATGTTGGTGTTTGATGACTGTGACAGTGTGCTGATGGACGATGTTTGTCTAAACCTTCTGAAGGGTGCATTAGACTCTGGCAAGAAACGTAAGATTAGCTGGCTTGCAGACAGTAACCTATTGCGTCGAGAAGGCGTTCCAGACAGTTTTGAGTTCAAAGGTTCCGTGGTGTTTATCACCAACCTTAAGTTTGAGAATGTTCGTTCTCAAAAGATGAGGGACCATTTGGATGCACTTCAATCACGTTGTCACTACCTAGACTTGACCTTGGACACGATGCGAGATAAAATGCTTCGTATCCGACAGATTGCAGGCGATGGTGCGTTGTTTGAAGGATACAATTTTAATCAAGAACAACAGGATTCAATCCTAAACTTCATGGAAAAGAATAAGAATAATTTGCGTGAAATGAGTCTGCGTATGGCGCTCAAGATCGCAGACCTAGTAAAGAGTTTTCCTGACCGTTGGGAATCAATGGCTTTGGTTACCTGCGCTAAAGCAGGTAGCTAGAGAATGCCGGTAGTTACTCCTCCTAGCTCCTAAAAACTAGCGGCATACCTTTGGGCTTGTGAGTTTTCGGATTCACAAGCCCATTTTTTTAATAGACAAAACTTATTCAGGATGCTATAGTGTGATATGATGAAAACATTCAAACACTTAGAAGATTACATACTAACTATTGCAGGCTACACAGAAAACGAAAAAGGTCGTTGGGTAGTAGGCAACTGGGCATATACTAATCAAGCTATTGTAAAGCTAGCACGATATGATGTTAGTGTATTGGATAATTTCGCACATCAAATCGTACAAGGTATAGGCTTTACGCCCAAGCAGGTTGATCTAGCCGCTAAGATTGTTACCAAATATCGTCGCCAACTAGCCAAGCATGCTATTAGTGTTGAACCTGTAGAACAAGGTTCTGTTACTTGTAAACTTCCGTTACGAGATATTGATTACCGACGCAGATTAAAAGTTGAGAACGAAGAACTTAAAGTATTCTTTCCTTTTGATCAAAAGATAATTGAACATTTGAGAAGTTTTGCAAGAGACACCAGTCATGGAACAGTAGCTTGGAACCAAACAGACCGTTATTGGAAAATAGCACTCACTGACTATAACATTATGTGGGCATATAATTCTTTAGTGGCGGACTACAAGTTTGAAACCGATTCAGAGTTTGACGCTCTAATTGAGCTATGTAATAGTTCTGAATACAATGTTCCGCATCTAACACTACGAGATAATGAGATGGTGTTTGTTAATGCACCCTCAAGTCTAACCAACTACATTGCAGAGAATGTTGGTACTGTAGACATGACCAACATCACACGACTGATAGACCTCAGTGGTGTCTGCAAGTACAATGTTGACGAAAGTTTGCTTACGGCTTGTGTTCCTGACACTGTGTCGCACGAGTTTATGCTCAATAGTTGGACTGAAGTATCCGAGTCTGATAGGCTAGTAGACATTGTGCGATACATTGAACATGTGGATCGTTTTCCTATTGCTATCTATCAAAATGCTGGCGAAAGATTGGTAGACTGGTTTAAAGATTTTACTGGGCTTGAAGTTTACAGTGAGCCTCAGCCAGACAAACGCCGTTACATATTGGAAGTTGGAACTAAACTAAACAAAAAAACACTGGACACTTATCCCGTACTAATTACTAGTAACGGATTGATTCGTGGAGGCAGTATACGCCAAGGTATGTTCCAACGAGCAGAAAAAACAATCTTTGTTAGCAACGGTAATGCAAGACCCAATCTTTCACGACTTGGAGTCGTACTTAAACAAGCACTAGAGGAGCAAACTATATGAAATGTTATGTATGTAATAATGAACTTATATGGGGTGGAGATCACGACATAGAAATAGATGAACATGATTTATCATGGAACGAAGGTGGACATACTATCCTAACCAACCTATCATGTAACCACTGCGATGCATACGTGGAAGTATATCACGGCAATGTCATAAAAGATGGATCCGAATGAGTAGATGCATACTACATATTAAAGACGAAGTGAATGTTAAGATTGAAGGTTTAGATCTTAACATGCGTCGTCGACTCATGAACTTGTTTAAGTATGAGATACCTGGCGCACGTTATATGCCAGCAGTACGACTAGGACGGTGGGATGGTACGGTTAGCTTCTTCCAATTGGGAGGCTCAACTTATATCAATCTACT